>Ga0111539_10001236_pt1 | contig 34016 bp, 31 predicted proteins | sample RhiMethybrSRZTD1_FD_79667 | JGI IMG/M metagenome (GOLD analysis project Ga0111539, IMG submission 79667) | Populus rhizosphere microbial communities from Tennessee, USA - Rhizosphere MetaG P. TD hybrid SRZTD1 (version 2) (version 2) | ecosystem: Host-associated > Plants > Roots > Rhizosphere >...
CCATCACCCCGGCAAAGCTCGCGTCCGCCGGGATGACGCTCTCTGAGGTGACGTCGCGCACGCCACCGAGAAGGCAAATGCCGAGGTCTTCGGATAGCGTGGTGGTGATAAAGGCAGCCAGATCGAAGCCGGGGAGGGTGAAAGACATGCGCGGTGCTTTAAGGAAGTAAGGGGAAGATGCAAGGATGATCCGTCTGCATGCTTCGGTTTTCTAACCATATGCGATTGTGACATACCTGCAAGCTGCCATTCGCGATCGACCGCAATTGGCCGACCTCCGCCCGATTGGGGCAAGCCTTGGTTTTCCAGTTAGCCGCCGCTGCGGCAGGAAAAAATGGAACCACCTGGAAGCTGCCGTTGGCCGGCAGAGGACGACCCGTTGCTGCCGCCCAGCTTTCTCCGTAGCGGCCGTTCGCTTCAAACCGCCTTCAACGAACCGGGATTCTCCGAAACGGCCGTTGGCTGCGTCACCTTAACGGGCCAATATCAGCCGTTCACTTACGCCTTCTAATTTTACGAATAATCGTCACGTTCCACCGGCCGGGAACCCACCTCGCACGTGGCGCGGCACGTGGAACTATTGCAGGCAGCTCGATACGCGAGCCACAAATTGATTGTGGCGCGGGCCGATGGGTAAGCTCGACGTGCGCTCTCATAGGCGCGCGGATTTGGGTGAAATCGGACCCGGCGTAGGGCGAAAATCCAGACAGAGGAACGTGAGAGAAGTGTAACGCTGTTGATGTTTCGTTCGGCCGGCGATAGAGTAATCATTGGCGAAAAATAGCGTTTCAACTCACTATACGTCATCTCCCTGGAGCCGCCATGAACAACACGAGCAAATCCCGCGAACGGCGCATCGCACTCGCCTTTATCCTCACGATCGCGGCCCTAGGTGCCGGCCAAGCACTGTTGCAGCGCCACGCGGATGCGCAAGCCGCAGCTCCCGGCGGCTATGTCTTGGGCCCCGACGACGGCGAGGCGCTCAAGCGCGGCCCTACGTCGATCCGCGTCAAGGCCGATCCGACACGCGGCTCCTCGTCCATGGCCGTGGGTACCCAACTGCTGCCCAAGGGCGCGGGCATCCCGGTGCACGAGCACGAAGGTATGGATGAGGTGCTTTACATCCTCGAGGGCAACGGCATTGGCATCCTCGGCGACAAGCCGACGCCGCTGCAGAAGGGCTCGTCGGTGTTCATCCCGAAAGGTGCCTGGCACGGCGTACAGAATCCCGACGGCGACCTGCTCGTGATGTGGATCGTCGCCCCGCCGGGGCTGGAGAAGATGTTCCGCGCAGGCTCGCCAAAGGACGGTGCGCAGCCGATGACGCGCGAGCAGTTCATCGAGATGGCCAAGCAGCACGGCACGATCTTCAAGTAGACCTCTGTCATTGCGACGAATCTGATCCGGCAGGCGCGCGTCAGATCAGGTATAGGGGTTTCACTGCGTCAAGGCCCGGTCATGGCCCCCTAGCAAACAAGAATTGTATGGCTACCCTGACCGGCAGCTTCTGGGCCGAACCCGCCCCGCCGCGGGTGGGTCTCAGATTTCCAGATAGCTGCCCGTCGTGACCTGCGACTGTCGACCCGAAGCGGCCTATCGCGACTTCCGAAAGCCGACGCTCAATGTCTTACTCTGCGGAGGACCTGGACGGCGCTATGAGCGGGCACTTCGCTGGCGGCCTGTCCGCAGCGGCAAGGGTCAGAGCGCTCATAAGGTATTTCAACGGATCAGCGTGATTCTGCTATCGGATCATCCAAGCCTTTGACCTTCATGACGCCCGTGGCTTCGGGGGATTGCAGGTACTTGGTCAACGTTGATGTACGCCAGCGCACAGACCATACCTTCCGCAAGAAAGACCATTGTGGCGCCGTTGGCCCGTGGATTCGGAATGTGCGAGGGGTGACGGGGTGCAATTCCGGAGATGATGGAGAAGTGGAGATCAAGGGGGTGGCTTCATGAGGACTCTTATTCTGTTGGCGGCGGCACTGTCCGTTCTCGGGTTTGCCGGTCTCGTGCAGGCGCAGCAAGGTGGACATTTGTACTTCGAAGGCGACCTGGTGCGCGGCGTCCAGCGGGGCGCGCCCGGACCGGGGTGCGTGCTGACCAACCAATTCAAGCGCCTGGAAAAGGTGACCTGGCGCATCCGCGTCCTCCAGGACGGTAAGTCGCTCGATGACAAGGGGCTCAGGAGCCTGGTCGTCGAACTGCCCGATGGGCAGAGGTTCCCGGCTCGATTCAGTCCGCACCCTCCGCCGTCGGTGGGGCCAACCACCGACTATTTCTGGGCGGCGATCTGGATCACCCCGACGACTTACCCGACCGGCACGTTCGCCTACAAGGTCATCGCCACCGACCTCGAGGGCAAAACACAGACCTGGGAGCCGTTCAAAGAAGTCCGCTCGCAGCTCACCGTGATTCCCGGCCAGATCGAGTTCAAGCCGTAGCAGCGAGCCGCGAAGCGGGTTGACCAGCGCTTCTCCTGCACGCGGCTATGCGCACTCGACGGCGCCGCGTCGTTGCGGCCTTCCTTCCGCGCCGGCCGATGGCGCGCTCGCGCCAAGGACCATTAGCCGGCGAATTTGTCAGCCCAGGCGCAGGGTGTCGATCATTCGGCGAATTGGAGGGCGGTGCTGTATGACAGCTCCTGGCCGAACAGGGAAGTTGCCAGCCTACCCCTCAGATTTCCAGATACCGGTCGTTGATCGAGGCCCAGGTCAATGGGGCCTCAGATTGCCGCAAAGGTGCCGCTGGTCAGAGGCAGCACGCGACCCTAAGCGGTACTTCAGGACCGTCCGCTATCGGGTATCTCAATTTTCCCTGATCTCGTTTAGCCACGCTTGGGCCCCCGTTCTGGGGGTCTCGTGACCGAGCCGGGCCCTACCTGCGCTCGTTCCGGCTTTTCGTTCCGACTAGCGTCTGAGCTGAATCGTCTGGCAGCGGACCCATGCGCTCGATTCAGACTTCGTCCTCGCCGATGAGTGGGCTCGCGTTGTTGCGGCGGGAACCACTATGTAACGTAATTGACCTGACTCATCTATCATTCCGCAGATAGCCGTGGACGAGTTGTCGACCGTTTTGGAGGACATCAATGCAGACTGTCAAGTTTGAGGCCAGGGATACGATTATTTCCGAGGGTGAAGACGGCAACACCGCATTCCTCATCGTCTCGGGCTCGGTCGAAGTCAGCGTCGGCCAGAAAGCAAATGCCAAGACCGTCGGGACACTCGGCGCGGGCGAAGTGTTCGGTGAAATGTGCCTGATCGAGCCAGGTCCACGATCGGCTACTGTCAAGGCGGTGACCAATGCGGAATGCGTCGCGATGTCTTACGACGAGTTCATTCCGTCGATGCAGAACGATCAGCAACAGGCGATCAGGTTCATGAAGAACCTCGTCCGGAGGCTGCGCGAGACGAACAATATGCTCTCCGTTGCACCAGCCGAGGTGCTGTGCCGGCGCATCCAGCAGAGCCTGCAGGTGATCCTCGTTGGCTTGGAAGAGCGCGACGCGCTTTCCGGAGCGGATCTGGAGGGCCTGGGGCGTGAGTTACGCATGTTGCTCGAGATCGACCGCATTCAGATCGCGACCGCCGAGATCGACAAGGCCGAGCAAGCCCTGCAATACATGCTGCGCCCGAATATTGAAGAGTGCCTCAACCTGTGGTTTGGTAAGTCCGAGCAGACGGACCAGGATATCCTGAACCGGTTCGGCACAGATGTGGTCCTGGCATCCAGGGGGCAGTACGACCACTGGGCCCTGAATGTCGAGCACCCGCGCCTGCTAGTGGCACTGGTGATCATGCTCGACCAGTTCACCCGCAATATGTACCGCGACACGCCCCAGATGTATGCCTGTGACGCGCACTGTCAGCGCCTGGTAAAGCGCGGGCTGCGCGCTGGCGTGAGCAGACACCTGCGCCCGATCGAGAGGGTCTTCCTGTGCCTGGTACTTACCCACTCCGAGGCGCTGGATGACCAGCTTTTGTGCATGGAGGAGTGGGAGCGGGCGATGGAAGAACTGGCGCCGGACGATCCGCTGAACGTCTTCCACGAGATCTTTCACCGACATGTGGCGGTAATAAAGCGCTTCGGCCGGTTTCCTCACCGTAACAAGATCCTGGAGCGGGCGAATACCACGTCAGAGGAAGACTTCCTGGACAACAGCTCGTTCCGCTTCGATCTGCCGCTGACCCGGCGGTCGGACGGCACATTCGCCTTTGCCGGCACGGTGAAGAGGCGCACCGTAAAGCTGCTCGACCACGAGTACGAGACCCTGCTGCCGGACATCGACGAGGTGGGGCACAGGGCGTTCGAGTACCGATATCTGGGGCCGGAGGGTGTCTTTACCAAGACGCAGGAGCAGCTGAAGAACCAGGGCTACGTCCGCATCGGTGATACGGTCCCCGACTTCACCGCCGAGACCAGCATGGGCCCGATCAACTTCCACGAGTTCATCGACGATTCTTGGTGTGTACTCTTCTCACACCCGGCGGACTTCACGCCGGTGTGCACCACCGAGTTCGGGATCACGGCGAAGCTCCGGGACGAGTGGAGTAAGCGCGGCACCAAGGTCATCGGCCTGAGCGTCGACAACGCCAACGACCACGCGCGCTGGATCGCGGATATTAACGAGACACAGCACACGCAGGTGAACTTCCCGATCATCGCGGATAAAAATCGCCGGGTGTCGATGCTCTTCGGAATGCTCGACCCCACTACCTTCCGCCACGGGTCCGGCTTGGGCGAGACCATGACCGTGCGCAGCGTGTTCATTATCTCGCCGTCGAAGCGAGTCGAGCTGATCCTCTCCTACCCCGCCTACATTGGCCGAAACTTCAATGAGATCCTGCGCATCCTGGACGCGCTGCAGCTCTCAGCGAAGTATCGCGTGGCCACGCCGGCTAACTGGCAGCCGGGAGATGACACCGTGGTGCTGCCCTTCATCTCAGATGAGGAGGCAGAGCGCATGTTCGCGGACCAGGGCGGCTTTCGCAAGGTGCGCTCCTACCTGCGCTACGTGCGTGATCCGTCGCTGCGTTGTCTCTAAGCTACCCGCTGCCACGACTACGAAGTGTTAGCACCGGATTCAGGCTCCGCACCGGCAGCTTTCGGCCCTCGTGGCAGACCTACTGAACGTCGCAAAGTGGCCGGGTTGAGCCGATCGCCGGTCGGCTCCAAATTGCCCGGAAGCGGACACTGCCTGTCAGATGTCAGATTAAGGTCCGACTACTCATTACCGCGTTAGCTCGTCACCGCGAAAGTCGTCACTGCGAAGCTCGTCACTGCGAAGCTCGTCACTGCGAAGCTCGTCACTGTTCCGGTCCAAGGCCGGCGGCCTTGACGACCTTCGTCCACCGCTCCGTTTCCTTCCTGACGTGTGCGACGAACTGCTCGGGCGTGCCGGCCGTGATGTCGATGCCCTGCTCCTCCAGCTTTCCCCTGAGCGCGGATTTTTGCAGGAGCTGCAGGAGATCGGCGGTGAACTTCGTGTGAACAGCCGGCGGGAGCGGGCCCGGCGTGCAGATGCCGTACCAGGAAGAGACGTCAAACCCCGGCACCCCTGCTTCGTTGAACGTCGGAATGTCCGGCGCCTGCTTGTTTCGTTCAATGGACGTGACGCCGAGCGCCCTGATCCGCTTCGACTTGATCGCCGCCAGCGCCCCGCCGACGAGATTGCCGACGTACGACTCGATCTCTCCTCCCATGACGGCCGGGATCGCCAGACCGGCGCCCTTGTACGGCACGTGAACGATGTTGATGCGCGTCTCGAGCTTGAAGAGCTCGATCGACAGGTGGGGCGACGCGCCCACGCCCGCCGAGCCGAAGTTGATCTTGCCTGGATTCGCCCTGGCGACGGCGATGAACTCCCGCAGCGATTTCGCCGGGAACGACGGGTGCACCGCGAAGACGTTCGGTAATACCCCGATCATGCCGATGAAGGCGAAATCCCTGATGTGGTCGTAGGGCAGCTTGTTCCGTGCCGGGGTGATCGCGTGCGACGCGATCTGGCACAGCATGGCCGTGTAGCCGTCCTTCGGGGACTTCGCCACCGCCTCGGTTGCAACCGAGCCGGTTCCGCCGGGGCGGTTCTCGACGATCACCGGCACGCCCCAGTGCTCGTTCAGCGCCGTGGCAACGAGCCGGGCCGCGGTATCCACCCCGCCGCCCGGCGGGAAGCCCACGAACATCCGGACCGGCTTGGCTGGAAAGCCGGGCGCGGGTGCTTGACCCATCGAAACCAGAGGCCAGCAGCACACGAGGCCCGCGAGGGCCGCAACGATTCGTTCTCTCATGTCCCCTCCCTCGATCGGTTTTCCCTCTGTTATCTCTGTTTTCTCCTGTTGAAGAGCTCTTCCAACAGGAGGTAACAGAGGAAACGGAGATTGAGATCTTATCGAATGGATGCGGCGTAAACCCGCTTCTTCTGGTTCGAGTCCCTCCTGTGCATAGTCGGGCTCGGCAGGTGGGAGCGCGCTTTGTGGGCGCTCGCGCGGCGCACCAGCAAACCCCGCAGCGTCTCCTCGTCCAGGTCCGAAGCTGCCAGCCGCCGCACTTCGCCTCCCTCCAGCGCCGCCATCGCCAGCCCGTCGTGGAACAGCACGCGGTTCTTCGCGATGGCGGTAACGCGCGCGCCGGGCGTCAGTATGCCGACGAGGTTGAGCGGATCGGCGCCGGACAGCGCGACCAGCTCGCCGCCCTTCTCCTGCCTGCGCACTGCGCGCAGCCGGCCCGCGGCATCGGGAAGCGCGAACTGCTCGCCGCCGAAGCCGCTCACGAAGCGCCCGCCGCGAATCTCCCCGCGCGCCTCGAGACGGCGATAGACCGCCGCCAGCTCGCGCCACGGGGGCAGGCCCGACTCGCGCGCGAGCAGCGAACGGAACACCACGCCATAGCGCTTGAGAAGCACGCGCGCCAGCGTTTCGACAGCCGAAACCCCCGCCTCCTGCCCGCTCTCCAGCAACGCCCATCGTCCCGCCGTATCGACACCGTACGCGGAACGCCGCGAGCTGGCGCGGCCCGAAAGGTCGCGGCGCTTCTCGCTCGGCGTCAGCAGCGCGCGCAGCCCGCTGAAACTGTCGGCGGTCACCAGGCCCGCGCCGGCCAGCTCGCCCAGCGCGCGTTCCACCTGCGTGCGCAGAATCCCGGTCGCCGCGACCAGCTCGTGGAAAAACAGCGCGCCGCGCCCGCGGAGCGCGTCGTGCACCGCACGAGCCTCCGAAGTCAGCGCATCGAGATGCTCAACGTCTTCCGCCGCTGCGCGCCACAGCGAGGCATGCTCCCGCAGCATGAGCGCGATCGGCGAGCTCTTGAGCGGCGCCTTGCCGGCGCTATCCATGGGCGTCAGGCGACCCCACGTCACGCGGCCGGAGAGGCACAGCATGTCGATAGCCTCGGGCGCGTAATCGCGCACCCGTACGGGCAGGACATCGTGCTCCCATGCCGCCGCCGCCAGCTCGTAGCCGTCGAGCTGTTCGACCACCGCGGCGAGGCCCTCGACGCCGTTTACGCCGTCGTCGCCGGCGACGTGCTGCCAGTGCAGCAGGAAGCGCATGAATTCCGCGCCCGTCGCGGGCTCGATCTCGGCGCGCAGGCGGCTCAGGGTGTAGCGGTGGATGCGCGCAAGGAGCCGGCGGTCACACCATTGCAGCTCCTCGATTCCGGGCAGGAATCTTCCACGCAGTATGCGACCTTCCGTCTCCAGCGCCAGCAGCGCGCCATCCACGAGCGCCGTATCAACCCGCTCGTTACCCGGATCGAGGAACGCGGCCAGCTCGCGCGCGGTGACCGGTCCCAGCACCTCCATCCGGCCGCGCACCAGCTCGCGGACCGCATCCTCGCGCGTCCAGGATTTCCGCAATCGCTCGGGGATGACGGGACTCGCGGCCTGCGTCACCACGGCGTCCAGTTCTTCGAACCGCTCCACGGCAACCCAGTAGCCGTTGGCGTCGAACGCGCGTCCTGCCGCCACGAGCGCTGCAAACCAGTTCGACCAGTCTTCCTGACCCGGTCGCGCGGACACCTCTTCGCGGCGGATGTATCCCGCCAGCAGCAGGGCATCGTGCAGTTCATCCGGCCCCGTCGCGGCCGGCCACGCTTCTTCGCGCACGCGCGCAATAGCGGCCGGGTCCAGCGCGCCGAGATCGTCGGCGTCCCGCGTCTCGCCCGCTCGCCGCGTGTAGACCGCCTGCGTGCGGCGCTCCTCGAGCGGCGCGTCGTCGAGAAACGTATAGACCGCCGAGTTGAGCAGCTCGTGGCTGAAGACGGACGGCTCCGGCGTCTCCCTCGCGAGGCACGTCACCTCGCCCCGGTGGATGCGCGCGAGGAGCGGCACGAGCCGCGGCAGATCCATCGCCTCTTCCAGCGAATCGCGCAGCGCCTGGTTCACCAGCGGATGATCGGGGACTTCGCGCGCGCCCTGGATGTTGTCGAGGCACGCGGCCGCATCGGGGAACACGCCCTGCAGCAGGTCCTCCGCGTACATGCGCTGCAGTTGCGCCGGTATGCGCGCGCCGTTGCGGTTGCGCGGCACCGCCAGCGCGAGCGTGGCGGCCCAGCGCCAGCGCGTCTCGAAGATCGGCGAATCGAGCACCGCCTGGACGAGCGTCTCGCGCACGGTATTCGGGTGCAGGTAGCGGAACGCATCCAAGAGCGGAAACGAGTGCGACGAGCCGAGCGACAGAATGATGCCCTCGTCGGTGGCCGCAGCCTGCAGCTCGAAGTTGAAGCTCTGGCAGAACTTCTTCCGGAGCGCGAGGCCCCACGCGCGGTTCAGGCGGCTGCCGAAGGGCGCGTGCACGACGAGCTGCATGCCGCCGCTCTCGTCGAAGAAGCGCTCCAGGATCAGCGTTTCGGTGCTGGGTATCGCGCCCAGCGCGCGTTTTCCTTCGGCGAAGTACGCGGCGATCTGTTCCGCGGCGGAACGCGGCAGGTCGTAGTCCTGCGCGAGCCATTCGACGAGGGGCCCCGTCTCTCCGTCCGTCCGCAGAGCCTCCGGGCCGGGCAGCCGGGCGTCGGCACCCGCACGCAGGCGCGAGACGGCCGCGCTTACCTCGTCGCTGCGCGACGGCGCTTCACCCAGCCAGAACGGCATGGACGGCGGCTGCCCCTGAGCGTCGGCCACGCGCACCACGCCGCTGCCCACGCGCAGGATGCGCCACGACGTGTTACCGAGCTGGAAAATGTCGCCCGGGATCGATTCGATCGCGAAGTCCTCGTTCAACGTCCCGATGAACACGCCTTCGGGCTCCAGCATCACCCGGTAGTCGAACACCTCGGGAATCGCGCCGCCCGACGTGATCGCCGTCATGCGCGAGCCGCGCCGGGCCCGCAGCTTGCGGTTGACCGCGTCGTGATGGACCAGCGCGGCGCGGCGGCCACGCCGGGTCGTGTAGCCCGCCGCCAGCATCGCGACGACGTCGTCGAATTCCTCCCGGGCAAGATCGCGGTACGGGTAGGCGCCGCGCAGGAATGCGAGCAGCGCATCCTCGTCCCATTCCTCGGCGGCCGTTTCGGCCACGATCTGCTGGGCCAGCACGTCCAGCGGCTTCTCCGGGATCCGGATGCGGTCCAGCTCGCCCTCCCGGGCCGCGCGCACCATCGCCGCGCACGCGACGAGATCGTCCCGGGTGAGCGGGAAGAGCCGCCCCTTGGGCAGGCCCCGCACGGTGTGGCCGGAGCGGCCGACCCGCTGCAGCAGCGTGGCGATGCGCCGCGGCGAGGAAATCTGGCAGACGAGATCGACGTGGCCTATGTCTATGCCGAGCTCCAGCGAGGCGGTGGCCACCATCACCTTCAACTGCCCGCTGCGGAGCCGCTCCTCCGCGTTCAATCGCACGTCCTTCGAAAGGCTCCCGTGATGCGCCGCCACGCGCTCCGCACCGAGCTTCTCCGACAGGTTGAACGCCATGCGCTCCGCGAGGCGGCGCGTATTCACCATGATGAGCGTCGTGCGGTGCTCCTCGATCAGCTCGATCAGGCGCTTGTAGATTTCCTGCCAGACCTCGCCCGCCATCACCGCTTCGAGCGGGGACCCGGGCACCTCGATGGCGAGATCCATGCGCCGCCGGTGACCGCGGTCGACGATCGAAATCCCCCCCAACCCCCCTTTGTCAAAGGGGGGTGGTGCGATGGCACCGGGGGGATTTCCGACGAGAAACCGCGCCACTTCCTCGATGGGTTTCTGCGTGGCGGACAAACCGATGCGCTGCAGGCGCCGCCCGCAGACGTGGTCCAGCCGCTCCAGCGAGAGCGCGAGGTGCGCGCCCCGCCGCGATTCGACCACCGCGTGGATCTCGTCCACGATGACGATGCGCGCGGTCCTCAGCATCTCGCGCGATTTCTCCGCGGTCAGCAGCAGGTACAGCGACTCCGGCGTGGTGACGAGGATGTGCGGGGGCGTGCGCAGCATCGCGGCGCGCTCGGCCTGAGGCGTGTCGCCGCTCCTCACCGCGGCGATGATGCGGACCGGCGGGCAGCCGGACTCCTCGGCGATGCGGCGGATCTCGCGGCGCGGTTCCGCCAGGTTCTTGTGTATATCGGCCGACAGCGCTTTCAGGGGTGAGACGTAGATCACCCGGACTTCGTCGGGCAGCTCGCCCCGGTCGAGGCCCTCGCGCAGCAGCTGGTCGATCGCCGTCAGAAACGCCGCCAGCGTCTTGCCCGAGCCGGTCGGCGCGGCGATCAGGGTGTTGTCGCCCCGGCGGATCGCCTGCCATCCGTCCAACTGCGCTTCCGTCGGTGGCAGGACGCTGCCGTCAGGCTCGGCGAAGCGCGTTTCCCACCAACGCTGGATTAGGGGATGGAAATCAGAAGGTAGCATCAGGATTTCTTCCATTCCCCCTGAGCTTGTCGAAGGGCGAACGCGGTGTCGGGCCGTCCATGCTTCGACAGGCTTAGCATGAACGGATTCAACGCGGTTACAAGATCAAGCTAGCCCAGAGCGGCGGTGGCGACGAAGTACAGTCCGGCGATGCCGATTCCCACGCCGGCCAGCCGATGGACCGGCAGTTCCGGACGCGCCCTGAACAACGCAACGGTGGCCGCCCAGGCCGCAGAAGCGATCACCATGAGCATCAGCGCCAGCCCGACGAGATACGCGGCCAGCGGCGTGCGCTCGGCTCCGACGATGCCCGCGGCGAGGGCATAACCGTGGATAGCGCCCGCGAGCAGGAAGAGAACTGCGATCAGGCTCCCGCGCGGGACGCCGGCGACCAGCATGATGGAAGCCAGGACGAGCAGCGATCCCGCCACCCAGAACTCGCTCAGCCCCCCTTCCGGCAGCGCAACCCGGACGCATACCGCGAGCGTCGAAGCGATCACGAACAGGAGCGGGAGCAGAAATCCGCGCTCCACGCGCGCGGCCAGCACCCCTGCCCCGATCACGAAGATCAGGTGATCGACACCGATCACGGGATGGCCTATCCCCGACAGGAACCCCTCCAGCGCCGTGGCCGGCACCGCATAGTCCATCACGTGATGCGCATGGGCACTCCCCGTCGCTACGCATGCCAGGATCAGCGCTTGAACCCACCAATAGAGGTTAACCCTCACGCTCCACCCCTTACCGCGTCACTGGTCACTGGTCACCGGTCACTTCGAGCCGGGCTTTCTGGGCACAGCCACGCCGACCAGGCAGTCGCGCGTGACGAGCCCGGCGAGCTCTGCCTCGGTCATGTCCGTGGTCCCCTCGGGCCGCAGCGGCAGGACGAGGTAACGCAGGTCGGCGTTGGAATCGTGAACCCTGACCGTGACGTCATCGGGCAGCTCGAGGCCGAATTCCTTCAGCACCGCGCGCGGCTCGCGCACCGTGCGCCTGCGGTAGGCGAGGCTCTTGTACCAGGTCGGTGGCATGCCCAGCAGCGCGCGCGGATAGCACGAGCAGAGCGTGCACACGATCACGTTGTGCACCTGCGGCGTGTTCTCCACCACCGCGAGCTGCGTCGTCGTGTCCATGACATAGCCGAGGCTCTCGCACGCCCGCCCCGGATTCGCCAGCAGCTCCTGCTTGAATTCCGGGTCCGCCCACGCCCGCGCCACGACCCTGGCGCCGTTCTCGGGAGTGCGCCCGTCCATTTCCTCGATCCCGGCGCGCACTTCCTCGGCGGTGAATATCCCCTTCTCGATCAGCAGCTCGCGCACCGCGATCTCGAGCCTGCGCGGATAGGTCAGCGTGTCGTCGGCATCCGGCTGCAGGGGGTGACGGTACCCCGGCGGATGGGCATGGTCTTGATCGTGGTCGTGATGGTCGTGGTGGTCGCTCATGCTCCGCTCCGCGCATTTTCCAGCCAGTGCTCGTAGATCTCGACGTCCAGCGTGTCCTGCCGCGGCCCCGTGTAATCCGGCCAGATTTGCGTCTGCAGGAATCGCACGCGATAGAGCGCGCGCTTCTCGCCCTGGTAACGCCCGTAAGCGAGCTCCTCCGGGTTCCTGAAGTAGCCGACGAAGCGCTCGACCTCACCTTCCAGACCGCGCACGTAATAGGGAGTGCGGATATGCCCCGGCGCATCGACCTTGAGCACGCGCACCCGGTCGCCGGGAGAGTACGCGGGTTGCTTCACGGCGCTCGCTCCCTGCGCCCGACTCATGGCAGCTGTTCCCTGCGCTGCTCCACTTCAGCGAGCTTGCGGGCAAGCTCCTCAACCGTGATGACGCCCTTCAGGATGAGGTTGTTCGCGGCGGCCATGATGCGCCGCTCGGCGTAGGTCGAATTGAGGTAGACGTTCGCGCCCAGCGATTCGAGCGAGCGGCGGTTCTCGTCGGTTACCGCTATGCCCCTGGCCCGCAGCAGGACGAGTATCGCCTCGACGCGTTTCTCCCACAGAGCGAGCTCGTGATTGGCCGTGTCGATCGGGCCTGCGGGCTCGCCGCCCATGTCGTGATAGCCCTTCATACCCTGACGATTTTAGCGACCGCGGACGGCGAGGGTCAAACCAGAAAACGGTCCGGCAAGGATCCGGTCCGCGCGTCGCGGGGAAACGCGACAGCTCTCGCTACGACCCGCTGTGCCAGTTGTACCCCTGGTCCTCCCAGTAGCCGCCGGGGTACTCGTTCGTCAGGAATAGCGCGGTGATGTGCTTCGGGTTCTTGAACCCGAGCTTGGTCGGGATGCGCAGCTTCATCGGGAAGCCGAATTCGGCCGGCAGGACCTGGTCGGCGAACCTGAAGGTGAGCTGCGTCTGGGGATGGAGCGCCGTCGCCATGTCTATGCTGGTGTGGTACTTGTCAGCGCACTTGAACCCCACGTACTTCGCGGTCAGGTCGCCGCCTACACGCTGGAGGAAATCGCTGAAGCGCACGCCGCTCCACTTACCGATCGCGCTCCAGCCCTCGACGCAGATGTGGCGCGTGACCTGGGATACCTGGGGCAGCGCGTAGAGCTCCGGCAGCGTCCAGGCCTTTTTCTCGCGCACCAGCCCGCCAACCTCCAGCTTGTAGCTCGCCGCGTCCACGCGCGGGACTTCGGACATTCCGTAGAACGCGTTGAACGGAAACGGCTTGGTAATCGCGGATTCCGGAAACTCCGGCGCGAGCCGGTTGGGATCGAAGATCCAGCCCTGCACGCGATCGTTCCAGCGCGACATCTTCCACAACACCTTCTGCACGGCTTCCTGGTCCGTCACGTTGCAGCCCGAGAGCGTCGCCAGCGCGCCGAGGCTCAGGCCGCGTCCCAGGAACAATCGCCGCTCCAGCTGCGCCACCTGCGCACGCGGCTGGTCCTTGAGGCTGTTCGCCATGCCGAAGAGTCGTTTCATAGGTCCTCAACTGCGTGATTGGTGATTCGTGATTGGTGATGGGTGATTGGTCCAGGCAACGATTGACAAGCGGGCTTTCGCTCCAATCGCTATTCACCAATCGCTAATCACGCCCTTTGATTCGCGCGCGGCCGGTGAACATCGTCGCGAACGTGCGCGGCACGAGCGCCACCATCGCGACGTGCACGATCACGAACAGCACCAGCGCCGCCATCGCGAAGAAGTGCAGTAGCCGCGCGCCTTCGTAGTCGCCCATGATGACGCCCAGCGTGTAGAACTGGACCGGCTTCCAGATCACCAGGCCCGACAGGATCAGTATGACCCCGAGCACGATCGCGCCGAGGTATGCCGCGCGCTGCGCGGCGTTGTAAACCCGCAGGTCGTCGTGGGCCAGCTTGCCGCGCAACGCCGCGCCGACATCGCTCAGGATCGCACCCGGGGTAACCGGCAGGAGCTTGTGCCGGAAGTGGCCGGAGAAGATCCCGTACGTCACGTAGACGAGCCCGTTCAGCGCGAGGAGCCACATCGCCGCGAAGTGCCATTGCAGCGCGCCGGCGAGCCAGCCGCCGAGCGTCCAGGCGGCGGGGAACTTGAAGTCGAAGAGCGGCGAGGCGTTGTAGATCCGCCAACCGGACACCACCATGATGAGGATCGCGAGCGCGTTCACCCAGTGCGTGATGCGCACGATGAGCGGATGGATCCTGACCGTTTGCACGCTATCGGTCGCCATGCCCTCGCTCCTGGTGTCCTGGCGCCATCCCGATCTGCGCCCGCCCCTCGCTATTGGGACAGCTTACGTATTCCGGTGCGCTTTGGATGCACATACACTGGTCACCGGTCACTGGTCCCTGGTCACTCTGCTTTGATGTTCGCCTCTCGCACCACCTTGCCGATGCGGGCGAGGTTGGCCTTGATGTAGCTGCCGAATTCCTGCGGCGTGCTGCCTATCCATTCAAAGCCGGGCAGCTTCTCGCTCGTTTCAGGCAGTCTCGTGATGCGCACCACCTCGGCGTGGACCCGCGCGATGACCTGCGGCGGCGTGCCGGCGGGCGCGAGAAAACCGGTCCACGAATCCCAGTCGAAGCCCGGGACGCCCGATTCCGCGATGGTCGGGATGTCAGGGGTGGCTGCGGTGCGTTTTGCGGCAGTGGTCGCGATGATGCGCAACCGGCCCGCCTGGTGCAACGGCAGGGCGGTCACGACGCCGGGGATCATCATCGGCACCTGCCCGGCGACGACATCGTTGAAGGCGGGCGTGAGACCCTTGTACGACACGTGCACGATGTTGATGCCGGTCATGGACTTCAGCATTTCCATCGGGATGTGCTGCGCGCTGCCGACGCCGCCGGAGGCGTAGTTCAACTGTCCGGGCCGCGCTTTCGCGAGCGCCACGAGCTCCTTCACGTTCTTCACCGGCAGGGACGGATGGACGATCAGGCAGCTGTTGATCGCTGCGACGAGAGTGATCGGCGCGAAATCCCTCACGACGTCGAATGGCAGCTTCTGATACAGGTTGGGGTTGATCGCAAGCGTTGCGACGTTGCCCATGTAGAGCGTATAGCCATCGGCGGGCGCGCGGGCGGCGATCTCCGTGCCGATGATGCCGTTCGCGCCGGTGCGGTTGTCCACGGCCACCTGCTGCTTCCAGGTCTCCGTCATCTTCTGCCCGTAGATACGCGCCAGCGCATCCACCGCGCTGCCCGCGGCGAACGGCAGGACGAGGCGGATGGATTTCGCGGGATACGCCTGCGCGCATACGGGCGACGGGAGCGCCGGTACCGCCGTGAGGACTGTCAATAACAGGTACCGGAACTTCATCCTTGCGTCCTCCATAGGTTGGCGCCGCGCCGCTGCGGCGATGATGCCAGAAATACAGCTACAATTGCAGCGGCGACGAAGGAAAGTACGTTTCGCGTCGAGTCACCAGTCACCAGTCACGAGCTCCCACTATGAATCTGCAGCTCAGCATCGCCATGGCGTCGAACCCGAGGACCTGGCCCGTGTTCGACGGCCGCGCCAAGCCCGACGGGATAGACCTGATACCTACCCGGCTACATCCCTCGGAGATGTTCTGGCGCCAGTTGCGGTTCGCCGATTTCGACGTCTCGGAAATGTCGTTCTCCTCGCTGATCATGGCGAAGTCGCGGGGCGACGAGCGTTGGGTCGGCATCCCGGTCTTCACCACGCGGAAGTTCTACCATGCCGCGATCCTGGTGCGCCGCGGCGCTCCCATCGCGGCGCCTGCGGACCTGAAGGGCAAGCGGGTCGGCGTGCCGGAATACCAGCAGACGGCGGCGCTGTGGGCGCGCGGCGTGCTGCAGGAGGAGTTCGGCGTGGAGCCCCGCCACGTGGAGTTCTGGATGGAGCGCGGGGCCTCGCACAGCCACGCCGGGGCGGTGGGCTTCACCGCTCCTCCCGGGGTGACGATACATACCGTGCCGCCCGAGAAGAACCTGGGCGGCATGATGCTCTCCGGCGAGATCGATGCGCTGCTGCACTACATCGTCGACACCAACCTCGTCGACCGCAGCACCGCCGACCTGTGGAATCACCCGGAAGTGCGACCGCTGTTCCCGGATCCGCTGGCCGAAGGGATCCGCTACTACCGCAAGACGGGCATCTTTCCCATCAACCACGGCATGGTGGTGAAGCGCGAGATCGCCGAACAGCACCCGTGGGCAGTGCTGAACCTCCTCAAGGCCTTCAGCCGCGCGAACGACATCGCCGACCAGGAGCGCATCGCTCACACCGAATATCATCTCGCGACGGGAGCGATACCGGGCGAGGCCGCCGCCGGACTGCGTGCCCCGATCGTGAGGCACGGCCTCAAGGCAAATCGCAAGACGCTCGAGACCGCAGCGCGCTATTCGCTCGAGCAGGGGCTGACGCCACGGCTTGTGAAGCTGGAAGAAGTATTTGCAGCCAGCGCTATGGAGCAATGACCTGAAGCTATGAGCCAAGGCCTATGAGCTACGGGCTATCTGGCTCAAAGCTCAAGGCGCACAGCTCACAGCCGAGTGCTGAATACTGATGAGGCGCGCCGCCGCCATATTTGTTGCTTTGCCATTAATAGTTTTGAGTCAGGGCATCCTGGCTCAAAACTATCCGGTGAAACCGATCAGGCTCGTCGTCCTGATCGCTCCCGGCGGCGCTCCCGACGTGGCGGCTCGCGTGATGCAGCAGCCGCTGTCCGAGCGGCTCGGCCAGCCGATCGTGGTCGAGAACCGGGTCGGGTCCAACGGCAACATCGCCGGCGAGTACGTTGCGCGCTCGGCGCCCGACGGCTACACGCTCCTGTTCGGCGCGGACAGCCTGGTCGCAATCAACCCGCACGTCTACGCGAAGATGGCGTTCGATCCGCTGACAGACCTCGCGCCGGTCGCCGCCACCATTTCCTCCCAGCTCATCCTCTCGGTGCATCCCTCGCTGCCGGTGAAGAATTTCAGGGAATTCCTCGCGTTTGCGCGCGCCACCAGAGCGCCGCTCCATTACGCCTCCGGCGGCAACGGCAGCCAGCACCATCTGTCGGTCGAGATGCTCAAGCAGCGGGCCGGCATCGACCTGACGCACATCCCTTACAAGAGCGGCGCCCCCGCCGCAGCCGCCGCGGTCGGCGGCGAAGTGCCCATCGTGATGTCCGGGACGTCCTCCGGACCGCTGGTCAAGGCCGGCAAGCTGCGCGCCCTCGCGGTGACCGGCCGCAAGCGCGTGAAGCTCTTTCCCGACGTGCCGACCATCGGGGAGTTCTTCCCGGGTTACGAGGTCAACATATGGCTCGGCATCTGGGCGCCGGCGGGCACGCCCGAGCCGCTGATCGCGCGGCTGCACGCCGAAATCAACAGAGTCCTCGCGCTGCCCGAGGTGGGCGAGCGCCTCGGCGCCGTCGGCGGGGCGGAGCCCTGGATCGCGACTCTCCAGGATTTCGGCGCCACGATACGACGCGACTACGAAAAGTACGGCAAGCTGGTGAAACAGGTCGGTGTGAGGATCGACTAGCAGGGTGAAGGATGAAGGATGAACGTGGAAGGATGACCCGGTCTTTTCCAATGAAGAAGCAAGATACAAAGCGTAGTGAGCTGAAAGGCTTTCAGATCATCCTTCATCCTTCCACGTTCATCCTTTGCTGCGCGCTGGCGACAGCTGCCGGCGCGCAGCAGTACCCGTCGCGGCCGATCCGTATCCTCGTCCCGTTCACACCCGGCGGGCAGCCCGACATCGTCGCGCGCCTCATCTCGCCGCGGCTCGGCGAGTCCCTGGGCCAGCAGATCGTGGTGGACAACCGGCCCGGCGCGGGCGGCTTGATCGGCGGCCGGATCGTCGCGAGCGCCGCGCCGGACGGGTATACGCTCCTCGTGATCTCCGCGGCCGTCGCGATCCAGCCCTCTACGCGCGCCAACATGGGTTATCACCCGCTGAAGGATTTCCGGGGCATTTCCCAGGTTGCCAGCGCGGCGTATTACCTGGTGGTCTCGAACTCGCTCAACGTGAAGACGGTGAAGGAACTGATCGCGCTGGCGAAAGCGAAGCCGGGGCAGCTCAATTTCTCCTCCGCCGGGACGGGGAGCGCGACGCACTTCGGCGCCGAGCTGTTCAAGTTCGCCGCCGGGATAGACATGGTGCACGTGCCCCACCGCGGGATACCCGAGGCCCTCACCGATACGATGGCGGGCCGCACGCATTTCTTCATGGCGCCCTATGGATCGACGGTGGGCCTCCTCAAGGAGGGAAGGCTGCGCGCGCTGGCGGTGTCGACCGCGCAGCGCTCGCGCGTGACGCCCGAGGTTCCGACGATCGCGGAATCGGGCGTGCCCGGCTTCCGCTACGACTCGTGGAACGCCATGTACACGCAGATCAAAACACCGCGCGCGATCGTCAACCGGTTGAACCAGGAAGTCGTGCGCGTCCTGAAGCTCCCGGAAATCGAGCAGCGGCTGCTGGCTATCGGGATGGACGCGACGTCGAGCACGCCGGAGGCGCTCGACAAGTTCACTGCGAAGCAGGTCGCCGAGGCGGCCGATCTCGCGAAGAAGGCGGGGATCAAGCCTGAGTGACGCGTGACCGGTGACCGGTGACCGGTTGCGGGTTTTGCCCGCAGCTTCCACTCCCTACTCCGACATCCGGAAAAGGACTATATTGGCCTCGTCATCCACATTGTGGGGCGTGGATGGGAAATTGCGTACTCCAGCGGAGGTACGCCAATAACGAGCGATGGAGGACAGTCATGAGCCGCATCACCTGCGTTTCGCTGTTCGCAGCCTTGTTTGCCTTGTCCGCACTACCGGCCAGCGCGGCCGGCTATCCCGAGAAGCCGATCCGCCTGCTGGTTCCGTTCGCCCCGGGAGGCGGCACGGATCTCCTGGCCCGCGCCTTGCAGGACAAGCTCGAGCGGGCTCTCGGTGTCAGCGTGTTCGTCGACAATCGAACGGGCGCGGGCGGCACGATCGGCTTCACGCTGGCGGCGCGGTCGGCCCCGGACGGGTACACGCTCGTGGTCACGTCCGCGGCTTATACCTTCATCCCCGGTCTGTACAAGAATCTACCCTACGATCCGGTCAAGGATTTCAGACCCCTCTCGATGCTCACACAGCAGCCGCTCATCCTGGCCGTGCATCCCTCGCTGCCCGTGAAGAGCGTCAAGGACCTTCTGGCGCTCGCCCGCAAGCGCCCCAAGGACCTGTTTTACGGTTCCGCCGGTGTCGGCAGCAACCTGCACATGACCACCGAGCTCTTCAAGTACATGGGCAAGATCAACCTGGTGCCGGTAGCATACAAGGGAGGCGGCCCTGCCTTGATCGCCCTCATCACCGGCGAAGTACAGGTGGGGTTCATGAGCGTTCTGTCCTCGAAGCCATTCAGGCAATCGGGCCAGGTTCGCCCGCTCGCGGTTACCACCAAGCAGCGGTCACCGGCCGTGCCGGATCTGCCGACCATCGATGAGGCCGGCGTGCCGGGCTACGACAAGGGGAGCTGGACCGGGATGTTCGCTCCAGCGAAGGTGCCGGATCCCATCATCGCCCACATTTACCAGGCGGTGGTCAAGGTCCTGAAAGATCCCGAATCCATGAAACGATTCGCGGAAGACGGTCTCGTCGCCACGGCCAGCTCACCCACGGAGTTCACTGCGTTCGTGAACGCCGAGATCGCGGAGTGGACCAAGCTAGCCCAGGAAATGAAGCTCCCGGTAACATCGCTTGGCAAGTGACGACGCTGTCGCTGGTGATGAGCTTCGCGGTGAAGTAGCACTTGTCGTAACCGGCGACAACGGGGAGAAGGCGAGGCGTGACAGGTGATGTGTTCAGGGGCGGAATCCCTCAGGATTTCGCTTTCTTCGAAGGTTTCGACTTGCCGGAACTGTTGAGGGCGACCGCCTGGCGAACGAGCGCCTTGAAGGCGGACTCGTCGACTGCTTCTCCTTCGTGGATGTCGATCGCGCGGCGTACGTTTCCGTCGAGACTCGAGTTGAAGAGACGGGCCGGATCCTTCAGAGACGCGCCCCTGACGAAGGTAAGCTTCACGACCTTCTTGTAGGATTCGCCAGTGCAGATGATGCCGTCGTGCGACCACACCGGAGTGCCCATCCACTTCCACTCCTCGACGACGTCCGGGTCTGCTTCCTTGATGAGCTTGCGCATTCTGCCGAGGGTTTTCCCGCGCCAGTCCCCGAGCTCGGCGATTCTTTTCGCGATGAGCTCCGAGGCCGACCGGCCCTGGCTCGCGTCCGACTTTTTCATGTTCTCATCCTGGAAGTATGGTCTGCACTACGTTCACCTGCTATCTGCCTGGATTTTGTTGTTGCGTAACGCCTGCGCCTGACTAACGCCCTCGCAATACCTGGCGTGCACGCTCATTTCCGTTATCCGCTGCCATCCTGCCCCACTTCTCCGCCTCCGCTCGGTCCAGGGGCACCCCATCGCCACTCCCGTAGAGTACCGCGAGGTTGAATTGAGCGACATTGTCTCGCTGATCTGCGGCGCGTTTGAACCATTTGACCGCTTCGGCTGGATCTCGAGTAACGCCTTGTGCGCGGTCGTACATCGTTCCCAAATTGTAGAGAGCGTTAACGTGGCCATCCTGGGCTGCGAGCTCAAGCATTCGCCGTGCAGCCGCGTAGTCCACGGCTACACCGCCATGCCCCAGCAGATGGATTTCTCCGGCAATCAAGGCAGCCTGGCTGTCGGATTTTTCCACAAGCGGGCTCAGCAAGGACAACGCCTTTTCGCCGTCCTTGGCGCGGAGTGCGTCGATTGCCGCCTTGATTTCAACGCGATCGGGAAGCGGAAGGAAACGAAGGCTTCGGATGAATTTTTCGCCGATTTTGCGAACCTCGGCACTCACCTGCTTGCCGGCGGCCCGCTCGGAGTACCCGATGTCAACTGCCACATCGCGCCTCTCGGGATGAACGCACGTAATTCCCTCCAGCACGAAAGGTACCGCGCCAAACAGGCGAACGCCCCGATCTTCGTTGAGCATCGAATATCTTGTACACCAGTAGTCACGCAGACTAAAAATCTCCTCCTTGTGCTCGACTATGCGGAATCGGGAAGGATCTGATTTTTTCCCGCGTCTATCCTTGAGGCCGGCCAAGAGCTCATCTGCACTTGCAATTTCCTTCTCAAGTTTATCCATCAATACGGTAAACGCTACGGTGTGATCAGGTTCTGGAAATTTCTTTCCAAGAGAAGCGGCGCCCGCGGACTTGAACTGGCTCATCATGTCAGGCGCTTCGGGAGCGTTTACGACGAATCCCCAAAACGCCCACGGGCTACCTGGATTGAGAATTGGGTTTGGCAGCTGCGGTTCCTGCCCAAACGCTGACAGGCAGACGAGCGTGATTGCAGGAGCAGCTGGGACCAACGCAACCATGCGTTTGCGTAGGTTAGGCAGCATGATCGTGCATCATCTGCGCGTAGATTTCCGCGACGCGCCGCTTCGAAATGCCGTTGCGTTGCTCGAGCGCAAGAGGATGGTCCGTGGGTTCAAGTTCGACGTAGGGCCGGGTGCCCTTGTCGCGGAGGTGTACCTGAGTCTTCAGGTTCACTGTGTCCGGGTATGGCTTCAACCATGCGTTAAGCCAACCAAAGAATGGACCGGTATGTGAGCGCTTGGGGGCGTCAAAACAGGCAAGCCACTGCTTGAAGTTGACCTCGCTGAGGGAAACCCAGACGCCCCAAATGAAGGGCTCTGTCTCTTCGTGTACGGGGATTTCAATGCATCCACGAACAAAGAACCACTTCTCGTCAATAACGCAATCATCGGTACCGAGGCTGCACCGTTTCCCACGCTCTTCTTCCGGGACTTCGTAGTAGCTCAGGGGGGCATGTGCCCCGAAGGTCGGCATCCCACGATGCACCTGGCCGCACGACACACATTTGAATTCAAATTCCACGGTTTGCTGCCTACCATGGGCGGCTAGACGGCATCCTTCCATAGCTTCGAGATACCTTCGTACTCGAATTCGGCCTGAGCCTTGGCGTTGCTCACGGAAGAATGCCACGTGTCCGCGAGCACTTGCCACTGGCGATCACAGTAGAACAAGTACACGCTCGCTTCGCTGGTAACGATTGCCAAGGCGTTCGCCGGCGGGATCACTCCATCCGGTCCGCGATGGGTCGTGGCTCCCGTAGGCCTCACGGCTCCCTCAACCACAGCAGTAGCGATCACTTTGGCGCCATCGAGCTCGGAAGGGGGAGGATCCATCGCTACAGATTACTACCTTGGGATCGTCAGTCCCACCATACGTGAATCAGGCGGTGCTTTGCAGGAATCCGCCACGATACGGCAATTGGAGAAGTGACTCCGTGCGGGAGCAGCTACCCGTCCTTCTTCTCGTTCCCCCACTCGATCTCCGGCACCTCGCCGAACGCGCGGCGCAGGCCTGCCGACCAGATGCCCGAGAGCTTCGAAAAATACAGGTCGTCGACGTCGAAGCGGCGCCGCAGCGTGATCTTCCCGCGGTCCTTCTCGTAGGCGATGAGGTCTATCGGCAGCCCGACCGTCAGGTTGGAGCGCATCGTCGAGTCGAATGACACGATGATCGCCTTCGCCGCGGCCTTGAGCGGCACGTGGTATTTCACGACGCGGTCCATGATCGGCTTGCCGTACTTGTGCTCGCCGATCTGGAAGAAGTTGGTGTCGCGCGTCGCCTCGATGAAATTGCCCTCGGGGTAGATGTGAAAGAGGCGCGGGCGCTTGCCGCCGATCTGGCCGCCGAGGATGAAGTGGCAGCCGATGTCCACGCCCTGCTGCTGCACGGGCGCCGACTCGCTGACTACTTCGCGCAGCGTCCCGCCCACCAGCTGCGCGGCTTCGAACAGCTTGCCGACTCCCAGTATGCCGGCGGCGGCGGCGCTGCCTTGCGCGTCCCGCGCACGCATCTTCAGGCGCGCGATCACGCCCTGTGTCGTCGCCAGATTGCCGGAGGAGAGAACGACGATCACGCGCTCGCCCGGTGTCTCGAACACGTTCATCTTGCTGAACGTAGCGATGTTGTCGAGGGTCGCGGACGTCCGCGAGTCCGAGGCGAATACGATGCCCTCTTCGACGAGGGCGGCAACGCAATAGGTCATGTGCCGGAAGAGTGGTGATGAATACTGGTGATGAATACTGGTGATGACAGGTGGTGATGACTATTGGTGACGATTGCGGTTGTACATCACCATTTCTCATCACCATTTTCCATCACCATCTTTCATCACCCTGTCTTGTCTCCCATCATACATCACCCTTTTTCATCATCATTTTGCGGGACATTGTCCCGCTCATTGGTCCAGCCCCACCAGCGCCGCCGCCGTCATCTTCTCCTCCCCGCCGCCGCTGCGCACCCCGCGCACGGGGCAGGCGTCGAGGTAGTCCGGGCCGACGGCCACGCGGACGTGGTGCTCTCCGGCCGGGCCGCCGTTCGTGACGTCGAAGCTGCGCCAGCGATCCACCACCCACGCCTCGGCCCACGCGTGCCCCGCCACCTGCGACTCGGGAAAGCGCGGCTCGTGGATGTAGCCGCTCACGTAGCGCGCGGGTATGCCGAGGTAGCGGCAGCAGGCGATGAAGACGTGCGTGTGATCCTGGCACACGCCGTTCTCCGCCTGGAACGCCTCGGCCGCCGTGGAATGCGGGCCCGTCACGCCGGCCTGGAACGGGAGCCGCCCGAGTATCGCCACGGCGAGATCGCGCAGTCCCGAGAGGGTGCCCGCCCGGCGGCGGAAGCCCTCGGCGAATTCCCCGATGGCGGCATCGGCCGTGGCGAGCGCGCTTTGCCGCAGGAAGACGACCGGCGAGAGCTTGATTTCGTCGGGCGCTTCGTCGATCGCGGCCGAGGTCTCGACCACGCCGGTGGAGCGGATCCGGATCTCGGACGCCGGGCGCTCGACGGTGAAGAGATGCAGGATGTTGCCGTAGCCGTCGCGCATCTCGAGAGGATTGCCGGGAGCCTCCAGCCGCCACTCGAGCACCCGCTGGCGCGCGCTCGCGGCCGGCACGAGGCGCAGGTACTGCGCGCTGTGGCGCACGGGGGAGTCGTAGGCGTAATGCGTGACGTGGTCGACGCGGATCTTCACAGGGTCACCAGGTAGGCGCGCTGGACGCGCTGGCCCAGCTCGTTGACGTCGGTCAGGAAGTCGGTGAGGTACTCGTGCAGGCCGCCCGAGAAGATCTCCTCGATGTCGCCGTGCACCAGCCGCGCCTGCAGCACGGCGGCGAGCCGCTTGGCGGGCTGGTCGCTCTGCCCGTGCACGCGCGCGATGGCGTGGTGCACCTCCTCCATGCACGCCGCGAGCGAGCGCGGCATGCGCGAGTCCAGTATCAGCAGCTCGGCGACCTTGATCGGGTAGATCTGGTCGCGGTAGATGCCGCGGTAGGTCTCGAACGCCGACAGCGAGCGCAGCAGCGCCGTCCACTGGTAGTAGTCGAGCGCGCCGCCGACATCCTCCACCCGCGGCAGCAGGATGTGGTACTTCACGTCGAGTATGCGCGCCGTGTTGTCCGCGCGCTCGAGGAAGGTGCCGAGCCGCGAGAAATTGAACGCCTCCCCGCGCATGATGGTGCCGTAGGTGACGCCGCGGAAGAGATGCGAGCGGTCCTTCACCCAGTCGAAGAAGCGCGTCGCGTCGGGGCCCGTCACCGATTCGCGCCGGAAGGAGCGCATCTCGATCCACGCGGCGTTCAGCGTCTCCCACATTTCCGAGGTGATCTGCCAGCGCACGGCGTGGGCGTTGTCGCGCGCCAGCTTGAGGCAGGTGTAGATGCTCGACGGGTTGCCGGGATCGAGCCCGATGAAATCGATCAGGGCCGGGAGCGAGATCCGGTCGTGCCGCTCGAAGTACTCGTCGGTCGTGCCCGTGATCGAGAGCGGCGCGAGGAGATTCTGCTCCTGCGTTTCCGGCGTGCTGCACAGCACGACGTTCGACGTTACGCCCAGTATGCGCGCGGTGTTCTCCGCGCGCTCCATGAAGCGCGACATCCAGAAAATGCGATCGCCGACGCGGGACAACATCCTAGTCCACCACCCACGTGTCTTTGGTCCCGCCACCTTGCGATGAGTTGACTACGAGGGACCCCTTCTCCAGCGCTACGCGCGTCAAGCCCCCGGGCACCATCTTAACCTCGCGCCCCGAGAGCACGAAGGGCCGCAGGTCGAGGTGGCGCGGGGCGATGCCCTGTTCGACGTAGGTCGGGCACGTCGAGAGCGACAGCGTGGGCTGGGCGATGTAGTTCGAGGGGTTGGCGCGTATGCGTTCGCGGAACGCGTCGATCTCGCCGCGGCTCGAAGTGGGGCCTATCAGCATGCCGTAGCCGCCCGAGCCCTGCACCTCCTTGACGACCAGCTCCGGCAGGTGGTCGAGGACGTAGCGCAGGTCGTCGGGATTTCGCAGCTGCCAGGTGCGCACGTTCTCCAGCACCGGCTCTTCCCCGAGATAGAAGCGGATCATCTCCGGCACGTACGGATACATGGACTTATCGTCGGCGACGCCGGTCCCGATCGCGTTCGACAGCGCGACGTTGCCCAGGCGGTAGGCGGCAAGCAGCCCCGGCACACCCAGCACCGAGTCGGGCCGGAAGGCGAGCGGGTCGAGGTACGGGTCGTCGATGCGGCGGTAGATGACGTCCACGCGCTGGTGGCCGCTGGTGGTGTGCATGAAGACGTGGCCTTCCCGCACGCACAGGTCCGAAGCCTCGACCAGCTCGACGCCCATTTGCTGCGCCAGGAAGGCGTGCTCGAAGTACGCGCTGTTGTACTGGCCCGGTGTCAGCACGACGACGACGGGGTCGCGCACCCCGCGCGGCGCGCTCGCGCGGAGCGTCTCCAGCAGGAGCTGCGGGTAGTGCTCGACCGGCGCGACGTTGTAAAGGCCGAAAAGCTCCGGGAAGAGCCGCATCATCATGCGGCGGTTCTCGAGCATGTAGGAGACCCCGGAGGGCGTGCGCAGGTTGTCCTCGAGCACGTAGTACTTTCCGTCGCCGTTCCTCACGATGTCCACGCCCGCGATATGGCAGTAGACCTGGTGCGGCAGGTCGAGCCCCGCCATCGCGACCTGGTAGGCGTCGTGCGTGAGCACCTGCTCGGCGGGGATCACGCCCGCGCGCAGGATCTCCTGGCCGTGGTAGATATCGTGCAGGAAACGATTGAGCGCCGTGACGCGCTGGCGCAGCCCCTGCTCCAGCAGCCGCCACTCGGCGCGCGAGATGATGCGCGGTATGGTGTCGAACGGGATCAGCCGCTCGGTGCCGTCCTCGTCACCGTAGACGGCGAAGGTGATGCCGACGCGGTGAAAAAGGAGATCGGCTTCGCGCCGCTTCTCGATCAGCCGGTCCGAGGGCAAGTCCGCAAGCCACCGCGCGAGCGCCTCGTAAGGGCCGCGCGTTCCTCCGCCGGCCTCGTACATCTCGTCGTAGCCCGGCGCCTCGCCCTTCACCGCCGCCTGCACATTGGTGGTCATAGCAGTCTTTCAACCCAGCAAAGCGTATGCCACGGAAAATCCCCGCAATAACAATACACTCACTCAGGCACCGGGGTTGATGCGCACCATCAGGGTGCGTCATGCGCCGGGATGGTCCCTAGTCTCCGACCTCTGGTCCCAAAAAGCAAAAGAGCGGCCGTAGCCGCCCCTCGCCTCGACGCGGGTGCGGACGGTCATCCCTCATCCTTCCACGTTCATCCTTTTCACCTCTCCCCCAACGCCTTCCGCAGCTCCGTCGTCACCCGCGTCGCCTCCGCCATGATGAATGCGATCTCGCTGTTGGTCGTGATGAAGCGCGCGCCCTTGCGGATGTACTCCAGCTGGCGCGGGATGTTGCGATCGCCGCCCATGCCGGGAATCTTGCCGGCGGCCGCGGTAGCGGAAATGACACGGTCGATGGCCTTCGCGCCTTCAGTGTCGCCGAACGCCCCGGGCTTGCCCATCGCGGTCAGCAGGTCGTTCGCGCCGATGTGGATCACGTCCACGCCGTCCACGTTCGCGATCTCCTCGACGTTCTTTACGCCTTCCGGCGTCTCGATCATGCACACCACCAGCGTGGCGTCGTTCAGCGCCGGCACCGTCTGGCTCACGGGCACGGGACGGAAATCGAACATCGAGTAGGCGCCCGCAGCGGAGCGCTTTCCGAGCGGTGGAAACTTGGCGCGGGCGACGCCCCGGCGCGCCTCGGCGGCGGTGTTGACGTCCGGATACACGATGCCCATCACGCCGTTGTCGAGCAGCACCTGCACGTCCTGATCGTCGACGCTGCGCACGCGGGCGATGGGCGTTATGCCGCAGCCGAGCGCGGTTTGCGCGATATGCGTGATGCTCTCCAGGTTGAAGACCGCGTGCTGGCCGTCGATGAAGACGAAGTCGTGGCCGCTCGATTTCGCGATGCGCGCTATTTCACCCGAGCGCGCAAGCCGGACGTTCATGCCGAGCGCGACCTTGCCGGCCTTCATCATCTCCTTCAGGGGATTCGAGAGGATCGCGTCTGCCATGGCGTTCTCCACAATATGGTGGTTACCGGATGTGCCGGCATCGTCGCAGGATACGGGGGAGGAGTGTCGAGTGTCGAGTGCCGGTGTCGGGTACACTCCGCGCGTGGCGATCCATCTCTGCCTTGCCCTGACGTTCTTCCTGTTCACCGGCTTTGGCGCAGCGCGCATCGTGCTGACGCTCTACGCGCTCGAGCTGGGCGCACCCGCATCGGTCGTCGGGGCGCTGGGCGCGCTCTTCTATCTTTTCGCGCTGCTCCTGTCCTGGCCGGTCGGCGCGCTCGTGGATCGCGTGGGCGGGCGCAGGCTGATGATATTCGCCGCGGCCTGCAGCACGGGCGCGATGCTGCTGCCCTATTTCATCCGGGCGCTGCCCGCGTTTTACGCCGCGGCGGCGCTGTGGGGCCTCGCGCTCGCGTTCTTCCACGTCACGCTGCAGAACACGATAGGGCTCCTGAGCAAGCCCGAGGCGCGGGCCCGCAACTTCAGCAACTTCAGCCTGATGGGGGCGACCACGAATTTCGTCGGCCCGCTCTTCGCCGGCGCGTGCATCGACCACCTGGGGTACACGCTCGCCTGCCTCATGACCGCGGCGCCGGGCGGCGTTGCCTTCCTGCTGGTGCTCGCCTGGGGGCGGCTCTTTCCGCCCGGCAATCCTCATGCAACGCACGGCATCGGCTCGCTCAACACGCTCGCCGAGCGCCAGGTGCAGCTCATGCTGGCGACTAGCGCGCTCGTCCAGCTCGGCACGGATCTCTTTCAGTTCTTCATCCCGATCTACGGGCATTCCATAGGAATGTCGGCCTCCGCGATCGGCGTGATCCTGGCGGCGTTTGCCGTCGCGTCCTTCGTGGTCCGGCTGTTTCTGCCTCGCCTCATGAAGCAGGTGGCGGGCGACAAGCTGCTCGCCTCGACGTTCTACCTCGGGATGATTGCCTTCGCGCTGGTGCCATTGTTCACCCATCCCGTCGCGCTCGCCGCCGTCTCGTTCTTTTTCGGTCTCGGCATGGGCATAAGCATGCCGCTCACCGTGATCCTCATGTACGAGCGCACCGTTCAGGGGCGCGCCGGCCAGACGCTGGGGCTGCGGCTCTCGGCCAACAACCTCGTGCGCGTGGTTGGACCGGTGGTGTTCGGCGCGGTAGGCTCTGCTTTCGGTATGCCGCCGGTGTTCTGGTTGAACGGAGCGATGATGCTGATCGGCGCGCTGCTTTCGCGCATCCCCGGGGAGCGGGCGAGTGCCGTAAGGGAGTGACCTCATGAACGCACGATTCGTATCTTTCTTCGCGGCGCTTCTCGCTTTCCCGATGGCGATGGCCGCCGCGGCGGCTGAGAGCGCCGAGCCGGCGCGCGTCCGTATCGAGAACGTCGAGGTTCGGGTGTCGCCCGTCGGCCCCGTCGTGCTCCTCAAGGTCCGCAACAAGGCGATTCCCGTTTTCGTGGACGCAGTCGTCGCGGAATCCATACAGGGCGCCCTGACCGGGAAGAAGACGCCGCGCCCGCTCACGCACGACCTCATGCGCACCGTCCTCGAAGCCTTCGACGGAAAGGTGACGCAGGTCGTCGTGACACTCAAGGAACGCACGTTTTACGCGGCGCTGACGGTGACCGTGCAGCGGACGCCCAAGGTATTTGACAGCCGCTCCTCGGACGCCATCGCGCTCGCCATACACTTCAAGGCGCCTATCCTCGTGCCCCAGGAACTCCTGGACTCGCAGGGAGTGGACCTGGAGGGACCACTGGCAAAGCCGGAGACCAGAACATGATCAAGCATACCGGCGGCTGCCACTGCGGCCGCGTCCGCTTCGAAATTCTCGCGCCCGCGGAAATCAGCGTGAGCGAATGCAACTGCTCGATGTGCAGCAGGGCGGGCTATCTGCATCTCATCGTTCCCGCGGACCGCTTCACCCTGCTCTCCGGGCGCGAAGCGCTCTCCACCTACACCTTCAATACCGGGACCGCGAAGCATCATTTCTGCTCGGTCTGCGGCGTGAAGTCGTTCTACGTGCCGCGCTCCCACCCGGACGGCTTCAGCGTCAACGCGCGCTGCCTCGATGCCGGCACCGTCACCGGCATGACGGTACGGCAGACCGACGGGCGAAACTGGGAGAAGACGTACCCGAAGGGACGGGGCGAGTACCAGTGACCAGTGACCAGTACCGGTGACCGGTGACCAGTGACCAGTGACTAAGGATGAAGGATGAACGTGGAAGGATGACCCGGTTTTTTCAAATGCAAGATACGATTCGCAGAAGGCGGAATGGCTTTCAGGTCATCCTTCATCGTTCCACGTTCATCCTTTGCTGCGCGCTGGCCACCGCCGCGAGCGCGCAGCAGTTTCCGTCGCGCCCGGTCCGCATGATCATCCCCAGCGGCGCGGGCGGAATCACGGACATACTCGGGCGGGTCCTCGCGCAGCGGCTCTCCGAGACCTTCGGCCAGCAGGTCGTGATAGACAACCGTCCCGGCGCGAGCGGCGTGGTCGGCTCCGCCATCGTGGCGAAAGCCGCGCCCGACGGCTACACGCTGCTCATGGTCTTTCCTTCCCACCCGGTGAACCCGAGCGTGTTCAAGGATATTCCCTTCGATACCGTGACCGCGTTCGCGCCTATCACCATGGTGAGCGCCGTCGCGCCAGTGCTCATCGTGACGAGTCAGTTTCCAGCGCGCTCGGTCAAGGAGCTGATCGCCATCGGGAAGGAGAAGCCCGGGTACCTCAACCACGGCTCCGTCGGCAGCACCAGCATGGGTCACCTGGGAGCGGAGCTGTTCCGCTCCATGGCCGGCATCAAGGTCACGTTCATCGCGTACAAGGGCGCGCCGCAGATCATGACGGGGCTGCTCGGGGGCGAAGTGCATTTCTATCTCATCGGCTCGGCCGGCACCGTCGCGCCGCTGGTGAAGGCGGGGCGCGTGCGGGCGCTCGGCGTGGGGGCGAAGGAGCGTCTCCCGGTGCTGCCCGACGTGCCGTCGATAGCGGAGACCCTGCCCGGCTACGAGGCGCGCGGGTGGAACGGGATACTGGCGCCGGCCCGCACTCCAAAGCCCGTGATCGACCGCCTGCACGGCGAAATCGTCAGGATCGTGCGCTCTCCCGAGTTCAACCAGCTGCTGACTTCGGAAGGCGCGACCGCCGTCGCCAACACGCCGATGGAGTTCGATGCGATCATCCGCGCCGACGTAAGGAAGTGGGAGAAAATCATCAAGGAAGCCGGGATCAAGGCAGACTAATTCCGTCAGGGGTCAGGGGTCAGCGGTCATGCGTGCCATCCCGCAAAAGAGTCATGCCTCTCACGCATGACCCATGACCCATGACGAACGATAGGCGATAGGAACATCCGATGCCATTTGTTGAATCAGGCGGTGCCAAGCTGTTCTATTCGATCGACGACCACACCGACGCATGGACGAAACCGGAAACGGTGGTGTTCGTGCACGGCTTCACGGAAAACACCGAGGCGTGGCGGGCATGGGTGCCGCACTTCTCGCGCCGCTACCGGATGATCCGCTACGACCAGCGCGGGTTCGGACAATCCGGTCCGTTCGCGAAGGACTTTCCGCTCACGACCGAGGTCGTCGTCTGCGATCTCGCTTCGGTCATCAGATCGCTCGCAGGCGGCGGGCCGGCGCACGTCGTGGGCGGCAAGAGCGGCGGCATCCCCGTCATGATGCTCGCGGTAAGGCATCCCGAGCTCGTGAAGACCATCACGGTTGCCTGCTCACCTGTCACGCCGCCCAACGCGGCCGGCTGGATCGAGGAAATGGAGACCAAAGGCATGCGGGCCTGGGCCTACCGCACCCAGCGCGAGCGCTTCGGCAGCAAGTTTCCGGAAGCCGGCATCAACTGGTGGGCGGACCTGATGGGCGGCACCGCCGTCTCGACCGCGCACGCGTACCTGCGCTGGGTCGGTGCGATCGACATCCGCGAGGACATCAAGCGCATCAAGTGCCCCACGCTCGTCATCGGCACCGACACCCCGCGGCGCGGCAAGGCGGAGTTCGAAGGCTGGCAGAAGACAATCCCGAACTCGGAGCTCGCCATCATCCCCGTCGACGGCTATCACGCGGCCGGGACGGCGCCGGATGAGACGGCGCGGGTGACGCTGGACTTCATCGCGCGTCACGCGCGATGAAGAGTGACTGATGAGGCGTGACTGGTGACTCGTGACTGATGAAGCGTGACTGATAGAGCGCGGCTCGTCACTCTCATCTCGTCACCGCTCATGTAATAAGCGCCGCCTTCCGCACGCTCTCGATCAGCGACGAGCGCAGCAGGAACCGGCGGTGCGCGGCCGGGTCGGCGACCGTGCGGCGCATCTCCTCGAAGTTCGCGGCGCGCACGGCCGGATCCTTTTCCTCCATCCGCTTCTTGTTCTGTACCGTCTGGCTCTGCACGAACTCGATGTTGATCGGCCGGCGGCGGCGGTCGTAGAGATCGAGCTCGTCCTCGCCCGCGCCACCGCAATACCTTTCCAGCCGCTCGGCGAGCTCGACGGCGTCGTGGATGCCGCAATTGAGCCCGAGCCCGCCGATCGGGTTGTTGACGTGCGCGGCGTCGCCAGCGAGCAGCGCGCGGCCTCTGCGGAACGTCTTCGCCACGCGCTGGTGGACGTTGTAGATGTTGCGGTGAATGACGCGGTAGGGGTTCGACTTGGGGAAAAACCGCTGGAGCCGCGCCTGGACGCCCGCTTCCGAAAGTGCGCTCTCGTCGGGTTCCTCGCTCTTCGTGGGAAAGACGACGCGCCACGCGCCCTTGTCGTCGTCCCCTTTCACCTTGAAGAGATTCGCCCATTCGTCGGGATCGGAGAGGTAGTTACGGTAGCAGTAGCCGCGCTCGCCCTCGAAGTCGAACAGCGTGGTGAGCACGACGAAGCGCTCGGGCCACGTATAGCCCTCGAACTCGATGCCGAGGCACTTGCGGACGGTGCTGCGTCCGCCGTCGCAGCCCACCAGGAACGCACCTTCGAATTTCCTGGCGCCCTTCTCCGTCTCGGCCGTGACGGTGACGCCATCGCCGCGGACATCTACATCCGTCACCGTCGCGCAAAAGTGCGCCTCGGTCTCCGGAAGCGCGAGCATCCGCTGCGTGGCGAGGCGCGCGAGCTTGTGCTGCTCGAACTGCACGGCATAGGGGAAGCGCGTCTCGTCGGCGAGGACAGTGTGGTCAAATTCCGCGATCAGCTTCCCGCTCGGGCGGTCCCGGAACTGGAAAGTGCGAGCCATCAGGCCGCGCGCGATCACCTCGTCCACGAGCCCGAGCCCCGCGAGCAGCTCCAACGTCGCGGCGTGCGTGGTCGAGGCACGCGGCGCCGGGTTGGCTTCCGGCTCGGCTTCGAACACGACCACGGGGAACCCGCGCTGCGCGAGCGCCAGCGCGGTTACGGCGCCGACGGGGCCGCCGCCGGCGATGAGTACGCGTTCGGTCACGCCCAGAACCGCTGAAACTCGGTCGCGACCACCTGCTCGTACGCCACCGGCTCGGTCAGTAAGCCCATGTTCCGCGAGAAATCGTTCAGAGCATTGACGGACCGCTTCGAAATCCCCGGATCGTAGAACGGCGCATCGCGGCGTACGAGCTCGGCGATCAGCCCCGCCTCCGCTTCGGGAAAGAGCCTTGTTCCCACCTCCGTGGCGCGTCCCGGATTCTCCTTCAACGCCTGCTGCGCGCGGACGAGCGCGCGCACCGCCGCCGCGACGGTCTCCGGCTCCTCGTCTATCCTGCGCTGCGTCGTCACGAGCGCGGGAAACGTGTAGTCGCGCGCCGCACCAGGACCGTCGCCGCGACGCGCATCGAGCACCAGCGCGCCGGTGCCGTTGCGCACCGCGACCTCGGCTCCCATCCCGTTCGCCCAGAAACCGTCGAGCTTTCTCTCCTCCAGCGCTTTCGCGGCCGCGACACCGAAGGACACGCCGGCGCCGGCAGTCCCGGGAACGGGTCCTATCTTCACGTCCCGCTCCGGGTCGATGCCGGCTTCGACGAGCATGCGCGTCAACCCGTCGACCGGGCCCGGCGCCGCGCCTATGCGGAGCCCCTTCACGGCATGAAGGTCGCCGCGCTTCGCGCCGAGATCCTTGCGCAGCACCAGGAACCAGTACATGTGCTGCGCGAGGGCGGCAAGCAGCTTGCACCCTTTCCAGTTCTTGAAAGCATAGAGCGGGGCGTGCGCAGCCCCCGCCACGAAATCGAGGCGTGCGTCGCGCAATTCCTCATAGGTCCGGGTGACGGGAAACAGCAGCTCGACCGTCGCGTCCAGGCCCTCCTGCCTGAAAAATCCCAGCTCGACGGCGGCAATGGCCGGGAAGTAGGAGGGCGAGAC
>Ga0111539_10001237_pt1 | contig 33989 bp, 35 predicted proteins | sample RhiMethybrSRZTD1_FD_79667 | JGI IMG/M metagenome (GOLD analysis project Ga0111539, IMG submission 79667) | Populus rhizosphere microbial communities from Tennessee, USA - Rhizosphere MetaG P. TD hybrid SRZTD1 (version 2) (version 2) | ecosystem: Host-associated > Plants > Roots > Rhizosphere >...
AAGTGGTCCATGCTCGAGTTACAGATGTTAGTACATCTCAAGCGTTGGAGTTCTATTCGATAAGTAGACGTCTGGCATCTAAGCTCGCAAAATTGTAGTGCATTCCTCCTCACATGCATACGGTTATACGCTTCATGGTGCTCAAAAAGGGCATCCAACAAGGCCGCAGCCCAAAGAGAACCGGTGGCGTAGCCTCAAGGCTACCTTGAGGATTGTTTGACTCGAGAACGTAGCTCGGGAATGGGCGCGCTTGGGGTGGGAGGGTGGAACTGCGACCTTTATCAGCAGCCTGCTTTAGAAAAACACCACACTCGCATACGTCACCGTCGAATTGAACTGATCCGTCACGCCGCGGTCGTACCGTAGTACCTCGCCCTTTTGTGCCTTCATCAACTTGAGCATGGTATAGATCGCGGCAAAGCCGGAAATGCGGCGCGCGTTATTTTCTTTTCTGATGAATCCGGCGAAGGCGTCGGGATTGAGTTCTTCGACGTGTTTGAGCATTTCCATGTCCCACTGCATGCATTTGTGGAAGGAGAAGTCGGTGGGGGGCTTGTTATCGCCGTAGCGGAGCCCGATATGCGCCAGTTCGGCGCTGGCGACGAATGCGACCTCTTTCCCCGATTCGGCAAGCGCTTGGTTCATCAGGCCGAGAAACCTGTCGATCTGCTCAGCAAATTCTGGATGGATGAGATCGTCCGGCGAAAAAGACGTCAGGATAGGAATGATGGTAAACGGCTTCTTAGTGCCGACCGTGTGCTGAAGGAAAGGCAATTGAAACTCGATGCTGTGTTCATTTTTGTGGCTCATATCTTCGTCGAAAAATGAGGCGCCTCCCGCTTTGCGAACTCGGTCCAGCACGTCGCGATCGACGGACACACGTCCGAGCGGCGTTTCGAAATCCTTATCAGTCAAGGCATAGCCATGTTCCAGGCCCGCTTGGCACGTACCGAGGATGACGAACACATCGGGAACCGCGGCTTCCTGTACTTCCTTATAGGCCCACGCATAGATCGGACCGCCCTGCCGCAGATCATAATGCGGCGCAATGATGCCTTTGAGATTTTGACCGGCATGGGATGATGGTTTCCAATCAGGCCCTTCTTTCGAGGTAAAGAACGCTTCTAACTCCCGTTTGAGCGCGTCCGGCTCAGCCGCATAGGCTTTTCCCACATACGCCGCGGGGCGCACCGGCGCGGCACGATACGCTTCAATGGCAGCGTGACGCGCGGCGTCGGATCGTTCACCTTCCAGGAATAATTTTTCATCCAGGTCCGCAATCAACTTGGCCATGCGATCCGGCAAAATAAACTCCCCGAACTTCTTCAAATACTCGGCCCCAATTTGCTCCAGCGAATGCTCGCCGTCAAAAAACTGCATCAAATAAAAATAGTTCAACGGAATGATGAGTTTTTCAGCGCTCAACCCGGTCGGGTCCCACAATAAGATGTATTGTTCGTCCTGTTGTTTGATGGGAGAAAATTGCAAATTGCGCAGTCGCGGCGGCTGCAAGGCATGTGGCTTCAGCTCATTCATGGCAGTAAGACTCCTCCGCCCGGATGGTACCTGAGCGAATGGTCCCTCCGCAACTCGCAGGAGATGGCTAGATTTCCGGACGATCGGCAGAGTGCGATCGCTGACGCCGGCTCCAGACGATCAGCAAGACGACCGTAATGAGACTGAGGAAGAGCGTGGGACGTCCGTATTGCGGCCCGCCATATTCGATGAGATCGCCCAAACGACCGATCAGCAGCGACATGCGCGCCATAACGGTGTACCCGAACGCCGCACCGAACGAGATCATCAGGAAAATGATCCCCGTCCGTGCCGCGAGGTGCACCGGTCCACTATGCTCGATCGAGAAGAAGAAATAGAACAAGACCGTGATGACGCCGACCAGGAGAATGATCGCGTTCAGGTTGCTCGCGGGGTTCAAGAGGCTTGCCGTAAAGGTGGCTCCGTCGGAGCCCATCGTGACGAGAGGACGGACCGTATCTTCGATCTGTTTTAAGACATAGGAAGAAATGACCCTGGGGATGGCCATTCCAGAGCCGACGCCGACGACGAACGCGAAGGCAATCCGGGACATCCACGCGGCCTTGGGCGCATAGCGCGCCAGCATCAACAACCCGATGAAGAGCGGGAACGCGAGCGTCCAGTCGCCCTGCTTCACCATAGGCTCATAGATCAGGCGTATTACCACGGTATCCCACGCCTTGACGATCGTGTAGCCGACAGAGATTCCGACATAGAGATGTTCCGCCAGCTTGAACAGCGGATTGTCCTTATAGAGAAAGGTAAAGATAAACAGCGTCAGCCCGGTCGCGACCCACGCGCCGAGGATGGTCTCAAAGTTCATTGCACGACTCCGGCAGGCTGCTGAACAAGATCTCAGTTCCACCCACCCACCCGACGCGCGCCAAGACGCGCTCTTTCCCAAACTGCGTTCTAGGCTCGAAACAATCCTCAACGTACACCAGAGGGTACGCCTCCGGTTGTTTTTCGCCTGCGGCCTTCATCGGGAAGCAGCGCGTCTCGGCGCGCCTGGGGTCGGCGGGTGTAGTGCCGACCTTTTTGAGCAGCCTGAAACATCGGCGAAGTAGCATCAGCGTCATGATAATTGCCCCGTTCTGGATCGCGACGTCCTGAGAGAGAAATAAAAGAGATTGCAAAGAATCACGAGGCCGATGATGGCAAAATGCGTCGCGGACTGAGCGTCCATTCCGGCTACCGCACGCCCTTTCTGACCGATCAACACTTCATATTCCGCGGCCCCGCGTAACCCGCCGATGAGACCATTGATCTGTCCGCTCCGAAGCAAGGGATAGAGACCCGGCGCAATGACACCCGTGCATCCCCCGCCCAATTCGAATCGATATTTGTCTTTGCCGAACACATACCAGCTCTCGATCCCGGCCGTGCCCGCCGCCAGGCTAACGACGTAATTGACGTCCCGCAACGTCTGGACCCCGTTCAATACCGGTAGCTCCTTCGTGGGATGGCCGTAATAGTCGCTTGGAAAGGCTTTGTAGAGATCCTGCCCCATCGTGATGATCAACGAACTCACCCCAGGGCTCCATCCCAAAAAGACATAATCTTTTCCACTGACCTTGCCCATTTCGTTGGCCACTTGCGTCACGACTTGATCGGCCATGCCGGTGCCGGACACCCACAAGGTCATGCCGATCACCCGCAGATTTTTTTTAAAGGCATGGCGCATGAGCGCAATGGCCTGCGGGTACAACTCGGGCTTGGAGGCGGGATCGAAATCCAAGGAGAGCAAGAAGACCGACCCTTCCGGTAACGCTTCAATATAGTCGTAGACGCCACGCACTTCCGAAGAGACCTTGATTGCCAGGCCGACGGGATACAGTAGCGGGATGAGCGTGCATATCCCGATCAGGACAAAGATGATCCGGCGGTCGATCTGCAGCATTTTTTCGGCGAAGTTCATCGTGAGATTGTTTCGTTCTTGGCTAAATCGTCCATCGCGGAATTATTCCTTACCTCCCCCAAGGTACGACCGTTCCACACCGAAAATAATTTTCAATGAGAGTGCCACGGCGCCTAAACTCACCCCGATCAAAATAGCCCGGCGAACGGACGCATTCAGGACATTGAGAATCCATTGGGTGATGTCACCCGTAATCGGCACGAGATATTCTCCGAGCGGCACGCGCCCCATCATGACGATAATGGCGGCGATCAGCAGGACAGCAGCTTCACGGCTCCTGGCGCGAAATGAGCGATAGGCCGCGGACGCGATGAAGAAGGCCAGAATGGCGAACATGGTCCCTTGCAGGGGAACCATCGTATAGGAATAGACCCACCCGAAGGCCGTCATGCCCCCATTTACGGATTCTTTCCCGTTGACCCAGAGCCCCACCGCGATCGTGCCGAGCATGCCCGCATAGAGCACGAAGCTATAGCCCCAGCCCGGCTCCTTCCGCCTGATTTTGACGGCATGTTGATGAAACAAACTGGTAACGCCGAGAATCAACGCGAACCCGCCGATGATCTGCAACCATTTGCTCACCGTCGTCAGCAGATCTTCAGATACCGGGTGCGGCACGTAGTATTGCGCGATGAAGATGATCCCCATGACAAACGTCATGAGTAGTGGGAGTTGGCGTCGCAGAAATGTCATTTGAGATCCTTCAAGAGGTCCAAGACAATCAACGGCCATTCCGCTCCCAACATGACCCCCGCCGTCGCGAACACCGTCCCGATCACAAGCAGGCCCATCACAATTCCTTTCCCGATATCCTGGCCGCGAAGCGTCCCGACCTGAATCGGCTCGCGAGAGAGATAGGCGCTGGCGGCATAGAGCTCCTCGCCGATCAAGGTGTAATCACACGTCGTCACGAAGAAAGGCAGTTGGTGATCAGAATCTGTGCCTGCAATCTGGATCGCGCCGGTGCTCGCGCCCGTCTCGGTCAATAAGAGAGCTTCCGCAAAATATGACCCCATGAAAAAATTCGCCGCCGGCTGTTTGCGTAACATCAAACCATCGACCGATGCGGTATAGCTGAACTGATCGGTCGTAATGAAGAAGTTGGAATCTACTTTGAAAATGTCAGGCTTGCCGGCTTCGAGATACGCTTGTTTCGTAATCTCCTGGCACACGGCCATGACGATGGGATCGCGGTGCGGGACGAGCAGATCGGTTTCAAAAGACGCCACGCGCTTCGCGACCCGGCCGAGAATAACGGCGGCGGCGAGCGTCGAAGGTTCATTTAAATCGCCCGCTCCCGTGAGAAATAAAATAGGCTTTCCCAATTCGGTCGCCCGCCCAATGGCTTCATCCACCGCGTCTAGCCCCGGAATACGCCGCAAAAAGATCTCACGGCGTTTCGCGGCATAAATCGATCCGGCCAGAACCGCCCCGAACAACAACACGACCAGAAGATTATTCACGGCGTTCCAATTGACCCAGTTCGGCTCCGGAATCGCCTGGACCACCGGCGAATCCGCGTGCGCTTGCCCTTTTACCGCCGAAACCGTGAAAAAGTACGTCGTCCCATTTTTTAGTTCCAGACCTTTGCCAGACTTCACCGGAAAGTAATGGTCGCCACGGTCAGCCGGCCGCGTCCACCAGGGCAATTTCGCATCCCGAACGTACCGGGTGTCGGAAGGAAACTCGGCTATCACTTTTGCGTCTGGCCCTCGTGCCGCTTCTTCAGATTCCCCCATGCGAATTGAATAGCGCACGCCAGGCCCGTCATAGGGCGAAGCGGACCAGACTAACGCAATGACCCCACCGGCATCGCTGGGCGCGTCAAAGGCTCTGACCTGTTGAGGGGGCGAAATGGTTTCCTGAGCAAATGCGATCGCTGGGAAAATCCCAAGAGCGATCGTCACAAGGACAAGATGCGTCACGAGGCGGCGTGCATGAGAGAACATGCGGTCCAGAAATTTCACCCTTCGATAATTTCTACGTTGGCCCGTGGAATCGTAACGACCGCATTGTCGGAAAATCTAACCTGGAGCACGCGTACCTCGCTCTCGGTTTCAATTTTGGTCAACTCAGGCGGCAGCGCGACGACGTGGCCTAATCGCCCGAATTGTGGATCGCGAATAATGCGCACCTGATCTCCTATCTTGAGGCCGGTTGGTCCTTCTGCATCTCCTTTGCCCGGAGCGGACTGAGGGGCGACGATTTGATCCGCACGGGAAATAATGATCTCGGGACGGATCACGCCGGCCCGGATTTGCGTCGCCCCGGAGATCGACGCCTTTTGTCCGACGTGGGCCTTCAAGAGCGTGAAGGTTTTTGAGGCCATCGGAATGGTCCCGAATCCCTCGGTGATCACTAAGGTGAACCCAACGCGCTCCGTTCCCGTAATCGCAACGCCGAGATCGTAGCCCAGAAGTTCGCGTAAATCTTTATCGTGGATCCCCCCGATCACCAGAGCCGCCACACCGACTTCACGCGCCCGTTTCATCGTCTCGGCGCCGAGAAACGCACCCCCGACAACAATCTTCCCTTTCATCGACGGGACGAGCTGCGACGGCGCCAACGCTTCATCCGGCGACGAGGCCGCCATGGTCAGTTCGCCCCAGGTTTCTCCGCCGATGCCAAAAATGCCTTGAATCAACGTGCAGATGGCTTCGACCGTGACGCCTTGATGCGGGTGGACTTCAACCACGCGCCCATCGATGTATCCCAACAAATCCAAGGACCGCGGGGGCTCCCGCAACAGCACTTGCCCCGTGACTGTCGAGGCGGATTCCAGCGTTCCATCGATCGGCGAGCGCACTTCTGTTTTAAACCACTTGATGAGCGGTTTGTTTTCTGCGACGACTTCATCCCGTTGCACCTTCTCGCCCGCTTTCTTGATCAAGTATTCGTTGATCTCGTCGGGAGCCGCCCCGAGCAAGTTGGCCACGTTCAGCGGATGTACTTTGCCCGGTAGTTCCGTTCGCGCCACCACCGTCTCCGATCCAACCCGATCTCCGTTTTGCACAAGAACGGTGCCGGGAATGGGTAACAGCCGCCGCTTACGGATGACGGTGCGCTCGGTGACGGTGAGGCCTGGTGTATATGAATGTCCCATGTCAGGCTGCTGAAAAAGACCTCATTGCACCCATCCTACCCCAGTCGCGCCAAGACACTCTCTTGCCCCATCTGCGTTCTCGGTCGATTGGACTCCTCACGTACCAAACCGTACGCTGCAGCGTCCACGCTCCTGGGTCTTGGCCGGGAAAAAACGTGTCTTGGCGCGGCTGGGGCGGGAGGGTGAGATCACCGGCCTTTTTGAGCAGACTGAACTCTACACCTATGGATTTCACGTTCATTTCGGATAGAGCTCCACCGTTTTATACCAACGACTCAATGCAGAGACCCGCATTTGTTGGTCCACAGGTAACTGGAGGGGGCGTCCTCGGCCATCCAAGAGCAGACCCACCACGCCGCCCTTGAGTGAGCGCGTGCTCGCGTTACCCTTGCCCTCACCCACATCCACGCCCTTGGCTGGTCGTAATTCGATCTTCGCCTGTTCGTCTAGAGGTAGTGCAATTAGTTTCAATTCACCGAACGCGAGAGATCCGCTCTCCATGCCCCGCCCGCCCTCGAACGTGATAGTGTACGCGAGGCACTGGTCGCCGTCCTTGCCTTGTCCAATCGGCGCCACGCACGTTCCCAGATAGACAAGACAATCTTTGACGAAGACCTCGGTCGCCGCCTGCTCGTTGACCGTCGACAAGACTCCAAGATGGGGCATCATAAAAATGCTATCGACCGCCAACGTCGTGACCCCCAGCGGTTGATACGCATCGACCATCATCAGCATAGACTGAACGCGGCGCGGCGCATGAGACAGGATGCCGCCGCTGCCGACGATCAAATCCAATTTCAGCATGTCGATGAGCGTGCTGCCCGAGCCTTTTTGTTCGAAAATGTCGGAGATGGTGCGTTCTTGTTGAACGCCCTTTAGCCCCGTCGCCAACGACTTGTGATGATCCAATGCTAAGCGCAATGCTTCGCGGGAAATCGCGTGCTCAATTTGCAATTCATCGAGCGTTTGGGGGATCGTCGTCGGGCGGATCATCTTGTTCTTAATCCGATTCCGCAACGTTTGTTCTTCAATGGAAAACGGCACCCACCGCATGATATTCGCCAAGCCTGCCTCGGTGAGGACGTTCGAAATACTGTATGACATGCCGAGATTCGCGCTCACGGTCCGGTTGAACACACCATTGAATACGGAAAACACGTCGGTGGTCGCGCCGCCGATATCCACTCCGATCAGGTTGATTCCGTCGCGGCGTGCGAGGCTTTCCATGATCATCCCCACGGCAGCGGGCGTCGGAATAATGGGGGCGCAAGCCCACGAGATAAGTTTCTTGTATCCTGGCGCCTGAGCCATGACGTGTTCGAGAAAGAGATCGTGAATCTTATTTCTGGCAGGTGTGAGATTTTCACGTTCCAGGACTGGACGGATATTGTCCGTGATCGTCAGAGCCGTTTTCTCGCCAAGGATTTCTTGAATCCGTGGCCGCACGTCCTTATTGCCGGCATAGATGAGCGGCAGGTTATAACTCATGCCGAGCCGTGGCCTAGGTTCGGCGGCGGCAATATATTCGGCCATCTCGACGACGTGCGTGACCGTTCCGCCGTCCGTTCCCCCGGACAGCAAAATCATGTCGGGGCGTAGCGAACGGATGCGTTCAATCTTCTCATGCGGCAAGCGGCCATCGTTGGAGGCCAGCACGTCCATCACGATTGCGCCGGCACCCAGCGCACAGCGTTGTGCACTTTCCCCGGTCATGCTCTGCACCGCCCCGGCGACCATCATTTGCAAGCCGCCGCCTGCGCTGCTGGTCGAGATATAGATATCGACGCCGCGCTGGGGATCTCCGCCCGCCCCGCTCGGCGTAATGATGGTTTCTCCATCCAAAATCGTACGGCCGGACAGCTCTTCGACTTCCGCAATTGCGTTGAGCACGCCGCGCGTTACATCTTCGAACGGTGCCTCCACCGTGGTCGGCGCTTCCCCGCGGAACGTCTGACGATAGCCTTCCGGTTTCTTTTCGATGAGAATGGCTTTCGTCGTCGTGCTGCCGCAATCGGTGGCGATGATGGTTTGAAGCGGACGATCGGAAGGACTGCCAGAAGTCATCGTCGGTTTGTGGCCCGCAGGGCGTCACCCCGGCTATCGATCAGCGTCGCGAGCCGCGTAAGCGTGTCGCGCCGTTCCAACAGCTGGGCGACGCGCTCAATATCGCGTTGAGGAAAGACCACGTCCAGCAGAGGCGTGAAAAAATGCAGCGCTTGGCTGCCGAGAAAATTCATCGGTCCCATCGACTCCAGAAATAGTACCGCCGGAGACTCCATGCCACGTCGAACAACGGCATCGGCCACGCGTTCAAGCAGCGCCATATCTTCGGCGTCGAGCGGACGGCCTTCGGGCTCGACCGCAAAGGCATGGCGCAAGCCGGCCGATAACCCATGGAGCCGTTGAGCGAGATTGTGCGTGAAAGACGTGGCCATGAAGAGTGCAAACTCAGTCGAATCGTTACGGCATTATATGAGGGGGTCAAAAGAGAGTCAATTGAACGGATGAGACGGGCGTGCTTCTGTGATTGCGGTCGGCAATCCATAGATATCCGCATATACCACGGTGAGGACACAGCCGGCGAGAGCCCATCCAAGAGGGGTGACACGAGGAGGATGAGCGTCCCTTGGCCGTACCCCTTGTTAGCCTGCACAGCCAATTGAATGCCAATCCACCAGAGACGATCTGTATCATCGCTCCTGAGAGACAGTAGGTTTCGGCATTCAATGTCGCCAACAACAAGATGACAAGACCGCTTATCCTCCACCAGTGCCTGCTAACGACTTGCCGACTTTGCTCTAACGCCGCCCAGATTCATTGTCGAAGATCCATCAAGAGAAGATAGGAAAACGTGTATGAGACCATCGCATAGATGAACACGGCCATCCCGATGAGACCGAGGAGAATCACGCCGACAACTGTGACGTGCACTGACAGCGCGCCGACGACAGAAGGCAGGCTCGTGATGAACATGACCGGCGTCCACGCGACACCCGTTATCAGCACGGCGCAGAGCAAGACCCGGCCCAGATATCGCCATTCTTTGAACACGGCTCCAACCGATAACAGCTGACCGCTCAATCGTTGCCACACGAAGAAGGCAAGACAAGCGGTCATCACCGCCTCGACGCCATTGAAGATCGCCAATCGTCCCGTTTCGAATGGAAGCGTATACGGGACTTCAACATGAAGCGAGCCGGTAGTGCGAGGCGGGGACAGCACGCGGCTGATCACTTCATTAATGCATATGAAGATAAAGGCAAACGTGAAAACAATCCCGGGACGATTCTTGAAGACATGCCAGCTGCCATAGAGGTACTGTCACGGTTTGACTGAATACCCCTCGGCAAGAATATGGGGTATCGCTTGCAGCGCGGGAAAGAGGCGGGGCATCGCCGATAGTAACATTCCTCTAGGCCGAGATTATAGACAAACGGTGTTATGAGGCCTGCTCTGCGGCATGATACGAACTGCGGACGAGCGGTCCCGACTCGACATGGCTAAATCCAAGCGCCATGCCTTCTGATTTGAAGGTGGCAAACTCATCCGGATGGTAAAAGCGATCCACGGGAAGATGTTGTTTGGTCGGTTGAAGATATTGTCCGATCGTCATGATGTCACAGCCGACCGCTCGAAGGTCCCGCATGACCCCGCGAACTTCCTCGGGCGTTTCACCCATCCCGACGATCAGGCCGGATTTTGTGCGAGAGCCCAGCCGCTTGGCCCGATCCAGCAGCGTGAGTGAGCGCATATACTTACCTTGGGGTCTGATGGCAGGAAACAAACGAACGACCGTTTCGATGTTGTGATTGAGAATCTCCGGCTTTTCAGCGACGATCGTCTTCAGGGCCTCTTCATTCCCTTCCAGATCCGGAATGAGGACTTCAATCGTGCACGAATCGGTGAGGCGACGAATCTGACGAATAGTCTCCCCAAATATGTGCGCGCCACCATCGGCCAATTCATCCCGGTTTACCGACGTGATCACGACATGACGCAACCCAAGGGCCTGCACCGCTTGAGCGACGCGACCCGGCTCGTCTCGATCCAGCGGCTCGGGTCTACCGGTTGTGACAGCGCAATAGTGACAACGGCGTGTGCAGATGTCGCCGAGGATTAGGAAAGTGGCCGTCCGGGCATTCCAACACTCCCACAGATTCGGACATCGGCCCTCCTCACAGATCGTATGGAGGCCGAGCCGGTCCATGGTGTGACGAATGTCTTTGTAGTCAGGGCCTTGCCGGATCTTGACCTTAAACCATGGAGGCAAGCGCCTTCGTTGATCAAGTGTCGGGTGGAGATCCTGAGCGGGCAAATGGGCCGCCGACCGAATGTCATGTAGGGGGATAAAGCTCATCGTCGTTCATCTCCCACCGCCAGTTGGAGCGGTGCCTCGAGAATGGCTTTAAACTCTTGAAGAAACTTCGCCGCTTGCATGCCGTCGAGCGCGCGATGGTCGCACGATAAGGTGACGTTCATTCGTCGTCCGATCGTAACCGTGCCGTTGTCGACGATCGGAAGATCGCGAATCGTGCCCACCGCCAACGCAGCCGCTTCTGGTGGGACCAGCACGGCAATAAAATTATCGACGTCAAACATGCCGAGGTTCGAAATCGAAAACGTTGCGCCTTCATACTCATGAGGCTGTAGTCGCTTGCTCCGGGCACGATCGATTAACTCTTTCGCCTCACTGGAGATCTGACCCAACGTTTTGGCGTGGCAATTTCGGAGGACGGGAGTAATCAACCCGTCGTCCAGCCCGACCGCAATACCGATATCGATACTTCTATGTTGCCGAATGGCCTCTCCGACAAATGAGACGTTGATCTCCGGATGCCTCGTCAGCGCGAGCGCCGACGCCTTGATCAGCAAGTCCGTGACGCTTGGATGGACCTGATGCAACCGCTTCAACTGATGACGCAGTCGTTCGGCCTCGTCCATTCCAATTTCAGCCGTCAGGTAAAAGTGCGGGACCGGCGCTTTGCTTTGGACCATTGTGCGCGCAATTGCTTTCCGCATCTGGCTCAGCGGCCGGTCAGACGCGGCGGCCGGCTCAGCACCGGATTTCGCTATTGGAAGATCACGTTCAATAATCCGTTCATCAGGACCGCTCCCCTTGATGGAACGTAGATCGATGCCACGCTCTGACGCGAGCGCTCGTGCGCGCGGCGACGCTTTGATCTCGACCTCATGAGGACCCTCCGTTTCCTTCTCTGTCTTGTTTTGCTTCGGTTGTCCGCGTTGGGGCTGTGTCTCTGGTTTGACGTCGGTGGAAGGTGTCGGCTTAGGCTCTGGCGCGGCAGTCGGCCCTGGTGCAATGCCTTCCTTCATCGCGGAATCAATATCCTCATCAGGCTCCGCAATCAGCGCGATCAATGCGCCAGACTTCACTGTTTGCCCTTCATCGGCCAGGATCTTCCTCAGCGTTCCCGACCCGAAGGCTTCCAGATCCATGACGGCCTTGTCCGTCTCGATCTCAGCAAGAACGTCGCCGGCGGCCACTTGATCACCTTCGTGCTTTTTCCATCCCAGCACGACCCCTTCTTCCATCGTATCGGTGAGCTTGGGCATCACAACGCGCGTCGCCATATTTCCTCCTGGGAGAATGCTGAAAACGATTCCCAACTGCGTTCTCGTCTCGTTACAGTCCTCAACGTAGCCCAGAGGCTACGCCTCCGGCTGCAACTTCGACTGCGGCCTTGTTCGATAATCATTTTGAGCATTCTCTTACATTTGGCATATTGACACTTAAGGCACTAAGAACGGAATAACTGCAAGACTCGTCCAATCCATCCGGTTCGCCGCGCCAATTGGTCTGCAGGAATCGTCGCTTCATCGTCCGACGGACTATCCGGATCCGGATATTCGATCCACGGCTCTTGGGTTCCTAGATAGGCCTCCCCCTTAAAATTTAACCGACTTCGCAACTGAGCATACCCGCGATCCTGTAGCCGACGTACTAATTCATCGACGGTCTGCCCCGGGGTCTCGCATGCGGATGTCTCGACCAGCGTTTGCTCATAGCGCAGACTGGCGCGATAGCCCCCATCGATCCGCTCCACATCAATCTGACGATTAAAGCCGCGCTCTCTTTCATCAAGGCCGGCGACTTGATGCTTTTCAACGATCTCATTTCCCATGTCTTGACCAGCTGAACGTGCGACAATAGAGGATGTTCAAGATGGTCATCCAGCAAGGCCGCAGCCGAAGACAACAGCGCAGGCGTACCGATATCTCACCAGCCCAGCCCTGAGCCGACCAAGACCAGCTCTTTCCCACCGGTACATTGAGGATTTCTCTGAGCCGAGAACGCAGCTTCGGGAAGGGGCGCGTCTTGGCGCACCTGTGGCTGGGGGGTGTAATAGAACCATTTTCAGCATCCTCCTAAATTGAGCGGAAAACTGCGAGCAAATCGCTCAACGCCATTGTCTTATTCTGCAGAACCGCCCGGGCGGCTTTAATATCATCCGCCATGGCGCCCTTTGCGCCGGTCTGTAAGCACGAGGCACCCATTGCCAGGATTCGATCGCACTCCTCCTGCACTTTTGTCTTCACGACCCGATTGATCGCCAGAATTTCCGATAGCCTGGCGATGGTCTCGGCGAGATGCTTCTGAAGCTCCGCTTCCGGATAGGTTTGACGCGCCGCCTCATTGAGGCACCGATCCAAATAGTTGGCGAGAAATACGTACAATCTCACCAAAGTTTCAGTTACTTCAATGTGACGCGGAGAGACTGCTGCCGTTGCCATACGCCCCCCTTTATCTAGATGTTATGTATCTGAGAGAAGCTTTTTGACCGCGTCGACGATCCGTCTCCGATCCGGAATCGCCAGATCCTCCAGCGGACGTGTGTAGGGAATCGGAACATCTTCGCCCGTCACACGGACGATCGGCGCATCCAGATAATCAAAGGCGGCACTGTAGATACTCTCGGCGATTTGGGCGCCCATCCCGGCAAACCTCCACCCTTCTTCGACCACGATGACTCGACCCGTTTTTTTGACCGAGCGAACAAGAGTGCCTACATCAAGCGGCTTCAACGTCCTCGGATCGATGACCTCGACATCAATACCTTGCCCTGCCAGGTCCTCCGCTGCTTCCAAAGCTAGTAACAACATTTTTGAATAGGCCACGACCGTCACGTGGCGCCCTTCACGCTTCACCTCCGCACGACCGATTGGAATCGTATAGTCCGCGTCCGACACCTCCCCCTTCGTGCCGTACAGTAACTGTGCTTCGATGAAAATGACTGGGTTGGGATTGCGGATGGCACTTTTCAATAAACCCTTGGCGTCATGCGGTGTGGCAGGCGCCATGACTATAAGCCCCGGCACATGCGCGAACCAGGCTTCCAAGCTTTGCGAATGTTGTGCGCCCAATTGGTGGGCTGCACTGCCCGGTCCGCGAATCACGATAGGAACCGACAATTGTCCGCCCGACATGTACCGGATCTTCGCAGCGTTGTTGACGATCTGATCCATTGCGAGAATCCCGAAATTAAATGTCATCAACTCGACGATGGGATGTAAACCGGCCATCGCCGCACCGATCGCCAACCCCGTAAACCCGGCCTCCGTGATCGGGGTATCCAATACGCGTTTCGGGCCGAATTCTTCGACGAATCCTTTACTGACTTTAAAGGCCCCCTGATAGTAACCAACCTCTTCCCCAATTAAAAATACCTTCTCGTCGCGGCGCATCTCCTCCCGCATCGCTTGATTCAAGGCATCACGATAGGAGGTCAGCATGTTCAGTACCTGGCACGGTTACAGACAGACATCGATATAGAGTTCTTCTGGTGGAGGAAACGGACTTTCATCCGCAAACTTCACGGCCGTAGCCACCTCTTCACTCACACTTCGTTCGACACGCTTGAAATCGTCCTCACCGGCCATCTGTTGGTCCAGCATGCGCTGCTTCAATACAACCAACGGGTCTCGCTTGCGCTCCTGCTCCACTTCCTTTTTCGATCGATAATGCCCATGCGCGGGATCGGCCATCGAGTGGCCCATGAAACGGTAGGTCACAGCTTCGATGAAATGCGGTCCTTGGCCCTGTCGAACCACATCCACCACCTTACGCATCACCTCGCGCACGGCCAAGACATCCATCCCATCCATCTGTGTCGCATCGATTCCATGAGACCGCGCCTTGTCGGTGAGATTGGAATACAACGCCACGGCGCGCTCGACTGGCGTACCCATCCCATAACGATTGTTTTCACAGATGAAGATGACCGGCAGTTTCCACAGTGCGGCCAGATTGAACGCTTCGTGAGCCTGCCCGCTCGGTACCGCGCCCTCTCCGAAGAAACATAGCACGACATGGTCGCGCTTCTCATACTGCGCGGCAAAGGCCAACCCGGTCGCTAACGGAAGATGCCCCCCGACAATGGCATATCCACCCATGAACCGACGCTTGGCATCGACCAAATGCATGGATCCGCCTTTGCCCTTGCACAATCCTCCGACTTTCCCGAACAGCTCGGCCATCACCTTGCCTGAGTCCGATCCTTTGGCAAGACAATGCCCGTGGTCCCGGTATGCGCTGATCACATAGTCATCAGGGCGGATGGCGGCAATGGCGCCGACCGCCACCGCTTCTTCGCCGATATAGAGGTGTAGAAAGCCGGCTATTTTTGCAAGCGCATACATCTCTGCCGATTTTTCTTCGAATCGGCGGATGAGCAGCATCTGACGATAAAGCGAAAAGAGATCGTCACGTTCCACGCGATCATTATGCCGGATGGCCGAAGGGGACACAAGGTAAGAGGACTGGGCAGGACGTATTGCGCAGACAAGGCCAACCGCGCATTGAAACGAAAAGAGGAGGACAAGAACCCTACAACAGGACCTTAATATCAGATCCTTCCACTTTGACTTGATAGCTTTTCACGCATGCAGAGGGATTATTGACCGAGACACCCGTTTTGACGTTGAACTGCCAGGCATGCCAGGGGCACGTGACGACATCATCTTCCAACTCGCCCTCGCCAAGCGGGCCGCCTCGATGCACGCAGGTGTTATCGATGGCATAGAACGTTCCTGCCACATTGAACAGCGCCACTGATTGTCCATTTGCTTCCGCTACCATGCCGGCACCTGGCTTGACGTCATCGACTCCGGCTACGCGCGTAAATTCCGCCATGAACTCCTCCACCACACTCCAACGCAGGTCCGCTTACCCATTGCCCTGCGGCCATTTTATTTTTTTCAACAAACTTTCAATGGGAGTCGATTCGCTTCCCGCCTTGGCCTCTACGGTCAGCTGCGCGGTCAACTTCCCGGCGATGCTTTTGAATGCCTGCGACTGAGGAGAATTAGGATCTGCCACAACGATCGGCTTACCGTTATCCCCGCCCTCGCGGATGGCGGGATCGATCGGAATTCTTCCAAGAAACGGGATGCCTAGCTTCTCGGCCGCCCGCTCGCCGCCCCCATGCGAAAAAATCTCCTCACGGGTACCGCAATGCGCGCAGACATAAAAACTCATATTTTCGATGATGCCCAGCAGCGGGACATTGACCTTCTGAAACATCATCATGCCTTTGCGCACATCGTGCAGCGAGACTTCTTGCGGAGTCGTCACGGTGATCGCGCCGCTTAGAGGCACCAATTGCGAAATGGTCAGTTGCGCATCACCAGTTCCCGGCGGCAGGTCGATCAGCAAATAATCCAACTCACCCCATACGACATCGCGAAAGAATTGTTGAATGGCGGTATGGATCATCGGCCCGCGCCACACGACCGCCGTTTCTTCAGGCACGAAAAACCCCATGGAGATGAGTTTCACTCCATAACTCTCGGCAGGCTTAATCTTGCCGTCTTCCTGTGTCGGAGGCTGCGTGACCCCCATCATCATCGGTATATTCGGTCCATAGACGTCCGCATCCATTAATCCCACGCGTGCGCCGGACTGCGCGAGCGCGACGGAGAGGTTAACAGCCACAGTCGATTTGCCGACGCCGCCTTTTCCGCTACTGACGGCAATAACGTATTTGACGCCGGGGACGATATTTTCTGGCGCCTGTCCGGGCGTCCCGGGATTTCTTTCAGCCACGCAGATCTCCCTTCCATTCAGAACATGCAGTCGCGCTGAGCGGTGCGCGATTGATTTGCACACCGCTCATCATACGGCATCCGTTTTCAGCGAGACAAGTCAGCCGATCGGCGAGTAAGCAGAAAGATGTTAGCCCTGATGGCGTTGAAGGTTATACGCCAGCCGCATCTTCGACAAGGTGAAAATGAGCCATTTGGAAGGATCGAAGTGATACCACTCGGCGCCGTTTCGATAATCCCGCAGGAACATGTGGTGATAATTGTGGTAGCCCTCGCCGAACGTGATGAGGGAAATCCACCAACTATCACGGCTGCTGTCGCCAGTGCCATGGGGCTGCTCTCCCCACATGTGGCAAATCGAATTAATGCAGAACGTGGAGTTGAGCACAAAAAAGGTGCGCCCCACGCCGGCCAAGATAAAACAACTAAGGCCACTCATCCAACCGCCGTAGAAAAAGCCCACGATAAAGGGCAAGGCGAGACCTGACAAGACAACCGGAATGTAATACCGATGTTGCCACATAATCAGCGGATCTTTCCGGAGCTGCTTTTCATACTTCTCGTCGCGATAAGGCGACTTGATAAAGAGCCAGCCACAGTGGCTATACCAAAACCCTTTCTTCGCATTATAGGGATCTTCCTGCCCGTCGCAGCGCGCATGATGTCGAATATGATCCGAGCACCAGCGCAGGGCGGAGTTTTCAAGCGCCCATCCGCCCGCCACCAGGAGGCAGCCCTTGACCCATGGTTTGCATTCAAAGCTGCGATGCGAAATCAGACGATGGTAGCCGACGGTAATGCCCAAGCCTGTGATTAGATACAGGACAACGAACATGGTCCAATCGAGAGCGGAATAGCCGTAGAAGTACCCAAAGAGCGGCACGCCAACGACGGTCGCCACCATCATCGAGAGAAAGATAATGATCGTTGGGTAATCTGTTTTAACCTGCGGTTGCTCCACTCTGGTCCTCCATTCAGCCTGTCTAGGTTGGTTGATCGCGGCAGAAAAACGCCGATCATGATAGCGATCGACGGGTTAGTTTTCAAGAAGAATCCCTTTAACTGTATACTAAATGGGATGAATAGTCCAATCCAGCAGCAGGCCCTAACAAATCAGGACGTTGCCGCCGTTGAATCGGACATTCGACGGATAGGCCGACGCCTCGCCGACCATTCTGCCGATCTCGTTCCCGCATTATTCCATCGACGGTGGTGGTCCGATACGCTCATGGACTGGAGCATGAAGGATGAACCATTCAAGATCCGCCTCTTCCGCTTCATCGATGTGCTGCCGTCTGTGACGGATGATCGTCAGACCACCGCCCTCATCGACGAGTATTTCGGCGATCTGCCCTCCTTGTCCGCGCCGCTGCAATGGGGCCTTCGAGCGCTATCCGCCACCACATTGGGCGCGAGGGTGGGCGGCCAAGTCCTGCGTCGGCAGATTTTGGAAATGGCCAAGATGTTTATTGCCGGCACGACGGTGGAGGATGCAGAGCCGACCCTTGTCAAACTGTGGAAGAACGGGTGCGCCTGTTCCATCGATCTCCTTGGAGAAGCGAGCGTCTCGGAAAGCGAAGCCGACCACTATGTGAAGCGGTGCCGAGAGGCCCTCACACTCCTCGGCCGAGATACGGCGAGCTGGCCTTCCTCCTCCCTCTTGGAACACGATCATCTCGGATCCCTACCTCGCATTCATCTGTCGATCAAATTATCTGCGATGTACTCGCAACTCGATCCCATCGACCCCGAGGGCGCTTATCATGCGATTGCGGGACGCGTCCGTCCATTGTTGGATCTTGCGCAAACCATGCCCGCCGCCGTCACATTCGATATGGAACAGGCCGAGATCAAAGACAGCATCGTAACCATCTTCATGCGATTATTTTCCGAGGCGCCGTATCAATCCTATGCGCATGCGGGCATTGCGCTACAAGCCTATCTTACCGACTCGGCAGCCGACCTCGATCGCTTGATCGATTGGACTCGTCAACGCGGCACGCCGATGACCGTGCGATTGGTCAAAGGGGCCTACTGGGACTCAGAGATAATTCGCGCTCAGCAACGCGGTTGGGCCATTCCTGTATTTCAATCGAAAGCCGACACCGATGCCAACTATGAACGGCTTACCCGCACGCTGATTCACCATATTGACTTCATTCGCCCCGCGTTCGGCACTCATAATCTTCGTAGCCTCGCTCATGCCGAAGCGGTGGCGCAAGCTGCCGGGCTTCCCCCTCATGCCTACGAATTTCAGATGCTCTACGGCATGGCCGAGTCGCTCCAGACAGCCGTCGCCAAATCCGGGCGACGCGTCCGCATTTACACCCCGGTGGGAGAGCTGATTCCCGGCATGGCGTACCTCGTCCGCCGTCTGCTGGAAAACACGTCGAACGAATCGTTTTTACGAAAGGAGTCGACTGAGCAACAATCACTCGATCTCCTCTTACGTCCACCCCATTCCGCGCTCAGCACTCATGAGACCTTCGTTAGGGCCGACGAGTCGAATCACTCAGTCGCATCCGGCGAGCGATTTACCAACGAACCGCTCACTGACTTTTCCCACGCTTCTTGCCGCGTGATCATGGCTGAGGCCATCGCCGGCGTAAAGACACAATTCGGCCGACACAGGTCGATGACGCTGGCCGGCGGCAGGACGCCGACGGGTCCCGAATTGATCGCACGAGATCCGAGTCAGCCGGATCGTGTGCTCGGTCGTATCCAGACCTGTTCAATTCAAGATATTGAAATCGCTCTTCCCGCCAGTCTCTTCAGTCTTCCTCGTTGGCGCGCCGTCCCGATAGACGGGCGCGTCACCATTATGACCGCCGCCGCCGCGCTAATGCGACGTCGCCGGTTTGAGCTGGCCGCGTGGGAAATCTTCGAGACGGGCAAACCCTGGCGGGAAGCCGATGCGGACGTGGCCGAGGCGATCGACTTCCTGGAATTCTATGCTCGGGACATGCAACGCATAGGCCAGTCTCGCCGATTGGGACATGAACCGGGAGAGTTCAACGAATTGATTCATGAGCCTCGCGGCGTAGTCGCCGTGATCGCGCCGTGGAATTTTCCGCTCGCGATTCCGATGGGCATGGTGTCAGCCGCGCTGGTGACGGGAAACATCGTCCTCTTTAAACCGTCCGAACGTTCGTCCATTCTGGGTCATTTGCTTGTCGAGCTTCTCCACGAAGCCGGTGTTCCACGAGATGTCCTGCAAGTTCTGCCGGGCGGAGGTGAGATCGGGCATGCCCTGGCGACCCATCCGAAGGTGGATCTCGTAGCCTTTACCGGATCGAAAGATGTTGGATTGCGATTATTGGCCGAGAGCATACAAACAAGGACCGATCAGCGAACGATCAAGAAGGTTATCGCGGAAATGGGTGGAAAGAACGCCATCATCATTGACGAGACCGCAGATCTCGATGAGGCGGTTCTCGGAGTCATGAAATCGTTCACCGGCTATCAAGGGCAGAAGTGTTCAGCCTGTTCTCGCGCCATCGTTCATCACTCGGTCTACGAGCATTTTCTTCAACGCCTCACCGACGCCGTGATGAGCCTCCGGATCGGTCCGCCTGAAGATCCGGCGAACACGATGGGTCCCATGATCGATGCTAGGGCCCAGGCGAAAGTCGAAGCCTATATCAAAATCGGCAAGCAAGAAGGACGGATCGTGGCACTGAGAGACACCGTGGGACCTGGTTATTTCATGGGCCCGGTGGTCGTGGCGGATGTGCTGCCCGAACACCGCCTGGCACAGGAAGAGATCTTCGGACCGGTGCTGGCGGTTATGCGCGCAAACGATTGTGCGGATGCCCTCCGCATCGCCAATCACTCTTCCTATGCGTTAACCGGCGGAATCTATTCTCGCAGTCCCAAAAATATTCGGTTGGCACGAGCCACATTCGACGTCGGCAATCTGTACATCAATCGGCCCATTACGGGGGCCCTTGTGAACCGGCAACCGTTTGGAGGGCACCGACTCTCCGGCGTCGGCGCAAAAGCGGGGGGAGAAGACTATCTCGATCAGTTTATGATTTCACGCGTCGTGAGTGAAAATACGCTTCGTCGTGGATTCGCGCCCTCGGAATGGGAGTGAGAGCTAAGCTAATGCCTGCCGGGAAATGTGCTTGTCTGCGGATTCATCGACATCGATTCGAGTTCCTCGGTAATCTCCGTCACCATTCCCCGATCGGACTTCAAGGGAGGCAGCTCCTGGCGTTCAATGTACTTCACGAGACCGATGCCGTTGGCAAACCATGCGGTCATCACATCGGTCCCGATGGCGGACCGATGATTGCCGGAGAGCGTGATCCGCATCGTCATGCGTGCTTCAACCCGAATCGCATCCGGGTAGATCCCCGCCGGAACGGTGATCGTCTCTTTTCCCATCACGGTCACGACGGCCTCCATGTCGGCCACTTCATTCTGCTCATCGCCGTCGAGATCGCTGCCAAAATCCAGGCCCTTTCGATTGAACTGCTGAAACGACGATGGGATTTCTACAGGGAATCGAACGATTTGATATGGGACGAGTTGTTTCTCTAGAGGCGTGCCTGGATCCGATCCATAATAGACAATGCCTGCCGGATCTTTCCGATAATAACTATCGGAAGGACCGTGATTGCCTGGATTTGTATCGTGGAAGATTTTCACATTGACGCCTTTGATCCTATCCGATCCTTTCACGGTGGACACATTGACAAAGCCGGTGCGCGCGATGGTTTGTAACGGACCCTCCATCACTTCACCGCGATACCGCCATTGCAGACCTTGTGTGTCGGGGAAATAATCTTCGGTATTCGTGGTCGCCTCAAGCGCCCCCACGTTAGACGGGAAAGAGGCACATAAAGTCAACGAGACAATAAACATCCACACGCAACAGTGCTGATCGCGCTGCATAGGAACCTCCGCATTCCTTTTACGCATAACACAACCCATTCACCACCAGCAAGGGCGGGCGTTGCCAAGAAGCGGCGCAATTGCCGATAATGTCTGCACGTACTCAACAGTAATCTCTACCTCATGCCGACTCACTCAGATCAGACTTCTGGGAAACGCACGATTCTCATAACCGGAGGGTCTCGCGGAATCGGCCGAGCGCTGTGTCGACACTTCGGACGAAAAGGATGGCACGTCGGTGTTCATTACCATAAGCGCAAGACAGAAGCCGAACAAACAGTTACCTCTATTCGAGAAGATGGCGGGCAATCAATCATGCTGCAAGCCGATATTCGCCAGGCCCATCAAGTCGAAACGATGCTTGAGCACATGGTAGTTGCGTATGGGCACCTCGATGCAATGGTGTGCAATGCGGGCATCGCGTCCGGCAATCTGCTTCTTCGCCTTGCCGGTGAGGAATGGGACGCGATCCTTGGGACCAACCTCACCGGAACATTTCATTGCCTCCAAGCCGCAGGCCGGCACATGCTGAAACGCCGTCAGGGTTCGATCATCGTCGTTAGCTCCTATGCGGGCCTGCATGGAGATACCGGTCAATCCGCCTATGCCGCATCGAAGGCCGGACTGCTGGGACTTGTCAAATCGGCGGCGCTGGAGTGGGGACACAACAATATTCGCGTGAATGCTATCTTACCAGGCCGGCACCGGACGGAGCTTTCCGGTGGGCCGATGTCCGATGACGAGTTAACGGATCATACCTTGCGGAGAACACCGGACATCGATGACGTCGTTCGCTCCATCTATCGGCTCGCTGTGGCCGAGGATATTTCCGGGCAAGTCTGGAACCTTGATAGCCGTATCGTTTGAGTTCGCGCCACATTGCTTACACGCACAGCCTGCTCTAGAATTCGCGACAGTCTCATTAAACCCTTTCTTGGTAAGCATGACTGGATGTTTTGTCACCGGCACGGACACCGGTGTTGGAAAAACACTCATAACTGCCGCGCTGGCACACTGTCTCAAGCAGCGCGGACTTCGCGTTGCCGTCATGAAGCCGATCGAGACAGGGTGTTCGGATGAGCCACAGAGCAATTCGGACGCGGAACGACTCACGGCTTCTATTTCGGACTCATCTCCTATCGACCTCATTAGTCCGTATCGGTTCACATCGCCGGTAGCGCCGTTGACTGCCTCGCGTGCGGCAGGGACCCCTATTGATATGGGTCGAATTGCCGCCGCCTTCCGCCGCATGGCTCAAGAGCGGGATGTCGTCTTGGTGGAGGGGGTGGGTGGAGTCATGGTGCCTGTTTCCGACAAGATGGATGTTCGCGATGTCATCGCGTCGCTCCGTCTACCTGCATTGATCGTTGGACGCGCCGCCTTGGGAGGCGTGAATCATGCCCTCCTCACTGTAGAAGCTCTCAGGCAACGAGCGATCCCGATTATCGCCATTGCGCTCAATCAGGTTGAGGCGCATACGAATACAGATCAAGTTCTCTCGACGGTCGATTTAATCCGAGAACGTAGCGGGGTTCGTGTTTTCCACCCGATTGCCTATGAGGCAAGGGCATGTGAAGATTGGAAGAGCGGAATGATGGCAATGGCGCAGACAGCTACGATTCGTTCATTGGCCGACTGGCTCGTTCAATCTTCTCGATAAAGGCCCGTACGGCCGCAGAAATATCGGGAGCGCTCCAAATAGCAGACATGACCGCGACCCCGTCGGCTCCCGCCTGCATGATGCTCTCCGCATGTTCAAGAGAGATGCCGCCGATAGCAAACATCGGCAGGTCCGTCAAGACACGAACACGGTGTAACCCTTCAACGCCGACGGCCGGTTCATGGTCCGCCTTGGAAGCGGTCGGAAAAATCGGACCGAACCCCACATAATCAGGCTTGTCGGCGGTCGCCAGAGTGACCTGTTCGGCAGTGTGCGTGGACAGGCCGATGAGTTTATGCGGTCCCATGACCGCTCTGGTAAGGGCTACGGGAAGATCGTCCTGTCCGAGATGCACGCCATCCGCGTCTACAGCCAGCGCCAGATCGCAACGATCGTTCACGATTAAGATGGCGCCGGCATCGCTTGCTGCACGCCGTAGTTGCTCGGCCTGACGATAGGCATCTTTTCCGGACGCCGCCTTATCGCGATATTGAAACAGACGAGCGCCCCCGTCGGCCGCTTCTTTCAACGCCTCGACCAGCGAAAGCCGCCGCACCAACCGAGGATCTAAGATGGGATAGAGACCATGAAGCGCCGATCGGGAACCTGCGATGGTCACAACTACTTTGCCGCAGGCCCATGGTTGGCCAGCAGTCGATCGAGAAAGGTCGTCGAGACCCGCCCCTTCATAAATTCCGCATCCGTGAAAATCCGGCGGTGCAGCGGCAGAGTAGTCTTAATCCCTTCGATCACGAACTCGTCCAACGCCCGGCGCATGCGCGCCATCGACTCCTCTCGATCCCGTCCATGCGTGATCAGCTTGGCGATCATCGAATCGTAATGCGGCACAACCATGCTGTTGGACTCCATGACGGAATCGACGCGTACCCCGATCCCGCCCGGCGGACGGTAGCGCGTGATCAATCCGGGACAGGGCGTGAATTTTTCAGGATCTTCGGCATTGATCCGGCATTCAAAGCTGTGGCCAGTCAGTTTGATATCCTGCTGGCGAAAGGCGAGCGACAAGCCCGCCGCAATCCGAATTTGTTCTTTGATCAAATCAATGCCCGTGATCATCTCGGTGATAGGGTGTTCCACCTGAATTCGGGCATTCACTTCCATAAAATAAAAATGCTGATCCTTGTCGAGGAGAAATTCCACCGTCCCTGCATTGCGGTAGTGCACCGCCTTGATGGCTTCTACGGCGACACGGCCCATTTCCCTGCGTAACTTTTCATCGACCGCAGGCGACGGCGTTTCTTCCACGAGCTTTTGATAGCGCCGCTGGATCGAACAATCTCTTTCGCCCAAGTGCACCGTGCGGCCGCGTTCATCGGCCAAGACCTGTACCTCGATATGGCGAGGCTCGATAAAATATCGCTCGAGATACACCGCCTCGTTTCCAAAGGTCGATTTCGCTTCGCTTTGCGCCGCTTGAAACGCGCGCACGAGTTCGTCTTCTTTGTTAACGACCCGCATGCCGCGCCCGCCGCCGCCAGCCGTGGCTTTGATGATGACGGGAAAACCGATTTTGCGCGCGGCTTCCAGCGCTTCCGTTTCGCTCCGCAGCTCGCCAGGGCTGCCGGGCAACACAGGAATGTTGCGGCGGATCATGATTTCTCTTGCTCGGGCTTTATCGCCGAGCGCCGCGATATTTTCAGAGGTCGGGCCGATGAAGGTGATGCCGATCGATTCGCAGACCTCGGCAAAGTGCGCATTCTCCGATAAGAATCCATAGCCGGGATGGATGGCTTCCGCCCCCGTCACTTCCGCTGCGCTGAGGACGTTCGGAATGTTGCGATAACTCAGTCCGTCTTCGGCGGGTCCGACACAGACATGCTCGTCGGCCAATTGCACGTGCAGAGAATGCGCGTCAACTTCCGAATGGATGGCAACCGTGGAGATGCCGAGTTCTTTGCAGGCGCGGATAACACGAAGGGCAATTTCTCCGCGATTAGCGATGAGAATTTTCTTGAACACTCCCCTACCCTCGCAAGATGCCAGGAGGATGTTCAAAAAGGTCAGCCAACAAGGCCGCGGAAAGGACAAAACCGGAGGCGTACCGATATTTCACCCTCCCGGCTCCTAGCCGGCCAAGACCGGCTCTTACCCTCAGGTACGTTGAGGATTGTTTCGGGCCGAGAACGACGCACGGGAAGGGGCGTGTCTCGGCACGCCTGAGGCTGGGCGGCTGTGTTGCTGCCTTTTTCAACATTTCCTCAAGACGTTTGGGATGGGTCGATTAAAAAGAGCGGTTGGCCATATTCCACAGGCTTGGTGCTTTCAGCCAAGATTTTCATCACGCGCCCGTTTACCTCGGATTCGATCTCGTTCATCAGCTTCATCGCCTCGACAATGCACAAGACCTGGCCCTTTTTTACGATATCTCCCTCTTCTACATATGCATCGGCATCGGGAGAAGGGGAGCGATAGAAGGTCCCGACGATCGGCGACGTGATCGTCAACATCCCGGCGCTCTGCTCCGGGGTCGAAGGAGACTGCGGCTGCTCGACTTGCGCCGAAGCGCTTCCAACGACCGACTCGGACTTCGCAACGAGCACGGGAATCGCCGCCGATTCACGTTTGAGCCGAATGCGGAAGCCTTCCCGTTCGAATTCCAGTTCCGCCAAATTATGTTGTTTAAGAAGATCGATAAAACCTTGGATGGCCTGATTGTGTTCGTCCATCAATCCAGGTTTCTGCGAGGTGTCCTGCGCACGACGAACAGCTGCAGACTCTTCGCTCGCGGAGGGCCGCGGACTGACTGGCCGTGATGGCCGCTTCGGTTTTTTCAACGGACGCGCTCCACATACGCGCGAGTGCGCGTATCGATCTTGATGACTTCGCCGATCTCGAGGTAGAGAGGCACCTTAATGCTGGCCCCAGTCTCGACGATAACCGGACGGGTCCCGCCCGAGGCCGTATCCCCGCGGACACCCGGCTCCCCGTCAACCACCTTGAGCTCAATGAAAATCGGCAACTCGACGGCCAGTGGTTGATGTTCGTATACCAGAATCTTCGAGACGGTGTTTTCCTTCAGGAGGTCGGCATTCTCTCCCAGCTGTTTCTTCTCGTATGTAAACTGCTCGAAACTTTCGGTATCCATGAACGTATACGTGTCGCCCGACGCATATAAGAACTGCATATCGCGCTCTTCGAGGTCAGGCTCTTCCAGGCGTTCGCCGGAGCGAAACGTGCGATCGAGCACGTTGCCGGTTTTATAACTTTTGAGTTTGGTTCGAACGAAGGCGCCGCCTTTACCCGGTTTCACATGTTGAAATTCGACAATATAAAATGGCTCTCTATCGAGAAGAAGCCGAGACCCGTTACGAAAATCCGCGGTCGAAATCACAAACTATCTCCCTTCTTCATCACCGACATTTACGAGGGCGTCTGCGCAGGGTTTCTCTTCACGTACGCCAGCGCCGCCCGAATCCCAAGCACATAGCCGTCCGGGCCAAAACCGGCTATCTGTCCGATCACCACGCCGGCAATATACGACCGGCGCCGGAATGACTCTCGGGCATGGACGTTCGTGAGATGCACTTCAACCGTAGGAATGTCCACGGCGGCGATGGCGTCGCGGATTGCCACGCTGGTATGCGTATACGCGGCAGGATTGATCACGATGGCGTCGATTCGGTCCTTCGCTTCTTGAATCCAGGTCACCAATTCCCCTTCGATATTCGACTGCCTGATCTGAACGCGAATGCCTTCCTGCGCTGCAAAGGTCTCGATCGCGCCGTTCACGTCCTTCAACGAAAGCGCGCCGTAGAGTGATCGTTCACGCGTCCCGAGCATGTTGAGATTGGGTCCATGTAGAACAAGAATACTGATCATAGGGGAAATCGGGCATGAGCGCTGGGTTTTAAAAACGGGGATCATTTTAACAGGGCGCTCCAGGCGGGTCAAACGAAGTCCTTGAAAATTAAAATGCACCATTCATCTTCCCCCCGGTTCTATGAATGTTCACAGTGACCATATAGAAAAAGGGTAAGAAACGAAGACGGCGGCAGCCGATTGATTAGATGTGTTCGGGGGGAGACTGTTTGTGGTGACCGTGAAGCAGCTTCACATGATCCAAAATTTTATCGGCTAACTCCCGCTTCGCCATCACCGGGATCGCCGTCGTTCGTCCTTCGCGATCAATGAGAATCGCGGCGGAGGTATCTGAGCCGAAGCCGGATCCGGCTTCCACAACGTTATTGCCGACGACCAAATCGAGACCCTTATACTTCAGCTTCTGGGCAGCATGTTCGGCGACGGCTTCGGTCTCGGCGGCAAATCCCACGATTGTCTGAGAGGGTGAGCGCTGCTGACTCAAGAGAGTCAGGACATCGTCGGTCGGCTCCAGATCGAGGTGTTGCCAGGCCGTGCCGCATTTTTTTATTTTCTTAGCCGAGGGCCTTGCCACTCGGAAATCCGCCACAGCGGCCGCCATAATGACGACGGTGGACCAGGATAAACGCGACTGCATGGCTTTTGCCATGTCTTCAGCAGTCGAAACATACTGAACCTCAACGCCCGCTGGAATCGAAAGCGCTGTCGGACCCGTAACCAATACAACCTCGGCTCCGCGTTCGCGAGCAGCCCGAGCCAATGCATATCCCATCTTGCCTGACGAGCGATTCGAAATAAATCGAACCGGATCGATCGCCTCTTGCGTCGGTCCTGCCGAAATGACCATGCGCTGGCCGACCAGGTCACGTCGGGGAGCGAGCGCCGCTTCAAGCGCAGCAAGAATGACCGCTTCTTCCGTGAGTCGACCTTTTCCTACCTTCCCCGATGCCAGCGGACCATCTTCCGGCTCGAGCACGATGACGCCTCGCCGACGTAACGTCGCTACGTTCGCTTGCACCGCCGGATGATCCCACATCCCTCCATCCATCGCAGGCGCCACGATAAAGGGACAGGTCGCGGTAAGCGCCATCGTGCTGAGTAAATCGTCGGCTAAGCCGGTGGCGTATTTGGCAAGTTGATTGGCGGTGGCAGGCGCAACGACAATGGCTTGCGCTTGCTCAGGCAGACTCAGGTGGGTCATCTCCTCCCGCGCCGCGAAGGTATTGATTGAGACAGGATTTCTGGACAATACTTCAAAGGTGAGCGGACTGACAAATCGGCTCGCCGCCTCGGTCATCACAACAGAGACGTGAGCGCCCTCCTGGATCAGGCTGCGCAGCAACCCAACCGCCTTATAGGCGGCGATGCTCCCGCTGACACCCAGAACAATTCGTGCACCGAGAAACTTCATGACGGGTCAACCCGGCTACTCCTCCGTGTCCGGTCCGGCCTCTGGGGCAGCGTCCGGCTCGACCTCCGGCATCTTCGGAGAATCATCGACGTATACGCTGAGTTCCTTCTTGATCTCACGGGCATCTTCACCCAACGTCGTCGCGGACGCCGCCACCCGCTCGAACTCGCTCTCGCGCATACGCTTGGCATCTTTCATCGCTTGACGCGCTTCTTTACCGATCAGGTACTCGAGCTTGCCTTGCACCATTTCATCGATCGCCATCGTCGTCTCTTTGGTAAATTTCGTCTGGATCGTGAGCCTCGATCCTTGCATGATCTGTTTCGCACGCTGTGAAGCCGCAATCACCAATCGGTGCCGTGAGTCATAGCGGTCCTTGCTGTTCTCCGGCAAGAGGGCAAGCATATCCATCATTATCGGCTTCTCCTTTTTATTGGGACAGGTCTTCGCCGCTCCGTGAATGGAGCTCCTTATCGCGAAGAAAGTTTTCTTCCAACCATTGCAAATCCAGGCGTTTGGTCCGGATGCGCTCGGCGAGCACAATAGCCTCGAGGCCGGCCAGCGCCTGCGTCATGTCGTCATTTTTGACAATATAATCGTACTCCCGGTAGCTCCACATTTCTTCACGAACTTTTTGGAGACGCCGCTGAATCTCTTCCGCCGAATCGCTCCCGCGCTGTTCGAGCCGCACGCGCAATGCTTCGATCGACGGCGGAAGAATGTAGACGAAGACCGCGTCGTCGAAGCTCTTTCTAATTTGTCTCGCTCCCTGGACATCGATTTCCAACAGCACGTCGATCCCATGATCCATCATATCGACCATCGCCGTGCGCGGTGTGCCGTAGCGATGCCCATAGACCTGCGCCCACTCAACAAATTCGTTCCGTTCCACCAAATCTTGAAAATATCGCTCGTCGACAAAGAAATACTCACGGCCATGCATTTCCCCCGGTCGCGCCAGCCGTGTTGTGTACGAGGTAGAATGTTTGAGGCCCGGAACGTGCGACACCAATTGCTTACACAGAGTGGTTTTACCCGCTCCGGATGGGGCCGAGACCACAAATAGCGATCCTCTACGTTCCATAGTTGCGTCGACGGTTATTCGGAAGCCGGTGCCGAACGCGTTCAGACCTTGTATTCATGCGCGGGACTCGCATCGGCTCATTCGATATTCTGAACCTGCTCCCGGATCTTTTCCAATTCCCCTTTCAACTTGACGACGTGCGTTGCAATTTCGGCGTCGTTCGCTTTGGATCCGATCGTATTGACCTCCCGTCCGCATTCCTGCAGGAGAAAATCCAGTGTACGGCCGACGGGCTCCTTGCTGGTGAAAGATGTTTCGAATTGGCCGAGATGCGAGCCGAGACGCGTCACTTCCTCGGTAATATCGCATCGCTCCGCATACAGGGCCAACTCCTGCGCAAGCCTCCCCTGATCAAGATCGGCCGAGGCCGCGAGTTTGTCCACGCGCCCTTTTAATCGAGAGAAATACTCCTGAACGACATGGGGGGCACGCTGCTCAATGGCTGCTATCTCTGTCCGAACCGTGTGCACCCGCATGCTCAGATCTTTTGTCAAAACAGCGCCTTCGCGGCGGCGCATCTGATCGAGTGCCGACAGCGCCTGTTCGACAACTTGTTTGGCCTTCCGAATGAGCTGTTTGTCGTCAACCGGCCGATCGCTGACCGAAATAATGTCTCGATATCCGGTCAACATGGCCACATCGATCGACCCACTCAATCGCAGTTTCTTTTTCAAGTCGCGAAGCAGGCTATGGTACTGCCTTGCCAACGCGTGGTCAAGGCTCAGCTGCTTCCCCGTTTCTTTTCCACCCGACAACGACACGCTCAATTCGATCCGGCCTCTCGCGCAATGCTGTTGAATCGTCCGTTTGAATTCATCTTCAAGCGAGGACATCACTCTGGGCAGGCGGACGACAATCTCACAGAATCGATGATTGACCGATCGCAATTCTGCGGTGACGCTTCCCCCCGGCCACGCCCCTTCGCTTCGGCCATATCCGGTCATGCTGGTCATCATCGTGGTTGCTTACCTTCCCATGGACAGTCGGAATAAATTGAGCATTGCGCGCATTTGGGTTTCTTCGCCACACAGACATATCGACCATGCAACAAGAGCAATTGCGAACCGGAGATCCACCGCTCGATCGGAATGACACGTTGCAGATCCTCCTCAATGACAGCAGGATCGTCACTGTTCGTCAGTCCTAAACGAGCAGACACTCGTTTCACATGCGTGTCGACAACGATTCCGGGTTGACCGAAACAATGGCCCAGGACCACATTGGCCGTTTTTCTTCCGACCCCCGGCAACTGCACCAACTCATCCATCGTCCTGGGAACCTTTCCCCCGAATCGTTCGGTCAGTATCCTTCCGGTGGCGATCAGGCTTCGCGCCTTACTTTTATAAAATCCGGTTGGTTTGATCGCGGCTTCCAGTGCGCCGGGATTGGCTTTCGAGAAATCCTCGGGACGCGCATAGGTACGGAACAAGCCGGGTGTCACTTGATTCACGCGCTGATCGGTACACTGCGCCGACAAAATCGTGGCGACCAATAGCTGGAAAGGACTGCGATGATCCAGCTCAACCTTCGCGTCAGGCATGGCCCGCGTGAGCTTCGAGAGTATGCGTGCGACGCGAGGCTTGATGGCGCGAGTGGATAGTACACGGCGGACTGTCACGCATCCTCGCTGCTAGTTCGATCCGGCGGCGTCACGCAATGTTTCAAGGGACTGATCGGCCTGCTTCTCTATGCCCTGTTCCCCTCGACCCCCGCGCTGGGCAAGAAACCGATCGAGGCGATCAATGAGCGGAGGGAACGTCTCGGAAAGGAGGGCAGAAATGGCGACAGCCTGATAGCGGCGGGCGAGGATGTCGACATCTTTCGGCCCGAGGCGATCGCTTTTATTTAAGACTAGCAATCGTGGAATGTGATGAAGGCCCAGGTCGGAGAGGGTTTTCTCGACCGCATGGATCTGTCCATCGAGATCCCGCGAGCTGGCATCAGCCACATGCAACAAGACATCGGCGTCTTGCAATTCTTCCAAGGTCGTCCGGAACGCGCCGATGAGATCTTTGGGAAGATCACGAATGAACCCCACCGTATCCGTAATGATCACTTCACGATCGTGGGGAAACCGCAACCGGCGGCTGGCAGTGTCAAGTGTTTCAAACGGACGATCTTGGGCGGACACATGGCTGTCGGTCAAGGCGTTTAAGAGGGTCGACTTGCCGACGTTCGTATAACCGACGATGGAAATAACAGGCAGCATCCGGCGGAAGCGCTGTGCGCGGCGTTGATCGCGATGGCGGGCGAAGGCGGTCATTTCCCGCTCCAGATGCGTGATACGGTCGCGAACCCTGCGCCGATCGGTTTCCAACTTCGTCTCGCCGGGACCACGCGCGCCGATCCCTCCTCCCAAGCGGGAGAGCATCGAAGTCCTACCCGCGGTCGACAAGCGCGGCAGCAGATATCGCAACTGCGCCAGCTCCACCTGAATCTTCCCTTCACGGCTGTGGGCGCGACGAGCAAATATGTCGAGAATCACTTGCGTGCGATCGACCACCTTCATATCCGTAATCTCGGCAATGGCACGCACTTGAGCCGGCGTCAAATCCTGATCGAAGATCAATAGATCTGCGCCTTGCTGGAGCGCCTTCATGACGGCTTCTTTAAGTTTGCCAATGCCGAGCAAGTACTTCGGATGGATTTCCTTCGGACGCTGCCTGACCGTATCCAGGACCGTCATGCCATCCGACTGCACCAGTTCAAGCAGCTCTTCCACCCGTTCATCTTGAACCATACGTCCCTTCGTGGAAACGCTGACCACGATCGCGCTCGTATGGCCTGCCTTGACTTCGTGACTCGCCGCTTCTCGGGCCAGTTCATCTTCCAGCGCATCGATAAATTGGGCGCAATCCAGTTGAAACGCATGAAACGGGGACGCCGGTAAAACTTCACACAACTGTCCCTTGGCATTGGCGGGGAGAATATGCGCGACATACATGGAGGCGGGAAGCGCATCCGGTCCGATGCCGACGGCCGCAATGAGATCCAATCGCAGTAAGGCCAAGTCGGTAAGATCGTCCTGCGTTAAGGGTTCGTTCAGTAAATGCGTATGGACGAGACGTACACCTCGTAACGAACGGGAACCGACGCGATACTTCCACAGATCGTTTAAGATCAACTCTCGGCCCGTTCCTACTATGACCTGTTCGATGCCGCCCCGTCGGTTGACCACCAAGCCGATCTGGCAGCGAATTTCAGCCGATAGTTCTGTGCATGTTCGTGCAAGCTCCGGAGTGATCACCTTGTCGACGGGCACCCGCCGACGGTAGAGGTGCTCCAGCCGCAACAATTGTCCAGCTTTCAAACCATGAATATTTCCTTGAATGGTAGGAATCTTTATTGCCTCCTGAACGTAACAGAGTCGGTAGACCTTTTTTTTCGCGTCGCACAGATGCCCATAGGAGGACTGATGGTGTCGGAGCTCGGCAGGGTCATCTCCGGATCGGCCTCCAGATCCCATGATGCCCATCGGCCCGCCAAGTAGGACCCGCGCGCAGCGGCCGCAATCATGGCGGCATTGTCGGTACAGAGCGCAGTCCGCGGAATGGCCAGCGCAATTCTCGCCGCCGCAGCACGCTCGGAAAGAAGACTCCGCAAACGAGAATTAGCCGAGACGCCTCCGACTACCGCGAGAGCGGCCACTCGATAGCGTGACACGGCCGCGAAGGCCTTTTCTACGAGGACCTCGACAATCGCTTCCTGATAGCCGGCGGCAATATCGGCCAATACCCTCGGACTTCCGGCGCGATTCAGGTCGCGAAGGTAATAGAGCAATGCGGTCTTGATCCCGCTAAAACTAAAATCTAAGTTGCGGTGTTTTAAATAGGGTCGCGGAAAGCGCACGGCGGCAGCATTCCCCGTTTGGGCGAGCCGATCCATCGCGGGACCGCCGGGAAATCCCAATCCCAGCATCTTGGCCCCCTTATCAAACGCCTCGCCGGCCGCATCGTCCAGCGTACGTCCTATCAACTGAAAACCGCCGTCCGTGGTCGTGAGATACAGATGCGTATGTCCACCCGACACAACCAAGATCACACAGGGCATCGGCAGCTTCGAGTTTTCCATCCACGCAGATGCAATATGACCTTCCAAATGATTGACGGCGATCAGCGGAACCCGCCTCGCATAGGCCAACGCCTTTCCCATGTTCACGCCGACCAAGAGGGCACCGGCGAGGCCCGGCCCGGAAGTGACCGCGACGGCCTGCACATCCGACCATTCGATGTGAGCCTGCGCCATAGACTGAGCGACGACAGACTCGACCGTTTCAATATGACGCCGCGCGGCTAATTCAGGCACGACGCCGCCGTAACGTTGATGCACATCGTGCTGCGAATAGAGCACGCTTGACAACAGAACGCCGTCAACGCGCATCACAGCGGCGGCCGTTTCGTCACAGGATGTTTCAATAGCTAAAATCGACGGGACCGGCGAATGACTGGAAGGGTCAGTAGGCGTTGCGGCGGCCGATGC
>Ga0111539_10001240_pt1 | contig 33959 bp, 21 predicted proteins | sample RhiMethybrSRZTD1_FD_79667 | JGI IMG/M metagenome (GOLD analysis project Ga0111539, IMG submission 79667) | Populus rhizosphere microbial communities from Tennessee, USA - Rhizosphere MetaG P. TD hybrid SRZTD1 (version 2) (version 2) | ecosystem: Host-associated > Plants > Roots > Rhizosphere >...
CGATATCTCATGGCCGCGCAGGCCGATGGAGGGCAGATAGCGTCGTCACAGCGAGGCACGCCCGAGGATCCGGCCGCATGGTCGATGGTGTTCGACCAGGGCGGTTCCACGATGCGCTTCATCGGATACAGGGGCCGCGATCTGATTCGCTTCGCATACCAGGTCCCGCAGGCGCGCGTCATCGGCGGACCGCGCTGGCTCGACGAGCAGATCCTGCATATCGTGATCAACCTGGGCGCACCGCCGCGGGCCGACGAGATGCCCGGCATCGTCCGCCAGGCGCTCGAAGACAAGCTTCAACTGAAGACGCACATCGAGAAGCGCAATTTCCCGGTACTCGCGTTAGTGATGGCGAGAGAAGACCGCACGTTCGGACCGAAGCTGCGCGTCGCGAGCCGACCGTGCTTCGACCTGCAGAAGTGGATCGCCGCCGGGCAGCCCCGCGATCAGGTGCCGTCCGAATCCCGTCGTATTCCGACCTGCGGTGGTGAAATAGACAGCCCCTGGGGAACGACGCAGTTCGCGTCGATTTCCATGCCGGAGTTCGCCGAAGAGCTGCGCGACTACGTGCGGGGATGGATGTTCACGCCGCCGAATCGTCCGGCGAGGCTCGGGCCGAGCCTGGTCTCGTACAAAGAGGCTCCCGATATCGTCGATCGCACGGGATTGACCGGGCGCTATGACATCGACTTCAGCACGTTCTATCCCACGGCCAGGTTGATGTCGCGGTTCCCATTCCTCACCAACGTCTTCGAGCCGATGGGGTTCACCTCGGTTCCACGTGCGCTGTCCGACCAACTTGGCCTGCGGGTCGTCGAATCAGAAGCTCCATACGACGTCATCGTCATCGACCAGGCGGCACAACCATGAAGCGGATTCTCGTCTCGACGCTCGCGCTCTCGGCCATCATCGTCGTCCTCAACGCGCAGGACCCTGCGCCAGTGCCGTACGTCGCATCTGTCAAGAAAAGCCCCGGCGGCCTGGGCGGCCTGATTCGCATCATGCCTGGGAACATCTCCGTAAGCGGGATGCCCGTGCGTCTCCTCATTCGCCAGGCCTTCGGTCAGTTGCAGGACTCCCAGCTGATCGGCGGTCCGGACTGGATCAATTCCGATCGCTTCGACATCGAAGCGAAGCCTGAAGTCGGCGGGCCGATGACGCCGCAGATCCTGCAGTCGATCTTCCGGCAGATCCTCGAGGAGCGCTTCGGGATGAAGGCGCACAAGGAGACGCGTGAGCTGCCGGTTTACGCGCTGATGCTGGCGCGCAGCGACGGTCGGCTGGGTCCCAACTTGAAGCCATCGTCCGAGGAATGCTCGACGCGCATGTCGTCACGCGGACGCGGTCCTGCTCCCGACGGCCGAGGTGCCCCGGCACCTCCGCCCGATGCACGCGGCGGGCTTGCGGTCGCGCGCGGTGGACCGCCGCCCGATGGCCGCGGTGGCCCGGGACGCGCCGGTGGTCCGGGGCCAATTGATTTCGATGCGGCCCCCGTGTGCGGACAACGCGGCGGCGGCTTCGGTCGGCTGCGCGCCGGCGGGACGACGATGGCGGACTTCGCGACGCTGATCTCCGGCACCGCGCAGCGCATGGTCATCGACAAGACCGGCCTGACCGGGTACTACGACATTGCGCTGACCTACACGCCGACCGGCGATCAGCAGCCGCTCGGTCCGCCCCCACCCGGCTTCACGCCGCCGCCGATCGATCCGGATGGACCGACCTTCTTCACGGCGATCCAGGAGCAGCTTGGATTGAAGCTGGAAAATCAGCGAGGTCCGGTCGAGGTCGTCGTCATCGACTCGATCCAGCAGCCGACAGAGAACTGACGGTCACCGGAGAGCGGAGGCTTCAGCCTCCGCGGGACAGCGTGTCCGCGCAGGCGTCCGCGCACGCTGAAGCGTGCGCTCTACTTGCGATCGAGGTTGTCGAGACCGCGCGTGTAGTTCGGACCCATCGCGGCGAGATCGGACCGATAGCTCACGGTGTCTGCCGTAGGGAAGGTCGCCGGGACTTTCTGCGTGACGGCACCCGACGCCGCCCATTCCGTGCCACGCTGCAGCGTGACGACGAAGTCCATCGAGCTGATCGCGTTGATGTCGTGACCGAGCGTCGTGTGGAACACGCGGCCCTGCCCGTAGCGCAGCACCATCAGCTGCGGCTCATCGCGTCCCGTGCCGGCATTGCTCGGATCGGAGTACGCCGTTGCGAGCACGGTCATGTTCTTGCCGGGTCCACGCAGCAACGCGTAGAGCTCGTCGCCTTGATGCATCCACACTGGGGGCAGGCCCTTGACGATCGGATGACTCGCATCGCGAACGGTCAGGCGGAACGGCATGCGCCGCCCGTGACTGCCGGCTTTGCCGGGCATTGAATCAGAGACGATCTTCCCGTCGCGCAGGTACCAGTAAGGTCCGGCCTGTTCCGTTCGATTGCGCCATCCGCCGACGCCGATCATCTCGTTGAAGGCGGTCCATCCTGCGAACGCGTTGTCGGTCGCGTGCACCGACACCAGCCCGCCGCCCTTCGTCATGTACGCCTCAAACGCCGACTTCAGCGACGCCGGCCAGCGCTCGTCCGGCGCGTCGTAGTTCATGACGATGGCTTTGTACTTGCCGAACTCGGGAGCGAACGTCGTCAGTTCACCGGTGGCTGCGGGAGCGGTGACCACGGTCACCGCGAAGAGCCCGGTTTCATCGAGGATCTTCTTCAGGACCGGGGAGACGCGCTGCCAGTCGTGATACGGGCCGCCGCTTTCGCCGTCGAGGAGCATGACGGGAAGCGGCGCAGCCGCGCGTGACGCGGCTGCGACGGCAGTCAGTGCGATGAGACACGCGACGAGGATTCGTCTCTGCAGCAATTAGTTCCCTCGACCATTGTCGCGTACGTCCACGTTCTTGTGAACGTCCTATGGGTGTACCGGGCGGAGGTTGTTCTTGACGACCTCCGTTCCCACCGCGCGTCCCAGAACGTTGCCGGCGTCCTGGTCGAAGCGCCAATGGATCCCACCATACACGCGCGCATCATCAACATCGTCGCCAATCTCCTTCAGCTGGGTGTAGGACTTCGTGATGACCGTGGACGGCAGGGAACCCAGAGCCGGCACCGTGTTCGTGATCGTCATGTGGTGGCCTGCGGCGCCAAACAGACGTCTCATAGCCTCGAGACCTCCGTTTGTGCCGCTGGCGTGATTCGATGGATAGCTGGGGAAGCACGGGGTTGGGATGAACGTCGCGAAACTGGTGTTGCCGTCGGTCTTGCCGTTGCCATCCGACGCGCCGTTGCGGATCCCGGTTTCAGGACGCCAGAAGTTGTAGTGATACTTGTTCATGAACGATGCGACCAGGGCGTCGCTGGTGGCCATATTGATCAACGCAAGCGCCCGCGCGTTCTCGGAGACCGATGTTCCCTTTTCTGCGGCGATTTGCCGCGTCGCCATGCTCAGCGCGAACGTCGGTGACGTCGCGGCGTACAGCCTCACGACTTCAGCGATATCGGCCGGGCGATCCGCGCTCGTGCTCGCACCGACCGTCTCTACCTCGGCGTAATCCTTCGTGTATCGGTTGCTCGTCAGCGAGGGCGGTGGATCCAGCAGAAAGTCCGAGGCGCTGGCGATGCCGAACGGCGTCACATTTTGCCAGTTATGGAACATGGCGGCGGCGCAGCCAGTCGTGAGACGGTAATCGCCTGCGGCGGTGGAGGTCGGGACGATCGTTGTCAAAGGCGCCGATCCGTCGGTCGCGCGCAGCGCGATCATCGCATCGGCCGCGGCCATGCCCACCGCAATGCCGTCTGTCTTTGCCGGACCGTTCGGAATGGCCGCGAGATCCGTGTTACGAGCAGCGTCGAGTGTGCCAGCGGCAGCCGGGAAGTACGTCGTCATCACCTTATGCGCTGCGATGATGACCGCTGCGTCCACGGAAGCCCCTGGCGGCGCCACGACGGTGCCCGGGTTGAGATAGGGCTCGTACTCCCCGGTGATCGCATTGACTGCCTCGAACACCGCCAGCTGAACGATCGCCCCGATGCGCGCCTGGTTGAACGGGCTCGTGGTGGTTGCAGTCCGTGCCGCAATCTCGTTCCAGCGCAACACGATGTCCTGTGCCCCAGCCGTCGAGGGGCCCAAGAGCAGACCGGTGACGACGACGATCGCCACGCCTCGCAGGACCGATCGACTGACCGCTCCAGGGAAATTGCTGTTTGTCGAGTTCATGGCGTTTTCCTCCCGTGAAATGGGTTGTGCGTAGCAGCTGACGCGGGAGCTTACTGAGTGGGGTCAGCAGGAGTCCTTGATACGACCTTGGATTTGTCTTGGTTCTTGCGGGGGGCTACAGTAACCACCCTGCGAATGAGAACGGGCTGCCTGGTTCTGACGTTTTTCGTACTTGCTGGTCTTCCGGTGTTCGCCCAGCGAGATGTCGAAGGCGAGTGGAGTGCGCTCTATCACGAGGATCAGCCCCACCGCATCCCCGGTCCCGAGCTCGGCGACTACACCGGCCTTCCGATCAATGATGCCGGCCGCCTGAAGGCCGACAGCTGGGACGCGTCAATCCTCACGCTCCGCGAGCACCAGGCCAAGCCGCATCCCTCGACGTATTCGCTCCGTGGACCGGCCAACATTCGCATTCGCCGCGAACTCGATCCCACTACCCAGCAGACGAACGGCTACGAGCTGTTTGGCACGTTCGGGCAGGCGACGCGCATGTTGTGGCTGGATGGCCGGCCGCATCCACCGGAACATGCCGCGCACACCTGGGCCGGCTTCTCGACCGCCCGATGGGACGGCAACGCGCTGACCGTCTTCACCACGCATCTCAAAGCCGGCTGGCTGCAGCGTAACGGTGTCGCGCACAGCGATCAGGCGACGATGACCGAGCGCTTCATTCGCCACGGCAACCATCTCTTGGTGGTCACGATCGTTGACGATCCGATCTATCTCGAAGAGCCGTTCATTCGTACGACGAACTGGGTCTTGAATCCCGATCAGGAGGTCCGTCGCACCCAGTTCGACGTGGTGGACGAAGTTGCCGAGCGGCGGAGGGGAGACGTCCCGCATCATCTGCCCGGCTCGCCAGGCGCAGTCCTCAAGCTGACGGAGTTCGCGTCACGCGTCGGCTTGCCGCCAGCTGCAGCACGCGGCGGCGCCGCGACGACGTATCCCGAATATCAGCGGACGATGAAGACACCTGCCGCGACAGCGTCGGCCGGTCCGACAAGACTGGCCGGCCCGAAAGGACCGGCCCTACCCGGCAGTCGCGACAGCGCCTTGCAGGTCATGCACGTGCAGGGCAAGGTTCACATGATTGTCGGTGACGGCGGCAACGTGCTCGTCCAAGCGGGAGACGAGGGCGTGCTGGTGATCGACACCGGGCTCGAGGCGCGCGGCAACGAACTGCTCGCGGCGATTCGTCAGATCTCGGACAAGCCGATTCGTGCGGTCATCAACACGCATGTGCACGCCGATCACACAGGCGCGAATGAAACGTTCGCTCGCGCCGGTCAATGGCTGGGCGGCAATGCGCCTGGCAACTCCGGTCTGGGGCTGACGACGGCTCGTGTGCTGGCGCACGAGAAGGTGATGGCACGCATGAGTGCCCCGACCGGTCAGGCATCGCCGCGTCCGTTCGGCGCGTGGCCGAACGAAACGTTCTTCGGCGACGACAAGGAGATCTTCTTCAACGACGAGGCGATTCAGCTGTTCTATCAACCGGGTCACACGGACGGCGACGTGGTCGTGTTCTTCCGGCGTTCGGATGTTGTGGCGAGCGGCGATCTGTTCCAGACGACGACCTATCCCGTCATCGACTCCGCTCGCGGCGGCACCCTGCAGGGCATCATCGACGGTTTGAATCGCCTCCTCGACATCACCATCCCCAAGGACAAAGCCGAGGGCGGCACCTACGTTGTCCCTGGTCACGGCCGGCTGTCGGACGAGGCGGACGTCGTCGAGTATCGCGACATGCTGACGATCGTCCGCGACCGGATTCAGGATCTCATCGCGAAAGGAAAGTCGCTCGCTGAAGTCAAAGCCGCCGGACCGACGCGGGACTACGACGGCCGCTACGGCGTTACGGCTGGCGACTGGACGACGGACCGTTTCATCGAGACTGTTTATCGGGAGCTGTCGCGGAAGGCGAACTGAGACTAGCGCTGTTTCTTGTGTGGCTCGGCCCCGCGCATGTCCCACGCGTCGTGTGGGACCGAGAGGCTCGTTCCGCATCGCTTGCAGACGCAGATGTCCACGTTGCCAGTGCGAACGGCGAAGACCATCTCGTTAGACAAGCAAACCGGACAGTGCGGGATTAACTCGCACGGATCAGGCGGATCGGCCTTCGCCACACACCGACAGTAGCAGGGTTTCGATGATGCACATCTCAGGGGAAACCTGTAGCCCTATCGGCGTTCGTACACCTGGGTGCTGCTGTAGTCGGCGCCTGCTGCGTCCTTACCTGTGGTGACGATGGTGAGCGTGTTGCGGTCGCCAGAAATGGTCCAGGTGGCGCGTTCGGTCGCGCCGCGATCGCCGAGAGCGGTCCGTTCGATCGTGCTTGCGTCTACACGCTTGAAGGTGACCTTGGCAGACGAGGCGGTCACGGCGTATTCCTTGCCGTCAAGCTTGGCCGTATAAGTCGTTCGCGCGAGCGGCGAGTCGTTGCCGTTGGTCCGCCGCCACGTCGATGTGGTGTGAGTGAAGCCACCATCGGCGAACGCGAGAGTCATCTCGCGGCGGTACGGCATGGTGCTCGACGGGACGTACTGCGACTTGAAGGTGTTGAGGACCCAGTCGCCGTCAAAGGGCTCGGTGTTGGTTCTTCGAATGGCGGTCGCGGTCTTTGTGTTTTCAGACGCCGCCGTTCTCTCCGGAGTCGGGCGGACGCGAGGCGCGGCGCGTGACGAGAGTCTCGTCTTCGCCGCCACGGCGCTCAACTCCTTGAATGCGGTCTCGAGAAAGCGATCCGTCGTCCACGATCCGCTCGTGACGCCGTACACGCCGTCATAGTCGAGAGTGACCCGCGCCGCTTTCACGTCCTCGAGCGTCCCGCCCTGTTCGACGATGGTCATCACCCGGTCGCGGATGATTGTCAGCATGTCGCGGTACTCGACCACGTCAATTTCGTTGGCAATACGCCCGTGCCCGGGAATGACGCGAGTGCCGCCCATGGCGTTGAACTCGGGAATCGTGATGTCGATGATGCGATTCAGCGCGTCAAGGACGCCCTGCAGGCTGCCGCCGCGAGCCGTGTCGATCACGGGATAGCCGTTCAGCACGAACACGTCGCCGGCGGCCACGACGTCCGACTTGCGGAAGAAGACGATCAGGTCACCATCGGTGTGCGCAGTCGGCTGATGAATGAACTCCACTGGCTCACCGGTGACGAACATCGTCTTCTTCGGAGCGGAAAACGCGTCGGTGGGCAGGATCGCCGTTGGCATCGGCGACGACCCGTCCTTCGGATTGGCCATGCGTGAGAACGTGTTCTCCTGCGCATAGACACGCGCGCCCTGACCAAGAATCGCGTTGACGCTCCCTTCGGCGGACTTGGCGAGCGCCTCGTTGCCGCCGACGTGATCTGGATCGCTGCTGGTGTTGACGATGTAGCGGATGGGCGCCGACGAGAGGGTGCGGATGGCCGCGAGGACCTTCGGCGACATGGCCGCTTCGTTGGAGTCCACGACCATCACCGCGTCGGAACCGATCTGCACGGTGATGTTGCTGCCGGCACCGGCAAGCAGGTAGACGCTGCCCTGGACCGGAAGGACCTGAATCTCACCGCGGCTGGCGTAGGTCGGGCGAATCGGGCTATGCGTCGGCGCGGCATTGGCCTGGGCGCGAGTCTCGACGCGCGTCTCCTTCCTTTCCCTCTCGCGCGTCAGTTGCTTGAGGGTGTCCGCGTATTCGGGATAGATCGTGTCCTTGCCTCCGAGCGTCGCATCGAACGGCAGGCCATTGGCGTCCGCGTACTCGGGATGGCGCGTCCCGAGCGGATAATGCGGCACGTCACCAAGCTTGATGTCGGGCAGCTCCTCGGCGATCTCCACTTGTCCGATCGCGCCCTCGCGCTGTCCAGGACTCCAGCGCCACGTCGAGGTCCGAACCATCGGCTCCTCGAGGTAAATGGGGTCGTCCACCTGCGACATCATCAGCAGCAGGTTGCCGTGGCGGATGAAGTACTCAGTCATGACGCCGTACGGGCTGGACGGAATGCCGTTGCGCTGAAGGAACGCCTGCTTCATGTGCGTCGTGGTGACCTTGAGCATCCCGTTCTCCCATTCACCGGTGGAGAACCCGTTCCAGAGATGCTCGGCGTACACCGACGGATGCGGGCGCCCATCGAGCCAGATCGTCCGGTTGGCGTTTTCGAAGAGGCCGGTGATGGTGTAGCCGATCAGACGCCGCGAGACCGGATCGATGATCTCGCCCATGTGGAAGTTGGGTCCGGGGCCTCGCATCGAGTACTGCGCCGGATGAGGCCGCGCCTGATGCTCGGGCACCGCCTGGATCGTCGAATTCCACGACAAAGCCTTCTGCCGTCCCGCCGCGTTGAGCGGGAAGCCGGTGAAGTTGCCAAGCTCCGGTCCCGGATCGACGCGAATCAGCAGCTCTTCTTCATTCGACATGGCCCACGAGCCGGCGAGATCGACCATCGTCGGCTGCGCTGGACCTTGACCCTGAGCCAGCGACGGTGCGCTCAGCGATGCCGCAGCGAGCAGTGCCGCCGCCGTGGCGATGAGTGTGCGATGAGTCACAGTCTGCATGGCGAAGGCTTCCATTTCGACCCGTCTGGTTCGCGCTTGAAATGCGTGCTGGTCGTGTAGTCGTTCAGCAGGTAGCGCGGATCGCTGACGACGGAGGTGACGATGAGCCAGGTGTCACCATTGGGAAAGGTCACGCGGTCCCAGTATTCGAGCAGGCTCGCGCTCTCGCTGTAGGCGACGCCGTTCTTGCGCAGCCAGCCTTCGGTCAGGTTCGTGGTGAGGACCTTGAGCGAGCCGCCCTGTGGAGTACCGGCGACTACGCCACGGCCATTTCGCATCACGGGAGGACCGCCGATGGGTTCCCATTCGGCACTCGAGTGTCCCTGCAGGGAGCGGGGGCCTGCTGGCTGCGCTCGATCGAAGCGCAGCAGGCGCGTTTGTTGTCCCGCATCCGTTTCGACGCTCAGCGCGTCGTCACCGCGCCACGAAATGCGCAGGCGAGTGGGCATGCGGATCAGGCCGCCTGCTCCGTACGCCTTGCATGAACCGTCGGTGGCCGGATCCCACAGGTCGGCGACGCGGCGTCCTTCATCCGACAGCGGAATGCTGGTGTAGTCGCCCTTTCGTGGCGTGGTCATGCGCCATAGCCACTCCTCGGTGACGACGGAGACCCAGTTGCCGGTCAGATCGACGGGCGCGGCGGTGCGTGGTGTGCGTGCGGCAGCAGGCCCTTGCTGCGCAGACAGTCCGCCGTTGGCGATCGCGGCAATCGTCGCGGCCATGATCAGCGCGGTCGGCACGACTCGAGTGAATCCCCGCGGCATGGAGGCGCAATCTACGCCCGCCTTTACTGCAATGTCAATTGAGCTGCCTGGCGGCTTCGAGATTGTGGCGCGCTTCATTGAAGCCGGGCTTCAGTTCAACGGCTCGCTGAAAGTGTCCGAGCGCTTCGTCAACACGGCCCAGTGATGCGAGCGTGACGCCGAGATCGTTCTGCGCTTCCGCAGAATCGGGCAGCAGATCGACGGCCATCCGAAGCAGCGGCGCCGCGTCGTTGAAGCGCCGGGACTCCATCAACTCCGCGCCTTGCTCGTAGCGAATCTGTCCGAGGTTGGCGCGTGCGCTGGCCGAGCCCGGTTCCCGCGCGAGTGCGGCTTCGAACTCACCGATCGCGTCATCGACGCGGCCAGCGCGCATGTGCGCGAGACCGAGCAGGTTGTGGACTTCGGCCGAGTCGGGCACCACGGCTCCGAGATACGCGCTTCCCCAGACACGTCTGTCAGCACGGGATCTTTGCGCCCGCGCAACGTCGGCGGCCGGAGTGAGGTAGGCCTGTTGCAGAAGACGCAGATACAAATCGAGATCGGAAACATCGATGCAGCGCGGGCACCAGGCCGCGATCTGTGTCACGTCGAAGAGAGACGAGGGTACGCCCATCAGTCCGGCGCTCAGTCCGGATCGCACGCTGTATTCCTGGAGCGGACGGTCGTCGGTCACCGCTGGCGACGCGCTGGTGGCGCGAGCGAGTGCCTCGGCAGAACCGACGAACGTGCCGGCGATCTCGCGCACCGACCCGAGATCGAGACGCGCGAGATCCTCGCGTACGGCCGGCTCGCGTGCCAGCGCCTCCTCGATGCGACCAGGATCCAGCTCGATCCGCGTCGCCGTCGTCGCGACGAGCAGCAGCTCGGCCTGCGTTCCTGAGAGCAGGACCGACTGGGGAAAGACATCGACGAACGCGCGGACCATTGCCAGGCTGCTTTTCTCCGGCACCTGATACGCAGGAAGCCACTGGCTCACGTAGCCTCCCGCCTTGAGACGTGAGCGTGCGAGCTCATAGAACTCGCGCGAATAGAGAGCGCTAACGCCGGCATGCGCAATCGGCGGTGGCTCCAGCGTGATGAGGTCGTAGGTCTCTGGCTCCGACATGTGCAGGTGCTGCCGCCCGTCGTTGACGAAGACTGAGACCTTGGGACTTCCGAGCACGCCGTGATTCGCGTCGGCGAAGTACGAGGCGTGCTCCAGGATGTTGCGCGACAGGTCGGCCACTTCGACGCGCGTCACCGTCGAATGCAGTGTTGCGGCATGCGTCGTGTTGCCGACGCCGAAGCCGATCACCAGCACGCGCTCGGGCTGGTCTATCGACAGCAATGGAATGTGCGCGAGGGCCCGCATATATCGCTGGTCGAGTCGGGCAGTGGACGACATCGCATGGCCGTTCGTCAGCAGTCCTCTTCCGCGCGCGGGACGCTCGACGACGGCGAGGAGCTCGGTGACGCCTTCACGCATCGTCAGGACACGCTCGCTTGGATCATCCTGCGCGAGCGCGCGCTGAGTCATGAAGTCTCCGGGCAGGAGGAGCCAGGCGACGAGGCCGCATGCGGCGACGAGAGTCGCGCTGGCGACTGCGGCCACAGGCCGCGGCGTGGCGTCGCGCGAGACGAGAAAGAGCGGCACGATGGCGAGGGCCGCCACCCCGGCAAGAACAGCGGCCGAGCCCTGCATGCCGAGGCGAGGCAGGAGCAGGTAGCCGGTCACGACCGATCCGCAGACCGCCCCGAGTGTGTTGGCGGCGTAGAGCATCCCGGCGCGGCGGCCGACGCAGTGCCGCGCGCGCTGGACCACGGCGTTTGCGAGTGGAAACGCCACTCCACCGACGAGTGACGGAATCGCGACTTCGAGCAGCATCGGGCGAAGGTTGAACCACAACTCGGCGATGGCGCGCGACGAAGGCGTGAGCGTGCCAAGGGACGCAGCGATCGACGCACCGTGTGCGGCCAGGCCTCCGGCTGTGCTCGAGGCGAGCCCCGTCAGCGCCGAGACGGCGAAGACGGCTTGCACGATCATCAACGTGCGCGCTGGCCGTCCGAATCGGCGATCGAGCCAGCCACCGATGACGGCGCCTACGCCCAGCGCGAAGAGCATCACGGTGAGGAGCAGCGACAGCACCGCTCTGAATCCACCCAGCAGCACGCCGAGATGCCGCAGCCACAGGATCTCCATGCCGAGTGCTGCGAAGCCAGACAGCGCGAGCGCCGCAGACGCCCACGCGACGGCGGACGATGCAAGGGGCGCTGCGCGATCGAGATCGCTCGAAGGCGCGGTTCGTGCGGCCGTGGCAGGACGACCCAGTCGATAGGCACCGGCGGCGGCCACGAAATTGAGTCCGGCGGCGGCGAGTTGGGTGGCGAAGAGTCCCACTGCCGGAGCCAGCACGAAGTCCGTGAGGAAGGCGCCTGCCGCGGCACCGAGCGTGTTCGCGCCATACAGGGAGGCAATGCGCCAGCCGCTGTCGTTGAGGTCGGCGCGCACCCGTGCGCGAACGAGGACGGTCAACGTGCCCCCCATGAGGACCGTGATCGGACCGAGCAGCAGCACGGTCAGGAGCGCGCGCCACACGTATGAGCCCATCGAGAGCGCCTGCCATCCGTCAGCGCCGGGGCTGTACGACGAGAGCCGCGCGACGACGGTTGCGAGATGCGGGAGCGCGAGCGACACCACGACGCCGAGGACGCCGATCAGAGCTTCGAGCACGGCATAGAGCCGCACCAGACTGTCGGGCTGTGTCTGATAGCGGCGGTCGGCCAGAGCTCCCAGAAGGTAGCTGCCGGCGCCCAGACCCATCATGAAGATCGCGACGACGATAGATGCTGAGTAAACCGTGTTGCCATAGATCTGGCCGAACTGCCTGACCCACACGACCTGATAGATCAGGCCGCTCGCGCCCGAGCAGACGAACAGCACGTGTAGCCACCGTGGCGCCATCAGTGTGAGCTTATGCCCAAGAGGCATAACCACATGGACGCATTGACTTTTTCGAGGCAAGAGGCGTAGATTCCCGGCGTCTTCTGATCTATCAGAAGTCATTCCCCCCGTCGTTGCCCCGGAGACCCAAGTCCCAAGGCGGACGTCCCTCAGGAGGCGAAGATGCGTTTGGTGCTCAGGTTCACTGCCGTTCTACTTGGGACGGTTCTCATTCCCACGCTTGCGTTCGCGCAAGGCTCAATCACCGGACTCGCCAAAGATACGTCGGGCGCCGTGATGCCCGGCGTCACCGTTGAAGCGGCAAGTCCCGTGCTCATCGAGAAGGTCCGAACGGCGGTTACCGATGCCAACGGCCGCTTTCAGTTGGTGGACCTTCGGCCGGGCACTTACGTTGTGACATTCACCCTTTCGGGGTTCAACACCGTCAAGCGCGAAGGCGTTACCGTCAGCGGCTCGGGCATCGTCACTGTCGACGGCGAGATGCGCGTCGGCTCGCTCGAGGAAACGATTACTGTCAGCGGCGAGGCGCCAATGGTTGACGTGCGCAGCTCGACGCAGCAGCGTGTGCTCAACGCCGATGTGATCGACGCGCTGCCAAGCTCGCGCAACTACTTCGGTCTGGCGCGCATGATGCCGAACACGATGGGCGGCGGCAACGACGTTGGCGGCGGCCTGATTCAGGACGTTGGCCAGAGCGTGACCGTGCACGGCAGCCGCAACGTCGATCAGCGCGTCACGGTGAACGGCGTAAACACGATGACACTGCAGGCCGGTGGCAATATCGGCGGTCAGACGCCGGATGTTGGCTCCGCGGCCGAGGTCACCGTGGACACCAACTCACTCTCAGCGGACCTGCCGACCGGCGGCGTGCGCATCAACTTCGTGCCCAAGGACGGCGGCAACAAGTTCTCGAACTCGACGTTCATGAACTTCACCAACAAAGGGCTCCAGGGCGATAACTTTTCGGACGACCTGCGCCGGGCGGGTCTGAGCACGCCGAACCGGATTGTGAACGCGTTCGACATCAACGAGTCGCTCGGCGGACCTTTCAAGCGGGACAAGGTGTGGTTCTGGTTCTCCACGCGCTACAACACCATCGAAAACGAAGTCGCCGTATTCGAGAACAGGAACGCGTACGACCCGACCAAGTGGCTGTACGAACCCGACACGACCAAGCCCGGCGGCAACAAGGGCTATCAGTTCAACAGCAGCTTGCGTGTGACATGGCAAGCGACGCCGCGCAACAAGATCGCCGGGACCTACAAGGCCGACAAGTGGTGCAACTGTCCGAACAACATCAGCGCCAACGTGGCGCCGGAGGCTGGCCGCGACCGCCGCTTCCCGCGGCTGCGTCAGGAGCACGGCGAATGGACCTCGCCGATCACGAACAAATTGCTGTTCGAGGCCGTTGGCCTGCACCTCTATGAGCGCTGGGGCAACATGCACTATCGCGTCAACGGCGGTTCGCTGGACGATCCGCGACTCGAGCAGATTCTGCCGCAGATGATCAGCGTGCTCGAGCAGAGCAACAACCTGACCTATCGCTCGCAGGCCAACTACAACAACACCGCGGTGCCGAGCTGGACCTACCGGGCGGCGATGACCTACGTCACCGGCTCGCAGGCGATCAAGTTCGGATTCAACCGGACGCACGGCTATCTCGACGAGTACAACTACACACTGAACCCGGTGAGCTATCGCTTCAACCAGGGCGTGCCGAACCTCATCACCGAGCGCGCCTTCCCGTTCCGGTCGAAAACCAATCTCGACAACGATCTGGGATTCTACGTGCAGGATCGTCTGGCCCTGAGCCGATGGACCTTCCAGGGCGCGCTGCGGTTCGACTACTTTGCCACCAGCTTCCCGGAGCAGAACGTTGGACCGGCGCCGCTCGCCCCGACACGCAACCTCACGTTCCCGGCGCAGGACAACATCTCCTGGAAGGATTTGACCTACCGGAGCGGCGCGTCCTACGACCTCTTCGGCAATGGCAAGACCGCGTTGAAGGTGGCGTTCAACAAGTACCTGCTCGGGCAGACGCTGAACGGGCTCGGCCGCAACCCGAATCCGGTGCTCTCGCTCGTCACCACGGGGACTCGCACCTGGAACGACCGCGGCGGTCTCGGCATCAACAGCGACTACGCCCCGCAGTGCGATCTGCTCAACCCGCTCGCCAACGGCGAGTGCGGCGCGATCGCGCCGACCACGTTTGGAACGGCGGTCGCCGGCGACCTTTACGACAAGGACCTCATCTCCGGGTTCAACCATCGGCAGGCGAACTGGGAGTTCTCGACCAGTGTGCAGCGGGAAATCCTGCGGCGCGTGTCCCTTGACGTCGGCTACTTCCGTCGCGCGTGGGCCCACTTCCAGGTGACGGACAACCTGCTGCTCGCGCCTGAGGACTTCACCCGGTTCGACATCGTGGCGCCCAGCGACCCGCGTCTGCCGGGCGGGGGGGGCTATGCGGTCCACGGCTTCTATGACGTGATCCCGACGAAGTTCGGACAGCAACGCAATCTGAACGCGCTCTCGGACAAATACGGCGACCAGTTCGAGAACTGGAACGGCGTTGACGTGACCGTTGATGCGCGACCAACCAGCGGGCTTTCCCTGCAGGCCGGCCTGTCGACGGGCAAGACGATGGAAGACAACTGCGACATCGTGGCGCAGCTGCCAGAGATGAACAACATCGGCGTGCTCGGCGGGGCGCCGAACACGACCACGACGCTTCCGGCGTCGTGGCGTGCCGCCGAGTTCTGTCACCGCGAGTCGCCGTTCCTCACGCAGTTCAAGGCCTACGGCGTTTATACCGTCCCGAAGATCGACGTGCAGGTGTCCGGCTCGTTCCGCAGCATTCCGGGCGTGACGCAGCAGAACCCGCCGACCAACGACGTCAACGTCGGGTACGTCGCCAGCAACGCGTTCCTGGGCACCAACTCTACGCTTGGCCGGACACTGGCGGCCGGGGCTACCGGAAACGTGACGCTGCAACTGCTCGAGCCGTACTCGAAGTACCTCGATCGCCGGAACGAGCTCGATCTGCGGTTTGGCAAGGTGCTGCGCATGCGCAACGGCTCCCGCGTGGTGGTCAGCATGGACCTGTACAACGCGATCAACTCGGATGCGATCGTTGGCGTGAACCAGGCGTTCGCGACCTATCTGGTTCCGACTGAAATCCTGAACGCGCGCGTGGCGAAGTTCACAGTCAACTTCGATTTCTGAGAAACGGGAGTTCGTCACAGGCAATGACTCAGGGCCGGGTACGCCGGCCCTGAGCACGTACGGGGTCGCATCCTCCTCATATTCGGCCGTCCGGATCCTTCGTTGGGTGACTCATCAAGGCACGTGGGTCCATGAAACGCGGGGCACCATCGCGGTAGGCACAGGAGGTTAGCTATGCGGAGACTCTGGAAGGTCGGGCTGCTCGCGGGAGCGCTCGTGCTCGTCCCCTCGATGGCGCTGGCACAGGCGTCAATCACCGGACTCGCCAAAGATACGTCGGGGGCCGTGATGCCCGGCGTCACAGTCGAAGCCGCCAGTCCGGTGCTCATCGAGAAGGTCCGAACGGCGGTGACCGACGCCAACGGCCGCTACCAGCTCGTTGATCTCCGGCCCGGCACCTACGTCGTCACGTTCACGCTCTCCGGGTTCAACACTGTGAAACGTGAGGGCGTCACCCTCAGTGGCTCGGGTGTCATGACTGTCGACGGCGAGATGCGGGTCGGCTCCCTCGAGGAGACGATCACGGTGACCGGTGAAGCGCCGATCGTTGACGTCCGCAGCTCGACGCAGCAACGGGTGCTGAACTCCGACACCATCGACGCGCTGCCGAGCGCGCGCAACTACTTCGGCCTGGCGCGGATGATTCCGAACACCATGGGCGGCGGCAACGACGTCGGCGGATCGCTCATCCAGGACGTCGGACAGAGCGTGACGGTGCACGGCAGCCGCAGCGTCGATCAGCGTGTGACCGTGAACGGCGTCAACACGATGACCCTGCAAGCCGGTGGCAACATCGGCGGCCAGACGCCGGACGTCGGGTCCGCAGCCGAAGTCAGCGTGGACACCAACTCACTCTCGGCCGATCTGCCGACCGGCGGCGTGCGCATCAACTTCGTGCCGAAGGACGGAGGCAACCGCTTCGCGAACTCGACGTTCCTGACCTTCTCGAACGAGAACCTGCAGGGCAACAACTTCTCCGACGCGCTGCGTGTCGCGGGGTTGGGCACGCCCAATCGCATCGTCAAGAACTTCGACGTCAACGAATCGCTCGGCGGGCCGTTCAAGAAGGACAAGGTGTGGTTCTGGTTCTCGACGCGTTACAACACGACCGAGAACGAGGTGGCCGTCTTCGCGAACAAGAACGCCTACGACCCGACCAAGTGGCTATACGAGCCCGATACCAGCAAGCCCGGTGTGAACAAGGGCTATCAATTCAACAGCAGCATGCGTGTGACGTGGCAGGCCTCGCCGCGCAACAAGATCGCCGGCACCTACAAAGCCGACAAGTGGTGCAACTGTCCGAACAACATCAGCGCCACGGTGGCGCCCGAGGCCGGCCGTGATCGCCGGTTCCCGCGGCTGCGACAGGAGCATGGCGAGTGGACATCGCCGATCACCAACAAGCTGCTCTTCGAAGCCGTGGGCCTGCACCTGTACGAGCGGTGGGGCAACATGCACTACCGCGTGCACGGAGGCTCGCTGGAGGACGAGCGTCTCGAGGCGATTCTGCCGCAGCTGATTGCGGTGCAAGAGCAGACCAATCCGGCGAATCTGAACTACCGGGTGCTGTCCAACTACAACAACACCGCGGTGCCGAGCTGGACGTATCGCGCAGCGGCGACGTACGTGACCGGCTCGCAGGCAATCAAGTTCGGGTTCAATCGTACGCACGGGTATCTCGACGAGTACCAGTACGCCCTGAACCCGATCAGTTACCGGTTCCAGAACGGCGTTCCCAACCGGATCACCGAACGCGCAATGCCGTTCAGGTCCAGAACGAATCTCGACAACGACCTCGGCCTCTACCTGCAGGACCGTCTGACGCTGAATCGATGGACCGTTCAGGGTGCGCTGCGTTTCGACTACTTCGCCACGAGCTTCCCGGAACAGACCATTGGTCCCGCGCCGCTCACACCGACGCGCAACATCACGTTCCCGGCGCAGGACAACATCTCCTGGAAGGACCTGACCTATCGCAGCGGTGTCGCGTATGACCTCTTCGGCAACGGCAAGACGGCCATCAAGGCGGCGTTCAACAAGTACCTGCTCGGCCAGACGTTGAACGGGCTTGGACGCAACCCGAATCCTGTCCTCTCACTGCGCACGACGGCGAACCGCCCATGGAACGATCGCGGCGGGTTGGGGATCAACGGCGATTACATCCCGCAGTGCGACCTGCTCAATCCGCTGGCCAACGGCGAGTGCGGTCAAATCGACGACCTCGCGTTCGGCACCTCGGTCCCGGGCGATCTCTACGACGAGGACCTCATCACCGGCTTCAATCACCGCCAGGCGAACTGGGAGTTTTCGACCAGCGTGCAGCGTCAGATCCTGCCGCGCGTCGCCGTCGATGTCGGCTACTTCCGTCGCGCGTGGGCGCACTTCCAGGTCACCGACAACATCCTGGTCGGACCCGAAGATTTCACCGCGTTCAACGTCGTCGCGCCGTCAGACCGCCGGCTTCCGGGTGGCGGCGGCTACACGTTGACCGGCTTCTATGACGTCGTTCCCACGAAAGCCAGTCAGGTGCGCAACCTGAACGCGCTGTCCGACGACTACGGATCGCAGTTGGAGAACTGGAACGGCTTCGACGTCACCGTCGATGCGCGGCTGGGGGGCGGCTTGACATTCCAGGGAGGGCTCAGCACCGGAAAGGTCATGGAGGACAACTGCGAAATCGTCGCCAAGCTGCCGGAGATCAACAATCAGGGTGGCACCACGGGCTGGCGCGCGGCGCAGTTCTGCCACCGCGAATCGCCGTATGTGACGCAGGTCAAGGCGTACGGCGTCTACATCGTCCCCAAAATCGATGTGCAGGTCTCGGGATCTTTCCGCAGTATTCCCGGACAGGTTGGCGCACCGCCCGAGAACGCCCCCAACGCCAGCTTCACGGCCAGCAACGCCTTCCTGGCGACCAACTCGACGCTCGGCCGCGCGCTCTCCGGCGGCAGCGCGAACATGACGGTCCAGCTCCTCGAACCGTATTCGACCTATCTCGACCGCCGCAACGAGCTGGACTTACGCTTCGGAAAAGTGCTGCGCATGAGAAACGGCGCGCGCGCCGTCGTCAGCGTGGATCTGTATAACGCGATCAACTCAGACGCAGTCATCAACGTCAACCAGACGTTGACGACGGACTTCTATCTGAGGCCCACGGAAATCCTCAACGCACGCGTCGCGAAAATCAGCGTCAACTTCGACTTCTGAGGTGCGTCGTGTCCGGCCTCAGCCGGACCGTGCATAGCGGGGAATGCGGGGGCCGCCTTCGGGCGGCCCTTGCTTTGTACAGGGCATCCGTTCTGGGTACATCGCCGATGGCATCGTCGTACGTCACTTGTATTGCCGTCGCGAATCCGGGTTCCGGTGGCCGGACCGCGCTGCGACGCCATCGTCGGCCGCTGGGCGCTCGGGTCGCGCTGGTGTTGACGGGGATGAGCGCTGAACCTCGCTGACCCCACTGGCTTCTCGCGCGGTCAGGCGATTGTGTCGGCCTGACCTCCACACGGATTCGCCACGGCAACACAAGTGACGTGAGTCTGTGCATCGCTGATGGCATACCGCGTGGCGGACGCGTGCGAGCATGCCGAGCTCATGGCGAAGCCGGAAATTGGCGAAGCGATTCCTGCCGCGCGTGTTCCGACCATGCGTTTTGGTTGGAGGCGTTACCACTGGCGTTTTGAGCCGGAGGCGGAAGTCGCTGCGAAGCAGGCCGCGACGCGGTGCGCCATCAGCGACAGCGAGTCCGGCTGAAGCCGGACACTACGACCGATAGGCTTGGCGGCCGCTGCCTTGAATCGGAATGTTCTGCGCCTTCAATACTTCGTGCTGCAGCGCGTACATACAGGCCGCGGCCTCGTCGATGTGCCGCACGAAGGCGATCGACCCCTGCAGGATCGGCTTCAGCCGCTCGCGATCCTGAATGCGCGCCGCGGGGTACTCGTGCTCGACGACGAGATGGGTGCTGGCGATGTCGAGCGGCAGGAGCTCGCGCGCGGCGAGCTGGTGATCGAGCCAATCGACCGTGCGGTTCTGCAGATAGGCCAGCGGATCGTGTCGCGCGGTGCCGGGCAGTTCGTGCTCGCACAGCACGACCTGCTTCTTCCACGCATTGAGTTGATCCGCCGGGCTCGCTGACGGCTTTCCGCCGATCCAGTCGCCGCGCTCCATCGTCTGGCCGCCGTAGCCCCACGTGGCGACGCCCTTCGCGTCGATCACCTGGCCCTTCACGTGGAAGCCACCGATCAGGAACGCGTAGCCGCTGTCCTTGATGAACTGGAAGATGGAGCGCGTGTCCTGTCCCATCAGGATCGCGTGCGACGGGTCGTAGTGGATCCGGAACTGATCGCCGACACCGTGCTTCTCGCAGATACGGTGCAGCGCGATCCACGCGCCAGGTGTGTAGGCGATGTTGTTGTGCCAGTTGTCGCCGATGGTCCAGCCCGGCATTGGGCACTGCTCGACGCGGTAGGTGAGCCCGCGCTCTTTGACGGCTTTCAGGATCGGGACGAAGTGTTCCTCGAAGTCCACGAGGTTCTCGTCCATGCTGCGCTGCTGATTGCGGCCGACGAAGCCGCAGACGGCGTTGACGCCGAGCTGCTGTGCCGCGTCGAGGACCTTGACCAGGAAGTCGCGTTTCTTCTCGCGCGTAGCGCGATCGTGATGCAGCAGGTTGTCGAAGTAGCCGATGTCCGAAATGCCGATGCCGCCCGATTTCATTGCCGCGCAGACCCGTTGTGCGCGCGCCGCGTCGAATGGGCGGCGCAGGTCGAGCGTGTTGGCCACCGGGTCGAGCATCGCCTCGGGTGGGACGTCGGCCTCTGACGGGTGCAGCGCCGCCGACAGCTGAATGTGGCTCGCGCCGAGCTCACGGGCGAAGACCAGCCAGTCCTCGATGGCGCGGTCCGGATCGGCGTCTCGCACCTCGCGCGGCGTCAGCTCCTGGAGCGCCGCGGTGAGGACGCCCACCTGCATGAACTTCGGGGCAAACGCGGTGATGGACATTCGACTGATAATACTCGCCCGAGGCGCCGCTGCATGTTGCAGGCGGCGCGGAGTCTCGCCGAAGCCTTGGCGGCGGCGGAGCACAGGATGCGTCGAATTGCATATGTGATCGTGACGGTCATCTTCCTCGGCTCGTTCCTGCACGCGCAGGGACGGGGACGGGGCCAGGCGAGCCCCGCCTCGGTGCCGCCGCCACGGTCCACCACGTCGCAGACCTATCCCGCGGATCAAATCGCGGCGGGGCAGCGGCTTTTTACGGCGCAGTGCGGCTTCTGTCACGGCCGCGACGCCATGGGCGGCGAGTCGGGGCCTGACCTGACGCGGGCCGGGTCGGTCGCCGAGGACGTCCGCGGCGACAAGCTGGGACCGCTGCTGCGCACCGGCCGCGTGGACAAGGGCATGCCGGCCTTCACACTCAGTGCGGCCGATCTGGGCGCGATCGTCGCCTTCGTCCACGACCAGAAGACGAAAGCCGAGTCGCTGACCGGCGGCCGACGCACCGTCGATCTCGCCGATCTGCAGACCGGCGATCCCGAGGCTGGCCGGAAGTATTTTGCCGGCGCCTGCGTGAAATGCCATTCGCCCACCGGGGATCTCGCCGGCGTCGCCCGGCGGCTGCAGGGTCTCCCACTGCTGCTGCGGATGCTCTATCCCGCACCAGGCCGTGACGGATCGAAGGCGACCGTGACCGTCACGCTCCCGTCGGGGGAGGTTGTGACCGGGCGCCTCGCCTATCGCGATGAGTTCACGATTGCCCTGACCGATGCCGGCGGCTGGTATCGCGCCTGGCCGGTGCGTCAGGTGAAGTTCCAGGTCAACGACCCGTTGCAGGCCCATGTCGATCAGCTCGGGAAGTACACGGATGAGGACATGCATGACGTCTTGGCTTATCTGCAGACCCTGCGATAGAGGTGCGAAGGTGCGAAGACACGAAGGTGCGAGGGTCCTGTTCCTGGTTGTGCTGTTCGGCGTCTGTGCCATCGCGCAGTCGCTCGATCCGTCGGCGTTGACGAAGCCAACGCCCGACAGCTGGCCGACGTATCACGGCGACTACACCGGACAGCGTCACAGCAAGCTCACGCAAATCACGCCCGCCAACGTGCATCAACTCACGCTGGCCTGGGCCTTTCAAACCAATCAGTCACAGCAGATCAAAGCGACACCGATTCTCGTCAACGGGGTGATCTACATCACCACGCCCGACAATCTGTGGGCGATCGACGCGCGTTCGGCGCGGCAGATCTGGCGCTACACGTATCCCCAGAACGAGGGCTTTCACATCGGCCATCGCGGCGTCGCGGTCTACAAGGACTTCGTCTATCTGACGACGCCTGACGCGCATCTCGTCGCGCTCGATGCGCGCGATGGCAAGGTGCGCTGGAACGTCGAGATCGCTGACGCGCGCCGCGGCTTCTGGTCCACGAACGCCCCGCTCATCGTCGGCAATCACCTGATGGTTGGCGTGTCGGGAGACTTCGACAATCTGCCCGGCACGTTGAAGTCGTTCGACGCTGAGACCGGCAAGCTGCAGTGGACGTTCTACAGCACGCCGCCACCCGGCACGCCCGGGTCGCAGAGCGGCGGCGCGACCGGCGGCCAGATGTGGATGACCGGCACCTACGATCCCGCGCTCAATCTCGTGTTCGTCGGCACCGGCAATCCGACGCCGGTCCTGAACGGCGCCGCGCGGCCGGGTGACAATCCATGGACCTGCAGCATCGTTGCGATCAATCCCGATACCGGAAAACTGGTGTGGGGATTCCAGGCATCGCCCCACGACACACACGACTGGGACGCCGCGGAAGTCCCGGTCCTCGTTGACGGCATGATCGACGGCGCGCCGCGCTGGCTCCTGCTTCAGGCATCGCGCAATGGCTACTACTTCGTCCTCGATCGCACGACTGGCAAGAACCTCCTGACCGCACCGTTTGCGACGGTGAATTGGTCCAAGGGTCACGACAATGACGGCCGGCCGGTTCCCGATCCGGCCAAGGAACCAGCGCGCGATGGACGTCTGGTGGCACCGAACGAAGCCGGCGGCACGAACTATCGATCCCCCAGCTTCGATCCAACGACCGGCCTGCTCCTCGTCAGCGCGCATGATGCGTACGGGATCTACTTTTTCAAGCCCGAGCACGGTTCGTACGGGTGGGCGGGTGCCAACTACAGCGTCTGGGGCAAAGGCGTCTTGCGCGCGATCGACTATCAGACCGGCAAGATCCGATGGAGCCACGACATCGGTGAAGGCGCTGGCGGCGCAGGCGTCCTGACCACCGCGACCGGACTTGCCTTCAGCGGCGACTCGGCAGGCAACGCGCTCGCGCTTCGTACGAGCGATGGGACCACGTTGTGGCACGCTGGGATCGGCCGCGTCGGCAACTCACCGATTACCTACGAGCTCGACGGTCGCCAGTACGTCATTCTTGGTGGCGGAAGTGCGCTCTATGCGTTCACACTGCCTGTCTCGCCGTAGCCTTGGCGGAGGCGGATCGCGATGAAAAAAGTGTTCGCGTTGTTGATTCTGGCCGCCGCCTGCACCCGAACGCCGGCCGAACCACCCTCTTCGAGACCCACTGCCGTGCCCAAGGACGCTTCCACGCTTGCCAATCTCGACGCGTTCGTCGCGAAACATCTCGTGCTCGACCTCACCGCCGACTTCACGGCGAAGACGCTGTCGGGCACTGCCGAACTGACATTCGATCGACGCGATCCGAACGCCATGGACCTCGTGCTCGATACCCGAGATCTGACGATCGAGAAGGTCGAAACGGCAGCCGGCTCTGGTGCATGGATGGCGACAACGCATCGGCTCGATGCCGCGTCGCCGGCCTTTGGCAGCGCGTTGCACATCGCGATGCCCGCGGGCGCCGACCGCGTGCGCGCGACCTACAAGACGTCGCCAGGGGCGCGTGGTCTGCAGTGGCTCGCGCCAAGCCAGACGGCAGGGAAGAAGCAGCCGTTCCTCTTCAGCCAGGCGGAAGCGATCCAGGCGCGATCGTTCATTCCGCTGCAGGACACGCCCGGCGTGCGCATGACCTACGACGCGACGATCCACACGCCCAGGGAACTCGTTGCGGTCATGGCAGCGGAGATGGACCCCGCGAACGTAGGGCCGGTCCTTTTGGACCGGCCTGGTGGCGACGGGCCAACGCGCGTCTTCAAATTCAAGATGCCTCAGGCGATTCCGTCGTACTTGATCGCGATCGCCATCGGTGATCTCGCCTTCAAGCCGATGAGCAATCGCACCGGTGTGTGGGCCGAACCGTCTGTCGTCGATGCGGCAGCGCGCGAGTTCGAAGACACCGAGAAGATGATCGTCGCCACCGAGAAGCTGTACGGGCCGTACCGGTGGGGGCGCTACGACATCCTCGTACTGCCGCCGTCCTTCCCCTTCGGCGGCATGGAGAATCCGCGTCTGACGTTCGCGACGCCGACAGTGATCGCCGGCGACAAATCGCTCGTCTCGCTCGTCGCTCACGAGCTCGCGCACTCGTGGTCGGGGAACCTGGTGACCAACGCCACCTGGCGCGACTTCTGGCTCAACGAGGGATTCACCACCTACCTCGAACGCCGCATCGTCGAAGTGATCTACGGGAAGCACGTTGCCGACATGCAGGCGGCAATCGGCATCAGCGATCTTGCCGAAGCGCGCAAGACGCTCGAGGTGAAGGGCGACCGCACGCTGCTACCGGATCTGACCGGCCGCGATCCGGACGATGCGTTTTCGAACGTGCCCTATGAACAGGGCGAGTTGTTCCTGGTGTTCCTCGAATCGAAATTCGGCCGCGATCCCTTCGACACGTTCCTGCGCAAGTGGTTCGACGAGCACGCGTTCAAGAGCGCGACCACCGAGGAGTTCCTCGCCTTCCTCAAAGCCAATCTGCTGGACAGCAAGCCCGGCGCGGTGACCGACGCGCAGATTCAGGAATGGCTGCATACCGAGGGCGTTCCCGCGTTTGCCGTGCTGCCGGTGTCGGATGCGTTCGCGAAAGTGGAGCAGGCGCGTGACGAGTGGCTGAAGGGCGGCTCGATGGACGCGCTCGCGAAGACCGCATCGGCGTGGTCCACGCAGGAGTGGATCCACTTCGTCGATTCACTGCCGAGGAAGATGACGCCCGCCCAGCTGGCCGCGCTCGATCAGCGCTTCAAGCTCACGGATTCGATGAACTCGGAAATCGCGCACGTCTGGTTCCGTCTGGCGATCGCCAATCGCTACATGGCCGCATATCCGGCGATGGAGCGCTACATGGTTCGCATCGGGCGGCGGAAGCTAATCGTGCCGCTCTATCGCGATCTCGCGGCGTCGCCCGAGGGCCTTGCGCTGGCGAACAAGATCTTCGCCAAGGCGCGCGACGGCTATCATCCGCTCGCACAAACCACGATAGCCGATATTCTCAGGCCGAAGACTTAGGTCCTCCTCCATCGACAGCGGCAATCGACAGCGCTATGCTGTCCGCCTTTACTGAGGCATACATGGCGATCGCGCGACAGACGATGACCGACGAGCAGCGCAGGTCGGTGGCGCTCGAATACCTCAAGGCGTTCGACAACAAGGGCGTGACGTCGAGTGGCGGCAGCATTCTCGACCTCTTTGCCGACGACGCCCAGGTCTTCTTTCCGAAGTGGGGGCTGGCCAACGGCAAGAAGCAGATCGGTCAGCTCTTCACCGACTTCGGCGGCGGGATCAAATCGATCCTGCACGACTACGCCAGCTTCAACTGGATCATGACCGGGACCGACGTGTTCGCCGTGGAGGGTACGAGCTTCGGTGAACACAAGGAGGGCCCGTGGCGCGCGGGCGTGTCGCATGCCGGCCGCTGGTGCGACGTCTTCGAGGTCCGCGACTTCCTGATCCAGCGGTGCTTCATCTATCTCGATCCGGACTACGCCGGTCTCGACACCGTTCGCTATCACTGGCTGTCCGCGGGCGGACGCGATCCGTCGAAGCCGATGGGCTGACGTCCGCCTAAAGGCGGACACTACGTCGTGTCCGGATTCAGCCGGACCTAAGGTGAATGATGCGCAAAGGTCTCGTCGCGTTCGTCGTCGCGCTCGGTCTCGCTGCATCGCTGCACGGCCAGGGCGGCATTGCCAGCGCGCCCGCGAAGTTCCTGGTCTCGTCAACGCAGGTGGTCGCGATTCGCGCCGGCCGCCTGTTCGACAGCCGCACCGGCGCGATCGCGAACAATCAGATCGTTCTGATACGGGGCGACCGGATCACCGACGTCGGTCCGTCAGTGGCGATTCCCGCCGATGCGCGCGTGATTGACCTGAGCTCGGCGACGGTGATGCCGGGCATGATCGACGCGCACGTGCATGTGTATCCGCAGGACGACCTGTCGATGCAGACGCGCACGATCGTCGCCGTCGCCAACGCGCAGGCCGATCTCGACGCCGGCTTCACGACCGTGCTGGACATGGACTCGCGGGGCGGCTACGGCACCGTCGATCTGCGGAACGCGATCAATCGCGGCGTGCTGCTCGGGCCGCGGATGCAGGTCGTCGGGCAGTCGCTCAATCAGCGCGCGAGCACCGCCTACCCGGCGTTCTTCGAGCGCTTTCAGGATCGCTTCACCGAAAGCAAGAACCCCAACTCGCCGTGGCTGGCGCGTGCCGCGGTACGCGAGGCCAAGCTGCACGGCGTGGACTGGGTGAAGATCTACACGACGCAGGATTTCATCGGCGACGAGTACAGCGTCTTCAAGCCGGACGGCACGCTCGTCAACAGTCCCTCGCTGACCGAAGAAGAAGTGATGGCGATCACCGACGAGGCGCATCGCCTCGGGTTGAAGGTGGCCTGTCACACCTACGGTGGCGAAGGGCAGCTCAGTTGTCTCAAGGCCGGGGTCGATGCGCCCAATCACCTGACCGATCTGGACGATGCCTCATTGAAGCTGCTGCTCGACAAGAAGCTGCCGTTCGAGCTGACGGTTGATGACCTCGTTGCGCTCGAGCCGGCCGATCTCAAGAAGACGGGCGGACGGAACAGCCGTCTGAAGATGGCGGAGCAGGCCTTCAAGAAGGCTCATGCGGCGGGCGTGCCGTTCGTGTTCGGCAGCGGCGCGACGTCAGCCGACGTCCCGCACGGTAAGCAAGCCGATCAGTTTGCCTGGTTCATCAAGTGGGGCATGGAGCGCGTGGACGCGTTGAAGATGCCGTTCTTGCCGACGGCGAGGATGTTGAACTACAACTGGGTTGATCAGATCGGCAGCATCGAGAAAGGCAAGTACGCCGACATCATCGCGGTCTCGGGCAACCCGCTGGCCGATATCAGCGAGATGCAGCGTGTGCGCTTCGTGATGAAGGGCGGCTACGTGGTCAAGAACGAGTTGTCTTCGCGGTGATTCTCAAGCAGTACTACCTGAATTGTCTGGCGCACGCCTCGTACTTGATCGGCGACCCGTCGAGCGGAACGGCGGCCATCGTCGATCCGCAACGCGACACTGACGCCTATGTGAACGACGCGGCGAGTCTTGGCCTGCAGATTCGCCACGTGTTCCTGACACACTTCCACGCCGATTTCCTGGCGGGACATCTCGAGCTGCGCGATCGCACCGGCGCGGCGATTCATCTCGGCGCCAAGGCGCAGGCCGAGTTCGCGTTCACCCCGATGGCCGATGGCGACAGCCTCGATCTCGGTCGCGTACGGCTGACCGTCCTCGAAACGCCAGGTCACACCGTCGAATCGATCTCGATTCTCGTCTTCGATCTCGACGTGGACGCGCGTCAGCCGCAGGCCATCCTGACCGGCGACACGTTGTTTGTCGGCGACGTCGGACGTCCAGACCTGCGTGCCTCGCTAGGATGGTCGGCGAACGATCTTGGCAAAATGCTGTATCACTCGGTGCGCGAGAAGCTGCTGCCGCTGCCTGATGCCACACTGGTGTATCCCGCGCACGGCGCCGGATCGCTATGCGGCAAGCAGTTGAGCAAGGAGACGGTCTCGACCATCGGTGAGCAGCGCCGCACCAATTACGCCCTGCAGCCGATGAGCGAGCCGGACTTCATCGAGCTGGTCACCGCCGATCAGCCGGACGCGCCGTCGTATTTCACCTACGACGCCGTGCTCAACACCAAGGAGCGGCCGACGCTCTCGCAGATGCTCGAGCATCAGCTCAAGCCGCTCGACGTAGGCGTGCTGCTGTCGTTGCAGTCGGTGGGCGCCCAGGTCGTGGACGTACGCGATCCCGTCGAATACGCCCGCGCGCACCTCAAAGGGAGCCTCAACATCGGACTGGGCGGCAGCTACGCGACGTGGGCAGGCACGATCCTCGATCGCGAGAAGCCGATCGTCATCATCGCCGAGCCCGGACGACAGGAAGAAGCGGCGATGCGGCTTGGCCGGATCGGCTTCGACAGCGTCGTCGGCTATCTGCGCGACGGCATCAGCGCGCTCGAATCGCGCACCGACCTCATGACCGGTACCACCCGCGTCACCCCCGCGGAGGCCGCCGCGGCGATCGCGTCCTCGACGCCGCCGCTCGTGCTCGATATCCGCGCCCCGCGCGAGTGGCAGAAGTCGCACATCGACGGCAGCGTCAACATCCCGTTGAATCACTTGAGCGAGCGCATGAAGGAAGTGCCGTCCGGACGGCCCGTGCTCGTGCACTGCGCCGGCGGCTATCGCTCGTCGATCGCGGCGGGATTACTGCAGCAGCATGGTCGCGTCAACCTGACAGAACTGACTGGCGGCATCACCGCATGGGAAGCCGCAGGGTTGCCTGTGAAATAATCGTGGAGCGCACGCTTCAGCGTGCGCGGACACGCGGAGGCTGAAGCCTCCGCTCTACGGACGCTACCAACCTCCAAATGGTCGTACAAAAATTCGGCGGCACGTCGGTCGCCGATCCAGAAGCTATCCGACGTTTGATCGAGATCGTCAGGACCGCGCGCACGCGAGATGGGCGCGGTCCCGTGGTCGTCGTATCGGCGATGAGCAAGGTCACCGATGCGCTCCTCGCGATCGCCTCGACGGCGGCCGCCGGCCGCACCGGTGAGGCGCTTCAGCGCGTGGACGAGTTGCGCGAGCGGCACGCGGCTGCGGTGCGAGCGCTCGTCTCCGGGCCGGCACAAACGCCGCTGCTGGCGCACATTGCCGGACAGTTGGATCAGCTCGCCGACATCGTCCGAGCACTCGCCGTGCTTCGTGAAGTATCGCCACGCACACTCGACGTCGTCGCGGCCATGGGCGAGCTCCTCAGCTCGCGGGTGGTCGCGGCGGCACTCACCGAAGCCGGCGTGGCCGCTGACTGGGTCGACGCCCGCTGCGCGGTGATCACGAACAACGAGCACACGTCCGCCAATCCGCTCGGCCCCGAAACGGCTGCCGCTCTGCGCAACACCGTCATGCCGATTCTCGACGGCGGCCGCGTCGCCGTGCTCGGCGGCTTTGTTGGCGCGACAGTCGAGGGCCACACCACGACGCTCGGGCGTGGCGGCTCCGACTATTCGGGAGCGATCGTCGGCGCCGGCATCGCCGCCCGTGAGATCCAGATCTGGACCGACGTGGACGGCATGCTCACCGCGGATCCGCGCGTGATTGCTTCACCGCGCCTCATCGCGCAGCTCTCGTTTGCCGAGGCCGCGGAGCTCGCCTACTTCGGCGCCAAGGTACTGCACCCGAGCACGATCCTTCCGGCCGTCGAGCGCAACATCCCTGTTCGCATCCTCAATTCGTGGAAGCCGGACGCCGCTGGCACGTTGATCACCGCGCAGAGTGCGGGCACGGGCGCGCGTCTGACCGGACTGGCCAGCAAGAAGGACGTCACGGTCATCGACATCACCTCGACGCGCATGCTGATGGCCTACGGCTTCTTGCGCCGCGTGTTCGAGGTCTTCGAACGCTTCCGCACCGCCGTGGACATGGTGACGACGTCGGAAGTGAGCGTGTCGGTGACGGTGGACGACCGGCGGAATCTTGATGCGATCGTGCAGGCACTCTCGGAGTTCTCCGAAGTCTCGATCGAGGGCGAGCTCGCGCTCTTGTGCGCGGTGGGGGACAGTCTGCAAGGCGAGCCGGAGATCGCAGCGCGGGTGGTGAGCGTGCTCGAAGAGGTCCCGCTCAAGATGATCTCCCAGGCGGCATCCCGCCGGAACATCACCGTGGTGCTGCCGCAGTCCGATCTTCCGCACGCCATGCAGCGGCTGCACCAGGAGTTTTTCACATGAGCGTGAAGCTGCTGATCGTCGGCTACGGGAAGATGGGACGGATGATCGAGGATCTGGCGGCCGGCCAGGACTTCGAGATCGTCGGCCGCGTGGACGAGGGTCGTGACGAGTGGCGCCCGGCCGACGTCGCGGTGGACTTCTCGACGGCGAAGGCGCTGCTCGCCAACTTTCCGAAGTACGTGCAGTCACGCACGAACGTTGTCATCGGGACGACTGGCTGGGGCGAGCACACATCCAAGCTGCGTGCCGACGCCGCCCAAGCCGGCATTGGCGTCGTCTCATCGGCAAACTTTTCGATCGGCGTGAACATCTTTCAGCACCTGGTGGCAGCCACTGCGCGCATGATGCAGGCGCAGCCGCAGTATGGCGCGTGGGTTCACGAGATCCACCACAGCGCCAAGATCGATGCGCCGTCGGGGACCGCCATCCAGCTGAGGGACGCGATGAAGGCCGCCGGCTTCGAGCGATCCATCGATATGTCGTCGAGCCGTGCAGGCGCCATTCCCGGTACGCATACGATCGGATTCGACGGTCCTTCGGATACGATCGAGTTGATTCACCGGGCGCGCGACCGTCGCGGGTTCGCGAGCGGCGCGCTGGTCGCCGCGAAGTGGATCTCGGGGCGCACTGGCTGGTATTCCATGCAGGACGTGTTGGGGGTGTGACCATGCGAACGCGATTCACGGGCGTCGGCACCGCATTGATTACGCCGTTCACGAAGGACGGCTCCCTCGACGAGCCTGCCATCAAGCGTCTCGCCCGGCGACAGATCGACGGCGGCGTCCACTTCCTCTCGCCGTGCGGCACGACGGGGGAAGCGCCGACCTTGAGCCATCGCGACAAGCTGCGCGTCGTGGAACTGGTCGTCGAGGAAGCGAACGGCAGCGTGCCAGTGCTCGCCGGCGCGGGCGGCTACGACACCCGTGAGGTGATCGAGCTGGCGAAGGACATGGAACGCGTCGGCGCCGACGGCCTGCTCTCGGTCACGCCGTACTACAACAAGCCGACCCAGGAAGGTCTGTATCAGCACTTCAAGGCGATCGCGGAGAGCGTCAACCTTCCGATCGTGCTCTACAACGTCCCGACACGCACCAGCGTGAACATGTCCGTCGAGACGACGATGCGTCTGGCGCAGATCAAGAACATCGTCGCGACCAAAGAAGCGGCGATGAATGTCGAGCACTGGTCAACGATCGTCATCGAGGCGCCGGAAGGCTTCCACTTGCTGAGCGGCGACGACCCGCTGACGGTGGTGGCGATGGCCGTTGGCGGCAAAGGCGTCGTGTCGGTCGCGTCAAACGAGGCGCCCTCGGAGATGGCGCAGATCGTCGAGCTCTGTGAGAAAGGCGACTTCGCCGGCGCCCGCAAGCTGCATCACTGGCTGCTGCCGCTGATTCAGGTCAACTTCATCGAGACCAATCCCATCCCGTGCAAGGCGGCGATGGCGGCCATGGGCTTGATCGAGGAGAACTATCGACTGCCGATGGTCGCGCCGACTCCGGCGGGCCGCGACAAGATCATGCGCGTGCTGCAGCAGCTCAAGCTGCTCGGCGCAGCCGCGCGCGTGTAGATGGACGCGCTCGATCCCGTTGCGCTGACGCGCAGCCTCGTTGACATCGATTCCACGACCGGACAGGAAGGAGAGACCGGACGGTGGCTGTCCGGGTATCTGCGCACGCGCGGATACGACGTCACCGAACAGCCGGTCTCGGACGGTCGCTTCAACGTATACGCGCATCTCGGCACGCCTCCAGCCGTCGTCTTTTCGACCCACTTCGACTGCGTGCCGCCGTTCTATCCAAGCCGCGAAGAACGCGGGTTCGTGTTCGGACGCGGATCGTGCGACGCCAAGGGCATCCTCGCCGCGCAGGTCACCGCGGTCGAGCGTCTGCGTGCCGGCGGCGAGACCCGCGTCGGGCTCCTGTTTGTCGTCGGTGAAGAGCGAGGAAGCGACGGCGCACGGGTCGCCAATGAGCGCGCGCCAGAAGGCGTCCGTTTTCTGGTGAACGGCGAGCCGACCGACAACCGCCTTGGTGCCGCCACCCGCGGTCTGCTTCGCGTGCGTTTGCACGCCAAGGGCCGCGCGGCGCATTCGTCCTTTCCCGAGCTCGGCGACTCGGCCATCGACAAGCTGCTCGACGCGCTGATGGTCATTCGCGGCGTGGCGTTGCCGGACGATCCGCTGCTCGGCCGCACCCACTACACCGTCGGGCTCATCGAAGGTGGCGTCGCGCCGAACGTCGTGTCACCGCATGCCTCGGCGGAACTCCTGTTCAGAACCGTCAGCGAGGGAACCAAGGTTCGCGAGGGCCTGCGCGTGGTCGAGGGTCTGGTCGGCGTCGAGCACGTACTCGACATCCCCGCTGTGCGCTTGCATACGCTGTCAGGTTTCGAGACGGCTATTTTTCCGTACACGACAGATGTGCCGAATCTCACGAATTGGGGTAGGCCGATTCTGGTCGGTCCAGGGTCGATCCACGTGGCCCACACCGACCACGAGCACATTTCGGTTGATGAGCTTCATGCGGCTGTCGCGCTATACGAGTCCCTCGGCACGCGTTTGCTCACGTCGCCGTAACGTGGCGCGTCCGCTCAGCGCGCCTGTCGAGCTTGGCACGCGCGCGGCCGCGATATACTCAGGGGCTCCCAGAAAACCGATCACGTTGGGGAGAATCCGCCGCCCCGACACGAGCGTGCCTCTCATGATCATCACTGAGTTCGGCGACCTCATTGCCGCGCGCATGCGCAGCGAGCATCGCACGCTCGCGGCGCGCTGGTTCGAGCGGTTGCTCGACCTCGTTCCGGTAACCGCACGCGAGGTCTTCCCGACGGAGAGTCTCCTGGATCACGTGCCGGCGCTGATCGTCGAAATCAGCGACTACCTCCGCACGTCAAACGGCGAAGCGATTGTGTCGAATACGGCGATTCTGGACAAGGCGGGCGAACTGGGTGCGCTGCGGCACGCGCAGCGGGCGTCGTTGCACCAGGTGCTTCGCGAATACCATCTCCTCGGCGACGTGCTCGTCTCGTTCGTGCTCGACGAGTTGGAACGAACCGGCGCCTCGCCGTCGGCAACCCAGACGGTCCATCTGGTATCCCGTCTTCATCAGGCTGTGGACGTGCTGTCACAGGCGACCGTCGAGGCGTTCGTCGGACTGTATACACGGACGATCGCCGAACAGTCCGAGCGCCTCGATCAGTTCACCCGGATGGCCGCGCACGAGTGGCGACAACCGCTGGGCGTCCTCCAATTCGGCGTTCGCATCCTTCGCAGGGCGGACGCCGATCCCCAGGTGATCGATCGCATGCTCGGGACCGTGGAGCGTAGCGTGCAGCATCTCGCCGAGCTCACCCGCAAGCTGGAGACAATGGCACGCGTGCGCAGCACGGGCGACAACGCGGTCGTCCAGACCGTTTCAGTGACGACGATCGCGCAGGACGTGTCCCGCCAGCTTCGTGAGATGGCCGATGCCCGCGGCGTCGAGATTCGCGTGGCCGAGTCGATGCCGACGCTCAACGTAGACGTCGGGCGCCTCGAGCTCGCGTTCGTCAATCTCCTGTCGAACGCCATCAAGTATTCCGATCCCGACAAGGCGGAGCGGTACGTCGACGTCAACGGCGAGACGACCGCCGAGGGGGGCGTCCGAATCGAGATTCGCGACAACGGCGTCGGCATTCCGCACGCCGCGCTGGCCACGATCTTCGAGCGGTTTACCCGCGCGCACGCCGACGACGCCGCGTTCCTGCATGTCGGCGGCATCGGCCTGGGGCTGTCGATCGTCGAAGACTGCGTACGCGCGATGAACGGCCGTATCGAGGTGGAGTCGGTCGAGCACCAGGGAAGCGCGTTCATTATCGCGCTGCCGTCCGCCATGCCTGCATGAGTTTGTTCTCGCTGCGGTATAAGCTATTGAATCCCAAGGAATAGCTCGACCAACTCCGGACGGCCGGGGACCGGAGTCCAGGCGCGCGCGTCGTGCGTGTCGCGCCGGTGATAAACTGGCGTTTTGGGTGAGCCGCACCGCGGCCCGGACCCTGTGCAACCGCAGCCTGCGAACCGCGTCAGGGCCGGAAGGCAGCAGCGCTAAGTAGATACTGCAGTGTGC
>Ga0111539_10001244_pt1 | contig 33917 bp, 29 predicted proteins | sample RhiMethybrSRZTD1_FD_79667 | JGI IMG/M metagenome (GOLD analysis project Ga0111539, IMG submission 79667) | Populus rhizosphere microbial communities from Tennessee, USA - Rhizosphere MetaG P. TD hybrid SRZTD1 (version 2) (version 2) | ecosystem: Host-associated > Plants > Roots > Rhizosphere >...
TGCCGCTGGGTACTCTCACCGCCAATCTGGTCGGCGGTTATATCGTCGGCGTGGCGGTCGAGTTCTTCCTCCAGCACGCTTCAGTGCCGGCCGAATGGCGCCTGTTCGTAATTACCGGATTTCTCGGCAGCCTTACCACGTTCTCGACTTTTTCAGCCGAGGCCGTTGAACTTCTCGTGCTGCAACGCTACGGCTGGGCGATGCTGCACGTCGGCTCGCACCTGGCCGGCTCGCTGGTGATGACAGTATTGGGGCTTTACACCGTGCGCTGGCTCAGTACGTAAGGCGCTTGTTCGTGGCTCAGACTTTTTCTTACTTCGAGTAGCTCTCCACCCGCACCGGCGGATTGCCGACCTCGGAGAGCCGCCCATCCTCCTGCAGGATCTGCAGAAAGCCTTCCAGCGCGTGCAGCGCCGGCGGCATGCCGAAGTTGACGCAGGTCATGAGGATCACCTCGATCACCTCGCGCGGCGTCGCCCCGTTGCGCATCGCGCCGCGCATGTGCCCGCGCGATTGAATGACTTCGCCGATCGCGAGGCAGTTGCCCACGACGCACAGCAGGCGCGTCCGGGGATCGAGCACATCGCGCCCGTACATGCCCTGGTAGCAGAAGCGCACCCAGAGACCGGCGAACCCGGGATCGACCGCATCGAGCCACGACAGGATGTTGATGTGATGGCGCGGCCGCAGCGTGAGGCCGCGTCCCGCAGCAAGCCATCCATATTGCTGCATCAGGTGCTCGAACCGGGGATCGGCGACGTCCTCCCGATGCCAGGTTTTGCGCTCCTCCTCGTACGAGCGCGTGCCGTCCCGGCCGTCGGGCGGCAGCATCGACGCCTTGAGCCCTTCGAGCAATCCCAGTTCACCGGCGATGCGGTGAAAGAGGTGGATCGCCGGCGCCGCCGTCGTATGTCCGCCGTAGACGATGCATTGCAGTATGACTTCCAGTATCTCCCTGGGGGCGACTCCGACGGTGACGGCGGCTCGCACATTCTCTTCGAGATCGCCGTAGCTCTTCGCCATGGTGAACTGGCCGATTAGCACGAGGAGCCGCGTGCGCCGGTCCAGCGCCGGCCGCTGGAGCATGCCGTTGATGGCGAAGTCGAGCCAGAGCTTCGTAAAGTGATGGTCGAGGCCGTCGTACTCGGCAAGCCGCCGCTCGAAAGTCTGGGGCTGGAGTTGCGGTCCGTTATCGAGGGCGTTTGCGCCGTAGCGTGCGCGAAGTTGCGGATCGATCATGCTTTAGCTCCATTGATTGTATGGCCCTTCACCGGCGGCCCGTTGACAATCGAGCGCGCCGCGTCTATCACCTCGCCCGCCGTGAGGCCGACCGGCCCGACCCCGCGTGCCACCAGTGCGTCCGCCGCCGCGCCGTGCAGGTAGACCGCGGCGAGGAGGGCAGTACGCGTTTCCTGGTCTTGCGCCAGCAAGGCGGCGATCATGCCCGTCAGCACGTCCCCCATCCCCGCGCTCGCCATTCCGGGATTGCCCGAGGTGTTGATGTGCCAGTCGCCCGCCGGGCCGGCGCAGATCGTGCCGGCGCCTTTCAACGCGACGAGGGCGTTGTGCCTGGCAGCCAGCGCCGTGGCTGCCTTGATCCGATCCGCCTGGACTTCGCGGGTAGGGACACCCAGCAGCCGCGCAGCTTCGGCGGGGTGGGGGGTGAGCAGGGTGGCGGCCTTGCGCGGAGCAAGGCGGGCCGCAATGCCGGAGTCCATCGCGACCAGGTTCAGCGCGTCCGCATCCAGCACCAGCGGCAGCCGTGACTCCAGCGCCCAGTCCAGGTAGCACGCGGCATCGGGCAGCACGCCCAGCCCCGGGCCGACCGCGATGCAGGTGAGGTGGTCGAGCTTCAGCACTTCATCGGCGGAACGAATCATCAATTCCGGTTGGAACATGTCGACTGCCGGTCCATCGCGGGCGACCAACCCGGCGTAGACCCTGCCGGTCCCCAGCTTGAGCGCCGAGCGCGCGGCGAGCAGCACTGCGCCGACCATTCCGCAGTCGCCGCCGATGATGCCGGCGCTCCCGAAGTCTCCCTTATGAGTGTTGCGCGCGCGCGGTTTCAACGCCGCGGGCAGGATTTCCGCGCCCAGGACTCGCCCGCGCGCCGGACGGGAAGCCCCGGCTTCGAGGCCGAGCGCGCGCAGGTGTATCTCCCCGCAATGATCGGGGCCCCCTAGGGTCAGCAGGCCGGGCTTCAACGCAATGAATGTGATGGTATGCGATGCGCGTACCGCGGATCCCATTACGCGCCCCGTATCGGAATCCAGCCCGCTGGAGATATCCAGAGAGAGCACAGCCGCAGGGAGATCGTTGGCTGCCGCTATCCACGCCGCGTAACGCCCGGCGATCTCGCGTTCCAGACCGATGCCGAACAGGCCGTCCACCACCAGTCCCCATTCCCGGGCCGCGGGCAGCGAGTCCACGGTGCTGCCGCCCGCAGCGCGCCAGGCCTGCAGCGCCGACGCGGCATCGGGAGACAGCTTCTTCTCGTCCCCGGCAAAGACCACGGTGACGTTGAACCACCATTCCTTGAGATGACGGGCCGCGACGAATGCGTCGCCGCCGTTGTTGCCCGGCCCGGCGAGCACCAGCAGCGGTTTCCCGCTGCCGCCCGCGATTTCCCGCGCCAGCTCGGCCGCGGCGAGCCCGGCGCGCTCCATGAGCTGCGGCGCCGGATCCGCTGCCGCCGCAGCCTGCTCGACCGCGCGTACCTCGGCCGCGAGCAGGATGGGCGTGTCGTGAGGGAAGCGGGCGGGCATGAGTCAGAACCTAAGTTTACCGTGAACCGAATGCCGTCCGCGGCACAAGTGGTTTGCGGTAAAATTGATTTTTGCTGCTTCAGCGTTCCTCATGTCGCAAATACTCAGGCTGAGAGGCGGCGCAGCGCTCTCGGCCTTCAGGCTCGCCAAGCTCCTGCAGTCCGTCTCAATCGCCGTCCCCCGCGTTTCCCGCGTCAACTCCGAGTTCTGGCATTTCGTGGAAATCGATCGTCCACTGACCGCGGACGATCGTGCGCGGCTCGAGCGCCTGCTCGCCTATGGGCCGGCGAGCCGGCCCGCCGAGCACCGCGGCGAGATGATACTGATCGTTCCGCGCCTGGGAACAGTGTCGCCGTGGTCGTCCAAGGCGACCGATATCGCGCGCAATTGCGGGCTGGCGGCCGTGCGTCGCATCGAGCGCGGCACCGCATACTGGATCGAATCGGCCGGCGGCAATGCCCTCGCGGCGCATGAGCGCTCGGCCGTGGCGGCGTGCGTACAGGACCGGATGACCGAGGCGGTGCTCAAGGGATTCGAGGATGCCGACCGGCTGTTCCTGCGGCTGGAGCCCGCGCCGCTGTCGGCGGTGGACATCCTGGGCGGCGGCCTGGCGGCGCTGACGCGCGCCAACCGCGATATGGGGCTCGCGCTGTCGGAGGACGAGATCGAGTACCTCGGCGACTACTTCAAGCGCACCGGCCGCAATCCCACCGACGTCGAGCTGATGATGTTCGCGCAGGCGAACTCCGAGCACTGCCGGCACAAGATCTTCAACGCCGACTGGGTGATCGACGGCCACCGCGAGCGGCAGACGCTGTTCGGGATGATACGCACTACCCACGCGAAGAATCCGGGCCGTACCCTCGTTGCCTACTCCGACAATGCGGCCGTAATGGAAGGCGCCCGCGTCGCGCGGTTCCACCCGCGTGCGAACGGCGAGTACCGCTATGCCGAGGAGCTGACCCATACCGTGATGAAAGTCGAGACGCACAACCATCCGACCGCCATATCGCCCTTTCCGGGCGCCGCGACCGGCTCGGGGGGCGAGATTCGCGACGAAGGCGCCACCGGGCGCGGGGGAAAGCCGAAAGCGGGACTTACCGGCTACACGGTTTCCAATCTCGAGATTCCGGGCTTCGTCCAGCCCTGGGAGCGGAATGGCACCGGCCGGCCGGCGCGTATCGCGTCGGCGCTGACGATCATGCTCGAAGGACCCATCGGGGGCGCCTCGTTCAACAACGAGTTCGGCCGCCCGAACCTGTCCGGCTACTTCCGCACCTTCGAGCAGGAGGTTGCGGGACAGGTGCGTGGGTATCACAAGCCCATCATGATTGCCGGCGGGGTGGGCAGCGTCGCAGCGGCGCACGTGTTGAAGCGCGGAGTCCCCGTGGGCGCGCTCCTCATCCACCTGGGCGGGCCGGGAATGCTGATCGGGCTGGGCGGCGGGGCGGCATCGAGCATGGCGAGCGGTGCAAACGAAGAGGATCTCGATTTCGATTCCGTGCAGCGCGGCAATCCCGAGATTCAGCGCCGGGCGCAGGAAGTGATCGACTGTTGCCGCGCCCTGGGAGAGGACAATCCGATCCTCTCGATCCACGACGTCGGGGCCGGCGGCCTGGCGAACGCCGTGCCCGAGATGGTACACGCAGCCGGGCGTGGCGGCCGCGTCGATCTGCGCTCGATTCCCAGCGAAGAACCCGGCATGTCCCCGCTGCAGATATGGTGCAACGAGGCGCAGGAGCGCTATGTGCTTGCCATCGCTCCCGGCGAGCTGGAGCGCTTTCGCGCGATCTGCGAGCGCGAGCGCTGTCCGTTCGCGGTCATCGGAAGCGCGACCGCGGATGGTCGCCTGACGGTGGCGGACGCGGCGTTCGGGAACAACCCGGTGGACATGGAGCTTGCCGTGCTGCTCGGCAAGCCGCCGCGCATGACGCGGCAGGTGTCGCGGGAGCGGCGGGAGCTGCCGCCGTTCGAGACCGGCGGCATCGCGCTGCGGGACGCGGCGTACCGCGTACTGCAATTGCCGGCAGTCGCCGACAAGACGTTTCTCATCACGATCGGCGACCGGACCGTCGGCGGCCTGACCGCGCGCGACCAGATGGTCGGCCCATGGCAGATCCCGGTGGCCGACGTCGCGGTCACGCTCATGGGCTTCGATACCTGCCGCGGCGAGGCCTTTGCCATGGGAGAACGCACGCCGCTCGCGCTCATCAATCCCGAGGCGGCCGGGCGGATGGCGATAGGCGAAGCAATAACCAACATCGCCGCGGCCCCCATCGCGGACATCGGCGATATCAAGCTGTCCGCCAACTGGATGGCGGCGGCCGGACACCCCGGCGAGGACGCCGCGCTGTTCGACACCGTCCGCGCCATCGCGCTGAACCTCTGCCCGCGCCTGGGGATCAGCATACCGGTCGGCAAGGACAGCCTGTCCATGAAAACCGCCTGGAACGACGGCGGCGATCGGCGGGAGGTGACGGCGCCGCTGTCGCTGATCGCATCTGCGTTCGCGCCCGTGGCCGACGGGCGGTCCACGCTCACGCCGCAATTGCGCACCGACTGCGGCGAGACCGAGTTGCTGCTCGTCGACCTGGGATCCGGGCAGTGCCGCCTCGGGGGCTCGGCGCTGGCGCAGGTCCACGGCCAGCTCGGGGCGAGCGCGCCGGACGTGAACGCGGAGCGGCTGAAATCGTTCTTCCAGACCGTGCAGGCGCTGCGGGAGGAAGGGCGGATACTCGCCTACCACGACCGCTCCGACGGGGGTTTGTTCACGACGGTGTGCGAGATGATGTTCGCGGGACATTGCGGCGTCGACCTCGACATCGGCGAGCTGATCAAGGCCACCTCCGCGCTCGAGGTGCTCTTCAACGAGGAGCTGGGGGCGGTACTGCAGGTCCGCAGCGGAGACGACGCTGCTGCCGTGCTCGTCGCCTTCACGCTCGCGGCCGTGCACTGTCACCGGATAGGGCGGGTGACCACCGAGGCCCGGCTGCGCGTCGTTTCCGGCGAAGCGAAGCTGTTTCAGGAGCGGCGCGCGGATCTGCACCGCGCCTGGTCGGAAACCACGTGGCACATGCAGCGGCTCCGCGATCACCCGGAATGCGCGCAACAGGAGTACGACCGGCTTCTCGACGACGGCGATCCCGGACTGCACGCAGCGCTTGTGCAGAGGTTCCCCAAGGAGGCTGCCGCGCCGTACGTGAATCGCGGCAGCCGTCCGCGGGTGGCGATCCTGCGGGAACAGGGCGTCAACGGGCAGGTGGAAATGGCCGCTGCGTTCGACCGCGCCGGGTTCGCGGCGGTGGACGTGCACATGACCGACATCATTGCGGGGCGCGGGGATCTGAAATCGTTCCAGGGGCTCGCCGCGGGCGGCGGCTTCTCCTACGGCGACGTGCTGGGTGCGGGGGAGGGCTGGGCGAAATCGATCCTCTTCAACGCTCGTGCGCGCGACGCCTTCGCGGCGTTCTTCCAGCGCGGCGACACCTTCGCGCTGGGAGCGTGCAACGGCTGCCAGATGATGGGGAGCTTGCGCGATCTGGTGCCCGGCGCGGGCGGGTGGCCGCGCTTCGTCCGTAACACGTCGGAGCAGTTCGAGGCGCGCTTCGTGATGGTCGAGGTGCAGCGCTCGCCGTCGCTTTTTTTCGAGGGCATGGCGGGGAGCCGTCTGCCCGTGGTCGTCGCTCACGGGGAAGGCTACGCCGAGTTCGCGGACGCCGCCGCGTTGCGCGCCGCGGAGTCCCTGGTGGCGCTGCGCTTCGTCGACAACCGCGGCGCCGTGACGGAAACCTATCCGGGCAACCCCAACGGTTCGCCCGCCGGTATCACCGGGCTCACGACGGCGGACGGCCGCTTCACGATCCTCATGCCGCATCCCGAGCGCGTGTTCCGCACGGTCCAGAACTCATGGCACCCGGACGACTGGGGCGAGGACGGTCCGTGGATGGGGATGTTCCGCAATGCACGCCGCTGGTGCGGCTGACAACAGCGGCTCAGCTGGCCCGCCTTATCAGCACCGCACCTGCTGCTTGCAGAACTCGTGCAGTTCCTGCACGAGCGCACGCCCGGTGACTTGCCGGCGCATGCCGCTGCCGTAGTCCAGCGCAAGCTTGAACTCGTACTTGGCGAAAAACGCGTTGAACAACTCGCCGCCGAGGGTGCCGACGGCGTGTAATCCGTCGCTCTTTGCATCGTGCTCGAGAAGAATGGCGGACAGCGGCTGGGGCGCGGGCCCGCCGACCACGCGGCCGCCCGACGCCGGGTCGTACTCGCTGTGCTCCGAGCAGCAGTGGATCACGTTGGGGCGCGTATTGGCCGGGGAGTTGGACTTTTCACGATAGCTGATGAAGCTGAGCTGCTTCGTGGGGTAGGTCATGCGGTGCGCGCAGATCGCGGAAAAGCTGACCACCGAGCGCTTGGGCCCGACGCCGCCTGGCCATTGATACATGGAACCGTCTTCCGTCTTGAGCTCGATATTCCTGCCGGTGGCCTTGCCCAGGTTGAGCAGGAAGCAGGGGGTGGCTTCGTACGGATAGTGGAAGATGTAGTTGCGCCCGGCGACGAGCCGCGATGCCGGGAAAGGCCGGCCCTGCTCGTCCGCGAGCTGCACTCGCCCGTAGAACCGCGGGCTGAGGTTGCCAGCGGCGAACACGTCCTCGACGCTGATCGCGCACGCAGCGGCGCACGCCCCGACGAACTCGCGTCTTTTCATTCGCGCCCGCGGCCGGCCAAGCTGCGCGCTACGCGCCGCCCGCCGTCACTCGACCTTGGCCTTGGTGCGCAGATCCGCGACCAGCTTCTGGATCGCCTGGCTCTGCATCATCTGCTGCAGCTGGGGCTTGACCTCGTCGTACCCGGGCACCTTGGTGGCGCGCTCTTCGTCCAGCCGTATGATGTGCCAGCCGAACTGGCTTTGCACGGGAGCGTCGGTCATCTGCCCCTTCTTGAGCTTGGAGAGCGCGTCTCCGAACGGCTTGACGTAACGTTCGGCGGGGGACCAGTCGAGCTCGCCGCCCTTGCCCTTGGAGCCCTGGTCCTTGGAATTCTCAGAGGCCAGCTTCTCGAACTTCGCGCCCTTCTTGATCTGGGCGATCAGCCCCTTGGCCTCGTCCTCCTTCTCGACGAGGATATGGTGGGCCTTGTACTCCTTGGCCGGTAATTGCGTCTTGACGCGCTCGAACTCTTTTTTCATCGCGTCTTCGGTGACCGGGTTGGCCCGGAGATACTCCCGCAGGTAAGCATTGAACAGGACCTCCTGGCGGGTGAACTCGATCTGCGCCGCGACCTCCGGCTGCTTGTCGAGGCCTTTCTTCTGCGCCTCCTGCGCGAGGATCTCGCGATTGATCAGCTCGTCCCTGACCCGGTTACGCAGCTCCGGAGAATCCGGCTGGCCCTGCGCGATCTGGCTTTTCACCACGGCGTCGATGCGGGTCGCGGGAATCTCCTTGCCGTTCACCTTGACGCCCTGCGCCGACACCCCGGCTGCGAGCGCCGCGCCGCAGATGATGGCCGACGCCATCCATATCCGTTTCCGATTTTTCATTCGGTGTTTTCCTCTCGTTGTGATCCGTCGACCTCTTCCGGCGCGCGCGCCGCGATGGCGAGCGCATGGATTTCCCGCTGCATCATCGCGCCCAGCGCATCGTATACCATCCGGTGACGCGCCTGGACGGAAGCGCCGGAAAAGCGCCTCGACACTATGACGAGGCTGAAGTGTCCGCCGCCGCCCTTCGCGCCTTCGTGCCCCGCATGCTTGCCGGAATCGTCCCGGATCTCGATCCGCTCGGGCTCGAGCGCCGCGAGCCGCTCCCGGATGCGCACTTCCACCGGCTCTGCGGTTGCCATCATTTCGTGCCCTTGTCCTCGACTTTTTCTTCGATATGCCGCGAGAGCAGCAAGGCCTGCAGAACGACGAACACCAGCATCAGCCCCATGCCGCCGAACAGCTTGAAATTGACCCAGGCGTCGGTGGAGAAGTTGAACGCGACGTAGAGGTTCAGCACGCCCATCACCGCGAAGAAGGCGATCCAGGAGAGGTTCAGGCGGCGCCACACCGGATCGGGCAGACTCATCTGCTGCTCCATCATCGCGCGGATCAGATTCCTGCCGAACGCCAGGTCGGACACCGCGAGCACGCTGCCGAAAAGCCAGTAGAGCACCGTCGGCTTCCACTTGATGAAGACTTCATCCTGGAGGATCAGGGTAGCGCCGCCGAACACCACGATGACCGCCAGGCTCACCCACAGCATGTTGTCCACCCTGCGGTGCCGCGCCCAAACCCACGCTATCTGGACGGCAGTCGCGGCCATCGCCACCGCGGTCGCCACGTAGATGCCGAATGCCTTGAACGCGATGAAGAACAGTACGACGGGGAAGATGTCGAAGAGAAATTTCATCGGTGCATTATAGCCAGCTTCCAGCCGCCAGCTTCCAGCCGCCAGCTCGGAGCGGGTAGCTGGCAGCAGCGGGTAGGCGGCGTCTCATCCTTTCTCGAACTTGAGAGACGCCGAGTTGATGCAGTAGCGCAGCCCCGTCGGCCGCGGGCCGTCCTCGAAGACGTGCCCGAGATGCGCGTCGCAGCGGCTGCAGTGGACCTCGACGCGGCGCATGCCGTAGCTGTCGTCCGTCTCAGTCTCCACGTTCTCCTTGATCGCCGGTTGCCAGAAGCTCGGCCAGCCGCTGCCCGATTCGAACTTGTGATCAGAGCTGAACAACTCGGCATCGCAGCAGATGCAGCGGTAGGCGCCCTTGTCGTGATTGTCCCAGTAAATGCCCGTGAACGCGGGCTCGGTGCCTTGCTCGCGCGTCACGTGAAATTGCTCGGGCGTGAGCTTGCGCTGCCATTCCGCGTCCGCCTTCTTCACCTTCTCAGTCATGCAGCACCTCGATTGTCGCTTCTCTACTGGTCACCGGTCACCGGTCACCGTTTCGTCCGGCAGGACTTTCCCCGGATTCATGATGTTCAGCGGATCGAACGTGCGTTTGAGTCCCCGCATCACGCCAAGTTCCAGCCCGCTCTTGTATTGCGCCAGCGCCGCCCGCTTTGCCTGCCCTATGCCGTGTTCGGCGCTGAAGCTGCCGCCGAAGTCCCGGACGATGTCCAGGACCACCTCGTTGACGTCGGTCGCATCGCGCGCTGCCGGGTCGTCGCGCCGCCGGCCCGCTACGAAGCAGTTGTAGTGCAGGTTGCCGTCGCCCAGGTGGCCGAAGCAGATGACGCGCGCGCCGGGTATGGCGCGCTCCAGCGCCGTGCCGGCCGTAGCGATGAAATCCGGAATACGGCTGACTGCAATCGAGATGTCGTGGCGATAGAGGAGAGCTTCGTCGCGCGAAGCTTCCGGTATCGTTTCGCGCAGCCGCCACAGCGCCTGCGCCTGCGCGGTGCTCTCCGCGATGATGGCATCCTGCGTCAGGCCATCTTCCACGGCGCGCGAGACGGCGGCCTCGAAATCGCTGCGCAACGATCCGCCCTCGCTGGTATCGGCGAGCTCGATCAGCACGTGCCACGGATGGACGCCGGCCAGCGGCTCGCGCGTGCCGGGGACGTGCTTCAGCACGAGGTCCAGGCACAGCCGCGAGATGATCTCGAACGCCGATATGCGTTCGCCGCAGGCGCCGCGCAGGCGGGCGAGCAGTTGCACCGCCGCGGCGGGGTCGGCAACCGCCAGAAGGGCGGTCAGCCGCGTGCGCGGCAGCGGAAAAAGCTTCAATACCGCGGCCGTGATCACGCCCAGCGTGCCTTCGGAGCCGATGAAGAGATCCTTGAGATCGTAGCCCGTGTTGTCCTTGCGCAGGCCCCTCAACCCGTTCCACACGCGGCCGTCGGGCAGCACGGCCTCCAGCCCCAGGGTCAGGTCACGCGTGTTGCCATAGCGCAGCACGTTGATGCCGCCCGCGTTCGTGGCAAGGTTGCCGCCGATCTGGCAGCTGCCCTCGCCGCCCAGGCTCAGGGGAAAAAGGCGGTCGGCCGCGAGCGCGGCCTGCTGCACGTTGACGAGTATGCAGCCGGCATCGGCGGTGAGGGTGTTGTTGAGCGCGTCCACTTCGCGGATGCGATTCATGCGCCCGAGTGACAGCACGATCTCCTTGCCCGCGGGGGAGGGCGTCGCGCCGCCGCACATGCCGGTATTGCCGCCCTGGGGAACGACTCCGGTGCGCGTCTCGGCACAAAGTTTCACCACCGCGGCGACTTCCGCCGTGTTCGCGGGACGCACGATGGCCGGGGCCGCGCCACGGTAGAAGCCGCGCCAGTCGACGATGTACGGCTCCATGTCGCGAGGGTCGGTGATCAAGCCCCGCTCCCCGACGATTTCGGAGAGACGCGCGAGCAGCGGCGAAGCGGATTGGGGCAAGGTTTGGGCGGATGACGACGAGGACAAGGTATGTACTCCCGAGGATCCGGACGGGGAACGATTCACCGCTACCCGGCCAGGCGCTTCATGGAATGCTCCCGAAGCGCAATCCCGTTCGAGGGATCCGGCCGGGAATTATATATGCTGCACCGCGGCCGGGCATAGGCTGGCGGCGATAAGCGACACGGTCCGCTTTTCTCAGGTAATATGTTGACCGCTGCACGGAGGAGGGACCGCGCACTCATGGTCCTCCGCCCGTTACGACACAACATCACGCGCGCGGCTGTAAGAAGGGAGGAGTCGTCATCATGACCGACCGGGTCATCCTGGCCTGCACCGTCATCGTCGCGGTGGTCTATCTTTACGCTACCACGCTGATTCCGTCGCTCGAAATCGGCGATCCGCTGGGCCCGAAGGCTTTTCCGCGCCTGCTGGGAGTAGCGCTGCTGCTCGCCGCGGCGATGCTGGCGAGGGAGATATGGGCGAGGCGCAAGGCCGGCACCGTGGACGTTCCGGCCGCCGAGTTGTTCGATCCGGTCATCACCAAAATCCTTCTGTGCGTGGTGGCGTGGACCGCGGTGTACTACGCAGGGTTCGATCCCCTGGGCTTCATCGCCGCCACGACGATCTACCTGCTGGGTTTGATGGCGTGGTTCAACCGCGGCAAGTGGGTCACCAATTTCCTGACGGCGTCGCTGTTCTCGGTGGGAACCTATGTCCTGTTCGTCACGCTCGATGTGAACCTGCCCAAGGGCATACTTCCGTGGTGGGGATGATCCTATGGACACGATGACGCATATTCTGAACGGCTTCACGGTCTGCCTGCAGCCGATCAACCTCTGGTACACGTTCCTCGGCTGCTTCCTGGGCACCATCATCGGGGTGCTTCCCGGCATCGGCCCCACGGCGACCATCGCGTTGCTCATTCCCGTGACCTACGGGATGAACCCGACCTCCGCCCTCATCATGATGTGCGGGATTTTCTACGGGGCCCGCTACGGCGGCTCCACCACGGCCATATTGATCAATGCGCCGGGCGAGGCGTCCTCGGTCATGACCACCCTGGACGGCTACCAGATGGCAAAGAAGGGAAGGGGCGGCGCGGCGCTCGCCATCTCGGCGGTCGGCTCGTTCATCGCCGGGACCCTCGGCGTGGTCGGCCTCACCCTGTTCGCCCTTCCGCTCACGTCGATGGCGCTCAAATTCGGACCGGCGGAATATTTCACGCTCATGTTTTTCTCGATGACTGCCGTCTCGTCGCTGGCCGGCAAGTCGCCCGCCAAAGCGGTGATCTCCACCGTGCTCGGCCTGATGATCGCGACGATCGGCATCGACCTGCAGAGCGGGCAGCCGCGCTACACGATGGGCGTGCCGGAGCTGCAGGACGGGGTGGGCCTCATTGTCGCCGTCGTGGGACTCTTCGCTATTGCCGAGGTGTTCTTTTCGCTGGAAGAGATCACGCAGGGCATGCGGCCCGAGATCATCAAGCTGCAGGGCAGGCTGTGGATGACGATGGAGGAGTGGAAGCGCTCGATCATGCCCATCATGCGCGGTGGCCTGGTCGGCTTCGTCATCGGCGTGCTGCCGGGAGCGGGCGGAACGATCGCGTCGATCCTGTCCTACGTCTGGGAAAAACGCATCTCGAAGAACCCCGAGGAATTCGGCACCGGTGCGATCGAGGGCGTCGCGGGTCCCGAGGCCGCGAACAACGCGGATACGGCCGGCGCCCTGGTGCCGCTGCTGACGCTCGGCATACCGGGCGGGGGCGCTACTGCGATTCTGCTGGGTGCCTTCATCATGTACGGCATACAGCCGGGGCCGCTCCTGTTCCAGAACCGGCCCGACCTCGTGTGGGGGCTGATCGACAGCATGTACGTCGGCAACGTCATGCTGCTGATCCTGAACCTGCCGCTCATCGGCATCTTCGTACGCCTGCTCTACATTCCGGCCGCGCTCCTCATGCCCCTGATACTTGCGATCTCGACGATCGGGGTCTACGCCATCAACGGCAACCCGGTCGAGCTGTATTTCGCGCTCCTGTTCGGCGTGATGGGCTTTGTTTTCCGGAAAACGGACATTCCGCTCGCGCCCATGGTGCTGTCCATAGTACTGGGCCCGATCATGGAGCAGTCGTTCCGGCAGGCGATGACGATCTCGGGAGGCAACCCGAAGATATTCGTAGGCAGCACGATCTGCGTCGTCCTCGTGGCCCTGTCGATCTTCTCGATTTTCCTGCCGTTCATACTGGACCGGCTCAAGAAGTTGAACCAGGGGGCCAAGGCCGAGGCGGCCTGAACTCCGGTCGCTCGTCAGCAGTAGCCAGGCCTGCTCGAAGGCCGGGACAACGTTGCTATCCATGATCCCCGCCAGACGCCTGCGCTATTCCGCCATCGTCGATCGCCCGCCGCTCAGGCTTCCCGGCGGGGCGCGCGTGATCGTCTGGCCGGTGGTCAACGTGGAGGTCTGGGACATCGGCCGGCCCATGCCGCGGCAGGTGCTGCCGCCGCCGACCGGCGTCACGCAGCTGCCGGACGTTCCGCACTGGGGCTGGCACGAATACGGGATGCGCGTCGGTTTCTGGCGCATGAAGGCCCTCCTCGACGAGCTCAAGATCGTGCCCTCTCTTTCGATCAATGCGCGCGTGTGCCTGGACTATCCGCGCGTGGCGCGTGCGGCGCGCGATGCGGGCTGGGAATTCATGGGGCACTCCTACGACCAGCGTCCCGTCCATCTGGAGCCCGACCAGGCGGGAATGATCCGCCGGTCGGTCAAGGTGCTGCGGGAGTTCTCGGGACGCCGTCCTGTGGGCTGGATGGGACCCGGTCTCACGGAAACGGTGGACACGCCCGAGCTGCTCGCCGCCGCCGGCATCAAGTACCTCGCCGATTGGGTCATAGACGACGAGCCGTGCACCATACGCACCCGGGGCGGCACGCTCGTGACGCTGCCGTACACCCTGGAGTTGAACGATATCGCGATGATGGTGGTGCAGCACCACGCGGCGGCGGAGTTCGTGTCCCGCTGCATGGACACCTTCGAGTGTCTCTACCGCGAGGGCAGGCATCGTCCCAAGGTGATGGCGATCGCGCTGCACCCGTACATCTCGGGGGTGCCGCACCGCATCAAGTATCTCGAAACCGTGCTGAAGCGCCTGAGCAGGCACAAGGGCGTGCTCGTGTGGAACGGGGCGCAGATCCTGGACTGGTACCTCAAGTCGCGCCGGCGCTGAACGGTCCGGCTTCTTGACAGCGACCTGATCTTCTTTGAAAATTAAAGCGTTACGTTCTCGCGCCGATTCCCGCAGCGGCCCGAAGTCCACTACTCAACACGCAAGGAGCGCCACATGGCACAGCAGCAACCCTGGAAGTCGCACAACTGGTTCGTGAGCCAGTGGAACTATGCGGACGAGGTGCGCAAGGACTTCAAGTTCGCGAAGCAGATCAAGATCCACGACATCACCTTGCGCGACGGGGAGCAGCAGACCGGCATCATCATGACCATGGACGACAAGATCCGCATCGCCGAAGCGCTGGCGGAAGCCGGCGTGCATCGCATCGAAGCGGGCATGCCCATTGTTTCGCCCTCGGACGCCGAGGCGATCAAGCAGATCGCCAGGCGCAATCTGGGGCCGCAGATCTTCGCTTTTTCGCGCTGCATGAAGGAAGACGTCCAGCGCGCGATCGACACCGGCGTCAACGGCGTGGTGATGGAGATCCCGTCGAGCCAGCACATGGTCGATCTCGCCTACAAGTGGCCGATGGAGAAAGCGATCGAGACCTCGATCGAGGCGACGCTGTTCGCCAAGAAGAACAACCTGGAAGTCGTGTTCTTCCCCATCGACTTCTCCCGCTCGGAGATGGATTGGGTGTTGAACCTGATCAACCGCGTCGCCACCGAAGGCCACATGGACGCGCTCGCACTGGTCGATACCTTCGGCGTCGTATCGCCCCACGCGATGCAGTACTTCGTGCGCGAGGTCAAGAAGCGCATCAACAAGCGGCTGGAAGCGCACTTCCACCAGGACTTCGGCATGGGCGTCGCGAACACGATCATGGCGGCCGCCGAGGGAGTCGAGGTGCTGCACACGACCGTGCTCGGCGTCGGCGAGCGCGCCGGCAACACGCCGATGGAAGAAACAGTCATGGGGCTTCTCACGATGTACGGCGTCGACGTCGGGCTCGACTACAGCAAGCTCACGAAGCTCGCCAACCTGGTGCAGAAAATCACCGGGGTGGACGTGCCCTCGAACAAGCCGGTCGTCGGCAGGCAACTCTACCAGATCGAGTCCGGCATCATCGCGAGCTGGTACAAGAACTGCGGCGAGGAGAACGCAACGGAGCTCTTCCCCGTGCGCGCGGAATTCGTCGGGCAGCCGCCGGCGGAAGTGGTGATGGGCAAGGGCAGCGGCATCGATTCGGTCAAGTCCTGGCTCGAGCACCTGGGGATAGAGGCGAGCGACGAAGAAGCCCTCGCAATGACCGCGGCGGTGAAGAAGTACTCTCTGGGCACCAAGAAGCTGCTGACCGAGACCGAGTTCCGCAAGATCGCGCAGGACGTCATCGCGCTGCGCGCCGCAGCCTAGCGCGCAGCGTCTCGCCGGAAGGGACCGCGGATAGCGGCCCCTCCGGTGCGGACAGGAACGGGGCTGGAGCAGATTCCCGGGGCTTCGGATATCTGCGTGACAGGGAGAGGGCATGCGGCACTTTCCGGAACTCAATCGTGGCAAGTGCAAGACCTACGTGGTGGCCTGTGAGCGCACCGGTAAGGCGCTGGTCATCGATCCGTTGCGGGAGCACATCAGCCGCTACCTGGCCTTCCTTGCCTATGGCCGGCTGACGCTCGACGCGCTGATCGACACCCACACCCACGCCGACCATCCCACCGGCTCGTTTCAATTGCACGCCATCACGGGCGCGCGGTTGATCATGCACCGCCGCGCCCCGGCCCCCGTCGTAACGCAGCACGTCGAGCACGGAGATACCATCGAGGTCGGCGATATGGGCATCACGGTGCTGCATACGCCGGGGCATACGCCCGACAGCATCAGTCTCCACGCCGGCGACCGCGTTTTCACCGGGGACGTGCTCATGATCGGCGGCACGGGGCGCGCGGATTTTGCCGGCGGCGATTCCGGGCAGCAGTACGATTCCATAACGGGCCGGCTCTTCGGGTTGCCCGACGAGACGCTGGTATTTCCGGCCCACGATTATCGCGGCAACACGCAATCGAGCATCGGGCACGAGAAGCGTAATAACCCGCGCATTGCGGGGCGCTCGCGGGAGGAATATATCGCGCTGATGGCGAGCCTCAACTTCCCGATGCCGGAGAAGATCCAGGAAGTGCTGCAGCCCAACCAGAGCGCGATCGAGGACGACAGAACGACTTTTCCCGGCCTGGTGGAGCTGAATCGGGTCCGGCAGCTTGCCGCCACCGAGGTGATGAGCCAGCTCGAGACCCAGAACCCGCCGCTGATCCTGGACGTGCGCGAGCCGAACGAGTACAGCGGCGAGCTCGGTCACATCGCGGGCAGCCTCCTCATTCCGCTGCGGGAGCTCTCCGCGCGGGTGCCGGAGCTGGAGCCGTACCGGGGCAGGCCGATCATCGTCGTCTGCCGCGCGGGCGTGCGCAGCACGACGGCGGCGGCGATGCTCTACGGCCTGGGCTACGAACGGGTGTACAACCTCAAGGACGGCATGGTCGAGTGGAACGACCGGAAGCTGCCTGTCGAGCGATAAGCAATGCGGGCGTTCGCCGCGCATTCCTTATCAAGAGGTGATGGAAAACTGGTGATGGGAAATGGTGACGGGAAGGGGTGATGGGCCGTACATCACCATCATTCATCACCAGTACTCATCACCATTATTCATCACCCTTTCAATCGGGCCGCTGAAGGTCGGTAATCACCGCCTTCAGGAATCTCCCGGCTTCTCCCCCGGTCGCCACCCGGTGATCGAAGGTGAGCGACAGCGGCAGCATGCGTTGCACCGCGGGTTTGTCCTCCACCACCACGACCTGTTTGGCGATCCTGCCCGCGCCGAGTATCGCCACGGTAGGCGGCACGACGACCGGCGAAGCATAGCGGCCCGCGATCGAGCCGTAGTTGGACAGCGTGATCGTGTTGGCGCGCAGCTCCTCGGGCGGCACCTTGCGCGCGCGGGCGTCCGCGATGAGCTTGTCGAGCGCCTGCCTGAGGTCCTGCGCGTCGCGCTCTCCACAGTTGCGCAGCACCGGCACCAGCAGCCCGTCGGGCGTATCGACGGCGATGCCGATGTCGATCTTCTTCAGGACCCAGCGTCCTATCTTCTCGCTGTCGTACCAGGCATTGAGCGAGGGCTCGGCCCGGCACCCGGCGACGAGCGCGCGTATGAGCCGCATCAGGGTAGGAGTGCCGGCCGGCCAGGCTTCGATATTGGCATCGTCCATGAGCGTGACGGAAGCGACCTCGGCGTGGGCCAGCTCCATGTTCTGGGCCATCGCCCGGCGCACTCCGCGCAGCAGCTCGATCGGACCGATTTCAGAGAGGATGCGCGCAGCGCGCTGCACGTCGCTCAGCGTGAGGAGCCCGTCCGCGCCGGTCGGCGTGACCATCGTCAGGTCGACGTTCAGCTTGCGCGCCAGCGCGCGCACGGCGGGCGTGGCCTTGATGCCGCCGGCGAGCGGGGCCGGCGCCATGGGCGCCTCGGTCATGACTTTCTGTCCCACTTCGACCTTGCCGACTACCGTGCCGGCGTCGGCGGTCTCGCTGTCACCCTCGAACGCGACCAGCGGAGCGCCGAGGTGGGCGATGTCGCCGGGCTTGCCGTAAAGCTTTGCGATCCGCCCCGCGTAAGGAGCCGGGATGTCCACGACAGCCTTGGCGGTCTCCACGGACACCATGGGCTGATCGGCCTTCACGTCGTCGCCGGCGTTGACGTACCACTTGACGATCTCGGCCTCCTGGAGGCCTTCGCCGAGATCCGGGAGCTTGAAAATCTTCATAGTGCGGTATTCCTAAAAAGCGCTACGCGAAATCCAAGGCTTTCCGCGCCGCCGCGACGATCTGTGCCTTGCCCGGCATGTAGTGGTGCTCCAGCCGCGGCAGGGGCACGACGACATCGGCAGCGGTGACCCGCTGCACCGGTGCGAGCAGCGTGAGCAGGCCGTCTTCCGCCAGGTTCGCCGCGATTTCCGCGGCGTAGCTGCAGGTGCGCGGCGCCTCGGTGGCAATGACGCAGCGCCCGGTCCTTGCCACCGAGCCGAGTATCGTGTCCATGTCGAGGGGCTTCAACGTCGCGACGTCGAGCACTTCGGCCGCTATCCCGTGTTCCGCGAGATCGGTTGCCGCGGCGAGGGCCTCGTGCACCATCGCGCCCCACGCGACGAGCGTGATATCGGTGCCTTCGCGCGCGGTGTAGCACTGGTCGAGGGGCGCCGCCTGGCCGTCGTCCGCCACTTCCTCCTTGATCAGGCGGTAGAGCCGCGTTGGCTCGAGAAACACGACGGGATCCGGGTCGCGGATCGCGGCCAGCAGCAGGCCGTAGGCGCGGCGGGGGGAGGAGGGGTAGACGACCCTGATGCCCGGGATGTGCGAAAACATGGTCTCGGGGCTCTCGGAGTGGTGCTCCGGCGCATGGATGCCCGCCCCGCAAGGCGTGCGCATGACCATGGGGCAGGAAAGCCGCCCGCGCGTGCGGCTGCGCATCCGGCCGGCATGATTGAGGATCTGGTCTATCGTCGTGTAGGCGAAGCCGGAGAACTGGATCTCCGCGACCGGCTTGAGCCCTTCGACCGCCATGCCTATGCTCATGCCCGCAATCAGGCCTTCGGCAAGCGGCGTGTCGATCACGCGCCCCGCGCCGAAACGCCCGGCGAGCCCCAGCGTCGCGCGAAATACGCCGCCGTCGACGCCCACGTCCTGGCCGAGCACGACCACGTCGGGATCGTTCTCCATTTCGCGCTTCAGCGCGAGGTTGATGGCTTCGACCAGTGTTATCTGCGCCATTTGTCAGGAAGTGGTGATGAGGTACTGGTGATGTGAACTGGTGATGTGAACTGGTGACGCGAAACGGCGATGCGGTTTTCATCACCCTTAATCATCACCATTATTCATCACCCCTTATCATCACTTTTTCCTAGCGTAGCGGCCCGCTGCTTCTCCATCGCCGCCGGCAGCGTCGCGTAGAGGTGGTCGAACATCGCCTCCGGGCCCAGCGGCGGCGTGTCCAGGTAGGCTTGAGCCGCGGCCTGGACCTGCTCGTTGCACTCCTTGAGGAGCGTGTCCTCCTGCGCCTTGTCCCAGGCGCCGGACGCGGTCAGATAGGTCCGCAGCCGCAAGAGCGGCTCCAGCTGCCAGGCCTCGGCCAGCTCGTCGGGGCTGCGATAGCGCGACGCGTCATCCGCCGTGGTGTGGTCGGAGAGCCGGTAGGTTACCGCTTCGATAAGGGTCGGCCCGCCGCCCGTGCGCGCTTTTTCGAGTGCCTGATCCATGGCGTAGCGGACCGCCACGACGTCGTTGCCGTCCACCTGCACGCCTGCGACGCCGCCGGCGATCGCCTTCTGCGCCAGGGTTTCGGCGGCGCTCTGCATGCGACGCGGCACCGAGATCGCCCACTGGTTGTTGGTCACGACGAAAACCAGCGGCAGCTTCCAGGCGCCGGCTGCGTTCAATCCTTCGTAGAAATCGCCCTTGGACGTGGCCCCATCGCCCAGAGCACATACCGCGACCCGAGGCTCCTTGCGCAGCTTCATCGCATAGGCGACTCCGACAGCGTGCAGAACTTGGGATGCAATGGTGATGCAGATCGGGAAATCCCGGCGCGATCCGGCGAAATCCGAGCCCCGCTCGTCGCCGCCCCAGTACAGGAACAGATCCTTCAGCGTGACCCCACGCATCAGCTGCACGCCGTTCTCGCGGTAGGTCATGAGGAACACGTCGTCCTCCCTCATGGCGCTGCCGACACCGGCCTCCACCGCCTCCTTGCCGAGGAGCGAGGCGAATGTGCCGAGCTGGCCGGTGCGCTGCAGGGCGATGGCCTTCGCGTCGTACGCGCGCATGAGCACCATCCAGCGGTAGAGCGGGACCAGGTCCCGCGGCTCGCGGGCGAAGGCCGGCAGCGTCTGGACCACCTTGCCCTCGGGATCGAGGAAGCGGGTGTGGTGGATCTCGAACTTCGCGACGACGGTCATGGGCGCTGCGCGATGCGACGGCGTGATTGGCGATTGGTGATTGGTGTCGACACCGCAGCGTCGTTTAATAACCCGTTCATGGGTCAGGAGTCAACGCCCCGAGGCAGCCTGTTTGACCGGTGGCTCCCGCGATTTGGTTCCCCTGCCCGTTCACGTTACGGAACCATTGCCGCGGGGCGGGCGATTGCCGGTATCATGTGACCTGGCTTCGCAGGCGTCAGCCAGCTGCGGGCGAGACCAATCACCAATCACGCCCCAAAAGCGACAGCGCATATGAAACTCGGTTTTTTCACGATGCCTATGCATCCTCCAGGGCGCAACTATACGCAGACGCTGAAGGAGGACCGCGAAGCGGTAATCCTCGCCGACCGGCTCGGCTTCAGCGACGCGCTGATCGGAGAGCACGTGACGGACGTGTGCGAGTCCATTCCGTCCTGCCTCACGTTCATAGCAAGCCTCGCGCACGACACGAAGCAGATCAAGCTCGGCAGCGGCACGGTCAATCTGCCCAACAGCCATCCCGCGCAGGTGGCCGCGACCGTTGCGATGGTGGACCACATCCTCGAGGGGCGATTCCTCTTCGGCATCGGCCCCGGCGGGCTGCGCTCCGACCAGGAAGTCTTCGCCAATCTCGACCTCGACCGCAACGAGATGTTCGTGGAGTCCATCGACCAGATACTGGGGATCTGGGCCGGCGAGCCGCCGTACCGGCTGAAGGGCAAGTACTGGAACATCAGCACCGAGAAAACCCTCCTCGCGGAAACCGGGATGGGCGTGATGTTGAAGCCGTACCAGAAGCCGCACCCACCGATCGTGGTGACGGTCGTCGTGCCTCACTCGAAGGGCGTCGCGGCTGCCGCAGCGCGCGGCTGGACGCCGATCTCGGCGAATTTCCTGCAGCCGGTATGGGCGAAGACCCATTGGCCCATGTACGTGAAAGGCTGCGAGCAGGGCGGGCGCAAGGCGGATGCGGCCGACTGGCGGGTGTGCAAGAGTGTCTTCGTCGCCGATGACGACGCTACGGCGCGGCGCTACGCCCGCGACGTGAAGGGCCCCTATGGCTTCTATTACTGGAACCTGCTCACCAAGCGCAGGAGCCGCGGGCCAGCCGACATCTTCAAGCACGACCTCGCGATGACCGACGACGAGGTGACGGTGGACTACATGCTCGACCGGCTGGTGCTCTGCGGCAGCGTCAACAGCGTCGTGGACCAGCTGCTCGCCTTCCGTGAAACCGTCGGCGATTTCGGCACGCTGCTCTACGCCGGCCACGACTGGGCCGATCCCAAGCTCGCGCGCCGCTCGATGGAATTGATGGCCGAAAAAGTCATGCCGGCCGTCAACACGGCCATCGGCAGCGGCAAGGCGCGCGCCGCCTGACCCGCGGAAGGCGTGATTAGCGATTGGTGATTGGTGTCTTGCTCATGAGCACAGGGACCAATCACGCATCATTCCTCACTAATCGCCAATCACGCAGTCAAAACTGCAGGCTGGCCTGCACCCCCACCAGCACGTTGCGCGTCGGCGCGGGCTCGTAGAAGCGGCCGTTGGCCTCGGACACGATCACCGAGCCGATGTACTGCTTGTCGGTGACGTTGTCCACGCGCACGAACTCCGAGATCCGCCAGTTGCGCCCGCGCTGCTCGAAGCCCGCCCGCAGGCTCCAGACGGTGTAGGAGTCCGCCGCCTCGCTGTTCTGGTCGTTGACGAACACCTTGCCGTTATGCCGCACTTCGACTCCCGCGTGGAATCCCATTGGCGCGTAACGCCAGATCAGCTCACCGTACAGGCTTTGCGGCGGAACGCCCGGCAGACGGCTACCCGCACTCACCGGCACCTGAACCGCCGGCGCGCCCACTCCCGTCGTAAACGGCTGGGTGAACGTCGCGTCGAGCCAGGTGTACGCGACTGCCGCCTCCAGGCCCGCTCCGAATCTGCCGCTCCAGGCCACCTCGACACCATCGCGCCTGGTGCCCGGGACGTTCTTGAACGTCGAACGGCCGCCGGAATTCGTGTTCACCACGATCTCATCGGTCACGTCGATGCGGAACGCGGCGAGATTGAGGCGCATCGAATCGCCGATCTTCGTCTTAACCCCGATCTCGGCGTGCTTGCTCGTCGCGGGCCGCAGGGCGAAGTTGAGGCCGGTCGTGCCGTCAGCGCGGTAGGCGAGCTCGGCGAAAGTCGGGGTTTCGAAACCCCTGCCGAGGTTGCCGTAGAGATTCACCGTCGGAGTCAGCTTGAACGCGAGGCCCACGGCAGGCGTCGTGCGTGAATACTGGATCGAGCCGCTGTCGTTGGGATTGCCGGTGGCAATGAAGTAGTCGACGGACTCGAACTCCACGCGGCTGTAGCGCAGGCCGGCGAGCAGGTTCCAGCGCGGAGCGAATTGCCATTCCAGCTGCGCGTAAACGGCAGTGCTGGAGACGGTGTCGTCCTCGTTGCGCTTCAATGCCCCGGCGATTCCGAAGTTGTTGATGAGGCCAGTGCGCCGTTCCGACTGGCGTTCGTAGTCGAGGCCGGCGCTCGCCGTGAGCGGGCCGCCGCCGAGCCCGGCCATGTGCGTCCAGCGCAGGCCGCCTCCCCCGTAGCCCCGGTCGAGGTCTACCACGCCCCCCGAGTGCGTCGCCGCAGCCTGGGTCGCCAGCGGAATCGCGAGGTACTGGGTAACCTGACGGTCGCCGCCGTACGCCCGCACTTCCAGGCGATCGGAGCCGGTTACGTCGAGGCCGTAGGTGACGCCGGCCTGCGACTGGGCAATGCTCTTGCGCGTGTTGAAGGCGATGGCGTTCGTGCCGGCCTGCCGCGGGTCCAGCGCGACCTGCGCGGCGGTGAGCCCCAGGGGATCCTGCGTTTCGGGCTGGTCGAGCGAATTCACGACCAGCGTCAGCAGGCCGCGGCTTCCCAGGTCGTACTTGACCTTCGCGTTCAACTGATCGCGCCGCGCAAAACTGTGGTCGCGATACCCGTCGGTCTGGAAGCGGGAGAGATCGCCGATGTAGTTGAGCGGGCCGCTGGTGCCCCCAAACTGCACGCCCAGCTTCCACGTATCGTAGCTTCCGGCGAAAATTCCTCCCGAGAGCGTGGGCTCGGGGGGGCCGTCGGCCGTGAAGATCTGGATCACGCCGCCGGCGGCGTTGCCGTACATGCTGGAGAAAGGCCCCCGCAGCACCTCGATCCGGTCCGCCGAGCCGAGATTGAACGTGGCGGCCTGGCCCTGCCCATCGGGCATGGTGGCCGGGATGCCGTCGGCGTAGAGGCGGATGCCGCGCACCCCGAAGGTCGAGCGCCCGCCGAAGCCGCGCGAGGAGATTTGCAGGTCCTGCGCGTAGTTCTGGCGGTTCTGCACCACCACGCCGGGCACGCGATTCAGTGATTCGGAGAGGTTTACCTGCGGCCGGTCCTCGCGGATGACGCTGCGGTCCACCCGGTCTATGGACACCGGCAGGTCGAAGGCGCTCCCCTCGACCCGGGTCGCAGTAACGACGACTTCATCCAGCACAGCCGCCGTTCCGGGGGGAGGCTTCAGCTGCGCCTCGGCGGCGAACGGCGCGAAGGCCAATGCCACCGCGGCAGCGGGAGACAGGGCCGGATGCCGCGTCCGCCGGGACGCCTCATTGGATTTTGGCGGCACTTCGATTCTCCTCCCTGCTGAAAGCCTTGCCCCGCTTTATGGTGATTTTCGCTGGTGCAAGCGGCCGCGAAAATCGTTCAGGTCGCGAACAAGTCCACGAACTCGGTCACCGGCGCCGCCTCCAGGCGCTGCTGGTCTCGGCACAGCGCAAGTATGGCCTCCTGCCGCTTCGGAGGAAACCGGCGCGCGAGATTGGTCCTGAATTTCGCCTCCAGCAGAGGTATGCCTTCCTTGCGGCGGCGGCGGTGGCCGATCGGATACTCGACCGCCGCCTTCCCGGTTTGCGTGCCGTCCTTGAAGAACACCTGCACCGCGTTGGCGATCGAGCGCCGGGCGGGATCGAGATAGTCGCGCGTCCAGCGCTTGTCCTCCACGCACACCATCTTCGCGCGCAGCCGGTCGATGCGGGGATCGGCGGCAACCGCGTCCTCGTAATCGGCCGCGGTGAGATTGCCTTTCATCAGGCCGATGGCCGTCATGTACTGTATGCAGTGGTCGCGATCGGCCGGGTTATTGAGCGGTCCCTTCTTGTCGATGATGCGGATCGCCGATTCGTGGGTGGTGATGACGATCTTCTTGACGTCTTCCACGCGCTGTCCGACCTCGGGGTGGAGCTGCACCGCGCATTCGACCGCGGTCTGCGCGTGAAACTCCGCGGGAAACGAAATCTTGAAAAGCACGTTCTCCATCACGTACGAGCCGTACGGGCGCTTGAAGCGGAACGGCTTGCCCTTGAACAGTACGTCGTAGAATCCCCAGGTCTTCGCGGTGAGGGCGGAGGGATAGCCCATTTCACCTTTCAGCGTCATCCACGCGATGCGCACGGCGCGGCTGCCGGCGTCTCCGGCCGCCCACGACTTGCGCGATCCGGCGTTGGGTGCGTGGCGGTAGGTGCGCAGTGACTGCCCGTCGATCCAGGCGTTCGACAGCGCGTCGACGATCTCGTCGTGCGTGCCGCCCATGAGATGCGTGGCGACTGCGGTGGTGGCCACCTTCACCAGCACCACGTGGTCGAGCCCCACGCGGTTGAAGCTGTTCTCCAGAGCGATCACGCCCTGGATCTCGTGCGCCTTGATCATGCCAGTCAGGACGTCGCGCATGAGGAGCGGCTGCTTGCCCTCGGCCAGCCGGCTGCGCGACAACCAGTCGGCGACGGCGAGGATGCCGCCCAGGTTGTCCGACGGATGACCCCATTCCGCCGCCAGCCAGGTATCGTTGAAGTCGAGCCACCGTACCATCGTCCCGATATTGAAGGCCGCGGTCACCGGATCGAGCTGGTAGGGCGTGCCGGGCACCTTGGCGCCATTCGGCACCACGGTCCCGGGGACGATAGGGCCGAGGAGCTTGGTGCAGGCGGGATACTCCAGCGCTTCGAGCCCGCAGCCCAGCGTGTCGATCAGGGACAGCCGCGCCGTGTTATAGGCTTCGGCGCTCTTGATGGCGTACCCCGACACGTAGTCGGCGATGTCGGTGAGTACCTTGTCGGGCCTGGGGCGGATGTTGGAGACGTGCGTAGACATGCCCTCTATCCGATGTGCTTCTTCAGAAACTCCAGCGAGCGGGTGCGCGCGAGCTTCGCGGCCTCCGCGTTGTACGAGCCGCGCTGCTCGCAATTGAAGCCGTGGCCCGCGCCCGGATAGAAGTGGTGGATATGGTCCTTGTGCGCCGCGGCGACTTCCTTCGCCTTCTCCAGCGGTATCGATGCATCGGTCTCGCCCCAGTTGAAGAGCACCGGACATTTCGGTTTCTCGCCGATGAGCGAAGGTATGGCGCCGCCGTAGTAGGCGACGGCACATGCCAGGCCGTTCACGTTGCACGCCGACTTGAATGACAGCGATCCGCCCCAGCAGTAGCCGATGATGCCGACCTTGCCGGCCGCGGCCACGTGCTGCTTTGCCGCCTCGACGTCCTTCAACGCGTCTTCGAACTTCATTTTCTGCATGACTCCACGTCCGACTTCGATATCCGCTGGCGTATAGCCGATATCGAGGCCGCGCTGCACGCGGTCGAAGAATGCCGGCGCGATCGCGAGGTAGCCGTCCCCGGCGTATTCGTCGGTAACTCTCTTGATGTGGCTGTTGACGCCGAAGATCTCCATCACGACGATGAGCGCGCCTTTGGCTTTGCCCGAGGGCTCCGCGACGTACGCGGAAAACTTGTGGCCGTCAGCAGCAGTGAGATCGGTGGTCTTGCCCATGATTTTCTCCTGGTGTGGTGAGAAGGAACGCAACGAAGACGTGACCGCACACCGGTCACGGGTCACTGGTCACTTTCTTTTCTCGATAGGCACGAATTCGAGATCTTCGGGTCCGGTGTAAACCGCCGTCGGCCGGATGATCTTGTTGTCGATGCGCTGCTCGATCACGTGGGCCGCCCAGCCCGCGGTGCGGGAAATGACGAAGATCGGCGTGAACATCGCCGTCGGGATGTCCATGCGGTGATAGGAGACCGCGGAGAACCAGTCGAGGTTCGCGAACATCTGCTTCTCGCGCATCATCACCGTCTCGATGCGGTCGGCGATCTCGTACATTTTCATGTCGCCCACTTCCGCCGACAACCGCCGCGCGACTTCCTTGATTATCTTGTTGCGTGGATCGGCAACGGTGTAGACCGGGTGCCCGAAGCCGATCACCGTTTCCTTGTTGGCGACGCGCTTCACGATGTCGGCCTCCGCGTCGTCCGGCGTCCGGTAGCGGTTCATCACCTCGAACCCGACCTCGTTCGCGCCGCCGTGCTTGGGGCCCTTCAATGCCGCGATGCCACCGGTGATGGCCGAATGCATGTCCGAGCCGGTGCCGGCCACGACGCGCGCGGCGAAGGTCGATGCGTTGAACTCGTGCTCGGCGTACAGGTTGAGCGAGGTATGCATCGCCTTCACCCACGACTCGCGGGCGGGCTTGCCGTGGAGCAGGTGCAGGAAATGGCCGCCGATGGAGTCGTCGTCTGTGACCGTATCGATGCGGCGCCGGTTGTGGCTGTAGTGATACCAGTAGAGCAGCATCGAGCCGAAGGAAGCGATGAGGCGGTCGGCGATGTCTTTCGCCCCGGCCTCGTTATGGTCTTCGGCCTCCGGCATGACGGCGCCCAGCGCCGAGCAGCCGGTACGCATGACGTCCATCGGATGCGCGGATGCCGGCACGTGCTCGAGCACCGCGCGCACTTCCTCGGGCAGACCGCGCAATCCGCGCAGGCGCGCCTTGTAGCCGGCAAGCTCCCCGGGCGTCGGCAGGTGCTCGTGGATCAGCAGGTGCGCGATTTCCTCGAACTCGCAGCGATCGGCCACGTCGAGTATGTCGTAGCCGCGGTAGTGCAGATCGTTGCCGCTGCGTCCGACCGTGCAGAGAGCGGTGGTGCCGGCCTCGACGCCGGAGAGAGCCACGGATTTTTTGGGCTTGAATGGTTTGGGGTTATCGGCCATTGCTTCTCCTTTGAGGCTACGGGCTTCGAGCGGCTCGTAGCTCGCGACTGGTAGCCCGGCGCTAGCCAAGCAGATGCTTGATGCTGTCCCGCTCTTCGTGCAGTTCCTTCAGTGTGCCCTGCATGCCCGCGCGGCTGAAATCGCTGAGATCTATACCTTTGACGATCTCGTACTTGCCGTTCCTGCAGACGCACGGATAACCGTAGAGCACGCCTTCCGCTATGTTGTAGCTGCCGTCCGAGGGAATGCCCATGCTGACCCAGTCGCCGTCGGGCGTGCCGAAGATCCAGTCGCGCACGTGGTCGATCGCCGCATTGGCCGCGCTGGCGGCGGAGGACAGGCCGCGCGCGTCTATGATCGCCGCGCCGCGCTTCTGCACCGTCGGGATGAAATCCTTCTCCAGCCACGCCTGATCGTTGATCGTGGGCCATATCTTTTTGCCGCCGGCCTCGGCCTGGAATACGTCGGGATACTGGGTCGCCGAGTGGTTGCCCCACACCGTCATCTTGCGCACTTCCGCGACCGGCCTGCCGATCTTCTGCGCCACCTGGGACCGGGCCCGGTTGTGGTCGAGGCGCATCATGGCGGTGAAATTGGAGGGCTTCAACTTGGGCGCGTTCTTCATCGCGATGAGGCAGTTGGTATTGGCCGGGTTGCCGACGACCAGCACCTTCACGTCGCGGCTTGCGGCCTCGGACAGCGCCTGTCCCTGCGGGCCGAAAATCTTGCCGTTGGCCTCGAGCAGGTCCTTGCGCTCCATGCCCGGCCCGCGCGGCCGCGCACCGACGAGCAGCGCGACATCGACGTCCTTGAACGCCACCACGGGATCGGCCGTGGGCACCATTCCCGCGAGCAGAGGAAAGGCGCAATCGTCCAGCTCCATCATGACGCCCTTCAGCGCCTTCTGCGCCTTCTCATCGGGGATCTCGAGCATCTGCAGGATCACCGGCTGATCCTTGCCAAGCATCTCGCCGCTGGCGATCCTGAAGAGCAGGCTGTAGCCGATCTGGCCGGCGGCGCCCGTGACGGCGACGCGCATGGTGGGTTTCATGACATGGACTCCTGAATCGCGAAGCTGGCCTGGGATTGGTAGGTTCGGACGCGCGGCGGGCGGGGCGTGGGCACGCGCGAGTCTCTCGAACTGCCGCGATGATAGCGAACCCGGAGCCGCCGTGACAAGAGAAGGGGCGGTAGCCTCCGTCAACGCAAAACGCGGCTTTGGCTGAGATAGTCTCAATTATTGCCGCGACACCTTGATGATGTCGAAACGATGCCGTCCCTTGGGCAGAACGGCGCGAAACACATGCGGCTCGGTACTACTGCAGTGCAGCGAAAACTGCTAGAATTTCAAGCCAGATCAAGACTTGCGCGAGCGGCCGGTGCCCTAATCTCACCCAGGTCTCACCCAGCGCGAGCAGCCATTGATGTCGAAAGCGCGACCCAGATACCTCGATCTCTTCAGAATACGGCTGCCGGTCCCGGCATTCGTGTCGATCCTGCATCGTGTCACCGGGGCGGTGCTGTTCCTGCTGATCCCCGTGCTGCTCTACCTATGGCAGATGAGCCTGCAGTCCCCCGAAACCTTCGCCGACTTCAAGGCCTTCATGAGCCGTCCCCTCATCAAGGTCCTTGCGATCGGACTCGCGTGGGCGTACCTGCATCACTTCTGCGCCGGCATACGCCACCTCGCCCTCGATCTGCACTACGGCACGACCCTGGAGACTGCGCGCGCGACGAGCTGGGTCGTACTCGGCACGAGCGGCTTCCTGACGCTCGTGTTCGGAGCGCTCTTATGGTGAAGCGCGAGGTCGTCGGCGCTCACTACGGGCTGCGCGACTGGCTCGCGCAGCGCGTTACGGCCGTCGTGATGGGCATCTACACGCTCATGCTGCTGGCGGTGCTCGCCAGCTTGCCGAAACTCGATTACTGGCACTGGATATCGTTGTGGGAGGTGCCGGTCGTGCGCTATGCGACGCTGCTCTTCCTGTTGTGCGTGTACTTCCACGCGTGGATAGGCATCCGGAACATCTTCATGGACTACATCAAGGATTCCGGCCTGAGGCTCGTGCTCTACGTCATCACGATCGGCGCGCTGGTGTGCTATACCGCGTGGTCCGTGCAAATCATGTGGGGGCTCGATGCCGCTGCCGGTCCGAAGTTTTGACGCGGTAATCGTCGGCGGCGGCGGCTCGGGGCTGCGGGCGGCGCTGGAGCTCGCCCGCGCGGATCTCAAGGTGGCGGTGCTCTCCAAGGTGTTTCCCACCCGGTCGCACACGGTCGCCGCCCAGGGCGGTGTCGCCGCCTCGCTGGGCAACTCCGAGGAGGACAACTGGCACTGGCACATGTACGACACGGTGAAGGGGTCCGACTACCTCGGCGACCAGGACGCGATCGAGTTCATGTGCCGCAAGGCGCATGAGGCGGTGTACGAGCTCGAGCACCTCGGCATGCCTTTCGATCGTCTCGACAGCGGCAGAATCTATCAACGGCCATTCGGCGGCCACATGCGGAATTACGGCGAGAGCCCGGTGCCGCGCGCTTGTGCCGCTGCCGACCGCACCGGCCACGCGATGCTGCATACGCTCTACCAGGCCAACGTCAAGGCGCACACCCATTTTTTCGTTGAATGGATGGCGCTCGACCTGGTACGCGACAGCCAGGGCGACGTGCTGGGCGTCACCGCGCTCGAGATGGAAACCGGCGAAGTTATGATTCTGCAGGCGAAGGCGACGATCTTCGCGACCGGCGGGGCGGGGCGTATCTATGCGGCCAGCACCAATGCCTTCATCAATACCGGGGACGGCCTCGGCATGGCGGCGCGCGCCGGGATTCCGCTTCAGGACATGGAGTTCTGGCAGTTCCATCCGACCGGGGTCGCAGGGGCCGGAGTACTCATTACAGAGGGGGTGCGCGGCGAAGGGGGATATCTTCTCAACAAGAACGGTGAGCGCTTCATGGAGCGCTACGCGCCGAACGCCAAGGATCTCGCGTCGCGCGACGTGGTATCGCGCGCGATGGCGACCGAGATAAAGGAAGGCCGCGGCGCCGGCAGGGATGGCGACTGCATCCTGCTCAAGCTCGATCACCTGGGGGAAGAGACCATCAACAAGCGCCTGCCGGGAATTCGCGAGATAGCGAAGAAATTTGCCAATATCGACCCAGTGCGGGAACCGATCCCCGTGGTGCCGACCTGCCACTACCAGATGGGCGGCATACCCACGAACTACCACGGCCAGGTAGTCGCGCCAAAGAACGGCAATCCGGAAGCCGTGGTGGCCGGCTTCTACGCGGCAGGTGAGTGTGCCTGCGTCTCCGTACATGGGGCCAACCGGCTCGGGTGCAATTCGCTGCTCGACCTGCTCGTGTTCGGCAAGTCCGCCGGGGAACGGGTGATCCGGGATCTCAGGGAAGACGGCGTCGTGCAGAAAAACCTGCCCAAGGACGCGGGCGACCTGACCCTCGCGCGCCTGGCCCGCCTCGATGGCCAGAAAGGCGGCGAGCGCGTCGCGGACGTGGGCGCCGAGATGCGGCGCACCATGCAGTTGAATTGCGGCGTATTCCGCTTTCCGGAACTGCTGGTCGAGGGCGTGAAGAGGATGAAAGAAGTGAGTGCGCGCGGTGCCCGCACCGGGATCGGCGACAGGAGCAAGGTATTCAATACCGCGCGCGTCGAGGCGCTGGAGCTGGACAATCTCATAGAGACGGCGCGCGCCTCGCTGGTGTCGGCGGAAGCCAGGAAAGAAAGCCGCGGCTCGCACGACCGCGCGGATTTTCACGACCGCGACGACGCGACGTGGCTCAAGCACACGCTCTGGTTCAAGGACGGCGACCGCCTCGAATACAAGCCCGTGCACCGCAAGCCGCTCACGGTGGAGCCGTTCGAGCCCAAGGCCCGTGTCTATTAAGGCGTGATTGGTGATTAGTGATTGGTGATTAGAGCCCGGGAAATTGCCTTCACGAGAGCTGACCTGGTCCAATCGCCAATCGCCAATCACTAATCACGCAGTTGAGAGCATGTAATGCGATTCTCCATCTACCGCTACGACCCCGACGCCGACGCGAGGCCGCGGATGCAGGACTACGACGTCGCACTCGAGCCGACCGATCAGATGCTGCTCGATGCGCTGGTGCGGATCAAGGCGCAGGACGACGCACTCGCGTTCCGGCGGTCCTGCCGGGAAGGCGTGTGCGGGTCGGACGCGATGAACATCAACGGCAAGAACGGGCTCGCGTGCATCACGCGCATCGCCGATCTCCGGGAGCCGGTCGAGATCCGGCCGTTGCCGGGGCTGCCGGTAATCCGCGACCTGATCGTGGACATGTCGCAGTTCTTCAAGCAGTACCACTCGGTGAAGCCGTACCTCGTCAACGAGGAGCCGCCGCCGGAAAAGGAGCGGCTGCAGTCGCCGGAGGACCGGGAAGAGCTGAACGGACTCTACGAATGCATCCTGTGCGCGTGCTGCTCGACCTCGTGCCCGTCGTTCTGGTGGAACCCGGACAAGTTCGTCGGACCGGCGGGGCTCCTGCAGGCCTACCGCTTCATAGCGGACACGCGCGACGCGGCCGTCAACGAGCGGCTGGACAATCTCGAGGATCCGTACCGCCTGTTCCGGTGCCATTCGATCATGAACTGCGTGGACGTGTGCCCCAAGGGATTGAACCCCACGGCTGCGATCGGAAAAATCAAGGAGCTGCTCGTCAAGCGCACGATCTAGCCTATGGGAGATCACGATCGCGTGCGATGGCGCTGCCGGCGAGGGCTGCTCGAGCTGGATCTCATACTGCAGGGGTTCCTGGAGCGCCGGTTCGAGCGGCTGGATGCCGGGGAGAAGGCGCTTTTCGGCGAATTGCTCGACAGCCCCGATCCCGATCTCCTCGACTGGGCCCTGGGGCGCAGCGAGCCGGCCGACCCACGCTATCACGGGGTGGTGCGGCTGTTACGGTCGGGATAGCAGTTCCGGAAAGCGGCTGGCGAACGAACGAGGGCGGATGGGCGGCATGCGCATCCGCTCGTGTTGAAAAACGAAGCGATGTGAACGACTGGAGATCATCATGGCAGAAAAGCTCGCGACCATAACATTCAGCGACGGCACGCCCCCTATCGACCTGCCCATGATGGAGGGATCGGTGGGGCCCGACGTGATCGACGTGCGCGCTCTATACGGCAAGACCGGCAAGTTCACCTACGACCCGGGTTTCATGTCGACCGCGAGCTGCCGCTCCGGCATCACCTATATCGACGGCGACGTGGGCATACTCGAGTACCGCGGCTACCCGATCGAGCAGCTCGCGGAAACCTGCACCTTCCTCGAGGTCGCCTACCTCATCCTGAACGGCGAGCTGCCGAACAAGCAGCAGCTCGACGAATTCGTGGGCATCGTGACCCATCACACGATGGTCCACGAGCAGCTGGGCCGCTTCTATTCCGGCTTCCGCCGCGACGCGCACCCGATGGCGGTCATGTGCGGCGTGGTCGGCGCGCTCTCCGCGTTCTACCACGACTCGATCGATATCTACGACCCGCGCAGCCGGGAGATCTCGGCGTTCCGCCTGATCGCCAAGCTGCCGACGATCACGGCGATGACCTACAAGTACAACATCGGCCAGCCGTTCATGTACCCGAAGAATTCGCTCTCTTACGTGGACAACTTCCTCTACATGATGTTCGGCAACCCGTGCGAGGAGTACAAGCCGAGCAAGGTGCTCTCGCGCGCCATGGACCGCATCCTCATCCTGCACGCGGACCACGAGCAGAACGCCTCGACCTCGACGGTGCGGCTCGCGGGCTCGACCGGCGCCAATCCCTTCGCCTGCATATCCGCCGGCATAGCGAGCCTGTGGGGGCCGGCCCACGGCGGCGCCAACGAGGCGGTGCTGAAGATGCTCGACGGGATCGACGACGCAAAGAACATCCCGGCCTTCATCAAGCGCGTCAAGGAGAAGGAAGACCACTCCGTGCTGTTCGGCTTCGGCCACCGCGTCTACAAGAACTACGACCCGCGCGCCAAGATCATCCAGCAAACGTGCCACGAGGTGCTGGAAGAGCTCGATCTCAAGGACGACAAGCTCTTCAAGCTCGCGCTCGCGCTGGAGAAAGTCGCCCTCGAGGACGAGTACTTCATCAAGCGCAAGCTCTACCCCAACGTGGATTTCTATTCGGGCATCGTCTACAAGGCGCTCGGGATCCCGGTCGCGATGTTCACCGCGATTTTCGCCTTGGCGCGCACGGTGGGCTGGATCGCCCAGTGGAACGAGCTGATCGCCGATCCCGAGCAGAAAATCGGCCGCCCGCGGCAGCTCTTCCAGGGCGCCAAGCGCAGGGATTTCGTGCCCATGGCCAAGCGCAAGTAAAGCAGTGTTGAGTGCTTAGTGTTGAGTGCTTAGTTGCAGGCTCTCAATTCAAAACTCAAAATTCAAAACTTAAAACTGAGCCCGGAGTAGCGCGATGATGAAAGAAATGCTCGGCAACTCCTATCTCTTCGGTTCCAACGCGCCGTTCATCGAGGCGCTTTACGAAGCCTGGCTGAGGAACCCGGACGCGGTCGAGCCGCGCTGGCGCGACTATTTCGACGAGCTGCAGAGAA
>Ga0111539_10001247_pt1 | contig 33877 bp, 32 predicted proteins | sample RhiMethybrSRZTD1_FD_79667 | JGI IMG/M metagenome (GOLD analysis project Ga0111539, IMG submission 79667) | Populus rhizosphere microbial communities from Tennessee, USA - Rhizosphere MetaG P. TD hybrid SRZTD1 (version 2) (version 2) | ecosystem: Host-associated > Plants > Roots > Rhizosphere >...
CATCCTGCACGAGGAGATGCGGCCGCCGCTCAAGATGCGGAACGCCATCACCAGCCGCCTCAAGATCATGGCGAGCCTCGACATCGCCGAGCGCCGCCTGCCGCAGGACGGCCGCATCAAGCTCAAGATCGGCAAGGACAAGGAGATGGACTTCCGCGTCTCCTGCCTGCCCACCCTGTACGGCGAGAAGATCGTCATGCGACTTCTCGACAAGTCGCAGCTGCAGCTCGACATGACCAAGCTCGGCTTCGAGGCCGCGCCGCTCGAGCACTTCAAGGAGGCCATCCGCAAGCCGTACGGGATGGTGCTGGTGACCGGGCCGACCGGCTCGGGCAAGACCACCACGCTCTACTCGGCCCTGTCCGAGCTCAACAAGATCGAGTCGAACATCTCGACCGCCGAGGACCCGGTCGAGTTCAACCTGCCCGGAATCAACCAGGTGCAGATGCACGAGGAGATCGGGCTCAACTTCGCCACCTCGCTGCGCTCGTTCCTCCGCCAGGACCCGAACATCATCATGGTCGGCGAGATCCGCGACTTCGAGACCGCCGAGATCGCGGTCAAGGCCGCCCTCACCGGCCACCTGGTGCTGTCCACCCTCCACACCAACGACGCGCCCTCCACCGTCTCGCGCCTCCTCAACATGGGCGTCGAGCCATTCCTGGTCACCGCCTCGGTCAACCTGGTCCTGGCCCAGCGCCTGGCCCGGAAGATCTGCGTCGACTGCAAGGAGGCGACCGAGAAGCACCCGGAGCCGCTGCTCAAGATGGGCATGAGCGAACCGCAGGTTCACATGGCGACCATCTACCGGGGGCGCGGCTGCAAGAACTGCGGCGACACCGGCTACCGCGGCCGCATCGCGCTCTACGAGGTGATGCCCTTCACCGACGAGCTCAAGGAGCTCGTGCTGCAGGGCGCCTCGGCCACCGAGCTCAAGGCGGAGATGATCCGCAAGGGCATCGATTCGCTGCGCATCGCCGGCATCAACAAGATCCTCGAAGGCGTCACCACCCCCGAGGAGATCCTGCGCACCACGGTGGACGACTGACCATGCAGTTCAACCTCCACCAGCTCCTCAAGGTGATGGTCGACAAGGGAGCCTCCGACCTCCACGTCACCACCGGCACGCCTCCCCAGCTCCGGCTCGACGGCGACCTGGTGCCGCTCAAGACCGATCCCTTGACCCCGATCGACACCAAGCAGCTCTGCTACTCGGTCCTGACCGACGCCCAGAAGATGCGCTTCGAGGAGGACCAGGAGCTCGACCTGTCGTTCGGCGTGAAGGGCCTGGCCCGCTTCCGCGCCAACATCTACATGCAGCGCGGCGCGGTGGCCGGCGCCTTCCGCATGGTGCCCTTCCAGATCCGCCCGCTCGGCGACCTCGGGGTGCCCAAGGTGGTCCACGACCTGTGCGAGAAGCCGCGCGGCCTGGTGCTGGTCACCGGCCCGACCGGCTCCGGCAAGTCGACCACGCTGGCCTCGATGATCGACCTCATCAACACCAAGCACCGGGCGCACATCATCACCATCGAGGACCCGATCGAGTTCCTGCACAGCCACAAGGCCTGCCTGGTCAACCAGCGCGAGGTCGGCGCCGACACCCAGTCGTTCAAGCGGGCGCTCAAGTACATCCTGCGGCAGGACCCGGACGTGGTGCTGATCGGCGAGCTGCGCGACCTCGAGACCATCGAGGCGGCGCTGACCATCGCCGAGACCGGCCACCTGGCGTTCGCCACACTGCACACCAACGGCGCGGTGCAGTCCATCAACCGCGTGATCGACGTCTTCCCCGCCCACCAGCAGCCGCAGATCCGCGCGGTGCTGTCGTTCGTGCTCGAGGGCGTCATCAGCCAGGTGCTCCTGCCCAAGATCGGCGGCGGCCGGGCGATGGCCTGCGAGGTGATGGTGCCGAACCCCGCCATCAGGAACCTCATCCGCGAGGACAAGATCCACCAGGTCTACTCGCAGATGCAGATCGGCCAGTCGAAGTTCGGCATGCAGACGCTCAACCAGTCGCTGGTCGATCTGTTCCTGCGCCAGCTGATCACGCTGGAGGACGCCTTCGCCTCCTCCTCGGATCACGACGAGCTGAAGACGATGATCGCCTCGGCCCAGGGGGCGGGACCGGCCGGTCGCGCCGGACAGGCGCCGCCGCGGCGCGCGTGAGCGAACGTAAAGTGGGGTGACGCCAGATGGCCAAGTTCAAATGGGAGGGAGTGACTCGCGGCGGTGAGGTCCGCCGCGGCGTCGTCGATGCGGTCAGCGAGGAGGCGGTGATGAACCGCCTGCGCGCCGACGCGATCACACCGCGCAAGGTCCGCCGCGCCGCTCGCGAGATCAACATCAAGGTCGGCAGCGGGGTCAAGGAGAAGGACCTCGTCGTCTTCACCCGCCAGCTGGCGACCATGATCGACGCCGGCCTGCCGCTGGTTCAGTGCCTCGACATCCTGGCCACCCAGGCGGAGAACCCGCACTTCGCCAGCGTGCTGGCCAGCGTGAAGTCGAGTGTCGAGGCCGGCTCGACCTTCTCCGACGCCCTGCGCAAGCACCCGCGCGTGTTCGACGAGCTGTACGTAAACCTCATCCACGCCGGCGAGGTCGGCGGCATCCTCGACACCATCCTCAACCGGCTCGGCACCTACATCGAGAAGGCGCAGAAGCTCAAGCGCCAGGTCAAGAGCGCGCTCATCTACCCGACCGTGGTCATGGTGGTCGCCATCGCGGTCATCGTGGTGATGCTGACCTGGGTCATCCCGGTGTTCGAGAACATGTACAAGGAGTTCAAGGGGGCGCACCTGCCCAAGCCGACCCAGATGGTGATCGGCCTGTCGAACTCCTTCGTCCACAACTGGTACTGGTTTGCCGGCACCGCGGTGGCGCTCTTCGTCGGCCTGATCCTGATGGTGCGCAACCCACAGGGGCGAATGCTCTTCGATCGCGCGCTGCTCAGGATGCCGGTCATCGGGCCGGTCCTGCGCAAGATCGTGGTCGCGCGCTTCACCCGCACGCTCGGCACCCTGCTCACCTCGGGCGTGCCCATCCTCGACTCGCTGGAGATCTGCGCCAAGACCGCCGGCAACAAGGTGGTCGAGCGGTCGATCATGTACGCCCGGGCCCGCATCTCCGAGGGCAAGGACATGGCCGGGCCGCTGGCGGAGACCGCGGTCTTCCCGCCCATGGTGGTGCAGATGATCGGCGTCGGCGAGCAGACCGGCGCCATGGACCAGATGCTGCAGAAGATCGCCGACTTCTACGAGGACGAGGTCGACGTGGCGGTCGCCGCCATGACCAAGCTCATCGAGCCGATCATGATGGTCTTCCTCGGTGTCGTCATCGGCGGCCTGATCGTCGCCATGTACCTGCCGATCTTCGAGCTGGCGGGTAACATCAACGCCGATTGACTCCCCCGGCCGCGGCAACGACCACCTCCGACTCGCTGGCAGCCATGGCGGCGGCAGCGGCCGCCCTGCCTGCGCCCACCGAGCCGAGCGGTCCGGACCTGAACCGCCGGCTCACCTACTTGATGCTGTACCGGGTCGTGCTCATCAGCCTGGTGCTGGGCGCCACCACCCTGCTCTACTCGTTCGGCGACGCCGAGCTCGGCGGGCCGACCTCGCTCAGCCTCTACGCCATCATCGGCGGAACCTACCTCCTGACGCTGGTCTACGCGCTGTGGCTCCGGTCGGGGCGGCGCACGGCGATGCTCGGCTACATCCAGCTGGCCGGTGACCTGGTCATCGCGACCGTTCTGGTCCACATGACCGGCGGCGCCCAGAGCGCCTACACCTTCTTCTTCCCGCTGACCGTCATCGGCGCGGCGGTGGTGGCGTCGCGGCGCGCCACCGCCTGGGTGGCGGCGGCGGCCGCCGTCCTCTTCCTCCTGACCGGCATCCTCGGCTGGGCCGGCGTGCTGCCGCCGCTCGCCGGTCAGGACTTCCGCTCGCACGGCCTGAGCGCCATCGAGCTCAGCCGCTCGCTCGGCCTCAACATGGCGGCGCTGATCGGCGTCTCGGTGCTGGCGCTCAGTCTGAGCGGCCAGCTGCAGGTGGCCAGCGCCAGCCTGGCGGTCGAGCGGAGCGCGGCGGCCGACCTCCTGGTCCTGCACAGCGACGTCGTGCGCTGCCTGTCGAGCGGGCTGGTCACCGTCGACCCGCGCGATCAGGTGCTGACCGTCAACCAGGTGGCCTGCGAGATCCTCGGCACCACCCCGGACGCCGCGGTCGGCGCGCCGGTCGACCGCATTCTTCCCGGGCTGGCGGCACGTCTCGGCGAGCTCGGCGAGCGGGCCTCGCTGCAGCGCGCCGAGCTGACGCTGGTGCGCGGCGGCCGCGAGCTCGTGCTCGGCGTCTCGGTCTCGCCGCTGCACGACCGGGGCGGTGAGTTCCGCGGCCGGGTGGTCAACTTCCAGGACCTGACCGACCTGCGCAAGATGGAGCAGAGCGTGCGCCTGGCGGAGCGACTGGCGGTGGTCGGCGGGCTGGCGGCCGGCGTCGCCCACGAGATCCGCAACCCGCTGGCCTCCATCTCCGGGTCGATCGAGCTCCTCCACCAGATGCCGCAGGCCGACGAGGACAGCCGCGCGCTGATGAACATCGTCACGCGCGAGATCGACCGGCTCAACCGCCTGCTCACCGACCTGCTCGACTACGCCAACCCGCGATCGCTCGAGATCGAGCCGTTCGACCTGGTCGGCCTGGTGCGCGACACGGTCGGCGTCTTCAGCCAGGACCGCGGCCTGGCCGGGGTCGCGGTCGAGCTGGTCGCCGGCGACGAGCTCGGCCCGGTCGAGATGTCCGGCGACGCCAGCAAGCTGAGACAGGTCCTGTGGAACCTCCTGCGCAACGGCGCCGAGGCGGCCTCGCAGGGCGGCGGCCACGTGGCGGTCGAGGTGACCGCGGAGCCGGCCGAGGTGGTCATCCGCGTCCGCGACGACGGACCCGGCATCCCCGCCGAGCACCGGCAGCGCGTGTTCGAACCCTTCTTCACCACCAAGGCGCGCGGCACCGGTCTGGGTCTTGCCACCGTCCACAGCCTGGTGAGCGACCACAAGGGCACCATCCGGCTCGAGAGCCCGGCGCACGGCGGCACCTGCTTCGAGGTGCGCCTGCCGTATAATGGCGCCAGAGCGCCATGACGACCGAACCCTGCCCCCTGTGCGGCCGGCCGCACCAGCGCCCGATGAAGCTCGAGGTGTGCGGCGAGTGCTACCAGGAAATGTGCGCGGCCGGCGGGACCGCGCTGCAGACCACCGGCGAGTTCCACGCCATGACGCCCGCCCGTGTCGAGAAGATGGTGAGCCAGAGCCGCCCGCGCAGCCAGACCGGCATGCCCGACCTGGCCTGCACCTGGTGCGGCAAGCCGCGCGCCGCGGTGAAGAAGATCCTGTCCGGCCAGTCCGGCCACATCTGCAACGAGTGCGTCGCGCTCTGCTCCGACATCCTCGAGGCCGAGCTCGGCCCCGGCTGGCGCTGACATGGCGACCCGGAAGAAATCGCCGGCGGCAAAGAAGCCGCCCGCCGCGAAGCAGCCCAAGAAGAAGCCGCCCGCCGCGAAGAAGCCCAAGAAGAAGCCGGCGCGCAGGACCCTCTACTTCTGATCCGCGAGCCGCCGCGTCATTCGCGCGCCTGCAGGCACTCGACGCGGATCCGCTCGCCGGGCAGGGTGAGGCCCTCCACGGCTGCGATGAGGCGCGAGTCGGTCCAGCCGCACAGCTCGCGGTCCTCGCGCACTTCGAAGCAGCTCTGCCCGCTCGAGTCCTCGGCGCAGGCGGGCAGCTCGACCCACTCGCCGCTGGCCAGGCGCAGCTCGGCCCGGCACACCGGCTGGATCCCGGCGCGATCCTCGTCGGAGTCGAACGGCGTCGCCCACAGGCAGGCGGAGCCGAGCATGTTCGAGGCCGCGGCGTCCGCGATGCGCCCGAGGTCGCCGCTGTCGCGCTCGCAGATGGGCGCCGACGTGTTGCGCGGCAGGCTGTCGAGCAGAGCGTGGATGCGGATCGCCGGTCCGGCGCCCCATGGCAGCCGCTGCTCCGGCTGGGGACAGAGATCGTTGACCGACAGCTCGGCCGGGATCTTGCTCTCGTCGTCGATGACCGCGACAGGCGTCGGGTCACCGGTGACGGCGGCGACCATGACCATGCCCGGGCCTCCCTTGAGATCCTCGAGGAACTCGACGAATGCGTCCGGGTGCTCGAGATAGGGGCTGTCGGCGCGCGGGACGCAACCGGTACGATCGCCGATCGCGCGGGCGTCTGGCTGATCGCAGGTGACTCCGAACTCGAAGCAGCGGAAGGAGGACATCTCGCCGAGCGGCTCGTCGCGGTCGTCTTCGCTGGAGTCGTAGATCGTGCGATCGAAGGCGGAGCAGTCGTCCTCGTCGGTGACCAGGACCACCAGCAGCATGGCGTCGCGGCGCAGGAAGCCGTCGTTCGCCTGGTTGGAGCCGTCGAGCGCGCGGCGCATCGCCTCGAACTGCTGCTCGAAGCCACAGCCGGTGGTGCCGAGCTGGGTCATGCAGCCGAGGGTCTCGGCCAGCTGGCCGTCCGGGTAGTTGATCGTGCGCGGTCCATCCGGGTCGTCGGGATCGGCGACGTCGACCAGGAACGGCCGATCGAGCGCCGGGCAGGTGTCCGCGACCAGAAGACGGCCGTCGTCGCCGTTCCCGGCGCACGCGTCGCCGCCCCCGCCAACCGGGCCGGTGCCGACGGTGGTCGAGGTGACGCCGATGTGAAGGTCGGGCCGGACGCCGGCGCGCTCGTCGAGGGTGGCGATGAAGCGGGCCACACCGTCGGCCAGCACCTGCTGCTCCTCCGCCATCGCGCCGCTGTCGTCGACCACGAAGAGTACGTCGAGCGCGCGCACCGGTTCGGTCGGCGTATCCACCATCAGGCGGTAGCCGGCGCCGGTGTCGACCTCGCGGTCGCATGCGAAGAGGAAGAGCGGGGCGAGGAGGAGGCTGAAGGTCTTCATCGGTCGTCTCCACAGAGCCGTGTGACGCGGCGAGCGAGTGGTGAATCGGGCCAGCGGCGGGCGAACTGATCCGCGAGAGCCCGCGCGGTCTCGCGATCGCCGGTGGCGCAGGTCGCCTCGACGCGAATCGCGGCCGCTTCCGGCCCGAGCGGCGAGGCGGGGAACTGGCGCGCGTGGTGATCGAGGTGCTGGAGGGCGCTCCTGGGATCGCCGGAGCGCAAGGCAGCGCGAGCTCGCCGCAAGAGGTCCATCTCGCTGGCGAGGGACGGGACCGGAGGTGCGAGGGCCCGCTGGCGCTGGATGGGCGGGCTTTCGGGGGCTGGATCGGGGACTGGAACCGGATCGGGATGCAGGTCGGGATCGGGAGCTCGAGCGGGAGCTCGCGGGGCGGCCTTGCCAGCGGCGCTCGGGCGGGTCGACGCCGAAACCGCCTCGGGTCGATCGAGCCGGCGCGTGATCAACACGCCGCCCGTGACGGACGCTCCGGTGACCGCTGCCGCGACCACCACCACCTTGAGGACGCCGATGCCGGCGGCGGCGCCAGCCGAGGCGCCGGCGGTGCCAGCCGAGGCGGCCACGCCGCCCGGCGCAGCCGCAGCCGAGGCGATCCCGGCGGCGGTGACCGAGGCTCCCGCGGCGACTCCAGCCAGGATCCGGGTGCGCAGCCGGTCGACGTCATGCGGGGTCGGTGCGAGGTGCGTTCGCGCCGCGCGAACCAGCTGCTCGGCCTCGTGAGAGAGCCGATCGCTCATCGCCGTCCTCCCTCCTCGCGACGCAGCCGGGCAGCCAGGGCCCGCTCGAAGCGAGCTCGAGCCGCCCGCAGACGCGAGTAGCAAGTATTGATGTTGAGACCCAGGGCCTCGGCGGCCTCAGGAACCGTCATCTCCTCGATCTCGACCAGAAGGAAGACCTCCCGGTGCTCTGTGCCCAGCTGGGCGAGCAGGTCGAGCAGCACGCGCCCGGCCTCGGCCCGCTCGGCTACCGTGCGCGGATCGCCGGTCTGCTCGCCCACCAGGTCGGCGCCGATCGACTCGGGGACGCCGGTTCGCCGCTCACCCCCACGCCGGGCGTTCCGCGCCACCCGGCGAGCGATCGCGTAGAGCCAGGTCCGGACCGACGATCGCCCTTCGAAATCACCGAGACGGCGGTGGACGACCAGGAACACTTCCTGGACCGCGTCGTCGAGCCCGCCGGGAGGGACCCCGAGCAGCCGCAGCGAGCGCCACACGAACACGGCGTGCTCCTCGTAGAGCGAGGCGAGATCGAGAGGCACGGGATCTCCCAAGTCCCCTGTATTCCTCTCCACGCGGGCGGTGCCCGAGCCCATGCCGTGTTGGTGTCCGCTGGACGGCCGATCCGTTTAGCGAATGTCGAGCTCGAGCCCGACCAGGACGCGGCCCGCGCCGGCCCACGGGCGGTGTAGCGGTGTGTCGTCATCGAGGACGAATCGCGGCCGGCGAACGGCGGCAAGCGCCTCGACGCCGAGGTAAACGCGCGCATTTCCCCCGATCCGACGCGTCGCCCGGGTCGAGGCGGACGCGGCGACCCACAGCGCGGCGACCTGGCGGCCATCGGCGAGCTGCCGCGCGTCGGCCGTCATCCGCCCTGCCTCCGCCCCGAGGCAGATCACCACCGGCGACAGGAGACGACACGCCTGAAGACCGAGGGTCCACAGGCCGATTGGCGCCACTTCACCCGCTCCGCCTATCGCAGCATGGGTCGGGCGGAACAGCGCGTACGAAAGCTCGATCCCATGGAGCCCGCGCCAGAGCGACGCCGACGCGTTCGCGCCAAACGCGGGGCGCGGAAGTGTCCCGGCCTCGCCGAGGCCGCCGGCTCGCACTCGCAGGTCGAGCGCGCTCGACGCGGGCGCCGCGGCGCGCGAGACGCGGACGGGATCGGCGGCGGGATCGGGATCGGGATCGGGATCGGGGTCGGGGGCGGGATCGGGGTCGGGGGCGGGATCGGGGTCGGGGGCGGGATCGGGATCGGGATCGGCGGCGGGATCGATGGCAAGCGCGATGACCAGCGCCGCGGCATCCACCACCTCGGCGCACGTGACGCCCGCGAGCCGCCGGGGCGGACTACTCGCCACCTCGACGGTCGCCGTCCACCCCGCCTTCCGCCGCTCGACTTTCACCCGGGCCGCGCCCGGCGAGACCGGATCACCGCCCGCATGCTCCTGGATCAGCCGGACGAGCGCAGCGCGATCCGGGCATCCGACGGGCGCCTCGAGGCTGACCCCGTCCGAGTCCGCCATGGCAGCTCTCGCGGTGACCGCGAGGATCAGCAGCGCGAGCGGACAACGCACACTCCAGCGCTAGCAGACCCGCACCGGCAGCTCAAGCGAAAGCAACCTTCACACCAGGTCGGCGAGGACGTCGGGGACGCGGTCGGCGGGGCGCAGCTCGGCGAGGGCGCGCGAGGCCCAGACGGAATCCGGGGCGGCGCGGCGGGCCCGGTCGAAGTAGTCGGCGGCGTAGTCGCGCTCGCCCTTGCGGCCCCAGGCCAGGCCGAGGTCGTAGCAGCGCTCCGATTCGAGCAGCGGGCTGGTGTCGCCGGCGCCGCCCTTGAGCCAGACCGCGTCGAGCTCGCGGATGGCGTCGTCGATGCGGCCGATGGCGAGGAGGGCGAGGCCGCGGGTGTGGCGGAAGCCGGACAGGTCGGGCCGCAGGGCGATGGCTTGCTCGATGTCGGCCAGCGCCTGGGCACCGTCGCCGCCGCTCCGCGCCAGGGCGTACGCCCGGTTGTTGAGCCAGGCGGCGCGGGCCGACTCGCCGAGCTCTCCGGTGTCGATGCGGGCGAGGACGGCCATGCCGTCGCGGTAGCGCTCGCGGCCGAGCAGGCAGGCCGCCACCGAGACCTGCAGGGCGGAGCGGACCTCGCGGTCGAGGCGCAGGCGGCCGAGCAGGCGATAGGTGAGCCCGGCGCGGCGAAAGGCCCCGCGCCGGAAGCCTCGGTGGGCCGTGCGCGGCAGGACCACCAGGACCAGGCCGGTGGCGGCGAACAGGCTGATCCCGGCCAGCGCGGCGCCGACCGGGCCGAAGGCGGCCCCGGCGCCGTAGAGGGCGGCGAGCCCGGCGATGACGAACAGCAATCTCTTGGCGAGGCGGGCCAGAACGCGAGCGTAGCGCGAACCGGCGCCGGCATGGTATGGGGCTCCATCGTGGCAACCCTCGTGCAGATCGGCCGGCGCCAGACCGCGTGTCCACCGGCGGCGGCGGCGCCTGCCGATGGCGGGCCTGCGGTGTACGTCGAGACCTACGGCTGTCAGATGAACGTCGCCGACACCGACCTCCTGATCGGGATCCTGGCGGGCGCCGGCTACCGGCGCGCCGAGACGCCCGAGGAAGCCGCACTCCTGGTCCTCAACACCTGCGCGGTTCGCGAGAAGGCCGAGGAGCGGGTGCTGGCGCGCGCCAACGAGCTGGCCGCCCACAAGCGCCGCCGGCCCGGCGTGGTGCTCGCGGTGGTCGGCTGCATGGCCGAGCACCTCAAGGGCAAGGTCGCCGAGCGAGCGCGCGAGGTCGATCTCATCGCCGGCCCCGACAGCTATCGCCGGGTGCCGGCGCTGGTCGAGGCGAGGCGCGGCGCGGGCGCCGCCGGCCCGCTGCTCGACGTCAAGCTCGACCGCGCCGAGGTCTACGAGGGGCTGTCGGGGGCCGAGGGCGGCGACGGAGTGTCCGGCTTCGTCACCATCCAGCGCGGCTGCGACAAGTTCTGCACCTTCTGCGTGGTGCCCTACACGCGCGGGCGCGAGCGCGGAGTGCCGCCGCGCGAGGTCCTCCGCCAGGCGCGAGCCCACGCCGACGCCGGCTACAAGGAGCTGGTGCTGCTCGGCCAGACGGTCAACTCGTACCGCCACGAGGAGGCGGACTTCGCCGACCTCCTGCACGCGGTCGCCGGGGTGGACGGCATCGAGCGCATCCGCTTCACCTCCCCCTACCCGGTCGACTTCACCGATCGGGTCATCGACGCCCTGGCCGGCGAGCCGAAGGTCTGCAAGTACGTCCACCTCCCGGTGCAGTCGGGCTCCGACGACGTCCTGGCGCGGATGCGGCGCGGCTACACGGTCGGCGAGTTCCGCCAGCTGGTCACGCGGCTGCGCGAGCGCGTCCCCGGCATCGCCATCTCGACCGACATCCTGAGCGGCTTCTCGGGCGAGAGCGAGGCGGACCACGCCGCCACGCTGGGGCTCATGCGCGAGATCCGGTTCGACTTCGCCTTCATGTTCTCCTACTCCGAGCGCGAGACGACCTATGCCGCCCGCCACCTGCGCGACGACGTCCTCTCCGAGGTGAAGAAGCGCCGCCTGCGCGAGATCGTCGCCCTGCAGGAGATCATCTCCGCCGAGGTCAACGCGGCGCAGGTCGGCCGCCGCGAGCGGGTGCTGGTCCACGCGCCCTCGCGGCGGAGCCAGGGGGAGCTTCTCGCCCGCACCGACGGCTTCAAGGCGGTGGTGGTGCCGCGCGGCGACCTCCAGCCGGGGGACTTCACCGACGTCGTCATCGAGCGCTCGACGATGGCGACCCTGTTCGGCCGCCCGGTCGTCAATCCCTGAGGAAGCCGGCCACCTCGCGCGCGACCCGCCGGCTGGCCAGGAGGCCGAGGTGCCCGAGGTCGTCGAACGCGACCATCCGGGCGCCCGGCAGGCGCGCCTGCGCCTCCGACCAGACCATGGCGTCGGCGCGCGACCAGATGGCCAGCGCGCTCACGCTGGCCGGCAAACCGGCGGCGTCGAGCCGGGCGAGGAGCGCGCTCCCCGGCATCAGCTCGTGCACCGGACGGCCGACGCCGAAGTACGACACCTCGGTGCCCGAGTGGGGCGAGCCGAGCGTCACCAGGTTGCGGACCCGCGCGGCGCCGCCGCCCAGCGCCAGGTAGTAGCGCGCGACCACCCCGCCCATGCTGTGGCCGACCAGGTCGACCGCGTCGGCACGATGAAATCGGCAGAGCTCCTCGACGTACTCGCCCAGCCGGCGCGCAGCGCTCGCCACCTTGCCGAGCGTCCAGTACTCGTAGCCGTAGAACGGGCCCAGCCCGGCGCGCCCGAGCCGCGCGCCGAGCAAGAGGAAGTAGGCGCGGCTCATCGCGTAGCCGTGAACCAGGACCACCGGGCGCGGTCCGCGCCGCCGCCCGCGCCAGACCGGCGCCACATAGCCGAGCGGGCGCACCGCGCTCGCCGCCCAGCCGAGCGCCCACTCGGTGGCGAGCCGACTTCGCCCGCGCAGGGCCGGCGCCCCCCGCCGCGCGTGCGTCATGAGCGCGTGGGGCCCGAGCGGATACAGGCCGGTCACCATCGCGACATTGCTGGTCGCGGCGAGAGCGGCCCGCCAGAACAGCTGCCGCCTGGACTGCCGTTGCCGCAAGGGACCCCTCGCCCTCGCGCGTCAGTTCACGGCGGTGCGCTCGATCTCGGCCGCGACGGCCGGGTCGAGCCTGAGCGCGTCGCGCAGGCGATCGAGCAGGGCACGTTCCTGCGGCGCGATGTTGAGGTCCACCTTGGCCAGCCGGGCAGCCGCCTGGTACACGCCCCGCCGGGCTTCGTTGCCCAGCCCACTCACGTACTCGGTGTCGAGATCGACCGGTGCGGTGAGCCAGCCTCGCGCCCTCTCGCGCTCGGCGTCCTTGATGGGCGCCAGCGCGATGAGGCGCCGGAGCGCCTCGGCCTCGGCCGGCACGATGACGCCGTCGGCCCAGGCGACGGCGACCCACACCCGAAGGCAGGACATGTACGGGGATTCGCTCATCGCCTCTCCTCGCGCGACCATACCAATAATCCTCGGGGCTCGGGGTTACAGGTCGACCTCGAGGCCAATGCGCTGGCGGATGACGGACTGGAGGGTGGCGCGAAGCTCGGTCCCGTCGGGTGTCCGCCACCTCCGCTCCGGATCCTTGTCGGAGGGAGGGTCGAAATGCCACGCGCTTGCGACCGCCGCCATCCAGATCTGCCGCGCGGCGCGGTGCGTGTTGATCACCACTCGCACCCCGTCCCGCAATGTGAGAGTCAGGACGCCGTCGCTGGTCGAGATCTCGACGTCATCCGGGTCGAGTTCTCCGAGCTTCTCCTCGAGATAGGTGAGCTCGTCACGACCGCGCCGATCGAAAGTGGACTCGTCCATCGCGGTGGCCATCGCCCACCTTATACCCCTGGATTTCTGTAGTATCAAAGGGCGTCACCGCCGAGGACGAGCGTGCCCGACCTGGTCGACGAAACGAAAGATCTGGGCCTCCCCTCGCTCGGGCCCAAGACACCGGATCCAGTCGACGACGGGGAGGCCGAGCGGGCGCGCGGCGCACGGCGAGGCGACATCATCGGCGACCGCTACCGGGTCGAGGGTCAGATCGGCCGCGGCGGCATGGGCCGGGTCCTCCAGGTCCGCCACGCCTCGCTCGGCAAGGCGTTCGCGCTCAAGCTCCCGCAGCGGCGGACCATCGCATCGCCGGAGGTGCGCGAGCGATTCCACCGCGAGGCCAAGGTCGCCAGCTCGCTGCAGCACGAGAACATCTGCTCGGTCATCGACTTCGGCGAGGACCCGCGGTTCGGCCTGTTCATGGTGATGGAGCTCCTCGAGGGCGTCCGCCTCGACTACAAGATCCAGCGCGACGGCCGCCTGCCGCCCAAGGTCGCCTGCGACGTCATCACGCAGGTGGCCGAGGCCCTGCGCTACGTCCACAACTGCGGGATCATCCACGGCGACATCAAGTCCGAAAACATCTTGCTGACGCGGTCACAGGACCGCCGCCGGCTGGCCAAGCTGCTCGACTTCGGCCTGGCGCGGCCCGAGGACGGCAACGAGGCCCACATCGAGGGGACGCCCGAGTACATGGCTCCGGAGCGCATCTCGCGCCGGCCGGCCTCGCCGCAGAGCGACATCTACGCGCTCGGCATCCTGTTCTGGGAGTGCCTGGTGGGCGAGCTGCCGTACCAGGGCCCCTACGAGCTGGTCTTCCAGCAGCACCTCCATTCGACGCTGCCGCCGCCGTCGACCCGGCTGGAGCGCCCGCTCGAGCAGCGGGCCGATCTCATCATCGCGCGCGCCACCGCCAAGCGACCCGAGGACCGGCACGCCGATATGTCCGCCTTCCTCTACGAGCTGAGGACCCTCGGCAACATGCTCGGGGTCGACGCGACGCGCCGGCGCGGCGGCGATGGCTCGCCGCGCTACGCCACCAGCGCCTCGGCCGGCGGTGCCGTCACCTCGCGCCCGCCCGAGCCGCTGCTCAGCGCCGCCGGCGAGGTCTTCGAGAACTCACCCATCCCGCTCGCCTCGGTCGACGCGCGCGGATTCGTCAGGGTGGCCAACCGCGCCTTCCGCGCCTTCATCGGCCACGCCGACCCGACCGGCATCCTCCTGTCGGAGACCGCGTTCGTGAACGTGTACCCGACCCTGCTCGACGACCTGCAGCTGGTGGCCGGCGACGGCAGCACCATCAAGCAGCTCATCGAGGTCCCGCACAAGAGCGGCGGCTACGTGGTCGAGACGGTGGTGTTGTTGACGCCGGCACCGGAGACCCGGCTGGTCACCGCCGGCGACATCTACCTCGCCCTCCACCCGCTGGCGCCCCGCGCGGCGAGCCGCGGCAGCTGATCGACGCCGCTCAGGGCAGCGGGACCATGAACAGGTAGACGTCGTTCGAGCCGACGTTGGTCAAGCTCTTGCCGAGGAAGCTGCCGTCTCCCTGGAAGCCGCCGGTGCCGTAGAGCTGGTCGTCGAAGCCGGCGGTCCAGGTGCCGGAGTCGGCCACCGGGCTGCCCACCCGCTCCGCCCAGGTCGCGGTGCCGTTGCTCGCCCCCAGGACCGCGAAGAACGAGTCGTAGTTGGCTCCCGCGAACGTCACCGGGTTCCCGCTCATGTCGAAGCTCGCGTTGAAGTTGCCGCCGACCGCGACCCGGCCGTCCTGGAAGGTGGCCACCTTGTAACCGTAGTCCTGGCCGCTGCCACCGTAGCGCTTGGCCCAGACGAAGCCTCCGGCGGCGCTGATCCGGCCGACCACCAGGTCGACGCCGGTCCCGCTGCCGGCCAGTACGTTGCCGAGGAACTGGACCGACTGCCCGGTCATCACGCGGTAGCCCATGAGCACGACCACCGAGTTGTTCGGTCCCAGCGCGACACCGTAGCCCTCGTCGGTGCCGCCGCCATCGTTGTCCTCGTTGCCGCCGATCTGCTTCTGCCAGGTCAGCGAGCCGTTCCCGGCGACGAACTTGGCGACGAAGGCGTCCCGGGTTCCCAGCGCGGTCATGTCGTTGCCGGCGGCGCCGTCGAAGTCCACCACGTCGCTGAAGTATCCGGTGATGATCGGGTTGCCGTTGCCGTCGACCACCATCTGGGTCGGGATCGGGTAGTTGGGCCCGCCGAGCTTGCGCTGCCAGTCGACCGCCCCGTCGTCGCCGAGCAGCCTGGCCATGAACATCTCCTGGTCGGGGCTGGTGAGTGTGGTGCTGCCCAGGTTGATGCTGGTGTTGAAGTGGCCGAGGACGAGCACGTTGCCGCTACCGTCGACCGCCATCCCCTCGAAGCCGGGCCCGTCGTTGTCGCTGACCTCGATGGGCTTCTGCCAGATGTAGCTGCCGTCGGCGCCCGACAGCTTGACCACGAACAGGTCCTCGCTGTCGGCGATGGCGAGCGGCTCGGGCCCGCCGAAGTCGATGGGCGCCTGGTAGTAGCCGCCCAGCACGACGTCGCCGGTCGCCGGATCGGTCGCGATGAAGGCGGGGGTGTCGTAGGCTTCGCCGCCGAAGCCCTTGGCCCAGATGACCTCGCCGCCGGGCGACAGCTTGGCCAGGAAGATGTCGGCCGAGCCCAGGTTCTCGTACGACTCGCCGCCGAAGTCGAACTGAGCCCCGTACTGGGCGGCGAAGATGAGGTCGCCGTTCTTGTCGATGATGAGCTGCCCGCCGCCGTCGCCGACCGAGCTACCCACCTGGAGCGCCCAGCCGGCGGTGCCCTTCTCGGCGAACAGGGCGCCGACCGACTGCGGGCCGCCGGTCGTGGTGATGGTGCACTCGGCCTGGCGGCGGCAGTCCCGGGCGCTCTCGCCGCGCCAGGCGACGAACGACGAGCCCTCGTCGGCGGTCGCCGTCAGAGTCACCTGCGTCCCGGTGTCCAGCGTGGCGTCGCAGCTCGCGCCGCAGTCGATGCCGCCCACGTCCGACGCCACCGACCCGCCGCCGGTGCCGACCTCGAGCGTCACGCTCAGCTCGGTGATCGGGTTGGCGTCCGCCCCGCCGCCGCCGTCGCCATTCCCGGTGCCCCCGTCGCCGTCGCCACCGCCCTCGTGAGAGACCTTGCCGCAGGCGGCGGCGAGCACCGAAAGAACGACCAGCGAACGGACCATGAGACCTCCGCGCCGGCCCGAGCCGCGCGCATGCAGACGCCGCACGCGAGCGGCTAGAAGGCGAGCAAGAGACCCAGGTTGATGTCGAACTGGAGGCCGAAGTGCGGCTTGACGCAGCCCTCGCCGGGGCAGGTGCCGATCTCCTTGATGCCGACCGGAGCGGCCGCCAGCGCGTTCACCTCGCCGACGAAGTTCACCGCGCCCGAGATCGGCTTGAGGTAGCCGAGCCCGCCGCCGATGAGGAACGGCCCCGACGCGGTGGTGTCGGCGTCCATCCCGCTCGGCGCCTCCTCCACCTTGACCACGTGGCGGATGATGCCGCCGCCGATCGCGCCCGACACCTGGAACCCGTTGCCCGATTCATCGAGCGCATAGCGCAGGCGGAGCAGGCCGGCCGGCGCGGCGGTGGCGTGCCCCATCACGTTGGCGCCGACCGCGAAGCCCATGCGGAAGGCGGCCGACAGGCTCATCTGGCGCGAGAAGTAGTAGCCGATCTCGGGGAACAGGTGCAGGAGCGCGGGGGCGAAGCAACATCCGACGTCGCTGCCGGCCACCTCGGTCGTGCCGGTGACGTAGCCGCCGCCGGTGCCGACCGCCAGCGAGAGGAGGATGGTCGGCTTGCCCTTCGGGCCCTCCGGCTCGACCCCGCTCGAGATGTCGCCGTTGCTGCTGCCGCCGCCGCCCAGCGGGTTGTCGTCGACGTCGGCGCCCGCCGAGCCGGCCAGCTCGATGATGTTGGGCGAGCCGCTCGAGCCGCGGCTGGCCAGCGACTTCTTGCCCTTGAGCGCGGCGACGTAGTAGTGGACCGCCTCGCCCTTCATGGCCGCAGCCGGGATCTGCGCCTCGAAGCTGCAGCCCTTGCCCTTCTTCATCGGCACGGCGGTGAAGTCGACCGCGCCCTGCGCCCGGTAGTAGAGAGTCACCTTGTCGGCGCCGAGGCCGCTGCCGACCCGCGCGCTGATGGTCTGCGACTGGCCCGGCTTGCCGGCCTCGACCAGCGTGTGATCGATCCCCTCGATCGCCTCGCAGTCGCCGCCACCGGCGCCACCGTCGGCGAACAGGTCGTCGCCACCGTCCTTGCCGCCGCCGCCGTCCTTGCCCCCGCCGCCGCCCTTCTTCACGGCGGTCAGAAGCTCGGCCATGCCCTCGGTCTTGTAGGCGACGTCGATCTGGATGTCGGGATCGATCGCGACCGCCGAGGCGAACGCGCTCTTGGCGGCCTCTTCGTCCTTGAGCCCGGCGTACTCGACGATGCCGAGGTTGAGGTAGACGCGCGCGACGACCTTGTCCTTGTCGAGCTTGTGCTTCTTGGCCACCGACAGAGCGTCGGTGAGCGCACTGCGGGCCGCCTCGAACTCGAGCATGTCGAAGCTCTCCATGGCCTTCTTGCTCTTGGCCTGGATCTCCTTCTTGCCCTTGTCGCCCTGGTCGGCCTCCGCGATGGCCGATGAAGACAAGACCGCCAAGGCGATGGCGGTACAGACGCATGTGCTGGTGAAGTGCATTCCGTTCTCCCTATCCGGAACGCAAAATCTGTAACAGAAAAGCGCTGCCGCAGGGCAGAAACCGGGGGCGCACCGGATCAGTGGCGGGTGATCACGAACTCGACGCGCCGGTTCTCCGCGCGCCCCTCGGCGGTCCGGTTGTCCGAGATCGGCCGCGTTTCACCATAACCTTTGGAAACCATTCGCCGTCCCGGGATGCCCCGCCCCATGAGGTACTTGCGGACGGCCGCGGCGCGTCCCCGGCTCAACTTGAGATTGTAGCCATCCTTACCCTGGCTATCGGTGTGCCCTTCGATGCGAATGCGGATGGACGGGTTGTCCTTGAGCGCCGCCGCCACCTCGTCGAGCAGGCCGAAGGAGACCGACTTGATGGTCGAGCGCCCGGTCTCGAAGAAGATGGTCTGCTTGATCTCGATCTTGGTGTCGGTGACGACGACGTTCTTGTACTTGCTGCAGCCGTCGGGCGGCTGGCCCTTGTCGCCGGGGCACTTGTCGAGCGGCTCCGGGCACTCGAGGACACCGTCGCCGTCATCGTCGCAGTCGGGGCAGCCGTCGTCGTCGGAGTTGCCGTCGGCGTCCTCCGCCTGATCCGGGCACTGGTCGATCTTGTCGGCCAGCTTGTCCTTGTCGTTGTCCTCGTCCGGGCAGCCGTCCTGGTCCTCGAAGTCGTCCTTGTCCTCCGGCTTGTCGGGACACTCGTCGACCTTGTCGACCAGCCCGTCGGAGTCGTTGTCCTTCTCCGGGCAGCCGTCCTGATCCTCGTAGCCGTCCCGGTCCTCCGGCTGGTCGGCGCACTCGTCGCGGTCGTCGGGAATCCCGTCGCCGTCGCGATCGCCCGGCCCCTTCACCGCGACCCGCTGCAGGCACTTGCCGCGCGGCGACTTGCGCAGCGCCTCGTGGGCATTGCGCTCGGCGACGTCGAGCTCCTGCAGGGCCCGGTAGTAGTCCCCCTCGTCGAGCTCGACCGCGGCGAAGTCGTTGTGCGACTCGGCCAGCGCCAGCTCGATGGGCGCGCAGGTCATCGCGCCGCCGTCCTTCGCCGCGCGGATGAGCTTGCCGACCGACGAGGAGCGGCTGCGCAGCTTGGTCCCGGCGCAGCCGGCCGCCATCGCGACAGCCACCGCCACTCCGATCGCGCCCCTCATGGCGCCCGCCAGCGGTTCCTGACCGCGATGATCGAGACCTCGACCGCCTTGCGCGCCGCGGCCGAGGCCTTGCGGCCCAGCCGGTTGGCCGCCTGGAAGTCGGAGTGTGCCGCCTCCTCGCGCGCCTTGCGCAGGTACTCGACCGCCAGCGTGTAGTAGTAGGGCGCGTACTGGTCCGCCTGCGCCGCCCTGGCCGCCTCGACGTCCGACGACGCCTTGCGGGTCACCTCGTTGATGTAGGTGATGGGGCCGCAGCCGGCCGCGGCGGCGAAGAGCAGCGCGGCGAGGACGAGCCTCATCGCGTGCGGACCCGGCGCGAGTCGCGCACCAGCTCGAGCGCGACGTAGCCGGCGGCGGCGCCGATCCCGAGTGCAACGCCGACCAGTACGTAGCCGAGCTTGACGTCGAAGATGTCGATGGCGCGCCCGCCGTGGAAGTCGCGATACGAGCCGTAGTGGCCGATGCGCCCCCAGCCGAGCGCGATGGCGAGCAGCACCACCAGCGTGGCGCCGAGCAGGCCGTAGCGGGCCTGCTTCTCGCGGCCGGTCCGGATCAGCCGCCCGGCCACGTACCAGCCTGCCACCACGAAGCCGCCGTGCACGACCAGGAGCGGCACGATGGCCAGGCCGGGGACGTCGCCGGGATCGACCAGATACATCCAGCTCCACGCCGGGTGGGCCAGGTACAGATACAGCGCGATGGGCGTGAGAACCACCGCGATGAAGATCGCCACCAGCGGAAACGCCGGCGCGGCGAACAGACCATCCGCCTTCACGCGGTCGCGCGCGCAGAGAGCAAAGGCGAAACCGATACAGCCGTTGAACAGGAGGTCGATCGGAATGGCTGTGCCTCGGGCGGACTTTACACCATTGCATTCGCCCGGCTACGGGCCGGTGTCGTCGCCGGTGCCGACGCGGAGCTCGCTGCCGACCACCACCTTGGGGGTGTCGCTCTCGGCCGACGCCGGCTGGGAGCGCGACACCGGGACCAGGGGCGGCAAGGTCGGCGGCGAGGGCCGGAGCGAGTCCCGCTGGATGATGGCGGTCTTCGCGGTCGCGGTCGAATCCTCGAGCAGGGGGAACCGGGAGGTGGTCAGCGGCTCGTCGTCGCCGGGCGGCACGCCGAGCATCGGGGCCATCGCGGTGAACGCGCCGTCCTCGAGCGCCCCGATCGGATCGGTGTTGGTGCGATCGGACGGGCTCGGCACCTCGAGCTCGCCGGCGACGAAGCGAGCGTCGATGGGGGTCGAGGTGGAGCGCTCGGCGCGATCGGCCAGCACCCCGGCGGCGCGGATGCGGCTGTCCTCGACCACCCATTCGTCGACCGGCGGTGCGGGCGACAGCGCGGTGGACATCGGCTGGTACGCGGGGCGGTCCTCTTCGGCGACCGGCGGCGCCTCCACCTTGGTGACCTCGCCCAGACCCTCGGTCAGGCCGGTGTCGAGCTGGCTCGACTCGGTCACCTCGTCGAGGACCTCGGGCTCGAATGCCGCGATGGGCCGGACGCCCGAAGCGGCGGGGCGCGCGTGCCGCCAGTCGCTCGGGCCGGTCGGCTCCGGCGCCGCCAGCGGCGGCATGTCGCCGGTGGGCAGCTCCTCCAGCATGGCGGCGAACCGCTCGCGCCACGGCGAGGTGGTGGCCAGCCAGCCGTAGGCGCGCCGCACCTCGCGGCGGGTCGCGCTGGCGGTGTGGGCCCGCCTGACCAGGTCGTAACCGGCGCGCGCGACGCGCCCGCGCAGCTCGGCGTCTCCCAGCAGACGCATGATCTTCTGCGCCAGGTCGAGCGGCTGGCCCGGCTCGAAGAGCAGTCCGTGTTGCTCGTCGCGCAAGAGCATGCCGACGGTGTTGCGGCGCGGCGCCACCACCGCGCGCTGGCACGCCATGTACTCGAGGAGCTTGGTCGGATAGAGGGCGAACGGCTTGGCGGTCATCTCGATGGCGCCGGGCGCCACGCAGACCGTGGCCGACGCGATGAGCCGCGGCACCTCGTCGTGGCTGATCTCGCCCAGGAGATCGACCCGGGTACCCAGGCCGAGGTCGCGCACTGCGGCCTCGAGCGACGCGAAGAACTCGGGCGTCGAGCGCCCGGCCAGCGCCAGCCGGGCGTCGGTCTGGCCGGCGACGTCGAGCATGGCGCGCAAGAGGACGCGCACCCCGCGGCCGGGCGTGAGGGCACCGGCGCACAGGATGCGCGGCGGACCACTCGGCGGCTCGTCCCAGTCGAAGGCGTCCACGTCGACGCCGGTCGGCACCAGCCGGACGCGCTCGGGCGGGACCAGCTGGCTGAAGAAGAGCCGGAGCGGCTCGGTGGCGGTCAGGATGAGGTCGGCCCGGTGGGCGCATTCGAGCTCGTCGCGCTCGAGCGTGGTGGCGGTCTCGTGGTCGTGGACCAGCGGCTCGCCGAGGGGCGAGCGGCCGGCGTCGTAGACGGCGGCGTAGCGCAGCCGGCTCTGCATCTCGAGCACCGGCACGCCGCTCCAGCCGTCGCGGAAGTGCACGACGTCGTAGTCGGCGCCCTCCAGCTGGCGGCGGAGCGCCCGGCGGAAGGCATCGATCCGGGAGCGGATGGCCCCATCCGGCACCGGGACCCGCAGGATGCGCGAGTTCGCCACCCTCTCGACGTAGGCCTGGTCGCCGCGCCGCACCGCGAGCACGTCGACCGTGTGGTTGCGCGAGAGCGCCCGGATGACGTGTCCGAGCTGAACCCCGGCCCGGTCGGGACCCGGGACCGCGCAGAAGCCGGCGATCAGGATCCGCGGCACGAAGACCCTCCTCCGCCCGCCGCCCCCTCACCGCTCTGCCCGCCGCCCTTGTGGGAATGTGGCATTACGTCTTGAATTGCCTGGAGTCTTGAGATACTAACCCGCGACGCAGCACGGCTCAAAGCTCATCGACGCAAACCTCACTTGGCCCGTCCCACAGGTGGGACGGGACCCGCGGAGGATCCTGTGAAACGCCTGATAGCGTACCTACGCGAGAACATGATTCTCGATTTCCAGGGAGACCTGACGCTCGAGATGCTGCGCGAGTTCCTCCGCGACGACGACAGCCGCGAGGCCCGCGCCCTCCTGGCGAAGATCGTGGAGGATCGGGGCGTGAGCGACATGATGATCGTCCTGGCCGACTGCCTTCTGGAGCAGGTGCAGCGGGCGGTGACCGACGAGATCATCCGCGAGCAGCTGCACACCTACGCGGAATCATAGCGTTAGCGTTTCGCTTCCTCGCTTCTTTTTCGCAGCGCAAGGACGTCCAGGAGGCTCGCCGAGGTGCGGGCAACTCGCTCGAGCTGAGCAGGCACCAGGCGGTCGGGGGTGTCGCTCGGCTTGTGGTAGTCGTCGTGCAGGCTGGTGGAGACGTGAATCGCCAGCATGCCGCGCCGTCGAAACCACCATTCGTCGGTGCGGTCCTCGAAGCCGAATAGCTCGACGAGGTGGGCGGGCACGGCGATGAGATCCAGCCCGGCCTCGCCGGCGGCGCGCCGCGCGGCGGCCAGCAAATCGGGCCGGTCCTCGAGCCCGACGACCGCGGCGGCGGCCTCGCGGCCGGAGCCCCACTCGAAGAAGTTGCGCCCGACCATGTCGAAGTTGAGGACCGCGACGGTCCGGTCGAGCGGCCAGGTCGGGCGGGAGATGTACACGCCGGAGCCGACCAGGCCGACCTCCTCGGCGCCGAAGGCGGCGAAGAGGATCGTGTGGCGGTACGTGCGGGTAGCGGCGGTCCGCGCCAGGCCGAGCAGCACCGCGGCGCCCGAGGCGTTGTCGTCGGCCCCCGGGAAGACGCGGCCGGTGGCGTCGACCCCGAGGTGGTCGTAATGGGCGGAGACCAGGACCGCGTCCGGGCCGGCGCGCTTGATGCCGATGACGTTGTCGATGCCGCCCTCGATGATCGGCTGGCGCACCACCTCGAGTCCGGCCTCGTCGAAGGCGCGCGCCATGTAGTCGGCGGCCGCCACCCCGCCGGGCTGGTAGGACCCGCGCCCGGCCCGGGCGGGGCTGCACAGCCACTCGACGTCGGCCACCAGCGCCGACGCGGCCAGCGGGTCGGCCGGTGGCGGCGGCGGGTGGTCGACCGGGCGCGGGGGATGCGGCGAGCTGCCGGAGCAGCCGGGCCAGCTCAGCGCGATGGCGGCCAGGATCGGGCGGAACGAGGGCAGGAGCAAATCCTAGCACCGAGCGTGCTACGTTCCTTCCGGGAGGATTCGGATGACGAGCTCACCCAAGGTGCAGACTCCGCTGCTCATCTCGCTCGGGCTGGTGGCCACCGGGGTGATCATCGCGGCGCTGGGCGGCATCACGGCGGGATCGATCCTCGGTGGCGTGGTGGCGGCGCTCGGCGTGGTGCCGGCCTGCTGGGCGGCGTGGGCCGGCATGCAGAAGGAGACCCAGGCCAGCCTGGGGATGGCGCTCCTCCTGGTGTTCGTCTCGCTCGGGGTCGGCGGGATCCTGCTCCTGCTCCGGGTGGTGGATTGGCTCCGGTGAGGACAGCGATCCTGGCGATGGCCGTGGCGGCGGCGCTCCCGCGCGCGGCGGCGGCCGACGCCGACTCGGCGCCCAGGCCGCGCGACTCCAAGCAGCACTTCCAGGCCCACTCGATGGGCACGGTCGTGGATCTCACGCTCTGGAGCGACGATGCCAGCGGGGCCTCGGCGGCCGCCGAGGCGGTGTTCGCCGAGTTCCGCCGGATCGACCAGCTGATGAGCAACTGGGTCGACACCAGCGACGTCTCGAAGATCAACGCCGGCGCCGGCGTCACCGCGGTGGCGGTCGGCGACGAGACCCTCAAGCTCATCCAGTTCGCCCAGTCGGTCTCGAAGAAGAGCGGCGGCGCCTTCGACATCACGGTCGGCGCCTACCGCGGGCTGTGGAAGTTCGACGAGGACATCGACGGCACCATCCCGTCGGCCAGGGACGTGGCGGCGCGCCGGAAGCTGACCGGCTGGCGCGACGTGGTGGTCGACCCGAAGAAGAAGACGATCAAGCTCCGGCGCAAGGGGATGGCGATCACGCTCGGCGGCATCGCCAAGGGCTACGCGGTCGATCGGGCGGTGAGCCTGCTCCGCGGGCGCGGCTTCAACGACTTCATCATGCAGGCGGGCGGCGACCTCTACGTCTCCGGCACCAAGGGCGGTCAGAAGTGGCGGGTCGGCATCCGCGACCCGCGCGGCGGGCGCGACGCCACCTTCGCCATCACCGAGCTCCAGGACCGGACCTTCTCGACCTCGGGCGACTACGAGCGCGGCTTCGTCAAGGACGGGGTCCGCTACCACCACATCCTCGACCCCAAGACCGGCCACCCGGCCCGGCTGTGCCGCTCGGTGACCGTCTCGGCCAAGGACGCCATCACCGCCGACGCCTGGTCCAAGCCGCTGTTCATCCTCGGCCCCGAGCGCGGGCTCAAGCTGCTCAAGGGAATGCCGGACCTGCAGGCGGTCTTCGTCGACGCCAAGAACCAGATCCGCACCTCGCCCGGCCTCACCGTCGTCGAGGGAGACATCAAGAAGGAGCTCGCCGCCGGCCTGGCGGGCAAGCTCCTCATCCTCAAGCGCCCGACCGACGCCCCGTAGGTCCGCGACAGGGGTTCGAACCGCCAAAAGCGCCAAATGCGCCAAAGAGATTTTTCTGGGTTCTGAACCAGAAAAGTTCTGTTTGCTCCTTTGGCGGTCTTGGCGGCTTTGGCGGTTCAATCCTCCGTGCGATTACGCGCCGGGGCGGAAGGCGGTGGCGATGTCGTTGGTCGCGCGCGGGAGGCCGGCGAGGAAGGACTCGAAGCTGTCGGCCAGCGGATAGAGGCGCCAGCCTTCGTAGTCGAAGAGCAGCACGCGGTGCTGGTCGCCGGCGACCTGGTGGACCAGGAACACCTTCGGCTCGTCCACCTCCGGGTGCGACAGGCTGGCGAGCGGCACGTAGCCGGCGTAGTCGTCGCTCCACGGCACGTCGTCCATGTCGTAGATGCCGGCGTTCTGGCCCAGCTCGGAAACGTCCGCCAAGAGCTCGTCGACGAAGTCGAGGTCGTAGGGGCCGCGGATGTAGCCGGCCAGCTCGATGCGCGGATAGCGCTGGTACTCGCCCTCGCGCAGGAAGCGGCGGTAGCGCTCGGGCAGGCTCACGCCGTAGGCGCTCTCGATCTGGCCGAGGAGCACGGCCGGGTCGGCGCCCTGCTGCGCGCTCTCGGCCTGGTCGCCGTCGTCATCGTCGTCGGGTCGCGCGTCGACGCCGTTGCTCGAGCCGTCGTGCTCGTCGTCGTCACCGCTCGGCAGGAACGCGTCGGGCGGCGGCTCGACGACCGGTCCCGCCACCACCGCGGCCACCGCCTTGACCGGAGCGCCGACCACCGCGGCCACCTTGCGGGCGGCGCTCTTGACCGCGTCGGCCGCGCGGCGAGCCGGACCGGCCTTCTTCTTCTTCGCCGGGGCGGCCTTCCGGGCCGGCGCTGCCGCGCGCGCGGGCGGCGGCTCCTTGCGGGCCGGTGCCTTCTTCGCCGCGGCCCCCTTGGCGGCAGCCGATGCCGAGACCTTCTTGGCCGCGGCCTTCTTCGCCGGCCCCTTCTTGGCGGCGGCGCCCTTGGCGGCCGAGGAGGCCTTGCTCACGGGCGCCTTCCTGGCCGGCGCCTTCTTGGCGGCGGCTCCTTTGGCGGCCGACGCCTTCTTGGCCGGCGCCTTCTTGGCGGCGACGGCCGTCTTCTTCTTCGCTGGTTTCCGGGTCGAGGGGGTCGAGCGCTTCGCCATGGGGCCGTAAATTACACCCAACCCGGTTCCGGCGTCGCGTGGTTGGAACCGACTACAATATGTAGTTCGACAGCTCCTCGTCGGCGGCCAACTCGCCCAGGCGCTCGCGCACGTAGTCGCGCGTGATGAGGACCTTCTGCGGCCCGATGTCGGGGGCGGAGAAGGACAGCTCGTCCAGCAGGCGCTCCATGACCGTGTGGAGCCGGCGGGCCCCGATGTTGTGGCTCCGGCTGTTGACCTGGGCGGCGATGGTGGCGATCTCGCGGATGGCGTCGGCCTGGAACTCGATGTGGATGCCCTCGGTGGCCAGGAGCGCCTCGTACTGGGCGGTGAGCGCGTTCCTCGGCTCGGTGAGGATGCGGACGAAGTCCTCGTCGGTCAGCGCGTCGAGCTCGACCCGGATCGGAAAGCGCCCCTGCATCTCCGGGATGAGGTCGCTCGGCTTGGCGATGTGGAAGGCGCCGGCCGCGATGAACAGGACATGGTCGGTCCTGACCGGTCCGTACTTGGTGGTGACCGTCGCCCCTTCGACGATGGGGAGGAGATCGCGCTGGACCCCTTCGCGCGAGACATCCGGCCCGTGCCGCTCGATCCCGGAGCCGGAGGCGATCTTGTCGATCTCGTCGAGGAACACGATGCCGGCGTTCTCGGCGCGCGACACCGACTCGCGGCTCACGTAGTCGAGATCGATGAGCCGCTCCGCCTCCTGCCCGGTCAGGACGTCGATCGCCTGCGGGATCTTCAGCTTGCGGCGGCGGCTCTTCTTGCCGAGGTTGCCCAGCATGTCCTTGAGCCCGCCGAGGCCCATCTCCTCGACTCCCTGCCCGCCGAAGATCTGCAGGAACGGGCTCTGGTCCTCGAGGACCTCGACCTCCACCTCGCGCTCGTCGAGCTTGCCCTCGCGCAGGAGGCCGCGCAGCTTCTCGCGGGTGCCGTTGTCCTCGCCGCGCGCGTGGGCCCCCGCCTCCGACGGCTTCTCCGAATAGGAGCGGGCCCTGCGGGGCAGGAGGATGTCGAGCAGCCGCTCCTCGGCTGCCTCGCGCGCGCGCGGCCGGACCTTGTGCGCCTCCTCGTCCTTGACCAGCTTGACCGAGACCTCCATCAGGTCGCGCACGATGGAGTCGACGTCGCGCCCGACGTAGCCGACCTCGGTGAACTTCGAGGCCTCGACCTTGAGGAACGGGGCGCCGGCCAGCTTGGCGAGGCGCCGCGCGATCTCGGTCTTTCCCACCCCGGTCGGGCCGATCATGATGATGTTCTTGGGGGCGATCTCGTCGCGCAGGTCGCCCTCCACCTTCTGCCGGCGCCAGCGGTTGCGCAGCGCGACCGCGACCGCCCGCTTGGCCTTCTTCTGGCCGACGATGTAGCGGTCGAGCTCCGCGACGATGGCCGCCGGGGTCAAGCTGGATGCGTCGCGGCTCATGGCCCGAGCTCCTCGAACACCACGTGGTGGTTGGTGTAGAGGCAGATGTCCGCCGCGATCCCCATCGCCGCCTCGGCGATGGCGCGGGCGTCGAGCGAGGAATGGGCCATCAGCGCGCGGCCGGCGGCCAGCGCGAACGGCCCGCCCGAGCCGATGGCGCACAGCCCCTCGTCCGGCTCGATGATGTCGCCGGTGCCGGACAGGAGGTAGGTGTCCTTGAGGTCGGCCACCACCAGCATGGCCTCGAGCCGGCGGAGGACCCGGTCGGTGCGCCAGTCCTTGGCCATCTCGACCGCGGCGCGGCGCAGGTTGCCGGCGTGCTCGCGCAGCTTGCCGTCGAGCCGCTCGAACAGGGCGATGCCGTCGGCCGCCGAGCCGGCGAAGCCGCCGATGACGGCGCCGTCGCCCATGCGCCGCACCTTGCGCGCGGTCGCCTTCATGATCGTGTTGCCGAACGACACCTGGCCGTCGCCGGCCACGACCACCCGGCCCTCCTTGCGGACCGACAGGATGGTGGTGGATCGGAAGCGCTCCTTCATCACCCCTTCTCCTTAGCATTACGGGCGTGCGGATGCGCGGCGTCGTACACCTTCATGAGGTGATCGAGCGAGACCCGGGTGTAGATCTGGGTCGATGACAGGCTGGCGTGGCCGAGGAGCTCCTGGATCGAGCGGAGGTCGGCCCCGCCGTCCAGGAGGTGGGTGGCGAAGGAGTGGCGCAGCGCGTGCGGGGTCGCCTCGGCCCCGGCCAGGAGCGCGGCGCGCGCCAGGTGGCGCTGGACCGAGCGCTGGGTCAGCCGGCCGCCGTGGCGGTTGAGGAACAGCGCCGCCGGGTCTTGCCGCCCACCCTTCGGATGGACCAGGCGGGGCCGCCCGTCCGCCAGGTAGCGGTCGAGGGCGGCCAGCGCGGTGCGGCCGAGCGGAACCAGGCGATCCTTCCCCCCCTTGCCGCGCCGCACCCGCAGCAGGCAGCCATCGCCGTAGCGGTCGCGGTCGACGTCGTCGCGATCGAGGGCGCAGCACTCGGAGACCCGCAGGCCGGCGCCGTACATCACCTCGAACATGGCGCGGTCGCGCAGCGCGCCGGGCGTGTTCACCTGGCCGGCGGTCGGCGCCTCGACCACGGCGGCGGCCGCGTCGACGTCGAGCGCCCGAGGCAACGCCTTCTTGCGCTTGGGGCTGGCAACCTGGCGGGCCGGATTGCTGGCCGTCAGGCCGCGCGCGGTCAGGAACCGGTAGAAGGTCCGCAGCGCGGACAGCTTGCGCGCGATGGAGGCGGCGTCGTTCACCCGGTAGAGCCCGGCGACGAAGGCCCGGACATCGGCCACGGTGACCTGGCGCGGCTGTGGATCGCCGCCGCGCTGCCGCTGGTAGGAGGCGCGGAATTCCTCGAGGTCGCGCTGGTAGGCGCTGACGGTGCGCGGCGAGCAGTTCCGCTCGACCGCGAGGTGGTGCGCGAAGTCTGCCGCGGCGCTGGGCCAGGTAGGCATCAGCGGCAGCGTAGCAAGCGGCCTGCTCGGCAGCCAAAGATTCGCAGGCGCAGGGCGTATAGTGCTGCCATGCGCTCGATCGCCCTCCTTCTCATCGCGCTGTCGGCGCTCGCATGCAGTGACGACAAACCCGGCGGGAGGTCGCTACCGGGCGGCGGCGCATCCGGCAAGGCGGACATCACCTACCAGCCGGCCGCGCGCGTGCTCGAGGAGAAGGAGGGGCTCGCCGCCGTGCTCGGGCAGTCGAGCGACGGCTGGACGCTGATTCTCGACGGCAAGGCGTTCCAGGGTCTCAAGGCCGGCGACGTGTTCATGATCAAGAACCAGATCGCGCGCAAGGTGCTGGCGGTCGAGCCCCAGCCGGACGGCACGATCGCCGCCCTGACCCAGTCGGCGACCCTCGGCGAGATCATCCAGAAGGGCAAGATCGAGATCGAGGCCGGCGTCAGGTTCACCGCCAAGGGCGCCTACCTCGAGCCGCTCGGGCGCTCGCGGCGCACCCGCTTCGCGCTGCTCGATCTCCTGGAAGGGACCGCCCACGCCGGCCCGACCGACTTCGGCCCGCGCAAGCCGGCCCAGTCAGCGGAGGAGAAGGGCGCCAAGGACTTCGAGAAGACGACCATCACGAGCATGGCCAAGGCGGTCTACGAGGGCTGGGAGGCAGAGTTCACGGCCACGCCGGTGGACGGCCGGGTCGACCTCGACATCAAGCTGACCAAGTCGATGGCCGGCTTCAAGGCGCTCATCACCGGCAAGGGCTACATCGCTGACTTCAACTTCAACGGCAGCATCGAGGCCGACCCCGGCTTCTTCTCGCGGTTCAGGTTGAAGTACAAGAACATCATCGGCCGCATGGACTTCACCTGGGAGGTCGGCAAGGAATCGCCCGGGGTCGAGACCCACAAGGCCTACATCAAGCTGCCCGGCGCGATGAAGTTCCCGCTCGGGGTCTACCTGAGCGGACTTCCCCTCTTCCTGGAGATCAGCTGCGCCGCCCTCATCCAGCCGGCGATCACCGGTGGCGGCGAGATCAGCAAGGGCGCCTTTCACATCACCTACGACGGCTCGCAGGGCTTCAACCTCGCCAAGGACGCCGTCACCGCCGACGAGGGCGCGATGAGCGGCGACACCGGGATCGATTCCGTCTCGGCCGTCGCGCCGGCGGCCCCGGTCGGGATGGTGGTCTCGTTCGCCGCGCCGCGCCTGGAGCTCAGCCTGGGGCTGGCCAAGATATTCAGCGATACCACGAAGGAGACGTTCAAGAAGGCGGCCAAGAAGGTGGACGAGATCGCCGACCTCCTCATCAAGAAGACCTTCGGCGACGAAGCGCTGGCCAAGTGGAAGGCCTCCCCGATGGGCGGCTTCTCGTTCGGCGGGTCGATCGACAAGGTGCTCGCCAGCGAAGCCATGGGCTACCTCGACTTACGGGTGTCGACCGGCATGACTCAGAGCGGCGCCATGGCGGTGGTGCCGTGCAGGCATTCCTCCGTCCACCTGGCGGCGGTGGTCGGCGCCGGCGTCCAGTTCCTCGGTGTCAACGTCGCCGCGCCCGAGGAGAAGACGCTTTTCAAGAAGGACTACGAGAAGACCGAGCCTCCCAACCTCAAAGCCTGCCAGTTCTAGTATGCCCGGCCCCAGCCGTCGCGCGCAGATCGCCATCGCCGTGGTCGTGGTCGCCGGCGTCGTCCTCGCCGTCCTCCTCGGGCGCTGCCACTGCGACGACGACCTGGCTGACGTGGCCGCCGCGCTGCGAGGGCTTCGCTGGGAGATGCCGTGCAAGCCGGGCCACGCGGGCACGTTCTGCGCCGCCGCGGTGGACAAGCCCGTCGTCACCGCGTCGCTCGCCGGCGACCCGGCCCGGCAGTACGACGTCACGCTCCGCTTTCGCGGCGTCGTCGAGTGGGAATCGTACGCGGGCGGCAGAGCGGAGGGCCCGTGGTACATCGGCGGCCACCCGGACAACGGCGCTTTCAACATCTACCAGCTCGCCATCTCGCAGCCGGCACAGGTCTTCTACCTGAACGCACCGGGCGCCAACGACCAACTGGCCCCGGTGCGGTCGATCGACTACCAGAAGACCATCCGGGTGCAGGGCGGCGCGACGGTCACGCTCTCGGCCGACGCCCAGGATGGCAGCCTGGTCGCCAACACCGACGACAAGGGCAAGCCGCTGGTCATCCCGGACGTGCCGCCGGCCCCCGCGCCGTTCGACGGCCAGTTCATCCAGATGGACGTCGTCTCGGTGGTGCCGGCGCCCGCTGCCAGGCCCTGAGCCTCGCCCCGCGGGCGGGATCCGGAACGCTGTTCCCCCGGGAGGCACGCCCTGGGGAGAGAAGCGCAAGGAGAACGCCATGCACCGGATCGCCCACCTCGTCATCGCGTCCCAGTTCCTCTTTGGTTGCATGGAGATGGAGGGCGACGAGCCCGACATCGACAGCGAGCAGCACGCCATCATCGACGGCAAGAACGTGCCGGACGGCCATGTCCTGCTCAGCACCACGGTCGCGCTCTGGCGCGGCTGCACCGGGACCATCATCGGGCAGAGGCACGTCCTCACCGCGGCCCACTGCAAGCCGCGGGCGAGCGACGAGTGGGTCGGCTTCTACGACGACACCGCGGTCGACCCCGGCGACTGGACCCTGGTGACCGAGGTGTGGGAGCAGCCGGGGGTGAACGACCTCGGCGAGAGCGACCAGCTCCTCGACACCGGGGGCGCCTTCGCCGACTTCGCGGTGCTCACCCTGGAGTACGACATCCCGAGCTACGCCCAGCCGGCCACCTTGCCCCACTGGCGCGAGCCCGAGGGCACGACGGTCCTGGCGGTCGGCAACGGCACCCATGACGGCGCCGCCAACAACCGCAACTGGCTGCGCTACCGGTTCAACCAGATCCGCTACTACGGAGGCGACCGTACCCTCAACGCCGAGTCGAACGTCTCCAATCCGGGCGACTCGGGCGGCCCGCTCTACACCAACTGGTCGACCGAGCCGATCGTCCACGGCGATCTGTGGGGCTACTACTGGGACTACGCCGGGGCCGGCTGGCGCAACCGCTACACCAGCACCTACTACCACGCCTGGCACATCCTCGAGGCGATGGGCCACGACGCTTATGGCGATAGCGAACGGTACGGCTTCACGTACGCCCAGTTCACCGCCTCGCGGCTCGAGTGCGCGATCACCTGCGTGCAGAGCGCAGTCTGCAAGGCCTACAGCCACCAGACCGCGACCAACACCTGCCGCCTCAAGAGCTCCGAGTCGGGCCCTTTGCAGCCGGCGCCCGGGAGGGTGTACGGCCGCAAGCCGTCGATCGGCGCCCCGTGTACGCCGACCTCCGCGGGGGTCTGCCGCATCTGACGTGGCATCTGCGGTGGAGCAACGCATGGCAGCGCGCCGGGCGAGCGACCGGCTGAACCGGCGCTGCCTAGCCCTCTTCAGGCGCGCGGCGCGGCCCAGGCCCAGAATCTGCACGGTACCCGGGCAGGGAGCTCTCGACGACGACGAGTCCTGCAAGGAGGAGAACCATGCGAGCGAAGACGATTTGCGCGGCAGCGCTGCTCCTGTCCGCCGCGTGCGCCGGCACGCCGAAAACCCAACATGAGAGCAGCAACTTCGATTCGCGCGCCCGCGCGACGCTCGACACCATGAAGCAGAAGGATCCCGCGCTGCAGAAGATGATCGGCCAGTCACACGGCTACATCGTGTTCCCGCAGGTCGGCAAGGGCGGCTTCATCGCCGGCGGCGCGCACGGAAACGGCGTCGTGTACGAGCGCGGACGGAAGGTCGGCTACGCCGAGCTGAACCAGGCGTCGATCGGCGCACAGGTCGGCGGCGAGACCTTCGCCGAGCTGATCCTCCTGCAGACGCCGCAGGCACTCGAGAAAGTGAAGCGCGACCAGTTCGCGTTCGGGGCGAAAGCCTCGGCGGTGGCGATCACCAAGGGCGCCGCGGCGGGGGCTCGCTTCAAGGATGGGGTCGCCGTGTTCATCATGCCGGAAGGCGGTCTGATGGTCGACGTCTCGGTCAACGGGCAGAAGATCCGCTTCGAGCCGCGCGGCTGAGATCATCATCAGGCTGGCCGCGCGTCAGCCAGCGTCGGCGGGGCGAGGTCGAACCCGGTGAGCGCGAACGACTCACCGGGCGCGCGCGAGCGCTCGGCCTCGGCCCCGCCGCCCTTTCACCGCAGCCTGCGGCGAGCGGCGACCAGCGAGACGACCCTTCAACCCGGCCCACGCGGTGGAGGAGGAGCCCGTCAGCCGGCCGCGGCACGCGCACTGGCGCCCAGCCAGGCTTCGAGATCGCGACCGGCGCGCTCGGCGACGAGTGCCCCGCGGTCGCGCTTCTTCGCCTTGCCTTCGACCCGCGGCAAGAGGCCGAAGTTGATGTTGGTCGGCGCGAATGACTCGCCGGCCCCGCGCGAGCGCGCGATGTGGTGGTGAAGGCCGCCCAGCGCGGTGGTGACCGGCGGCGGGGCGAGCACCTCGCCGCGCAGGCGCGATGCGGTGAACCAGGCGGCCAGGAGGCCCATGGCGCACGACTCGATATAGCCCTCGACCCCGGTGAGCAGGCCCGCGATGCGCACCTCCGGCCGGACCCGGAGCTCGAGCTCGGGCCCGAGCAGGCGTGGCGCGTCGAGGTAGGTGTTGCGGTGGACCGAGCCGAAGCGCAGGAACTCTGCCTCGCGCAGGGCCGGGATCAGCGAGAAGATGCGCTGCTGCTCCGGGTAGGCCAGCCGGGTCTGGAAGCCGACCAGGTTGTAGGCGGTGAGGTAGCGGTTCTCGGGGCGCAGCTGCACCACCGCGAACGGCCACCGCCCGGTTTTCGGATCGCGCAGCCCGACCGGACGCATCGGGCCGTGGCGCAGGACGTCGACCCCGCGCTCGACCATCACCTCGATCGGCATGCAGCCCTCGAAGTAGCGCGCCTCCTCGAACTCGCGCGGCACGACCTTGCGGGCCGCCGCGATCTCCTCGACCAGCCGGTAGTAGAGCGCCTCGTCGACCGGGCAGTTCACGTAGTCGCCGACCCCGACGTCGCCGCCCTCGCCGCATGATTCGCCGTCGGGCGCGGCAGCCGCCGGGCCATCCTTCCCCCACCTCGACTGGCGAAATGCGTGATCCATGTCGACCGTATCGGCGGCGACGATCGGCGCGATGGCGTCGTAGAAGTAGAGCCGCTCGCCGCCGCACAGCGCGCGCAGCTCGCCGGCCAGGCCGCCGCCGGTCAGCGGGCCGGTCGCCAGGACCACCAGGCCGTCGGGGATCCGGTCGACCGCGCGCCGCTCGA
>Ga0111539_10001248_pt1 | contig 33874 bp, 19 predicted proteins | sample RhiMethybrSRZTD1_FD_79667 | JGI IMG/M metagenome (GOLD analysis project Ga0111539, IMG submission 79667) | Populus rhizosphere microbial communities from Tennessee, USA - Rhizosphere MetaG P. TD hybrid SRZTD1 (version 2) (version 2) | ecosystem: Host-associated > Plants > Roots > Rhizosphere >...
AGGCATCGAGGCGCGCGACCTGCCGGATCTGCTGGCCCAGTTGGCGCGCCGGGCGCCGGCGAACGCGGTGGTGGTGTTGGGGGCGCCGGGCGCCGGCAAGAGTGTGTTGCTGCGCCACCTGCAGACCGAGACCGCGGGGGCGTGTCTGGCCGATTCCTCGGCGCCCATCCCGTTCTTCGTCGCGCTGAATGCGTACACGGCCGACGATCCCGACCCGCTGACGTGGTTGCGCGGACGCTGGGCCGAGGACGGGCACGGGCTGGAAACGTTCGACACGATGCGGCGGGAGGGTCGGCTGCTGCTGATGGCCGATGCGCTGAACGAGGTCGGCCACCACGGGGACCTCGGCGCCGTCCTCGACCGGTGGCGCGACATGCTGCCCGCCTTCGTCAGGGACGGGAACCGGGCGGTGTTCACCTGCCGGACACTGGACATCGGCGCCGGTCTGAGCAGCCCTGAGGTGCTGGTGCCGCAGGCCGACGTGCAGCCGCTTTCCGCTGATCAGATCCGAGAGTTCCTCAGGCACTACGCGCCCGAGCACGCGGAGGCCACGTTTGCCAGGATCACCACCGATGAGCGTCAGCTCACGCTGTACAACACGCCGTTCTTCCTCGACCTGCTGGTGCGCCAGATTCGGCCGGACGGGACGCTCCCGGCGAGTCGGGCCGCGCTGTTTGCGGGGTTCATCCGCGCCGCGCTCCAGCGCGAGATCACGGCGCGGTCGTCCCTGTTCGTCGAGGAGGGTCCGGACGCCCTGCTCCAGGAGCGCGACCGGGCGTGGCTGCACCGCCCGCCACGCGGTACGGCACCCCACGAACTGCCGGCGCGCGGTCCGCTCATCGGCCGGCTGAGCGCGCTGGCCTTCGCCATGCAGCGCGGTACCGCCCGGCCGCACGACGAGTCGCGCGAGAGCGCTCGACAAGTCCGGGCGCCCGAGGCAGAGGTCCTGGCTTGGCTGGATCATCGGCGCGCCCCGGACATCATCCGGGCCGCGCAGCAACTCAACCTGCTCGAGGTGATCCAGAGGGCCAGAGACACCGACGTGCAGTTCTCTCACCAGCTGTTTCAGGAGTTTTTCGCGGCCCGTGTGCTGGCGGAACGGCCGGAGCCGGGGCTGGTCCGGGTAGAGTGGCGGGCAGCGGCGATCGCGCCGGGTGTGCGCGAGCTGCTCGACACGCTGGGTCGGGGTGAGCGCCTGCCGGAGCTGCCGGCGACGGGCTGGGAGGAGACGACGCAGGTGGCGGCGGCGATGACGCCGGACGCGGACGGCTTGGTGCGCGATCTGATGGCGCCGAACCTGCCACTGGCGGGCCGCTGCGCGGTGGCGCCGGGGGTCACGGTGAGCGACCCGCTCAGGGCCGAGCTGCGCGCGGCGCTGGTGGCGCGGTCGCGGGACCCTGCGGCGGACCTGCGGGCGCGCATCGATGCGGCGCTGGCACTCGGGCCGCTGGGCGACCCGCGATTCGAGCGACGCACTGGCCAAGTCGGAAGCTACTTGCTGCCGCCGCTGGTCATGGTCGCGGGCGGGACGTATCGCATCGGCGCAGCCACATCATCACAGGAGTCACACGAGGAGATCGAGGTGCAACTGCCGACCTTCGTGATCGGGCAGTTCGCGGTGACCAACGCCGAGTATCAGTGTTTCATGGACGGCGGCGGCTATGAAGACGAACGCTGGTGGGAGGGCGACGCCGCGCGGGCCTGGCGCACTGGTGAGGGCGCCGCAGAAGGCCTGCGATGGCCATTTCGCGAAAGTCGGCGGCTCATCCTGTCGTGGCCGGATTCCAAGATCAAAGAATTTCTCGAGGCGGATAGACGCTCGCAAGAGGATCGCCACGGTGGCGAATACGCTGACGATTGGACGATGATCCTCGCCATGGACGACGCGGCGTATGAATCCTGGCTCCTGTCGCGGTTCCCGGATGTCGATCGCTACACGCGCCCGCTTTTTTTTGACAACAGCACATTCAACGCACCCCTACAGCCGGTCGTGGGCGTGTGCTGGCACGAGGCGCGCGCCTACTGCGCGTGGCTCTCGGCGCAGACGGCCCGGACCTACCGGCTGGCCACCGAGCACGAGTGGGAGGCGGCGGCGCATGGTCGGGCTCGCCGCCCTTATGCGTACGACGGCCAGTTCGATGCTGCGAAGGCCAATACGGCCGAGACGCGGCTCAAGCGAACGACGCCCATCGGCGTCTTCCCGGAGGGTGACACGCCCGACGGCATCAGCGACCTCACGGGCAATAGCCAGGATTGGACGTCGTCGGCGGGGGCGGGATATGACCCATCCACGGTGTGGTGGGTGGTTCGCGGCGAGCCCTGGTACAGCGGTGCGCGCGACGCGCACAACGCGGGGCGCGGCCGCTACCCTCCAGACTTTCGCCACTTCGGCATCGGGTTTCGGGTGGTGTGTGACTCCCCAATCGGGTGATTCCGTTCTGTCCCATCCTGGATCCGCCATTTGGTCTACGGAACCGATCGGTAGTACTTAGCTGAGAATCCCGCCGACTCGTTGGCGACGCCGAACAGCGCCGGTCGGTCGTTGCGCGTCCCGAATTCCTCGGTTGGCGACATTCCTAAATGGATTTCGATCCTATAAGCAACATGCAGACACACGCTATCCGCCTCCGAGGTCTTGCTGTCGCCGCGGCAGTGACCGCGACTTACCTCGTAGTTGGGGCCTACGTGAACCTGCCGCTGCGCCAGGCACTCAAACGAGCCGTCGGCGGACAGGTGCCTTACTGGTTGGACCACATCACGTTCATGCTCCTCGCCAACCTGGTCGTCGCGACTTTGCTGGCGTGGAAGCTTGTGGGTCTGGGTCAGACCTATCTTCGCCGCCCGACCGATCAGCGCGCGTGGCTCATGGGTGCCGCGGCTGGTGTCCTGATTGTCGCCTTCATCGGCGCAGCGCTCGCGACCGTCGGCGCGCTGAAGCTGACGTTCGAGCCGAACTTCTTGCTGATGATTGGCAACGCGTTCAGCAACTTCTACGAGGAGTACATCTACCGCGGTACGCTGCTGGCGATCTTGATGAAGTACCTCGGCAACAAGCCAGTCGCAATCACCATCTCCGCGCTGGTCTTTTGTCAAGGACATCTTCATTTCCCGCTGCCGCTGCTCCTCGTCGTATTCCTATCCGGCCTGCTCTGGGGAGCAATGGTGCTCAGGTACCAGAGTATCTGGCCCGCGTGGGTGAGCCACTGCGTCATGGACTTCATCGGCGACAGCATCTTCCACGGCGTCTGATCACTGCCACCGACGTCGACGTCCGCATCTCTGACGTCATACAGCGCTACTGGACGAATTTCGCGAAGACCGCAATCCGAACGATCCGAACGACGGCGAGCTCCCCAAATGGCCGCGCTTCGATCCCGCCACACGCGCGTACCTGGAGTTCAGCGACGCGGGGCCGCTCGCGAAAGAGGGTCTGCGGCGGCGCCAGTGCGACCTGTTCATCGAGCATCTCGGAGGGCCGAAGGCGAAGTAACCCAGGGGTTCCTCTCTTTGACACTTCTCGCGGGCGCGCGTCACGCCGACGCGAACGAGTCTGGATCGATTTCCATGAGACGCGCGATCGGGGTCGCGCGCCCGTCGTTTGCGAGGTCACGGAACGCCGTCTCCCCGAGCGTCTCGCGCGTAGGAGCGACGTAGCGCTCCTGCACCTGCGTCACGTGCATCTGCCCGGCTGCGCCGATGCTGTCGAGCACAGCCTCACCCGCGCCATAGAGCCACGCGGCGCGTCTGGCGCGACCAGCCGCGGCCTCGATCATCGCGATCGTGTGCAAACACCACCCGACGCCGCGGCGGTCGCGAACGCTCTTCGCGCAGGACATCCCCTCCTTCGCGTGAGCGCGCGCCCGGTCGTGCTGCCCCTGCAACACGCGAAGACCTGCCAGATCGGTGAGCAGAATGCCGGTGGACCACACGTCGCCGTGCGATCGCAAGATCGCGAGGACTTCTTCAAAGCACACGCCCGCCTCGTCCAACCGCCCGACCTCTAACGCTGCATATCCGATCAGTCTCGTCGCGAGCGCCAGCGGCTGCCATGCCAGTGGCGATGTGGACTGGAGCGCCACGTCCCGCGCTTGCCGCGCCAGTCGCAGCGATTCGGCCACATCGCCGTGAGCCTCGGTATTTCCGATGGACATGAAGTCGAGGGCGTACGCTTCGGACCATCCATCGCCACTGGCTCGCGCGGCGTCGAGCGCACGCCCGAGGAATGTCTGCATACTGGGAAAGTCACCGCCGAATCCGGCGAGGTGGACGAGGCCAATGAGTGTGCGGGCCTCGACGTCAGGTAGGACATTGCCTTGTTCAAGGAGTGCCCGCTCGAGACGGCTGCGACCCTCGCTGAAGTAGCCGCACTTGGCCCAGAACCACCACAGTCGCAGGGCAAGCGGCAGCGCGTCGGCGCGCCGCGCTGAGTCGCTGAGACTCCAATCCATTGCCGACCGGAGGTTGTCGTGTTCCACGTCCAACCGGTGCAGCCACGCCGCCTGGTCCGGCCCGATGAGCTTGGGCTCCGCTTCCTGCGCTAGTGCGAGGAAGTAGTCCAGGTGCGCCTGGGCGAGTGGCTCGATCTCCCGCGATTGCACCAGTCGATCGCGCGCGTACTGGCGGATCGTCTCGAGAAACCGGTACCTGGCCTCAACTCCTCCATCGTCGACGATCACCAGCGATTTGTCGACCAGCCGGGCAAGGAGATCGATGATCTCGCCCTCGTCGATCCCCCGGCCACCACACACTCGCTCGGCGGCGTCGAGCGTCCAGCCACTCGAGAACACCGAAAGCCGATTGAGCAGCTGGCGTTCAAGGGGTGACAGCAGTTCGTAGCTCCAGTCTACCGTCGCTTCCAGGGTGCGTTGGCGCGCGACCGCGGTCCGACCCCCGCCGGCGAGCAGCCGGAATCGATCGTGGAGGCGCTCGCGAATCTGTGCGACCGACAGCAGCTTCGTCCGAGCCGCCGCGAGCTCGATCGCCAGGGGCACACCGTCCAGCCGTCGGCAGATGTCCGCGACGGTCTTCACGTTGTCGTAGTTGATCTGAAAAGAGGTCACGGCAGCCGCGCGATCGGCGAACAGCCGAATCGCGTCGAAGCCGAGCATCTCGTCCGGATCGAGCGCGTCTGCCTCCGCCGGCAGCGTGAGCGGCGGCACGCGCCATACAGTTTCACCGGGGACGTTCAACGCCTCGCGGCTCGTGGCCAGGATGCGAAGCGGCGGGGCCTGACGCAGTGCCGATTCGGCAAACGCCGCGCATGCATCCACGAGGTGCTCGCAGTTGTCGAGGATCAAAAGCAGCTGGTGCTGACGAAGCCACTCGAACAGCGTCTTCTCAAGCGTGGCGCCTGGTCTTTCCGAGACGTGGAGCACGCGTGCGACAACGTTGATCAGCAAGTCGGGGTTGGTCGTGGGCGCAAGGTCCACGAACCACGCACCGTGATCGAACGAGCCGGCGACCCGGACGCCAACCTGTTGGGCGAGTCGAGTCTTGCCGGATCCGCCGGCGCCGGCGAGCGTCACGAGACGTGCCGATGCCAGGAGTTCGACGAGATGCTCGACCTCTGTGCGACGGCCGATAAAAGTAGTCAGATCCGCAGGCAGGTTGTGGTTAGGGCGATCGCCGACGAAGACCGCCGGCGTCGAGTCGCTGCGGCGTTCGAGGATTCGCAGATCGGTCAGCAGCTCGCCCGCACTCTGATAACGGCCCGCAGGCTCCTTGGCTAAACACTTCCGTACGATTCGGTCCAATTGCGCCGGGACAGCCGTGTTCAGGCTCGTGATGGGTTCTGGCTCGCGGTGTCGCAGCCGGTCCATCACTTCGAACAGGGTCGCACCACCGAACGGCAACCGCCCCGTCGCCGCTTCATAGAGGACGACGCCGAGAGAGAAGAGATCGCTGCGACGATCGACCGTCATGCCAAGCGACTGCTCGGGGCTCATGTACGCAACAGTCCCCATCACCACGTATGGTCCAGTCATCCACGCTCGCGTCTCGTCGCTGGCTCCGGTCGAGTCGATGGCCGCGACCTTCGCCAGGCCGAAGTCCAGCACTTTGACCTGCGCCGCCGCCGTGATCATGACGTTGGCGGGTTTGACATCGCGGTGGATGATCCCGGCCGCGTGCGCCGCCTGCAGTGCCTCGGCGATCTGACTGCCGATGGAGAGAAGGTCACGTGTCGGGAGCGGCCCACCCCTCAGATGGTCCGCCAGAGATCGACCGGCAACATGCTCCATCGCGATGAAGTGGTGCCCGTCGCACTCTCCGATGTCGTGCACGACGGCGACGTTCGGATGTGTGAGCGCGGATGCTGCGCGCGCCTCCTGCACGAACCGTCCGAGTTGATCGGAATTGGGGCTGTCCTCTGTACGGAGCAGCTTGAGCGCGACCTGCCGATTCAACCGAGTGTCGTGCGCGAGGAAGACGTCGCCCATGCCGCCGGAGCCGAGCATCGATACGATCTGATACCGGCCGAACGTAGAGCCTGGCGTGAGCGACATCGTCTGCGCGGATTATAGGGCGTCGGAGTCAGATCGAGTTCGACACTGCGGGTCTGGCCAGCGGGGATGGAGAAATCACATCCAGTCTATTCGTTCCAACCGGCCAGATCGACGCGATGTTTGGATTCCTGTTCGGGATCGCGACTGGTCCACTATGCGCGCGACGTCGGCGCCCTCATCGCCATTACGACGTCTACTGCCCGCCGGTGCGCCTCGCCTGGATCGAGCAGACGCACAACTTTGGCGGGGACGCCGTGTGGTCCATGCGAGTGAGATTTGAGCGCCTCTGAAGCGCCTTCAACGCACATGCGGCTAGCTGCGACTTCGCCCCTCAAAACGATCAGCGGAGATCCTTCTGCCGGACACGCCAGATCGCGGCATGCTGCCCCGCCCTCCCCACTACATCGCCGCGGTCGTTAACGGCCCCCAGCTGCACGTAGTCGCCGTCGGCACTCTCGAGCATCACTCGGGCGTTGGTCGCGGGATTCCAGATGTAGGTGAAGTAACGCTCGTTCTCGTCGTAGCCGTAGGCAAGGACCCACCCTTTCTCGTTCAGTCCGATTGCAACGCCGACCTCGAGCGCTGGACTCAGCAGACGGTCCTTCGTCCACGCCGTCACCATGGCTCGCTCTGTCCCCGTGCTCATGACCGTCCAGCGGTGGCCCGAGATGACGCCGTGGTCGTTGATGTCACTCGCGACAGCTCGACCGAGATCGGTGAATTGCCCTTCAGCGGACAAGTGAAAGCCCCGGTTGTCCCCGAACAGCCCCACGACCTCGCCGCGAGCGTTGATGCCGCGCGCTTCGCTGCCGGGGCCGGCAATCGCCGAGACCCGACCGTCGCGCATGACGCAGGCCTGCCACTGCGGTTCGCAGACTCCTGCCATGTCACCTGTGTCATTTATAGCGAATGGCAGAAACGAGCCGAGATTCTGCAAGCCCTCCTCGGCGCTCCACAAGAACCCTTCCATCCGGCAGTCGGCTTCGTCGCAGACCGATAGCATCCCGACGACCTCGCCGCGATCGTTGATGTCGCGCGGAAAGGCACGGTCCGTGATATCCCTGTATCCCTCGCGCGACGACCAGACAAAAGCCACCCATTGATCATCGCGGGCTGCCCACCCGGCGATTTGGCCGTGATTGTTGATCGCGGTCGCGTCGGTGTACCAGTCGCCGCCGTAATCGGCAAGCAGGACGCTCTCGGCGAGTCGCGCATCGCGTGGCTGCGTGCCGGCACGCCCCTGGCCTTCGACGATCGTTGCGCCACCAATCCAGATGCTGAAGGTCAGGGCCGCGAACACGCCTCGGTGCATACCGGTTCTCCGTCGTAAGCAGCGGCTGGTGGGCCGCGCCTGGGTGCGCATCCCTGACACTGCAAGCAGGGTGCCCGCATGAGACGATGACCCGCCGGTCAGCTGGGCCATATCGGCACCCCACGACATAACGTAGAAGCTGCGAGGACAACTCGCCGTGGGTCGCCGACGTCACGTCGAGAGGCGAGGAATTTCAGCGCGATTGCGCACTACCCTCGAGATCGAAATGGCCAGGTCTTTGCCGTAGTGCCCGCCGAGAACGGCGCGACGACCGCGTCGTCTCCATCACCCAACTTCAAACGTGTCGGCAGCGGTGAGCCATCGGTTCACGCGCCTTGGATCCCGACCGGCCACATAGCGAAGCAGACTCGGCGTAGGCACTACCGCGCCATAGATATTTCCCTGCGCGTCGACGGCCACACCTTCAGCGGCGGTAATCGGGTTCGCCTCACTTCACATCGAACGTCACCAACAGAGGGCGATGATCGGAGGGCATGGCCCCCTTCCCGTCACGGGTGTCGAATACCCGGGCCTTCCTCAGCTTCAGGTGCCCCAAGTAACTTCTAAGCTGCAGTTCTTTGCCCGCCGCGCTCCAAGCTCAGAAATCCCGGCGGCGTTTATGGAAAGGACATCTTTGACTTACCGCGATCCAAACGAACAACGTGGCGTTCGAAGGCCTCATCAACGAGCTGGACGGTATCGACAATGTTGAAGCCCGCCTTTCTGAACGCGCTGACTGAGCGCTTATTGCTCGCCGACGGATCGGCGACGATCGCACCCACGTCACCGTTAATGAAAATGTAGTTCGTTCCGAACTCCCGGAGGACCGCAGGCCCGAGCCCGCGACCCGTCATCTCGACTTCTCCTATTGCGAAATCGATTCCTGCCGACATGCGGTCAGCGCCCAGTTGAATTGCATGCTCTGGAAAGTCACGCCACCGATACCATTGAATCCAGCCGATCGGAACGCCGTCGCGCTGGATCACGTACACGTGAATGGGCTCGCTCCCATCAATGGCAGGCCCGTAGGTGGCCTCGAGGCTCGCCAGATCGAAGCACTCATTCCACCAGACCCCGACGTGAGGAGCCGCGAGCCATTTCTGCAGCAGAGGGAAGTCCGAACGCGCAAGCTCGCGGAATGAGATTCTCGATCGCTGTCCGCTGAGATTCCCCACGGGGCCATCTTCCACGGTTCCACCTGCCGACCCAAAATCCTGTCAAGTCGCCTTGTAGCCACGCCCCCTCCTGACCCCATCCCACTCTCAATCCCAGAAATGCAGCGAATGGTCCGCACAATGCCGCGAACGGTCGGGCCGGTGCCGATTCCTCGTTTACACTCCCCCTGCAGTCGACGTCCTGCACCGGGAGACGCACAGTCCAAGGAGCCGCCGTGTTCAACGACATCCGCCTGGCGCTGCGCACGCTGCCGCGCATGCCCGGGTTTTCGCTCGCCTTCATCCTCACGCTCGGACTCGGCATCGGCGCCAACACGGCGATCTTCAGCGTCATCAACGGCGTGCTGTTGCGGCCCCTGCCCTACCCCGAGGCCGACCGCATCATGCACCTGCGGCAGGCGCAGGTCTCGGCCGGCGTCGAAAACACCAGCTTCTCCTTCGTGGAAGTCGCGGACTACCGCACGCAGTCGAAGACCATCGACCAGTTCATCGAGTTCGGGGACTGGACCTTCAACGTCCTCGGGCGTGGTGAGCCGCATCGCGCGACCGGGGGATTGGTCACGCCGAACTTCTTCCAGCTGCTCGGCGCGCGGCCGCATCTCGGGCGGATGCTGCTGCCCTCCGATGAAGGGCGGACGGCGCAGCCGGTGGCGGTGCTCACCTACGGCTACTGGCAGCGGGTGTTCGGGTCGGATCCGACGGTCGTGGGACAGATCCTCGATCTGACGGTCAAGAAGGCGTTGATTGTCGGGGTGCTCGCGCCGGGCTCGCATTACGCGACGGCGCGCAAGCAGGACTTCTACGTCAACTACGCCGCCAACGATCACTACGTCGGGGCGTCGATGCAGGATGAGCGTCGGCATCGGATGACGGACGTGTACGCGCGGCTCGCGGCCGGCGCGACGGTGGGGGCGGCGCAGGCCGAGCTGCGGCAGATCGCATCGCGGCTGCACGAGAACTACCCGGATTCGTATCCGAAGTCGCGCGGGTTCGACACGGTGGTGACACCCTGGAAAGACGAACTGACGGCCAGGGCGAAGCCCACCCTGATCATCCTGCTCGTCACGACGGTCTTCGTCCTCGTCATCGCCTGCGCCAACGTGGCCAACCTGACGCTCACGCGGCTGGTGCAGCGCGAGCGGGAGATGGCGATCCGCGCCGCGCTCGGGGCGCGGGGCGCGCTGCTGCGGCGTCAGCTGCTCGCCGAAAACCTGGTGCTCTCGATCGTCGGCGGCGTGCTCGGGCTCGGGCTCGCGGTCGCGGGGCTCGATCTGCTGACGAAGTATGCCAGCCGGTTCACGAACCGCACCGGCGAGATCGCGCTCGATGGGTGGGTGCTCACGTTCACGCTGGTCGTGTCGATCGCGCTCGCGCTCGTGTTCGCGTGGGCGCCGCGGCTCGGCTTCCTCAATGATCCGGTCCGCGCGATGGCCAGTGGCGGCGGGCGCGCGACCGGCGGCCTCGGCCGGCGCCGCGCGCAGCGCGCATTGGTCGTGAGCCAGCTCGCGGCCTCCTTTACCCTCCTCATCGGCGCCGGGCTCCTCACCCGGAGCCTGCTCCAGCTCTACGCGGTCGATCCGGGGTTCGACCTGTCCAACGTCCTCAGCCTGCAGGCTCCCGACTTCAGCAACTTCAACCGCGAGCGACGGCTGCAGTTCTCACGCGACGTGCTCGACCGCGTCAGGGGCGAGGCGAACGTGCAGTCAGCGGCGATGGCCTCGGCGGCTCCGCTCGCCGGCTCGTTCCCGCAGCAGCAGGAGTTCCAGGTCGAGGGCGCGGATCTCGAGGCGGTTGCGACGGCACCCCGGACGGTCACACGCCTGGTCAGCACCGGCTATTTCGAGACGGTCGGCACGCGGGTCAAGGTCGGCCGCGGATTCCTGCCCCGCGATACCGGCACGGCGCCCCCGGTGGTGGTCCTCAGCGAGTCGATGGCGCGCTATTACTTCAAAGACCAGAATCCGATTGGCCGGAGGATCAGCTGGAAGCTGTTCAACGGCAACTGGTCACCGAAGGCTGAAATCGTCGGCATCGCCGCCGATTCGCGCGCCGACGGCATCGAACAGGCGCCGCTCCACACCATGTATCAACCCGACGCGCAGACCAACGCGACGTCGACGCTCCTCGTCCGCACCGCCGCCACCGACCGCATCGCGCCGCGCGTCGTCGAGACGATTCGCAGCCTCGACCCGAACCGTCCGATCGATCACGTGCAGACGCTGGAAGAAATCCGCGACGAGACGATCGCGCCTCAGCGGCTCAATGCCACCTTGATCGGACTGTTTGCGCTGCTGGCGCTCGCGATTGCGACGGTGGGTGTGGCGGGCGTGCTCGCCTTCTCGGTCAGCCAGCGCACCAACGAGCTCGGCATCCGGCTCGCGCTCGGGGCTGAAAGGCAGACGATCCTGAAGATGATCCTGGGCGAAGGGGCTGTGATGGCCGGGATCGGATTGATCGTGGGAGGGCTGGCGGCGATTCCCCTCTCGCGGCTGCTCAGCGGCTTGCTCTTCGGTGTCGAGCCGATCGATCTACCAACGATTGCCGTGTCGGCGGTGCTGCTGGTCGCAGTCGCGCTGATCGCGGCATGGATTCCTGCGCGCACGGCCACGGCCGTCGATCCGATTACTGCGCTGCGACAATAGTCCGGCGGCTCGGCGGTTCGGCGGCTCGGCGGTTCGCGAAGAGCCCTGAAGTGTGGCAACCGGGCGGAAGCGACGCGCGGCTGCTAACAAGTAGCCGGATGGTTATTAGCGCCCGACCCGAACCCCCGAGCCGCCGACCCCCCGAACCGCCGACGTCAGTTCACCCACTCCGCAATGAACACATTCGTCTCCCCTTCCGCTTTGGCCTCGCGGTTCGACGCGAACACGAGGTGCCTGCCGTCGGGTGAGAACATCGGGAAGCCGTCGAACGTCGCGTTGAACGTCACGCGCTCGAGGCCCGTGCCGTCCACATTGATCAAGTAAACATCGAAGTTGCGGCCTTTCGGGTCGTCTTCGTTCGACGCGAAGATCAGGCGTTTGCCGTCCGGGTGCCAGGACGGGGCGAAGTTGGCGCCGCCGAGCTTCGTGACCTGGCGCAGGTTGGCTCCATCGCGATCCATCACGAACAGCTCGAGCTGGGTCGGACGCCACAGGCCTTCCTTCAGCAGCGCGCGATAGTCGTCCAATTCCTTCCCGGCCTCGAGGCTGTGGCCGCGGAACGCGATGCGCTTGCCGTCGTACGAGAAGAACGGACCCCCGTCAGGGCCGGCGCGATTGGTGAGACGACGGACGCCGGAGCCGTCGGCGTTCATGGTGTAGATTTCCATGTCGCCGTCGCGGACGCTGGTGAACGTGATCAGCCCGTCGGGCGCGATCGTCGCTTCGGCGTCGTAGCCGGGAGTGCGGGTCAGCGGGCGCAGGTTGGTGCCGTCGGCTTTCGCGCGATAGATGTCGTAGCTCGCGTAAATCGGCCACACATAGCCGCGCTCGAAACTGGGGCGCGGCGGGCAGGCGGCGCCGGCTTCGTGCGTCGACGCGAACAGGATCTCATCGCCCGCGGGATAGAAGTACCCGCACGTGGTCCGGCCGGTGCCGGTGCTGACGCGGCGCTGATCCGATCCGTCCAGCTTCATCGTGTATATCTGATCGCACGGATAGTCGGGACGCGTGGACTGATAGATCAAGCGCTTGCCGTCCGCGGAGAAGTAAGCTTCCGCGTTTTCGCCGCCGCTGGTCAGCTTCCGGATGTTGCGCAGGTGCCGCTCGCCCTTGCTGACTGCCGCGGCAGCGGGGGCCGGTGCGGTCACGGGCGCTTGACGGCCCGCAGAAATGTTGAGAGAAAACACGAACGCCGCGGTGACGATCACACCAGCGGCGCGGATGAGTTGAACCATCCGCTAAGATTAGCCGATCCTCATCGGGAGCCTGCTTGATGCTTGACGAGGCAGGCCCTGGACCACGCCTGATGCTCGAACAGGCTGACAACTCATTGATCATGGATGACCAGCAGCAGCGATCGCTCGACCGCGGCGGATGCCGGCCGTCCAATCGAACACCTCATCCGTCCGGCATTCCGGGCGAACTCACCTTCATGCAGCCGGAACTGGTGGACCTGCTGACCGTCGGCAACGCCGCATTTTCCGCTCGCGCCCGCAGCCGCGCGGCATGCGGCCTGCCAGACGACTGCGGACCCGCCATGGCCGGGTTCGTAAACGTAACCAACGGACAGCACGTAGAATCAGCAAGATCCGAGGAGTGAGGTAAGAGGTTCACACGTTGGAGCCCGCCACGCCGGTTACACCTTTGTACGGCGGTGTCCCTTTTCGCGCCACCGCGATGCAGGTGGTCGTGTGCGTGCTCGCGGCGTGGACGGTCGGGCAGGCGGCGGGCCAGGCCGGCGTCGGCCGGATCGAGGGCCACGTGCGGGTCATTCCTCCCCCTGCCGGCGCGGTTCCGTCAGGGGTCTACCCTTCCCGCCGCGTCAGCAAGCCACCGCCGAAGGCTTCTGAAATAGCGAACGTCATCGTCTTTCTGAAGGATCCGCCGAAACGCGCCGAGCTGCCGGCGATGCGCGCCACCATCACCCAGAAAGATGAAGCGTTCGTGCCTCGCGTGGTGGCGATCACTAAAGGATCGACAATCGATTTTCCGAACACCGACCCGTTCTTCCACAACGTCTTTTCCCTGTCGAAGGGCGCCAACTTCGATCTCGGGCGCTATCCGAAGGGAGAGTCGCGGGACCGACGCTTCCCGAACCCGGGCCTGGTGAAGGTCTACTGCCACATCCATTCGCATATGACCGCGGCGATCATGGTGTTCGACCACCCGTTCTTCCGCATTCCCGGCGCTGACGGCAGCTTTGCACTGGACGATGTCCCGGCCGGGAACTACCAGATCAGCGCGTGGCACGAGCGGATCGGGGAGAGCTCGAGCACGATCAAGGTCGAAGCCGGACGAACGGCACGGATCGAGTTCGAGCTGCCGATGGAAGCCGACCGATGATCACGCGCCTGTTCGGCCCGCCACGCCTTGTCGTCCGGACGTCGCTCGCGATGTTCGCGGTGGTCGCCATCGTGCTGACGGCCGTGCTGCTGTTGATCGCGATTCAAGGAAGCGGTTACGTCCGAGAGACGGTGACGAAGAATCTCGAATCGGCCCAGCGCATGCTCTCCGCGCTGGAAGAGCGCCAGTCGCGGGAGTTGCTGGCGCAGGTGGCGGTCGTGGCCGAGAGCCCGACATTGAAAGCGGCGATCGACACCTATCAGGCCGAGATCCGGCGGTCCGACGCGAACACCCGCGCCGAGCTGATCAGGACGATCGACCGCGAGCTCGAAAAGGTCGCGTCCAGGCTCAAGCCGGACGTGGTGGCGGTGAGCGATCCGGCAGGCAACGTTCTCGCCGTGGCAGGCCAATACTGGGAAAGCTGGCCCTCGTTCGTCACGCCACCCGCCGCGCGGGAGCTCGAGACCGTCGTCACGCTCCCTTCGGGCGTGTTTCGTCGATTCAGCACGCCGCTGGCGCTCCAGGATGTAGAGATCGGATTCCTCAGCGTGGCAACCGCCCTGGACAAGGGCTACGCCAAGCGGATGTCCGACCTGTCCGGCGCGAGCACCCTGGTCGCGTCGGAAGGGCGCGTCATCGCAACCACGCTGCCGCCCGCCGCTGCCGCCGCGCTCAGCGAACGGGTGATTCAGCAGTTGCCGGGCACCTCCACCATCAGGCTTGCAGGCGACGAATACGCGGTGCGCCAGGTCGTCCGGACCGGCCAGGCAACGGTCTACACGCTGGATTCGATTGACGGCGCGGTCAATCCGGTCATGAGCAACGCGCTCAAGGCAATCATCTGGCTCGGTGTGGTGGTCTTCTCGCTCGCCGGGCTGGCCAGCCTGTGGACGGCGCGCAGCCTCGCCCGCCCCATCGACACGCTGTCGAAATCCCTCTCGGAAATGACCGAGTCGCGCAACTTCGACACGCCGCTGCTGGCGACCGGCTCGAGCCTCGAGGTGGATGCGTTGACGCGCAGCTTCAACTCGATGATGGCGACGGTCGCGGCGGCCGAGGCCGAGACCCAGAGCACCTACGTCGGCGCAATCCGGGCGCTGGCGCTCGCGCTCGATGCGCGCGATCCTTACACGGCCGGTCATTCCGAGCGCGTGAGCGCGATCTCCGTCACGATCGGCCGCCAGATGGCCCTGGACGCCGAGGACATCGACATCCTGAGACTTGGCGCGCTGCTCCACGACATCGGCAAGATTGGCATCAGCGACCACGTTCTCCGTAAGCCCGAGGCGCTGACGGCCGAGGAGTTCGAGCTGATCAAGGAGCATCCGGTCCTCGGCGCGCGGATGTTGCGATCGGTGCCCTTCCTGACGCAGCATCTGCCCATCGTCGAGCTGCATCACGAGCGTCCCGACGGAAGGGGTTATCCTTACGGCCTGACGGCAGACGAGATCCCGATGCTCGCGCGGATCGTCCATGTCGCCGACGCGTTCGACGCGATGACCAGCGCCCGTGCCTACCGGCCGGCGCTCGACTCGGGTTACGCGATTCGCGAGTTGTGGCGGTGCGCCGGGACACAGTTCGATGCAGAGGTGGTGCAGGCACTCGTGCAGGCGGTAGCGGAACCCGGCAAGCTGACGACGGAGCAGGCCGTAGCCGACGTCGCGAAGGCGGCCACGCCGCGAAAGCTGGCACTGGTTCCTGCCCGGAGCTGATCGTGCGGCTCGACCCCAGGTTTTTCTCTTTCGCGCGACTGGCCGCCACAGTCCTGACCGCGGCCGCCGTCCAGGCTGCGTCCGTCTCGGCGCAGGGCCTCCAGCCCGGCCGCATGGCCATCGAGGCGGTTGCCGCCATCAGCACGTCGTCGACCGACGCCGACGATCCGTTCGTCTTCCTCGATCTCGCGAACACCATTCGCGTCAATGAGAAGCTCGACGTCATCGTGCGGCCCTACGCGCGGCGTCTGCCGGGCGGAGACTGGGACGCGCTCCTCTATCAGGCGCAGATTCGCTACCAGCCCGCGGAACGGGTCCGGCTCGATGCGGGAATCATTGCGTCTCCGCTCGGTCTCGGCACGTTCGAGCTGCGACAGGATCTGAATCCGCTGGTCGGATCACCCTTCTACTACTTCGCCCCGCTGCCGGCGTTCGAGCGGCCGTCGGACCGTGTGCAGCTGTTCTCGGGCGGATATCCGCTCGGAGCGATTCTCAGTGTGTCGGGAGGGTGGTGGGACGCCCGCACCGGCATTACGGACGGAACACCCGCGCGGTATCGGAAGATTTTTGCGAACAACAACCCGGAGGCGGCCGCTCAGTTCATCGCCGGGGCAGGGGTCACGCCTCTGCCGGGGCTCCGCGTCGGCACCGGCTTCGCGCACGGCCCCTATCGCCGCTCGAACGATCAGGACTATTACGGACTGCCCGACTACGCGGTGCTCACCGATGCGGATGCCACCGTCTTCAACCTCGAGGCCGAGTATGCAATCGCCTATACACGGTTGAGCGGCGAATGGGTGCGGGATTCTTTCGAGAACAACGGATCACCGGCCGTGTCGCGGGGCTTTTACGTGCAGGGCGTGCAGACGATCACACCGCGGATATTCACCGCGGCACGCTTCACCCGGGTCTCGGCGCCCGTCCTCGTGAGCACGACTGTCGCACGCTCGACGCGCAAAGCGCTCGAGCTCTCGGGCGGCTACCGGATCACACCTCAACTCACCGTCAAGGCCGGTTACGAGGGTGGACAGCGCTTCAACGTCACCGACTGGACACACGCCGCAGTCGCTTCCCTCGTGTGGTCGCGCCGCTGGTTCTAAACGTATTCAGTTGAGTCGCAGAAGTATGTAATCCCGACGGAGCCGCAGGTGGGTGCGGCCCCGTGCGTTCAACAGGCTCACCGCTTCTTGCTGGCGCCTTTGCGCGAGCGGCCGCCCGACGATCTGCTCTTCCGCGCGCGGCCACCCGACGATTTCCGCGAACCGCCGCTGCTCGACGCTTTGCGCGCGCCACCGCGGGAGCTGCCTGACATCTTCTTTCGAGAACGGCTACCGGCCGCTTTCCGCGCACCTGCGGAGCGCGATCTGCCGGAGGATTTCCGCGATCCGGCAGCGGAGCTCTTGCGCGCTCGACCGCTGCCCTTGCGCGACGGGCCTTTCCTTCCACCCCCGGTCTCGCCAGTCGCGCCTTCACTCATTCCAGCGCCATCGTCGACGTCTTCGTCCATGATGAGATCTTCAGAGTCGATATCTCCGCGTGACATGCTGTAGTGCCTCCTTCTCCTGAAGGCGGGTCGCAACAATCATGCCCCGTCACGATCGAAAAGCGACCGCGCGCGTCATCGTGCTCCTCGCGGTGGGACTGCTCGCCGCCTGCGGACGACAACCGGCTCCTGCCGCACCGCCACCGGTTCGCGGAGTCGTCTTGATCACGATTGACACACTTCGTGCGGATCGGCTCGGAGCGTACGGATACAAACGTGCGCGCACGCCTGTTTTCGATGGGCTCGCAGGTCGCGGAGCGCGGTTCGATCGCGCCTATGGTGCGGCGCCGATCACGCTGCCTTCACATGCCTCACTTTTGACGGGCCGCTATCCGCAGGGTCATGGCGCACGCCACAACGGCATGCGCATCGACCACGGTGTCCCACTCCTGACCGAAGCATTCGCCAGGGCCGGCTTCCCGACGGGCGCATTCGTTGGGGCCTTCCCGCTCGATCGACGGTTCGGGCTGGCGCGCGGCTTCCAGGTCTACGGCGATCGGATGCCTCGCACCGCGGGCACTGTCGCGAACGAGCGTCCGGGACATGCCGTCGCCGACGAGGCGATCGGCTGGTTGCGCGGCCTCGGAACCGGGCGGTTTTTCCTGTGGGTCCACCTGTTCGAGCCGCACGCTCCATACGGCGCTCCGGGAGACACGCGTCCGGTCGAGGAGCGCTACGACGATGAGATCGCGGAGGCGGATCGGCAGGCCGGCCGCGTGCTGGAAGCGCTTGGCGATGCTGCGCGTGATTCGGTGATCGTGGTTGCGGCCGATCACGGTGAAGCTTTCGGCGAGCACGGCGAGATTGCGCACAGCATCTTCGTCTACGACACGACCCTGCGCGTCCCGCTGATTGTGGCCGGCCCCGGGATCGACGCACGCACGGTGGAGTCGCCTGTATCGCTGGTCGACGTCGCGCCGACACTGGCGCGCCTCGCCGGACTCGGCACGTTCGACGCGGACGGCGTCGATCTGTCGCCGGCGCTGCACGGCGGGACCATCGGCGGTCGGCGGCTCTATGCGGAGTCGTTCGCACCGCTGCTCGACTTTGGATGGAGTCCGCTCCGGAGCGTTCGTCAGGACGGCTGGAAAGTGATCGATGCCCCTCGTCCCGAGCTGTATCAGACGTCCACCGATCCGGATGAACAGCGGGACCTCGCAGGCTCAGAGACGACGCGGCTCGCGGCGCTCCGCGAGATCGTCGATCGATATTCCTCAGCCAGCCTTGCCGCGCGCGCGCCTGCTGATCGCGAGAGCGCCTCGCGGCTGCAGGCGCTAGGCTACGTCGGCACCGGCAGATCCGTCGCCGGCAATCGCGCGGATCCGAAGGATCGCCGTCAGCTGGCTGCAGACATGGCGCGGGTGACGTCAGGGGAACTGCGAGGCAAAGACCTGGAGCGCGCGCTCCGCAGCATTCTCGCCGGCGATCCAGGCAATCCGCAGGCAAGCATGAGGCTCGCGTTCACGCTGTCCGAATCAGGGCGCTGCGCGGACGCGATGCCACACTTCAAGATCGCGATCGCGAACGGGATCCCCGGGGCAGATCCGCATCTCGGAGTCGCGCGGTGTCATGCGGTCGCGCGCCGCTTCGACGCCGCCGCAGCTGAGCTCCGCGCTGCGGCTCGCGCGGAGCCGGACAATCCGGTGGTGCTCGCTAACCTGGGGATCGTTCTGTCGGACGGTGGGCGGCCGTCCGAGGGGATCGCGCCGCTTACTCGCGCGGTGACCGTCGATCCGGATTTCCACGAGGCGCGCTTCAACCTCGTCGTCGCCTACGCGCGCGCAGGCAATCGGGTCGAGGCTACCCGTCAGGCGGAAGAACTGCTGACGAGGCTTCCGGCCGATGCTCCGCAACGGCCCGAGGTTCAGCGGTTGTTGGCCGAGGTGCGCTAGGGGTCTGATTCGTCCCATTGTTTGTCCCTCTTCATTCAAGATCTCGTATCGCGGGCGCAGTTTCTTGGTCTTGACCCCACAGCCGGTCACCGCATTCGGTCCTGAATTTCGCGGTTTCATAGCGCTATTACCGCGATTGAGCCCTACTGCCGTGGTCTGGCACTTGCAGCCTGCCGTTCGTCCCAAATCGCGGGACTGCACCCATACAGAGGTCACAGGAGGCCATAGGGAATGAAAAGGATGATTTTCGCAGCGCTCACGCTCTGCACGCTGGTGCTGAGCTCCCCCGCGTTTGCGCAGCAGATAACGGGGAACATCAGCGGCCGCATCACCGACGACCAGAGCGCGGCGGTACCGGGTGTAACGGTCACGGCCACCAACGCCGAGACCGGCTACGTGCGGGTGGGCCTGACTGATGGTGAGGGCATCTACCGCCTGACCGGCCTCCCCGTGGGCACCTACGACATCACCGCCGAGCTCCAGGGCTTTACGAAGATCAACCAGAAGGCGATCGTCTTGAACGTCGGTCAGACGCTCGACATCCCTATCACGCTGAAGGTCGCCGCACTCGCGGAAGCCGTTGAAGTCCGCGGCGAAACGCCGCTGATCGAGCGGACCTCATCATCGGTCGGCGGAGTGGTCGACGTCGAGCGCATCGAGAGCATGCCGCTCAACGGACGGCAGTTCGCCAACGCGGCGATCACCATCCCCGGCGTGGGACTCGGCTTCCACTCGGATCCGACCAAGAGCACGCAGTACTCGCCGCAGATCGCCGGCGGCAACGGCCGCAACGTCAACTACCAGATCGACGGCGGCGACAACAACGACGACACCGTCGGCGGCCTGCTGCAGCTCTATCCGCTCGAGGCCATCCAGGAGTTCAACTTCGTCACCCAGCGCTACAAGGCCGAGTACGGCCGCAGCAACGGCGGCGTCATGAACATCGTCACCAAGAGCGGGACCAACCAGATGCGCGGCAGCTGGTTCACGAACTTCCGCGACGAGAGCCTCAACTCCAAGACGATGACGGAGAAGGTCAACAACGTCGGCAAGCAGCCGTACGAGCGGTATCAGTACGGCGGCTCGTTCGGCGGCCCGGTGGTGCAGAACCGCGCGCACTTCTTTGTCGCGGCCGAACGCACGCAGCAGGACACGCAGCAGGCGGTCACGACGCTGGGCCTCGTTCCGTCGCAGGACGGCGTCTATCCGACCCCGAACCGCGAGAACCTGATCACGGGGAAAGTGTCGTCCAATGTCACCCCCAATCAGCTCGTGGCGGTTCGCTACGGACGCAACACCAACTCCCAGGTCTACAGCGCCGAACCCCGCAGGGTGCCCGAGAACTGGGGGGACAGCGCCAACACCTTCAATTCGATCAACCTGAATCACAACTGGGTGCTCGGCGGCTCGAAGCTGAACGAGTTCATCTTCCAGTATGCCGACTTCGAAAACCACATCGACGGACGGACGACGGCACCGCAGCAGATTTTTCCGAATGGCGTGACGACGGGTTACAACACCAATACGCCCCAGACCACTGCCCAGCACAAGTATCAGTTTCGTGACGACTTCTCATGGCACGTCACCGGCAAGGGCGGCCTCGGTCACGACATGAAGGCGGGAGTCAACTACATTCACGAGCCGAAGCTGTACGTCACGTTCAGCTCGGGCAGCGCCGACTACGCCTACACCCATCTGACCAACGACCTCAACGGTCCGATCAGCCGCGTGACTCGTAACAAGCCCGGCGCCTCGGCCAACCTGCCGATGGATCAGTACGGCTTCTACATCCAGGACGACTGGCGCGCGACCAGCCGGCTGACGATCAATGCCGGGCTGCGCTACGACCTCGTCACCGGGTTCCTCATCGACCAGTCGGCCATCCCCAATTACGTCGCGCTCACCAATGCGGCGGCCGCTGGGCGGTTCGACGGCGTGCCCGGGTTCGACGAGTTCGGCAAGAAGGCGCAGGAGGACAAGAACAACTGGCAGCCGCGGGTCGGCGGGGTCTACGACCTTCGCGGTGACGGCCGCGACGTCGTCCGCGCCGGGTGGGGCGTCTACTACGACTACGGCTTCACCAACGCGAACATCCTGTTCCCGGGCCTGAGCGCGCAGGGTGGATCGGGCGTCGTGTTCGACGTGAACAACACCGCCGGCATCAAGAACCCGGACGGCAGCTTCTTCACGGCCGGCCAGCCGATCTCGAACATCGCCTCGCTGAACGAAGTCAATCCGAACGGGCCGTTCTACAGCTCGAACGTCGCGGCGCCGCAGATCCGGCAGCCCTACACGCAGCAGTCATCGGTGGGCTGGTCGCACGAGTTCTCGAACTCGACGGTGCTCGACATCGACTACACGCACTCGGTGGGCAAGGACCTCGGCGTCCGCTGGCCGCTGAATACGCGTCTCCCGGTGCCCGCCGGAAACGGCCCACGCCGCTATGCCGATCTCCCGCTGAACCCCGCCAACCCGACGATGAACATGAGCATCGGCTCGTCGCAGTACGACGGGATCAACTTCGGCGTCCGCCGTCGCATGACCAACGGCATCCAGCTCAACGCCTGGTACACCCTGGCGAAGGCCACGGGCCGCGGCGGTCAGGCGGTCGACGAGCTGACCACGAACCTGGTGCAGGACTCGTTCAACCCGCTGGGCGACGTCCAGGACGGACCGGCCGCGCGCACCGACGCGCGCCACAAGATGACGATCAGCGCGATCATCAACGCGCCGTGGGGCATCACCGTAGCGCCGGTCTTCCGGTACCGGTCGGCGCTGCCGATGCACACCTGGTACGGCTACGACAACAACCTCGACGGCGTCAGCAACGACATGTATCCGACCGCCTACCGGTTCAAGAGCGTGGACGATGCCGGCATTCCGTCGTTCGAGGAGATGGGGGCCTGCGAGACGGTGAACTGTGGCCGCGGCGCGCCGTTGTCACAGTTCAACTTCCGCGTGGCGAAATCGTTCCCGCTCAGGGGGACGCTCCGCGCCGAGGTCTTCGGCGAGGTGTTCAACCTGTTCAACGCCATCAACCCGGCGTTCAGCGTCGGCGCAGTGTCGTCTGCCGCGGTGTTCACCGGCACGCTCGCCGACCACACAAGCAACACGGTGTTCATGAAGCCCAACGCCTATGCCGGCGACAACGGGCAGCCCGAACAGCGGGTCGGCCAGCTCGGGTTCAGGATCGTTTTCTAGTTTCGATCAGCGGATCTTCTTGGGGCGCGTGGGGTGATCACCCACGCGCCCGTTTCTTTTTGTGGCGCGGGTTCCGGGTTCCAGGTGCTGGGGTTCGAGGTTCGGTTCTCGGTTCCTGGGTTCGGTTCTGGGTGCCGGGTGGGTCTTCAACGTTTGTACGTGGTTCGCGGCTTCGTCGAACCTTGAACCCAGAACCCCGAACCGAACCCAGGAACCGAGAACCGAACCCCCGGCACCCGGAACCCGGAACCCGGAACCAACCACTATCTGAAAGCCCCAACCCTCGGCTGGCGATGAAACTGCATCAGACCGCCGGCGGACGCACGCGGTCGGCCCCGTTCGCCGTTTGTCGCGACAATCCTGTAATCAGCGTGCCCAAATTGCGCGTCCACGACCTCTCGACATGAAGCAGCTTCTCGCGGCGTCAATGTGCGGCGTCATCGGCGCGTCAACCGTGCTGGCTGGCGGCGCCGCGCCAGGTGCCACCCAGTATGTGACCCTCGGGGAGTACTACAGCACTGTCTACACCGCCGCACCCGAGGCGCATGCGGAATACGTCTGGTGGCGCACGGAACCACTGATGCTGCGCGTGAGCGTCACGAACGAGGGGCGGGATCCGATAGTGCTCCGGATGCCGAAGTCCGGGCGCCCATTCGTCGTCTCGATCGCGCCGATTGAAGGTCGAAGCCAGCAGACCGCGAAAGTGAACTGGTCTTCGCTCGTGACTCGCAGCGCGAGCCTGTCAGAGCGACCGGCGACCCTGCCGGCCATGCTGGAATCATCATCCTTGCTGCGGTGGACCGGCGTGACTGCGGACGTTTCGTCCTTGCATCCTGGAATCTACCGTTTCGTGGTGCGATCGGAACTGGATCTGAGCGGCGCGTCGCTGCAGGTAAACAACGACTCCGTCAGGATCGATCTCCGGGATGTCGCAACCGACACCGATCGGCTGGAGTTGCTCCGGATCCGAGCCACTCGATGCCTTACGGAAAGACAGTTTGCCTGCGTCGAGAGCTTCGCGGACCAGATGGCGAAGCTTTACCCGCAGGCCGCCATCGCATTCTGGTTGAAAGGACAGTCCGCCGCCGCCCGAGGCAACGCTTCAAGCGCTCGTCGTCACTATTCGAAGAGCGTGGAGCTGCTCGGCTCGAAAGCCGACCGGCTCTTTACGACGTTGAACGGGGAACACCGGTCGAGCGAATTCATCGCCGGCATCGAAGCAAGGCTCAAACAGTTGCATTGAGCTATCAGCAACGATCGTTTGTACATCTCGCCGCTTGAAGAAGCATTCAGGGGATCCGGGCGTAATCTCTTACAAAGCTGAAAGCTCACATGCCCGGCGGAGTGAACCGCCCGTCCTGCGCCAGCCATCCTCCGTCGGCGAACAGGATCGTCCCGGTCACGAAGCTCGCGGCATCCGACGCGAGGAACAGTGCGGGGCCGACCATCTCCTCCGCCGTTCCCCACCGATTCAGGGCACTCTTCTCCGCGTAAGCCTTGAACCAGCTCGGATCGTTCCTGATGGGCGCCGTCAGCGGCGTTTCGATCACGCCGGGTCCGATCGCATTGACCCGCACGCCGAACGGGCCGAACTCGGATGCGGCGCCGCGGACCATCTGGACGATGCCGGCCTTGGTCGCCGCGTAGACCGACTGGCCCGGCTCGACCACCTGGGACCGGATCGACGAGAACAGCACGATGCTGCCCCGGCGCTGCGCGGTCATGATGCGGCCGGCTGCGCGAAGCACGTAGAAGGTTCCCTTCAGGTTCAGATCGAGGACGCGATCGAGCTCGTCATCCTGGTAGTCGAGGATCTTCTTGCGGAAGTTGATGCCGGGCGTGCACATCACGACGTCGAGGCTGCCGTGTCCTTCGCGGATTCGCGTGAACGTCCCATCGACCGAGGCGGCATCGCGGATGTCGAGCACTGCTGCGTCGCAGTCGAATCCTTCCGACCGTGCGGCCGCTGCGACCCGCTCGGCGGCGTCTGGCTTGACGTCCAGGCAGGTGACGCGCGCTCCAGCGCGCGCGGCGCCGAGCGCAACCGCCTCGCCGATGCCGGAGCCGCCGCCAACTACCGCGGTGACCCGTCCTGACAGATCGAAGATGTTGTGCACTGGCATCAGGTCTCCTGGGGTCGGTCAGTGAGTCCTCCGGGCGAACACGACGACGACAGCCGCGGCGACAGCGGCGAACACACCGGCCAGGACCGGATCCGCCCACCGGAACTGGGGGGTAATGAAGGTCCACGCGGCAAACAGGCCGATGAGTCCCGCCACGATCGATGCTGCGGCTGCGCGCGTATCCATGCCGCGCACGTAGAGGCCGCCGACGATCGGCACGAAGAACGTCACGACCATCACCTGATAAAAGACCTGGACTGCCCCGAGCACGGTTCCGACGACGAGCGACAGGACAACGCCCGCCGCGCCTCCCGCGGCCGCCGAAAAACGGGCCACACGCAGCAGCTGCGCGTCGCTCGCGGCGGGATTGATGTGGCGCTTGTAGACGTCCTTCGAAATCGCCGTCGACAGCATGAACAGGATGGTGTCGCAGGTGTCGACCTCGGTCGAGAACACCGCCGACAGCGCGAGCGCTCCCAGCCACGGCGGCAGCGCCGTCATCAGGAACGCGGGCAACACGTCGTTGGGATTCACGATTCCAGGCACCGCCGAGCGTGCGGCCATGCCAAAGATCACCGGCACGAAGGCGAACGACATCAGGACGAGAGCGTTGAGGCCGATGCCGATTTTCAGCGCCGACTCCGACCGGGCGGAGTATGCCTTCTGGATCAGGCCGGGAGAAATCAGAAAAGATGGTGCCGTGAGAACTACGAACATCCAGCCGGACCCGGGGCCTGAGGAATGCAGGAAATTGGCGAAGAAGGGGGGCGCGCCAGGGGGATCGCTGACACCCGCGAATCCTCCTGCATTGCCGAGGACGACCGGCAACGCGAAAAGGAACCCGCCGAGCATGACGATCAGCTGCAGGCTGTTGACCCACGCCGACCCGAGCAGCCCTCCCGCTACGAAGTAGATGGTCATGATCGCCGCGCCGATGAGTGCGCCGCTCCAGAGCGGAATGCCGATCACGAGCTTGAGAATCGTCGCGCCCGCGAGCAGCTGGCCCGCGAGCAGCAACAGCGCGGCGAGACAGATGACGATGGAGAGCGCGGTCCGAATGCCTGCGCCGTAGCGGAATTCCAGGTAGTCGCCGGTCGTGTAGAACTGGTGAGCCTTCGCGAGCCGCCACAACGCCGGCGCCACGGTCAGCGCGAACAGCAGTGAGCCGATGCCTGCCGAACCGACCCACCACCAGGCGCTGATGCCTTCCTGATACGCCTTTCCAGCGACACCGACCGTCGACGCCGCACCGATGTTCGCGGCGAGCATGGACGACATCAGCAGCGCCGGGCCCAGCGAGCGACCGCCGACGAAGAAGTCACTGCTGCCCCTCACGAACCGCGAGGCCCAGACGCCGAGCGCGACGACGCCGACCGAATAGACGATGAGCAATATGAGGTGGAGACTCACGGGGGTCAGATCTTGTATTTCAACAGAACATTCATTTATCCGCGGTCCGCGGTCCGCGGTCCGAAAAAACGATGTTGAAATACAAGATCTGACCCCGAGTCCGCGTTCGGGTGGCGCGTGCTATGTTACGACACGATGTCGTCTCTGGCGGCCATGGACCGCGTGTTCGGGGCCATTGACGCTGCCGCCGCGGAGATCGTCGAGTTCACGCGCGATCTGATCCGCATCCCCACGGTCAACCCGCCCGGCGAGGCTTACGAGGACTGCGCGCGGCTGATCGGGGGACGGCTCGAACAGTTCGAGTTCCACGTCAGCTACGTGGCCGCCGACGGCCTTCCCGAGCACACGTCCCGCCATCCACGCGTCAATGTCGTCGGCTCCCGCCGCGGACGCGCGGCGCGGCCCAACCTTCACCTCAACGGCCACTTCGACGTCGTCCCTGCCGGCCATGGATGGACGGTGGATCCGTTCGGCGGCGTCGTACGCGACGGCCGCATCTACGGGCGCGGTGCATGCGACATGAAAGCGGGGATTGCCGCCGCTGTCTATGCCGTGGAGGCGATCCGCCGCGCCGGCATCGCGCTCGACGGATCGGTGGACATCAGTGCCACCGTCGACGAAGAGAGCGGCGGGTTCGCCGGCGTGGCCTACCTGACCCGGCACGGCTGGATCTCCACGGACCGAACCGATGCGGTCATCATTCCCGAGCCCCTGAACGTCGATCGGATCTGCATCGGTCATCGCGGCGTCTATTGGTTCGAGGTGACGACGCGAGGCCGGATCGGCCACGGCAGCATGCCGTTCCTGGGCGTGAGCGCGATCGATCACATGGGACTCATCCTCGAGCGAATGAGGCGCGAGCTGATCCCGACGCTCGCAGTGCGTGAAACCGATGTTCCAGTCGTGCCTCCGCTCGCGCGCCACGCCACCCTCAACATCAACGGCATCGCAGGCGGACAGCCGGTCGACGGGATCCAGACGCCTTGCGTCGCCGACTCGTGCACGGCGATCTTCGATCGCCGGTTCCTGCTCGAGGAGGGCTTCGATGGCACCAAGGCCGAGATCGAAGCGCTCCTCGAACGCGAAGCTGTCCATACGCCCGACCTGATCTATGAACTGCGCGACCTGATGGTGGTGCATCCCGTGCGCACACCCGCCTCGTCTCCGGTGATTGGAGCCCTCGAGCGGGCGATTCAGCAGGTGCTGGGCCGGCCGGCCGAACACATCGCCAGCCCGGGCACCTACGACCACAAGCACGTCGATCGGATCGCCGGCATCCCCCACTGCGTCGCCTATGGCCCTGGCATCCTCGATCTCGCGCATCAACCGGATGAGTGGTGTGGCATCGACGATTTGATCAACGCGACGAAAGTCCTCGCGATGGCGGTCCTCGATCTGACTACTCGGCCTGCATGACTCACGTGTAACATCGGCGGCAGGGGCCCCACCCCGGAGGAATACGAGCGATGCGGAAGGTACTCGTCGCGCTTCTGATGCTTGTGCTCCCTGTGTCGGCGCCCCGACTCGCCGCGGCACAGGCGACAGGAACGATTACCGGTGTGGCCAGCGACCCCGCCGACGCACCGGTTCCCGGCGTCACGATTGACGTGACCAACACGGACACGAACCAGTCGCGGAGCACCGTCACCGGCGCGGACGGCTATTACACGGTTCCTCTTCTCCAGCCCGGCTCCTATCTCGTAAAAGCCTCGCTCTCGGGCTTCCGGACGACACAACGAGACCGGATCCGGGTGACCGTCGAAAGCGCCACTCGCGTGGACTTCAAGCTTGCGCTCGCGGGCGTCGCCGAGACGCTCGTCATCGTTGCCGAACCGCCGCTCGTCGAGACGTCCAGCTCCCAGCTCGGCATCGTCGTCGACGAGAAGAAGATCGTCGAGCTGCCGTTGAACGGGCGGAACTTCACCCAGCTCGGAACGCTGTTGCCTGGCGTGATCGCTCCTCCGGGAGCGCTCGGCGGGGCGGCGGGCGATGCGACGCCCGGCGGGTTCGGTGCCACGACGTCCGGCTTCAGCGTCAACGGCATGCGCAACCAGTCGAACAACTTCCTGCTCGACGGCGCCAGCAACAACGACACGTTCAACACCGGGTTCGTGACGCGGCCACCGCCCGACGCGATCCAGGAATTCAAGATCCTGACGCACTCCTACAGCGCCGAGTACGGCCGCAACGCAGGGTCCGTCGTCAACGTCGTGACGCGGGCGGGCAGCAATCTGCTGCGTGGTGCAGCCTGGGAGTTCAACCGGGACGACGCGCTGCAGGCGCGTAACTTCTTTGCACCCGCCGACCAGCCGAAGCCGAAGCTCCAGCAGAATCAGTTCGGAGGAAGCCTCGGCGGACCCTTGGTGCGGGATCGGTTGTTCGGGTTCGGTTATTACGAGGGCTACCGCAATACCAGCGGCACGACGACCAACATCGTGGTGCTGTCCGACGCTCAGCGCGGCGGCGATTTCTCTGGAGGCGCCGTCATCCGCGATCCACTCACGGGAGAGCCTTTCCCCGGCAACGTCATTCCCCCGCAACGGCTCGATCCCGCTGCACAGCGATTGATCGACGACTTCCTGCCGCGCGCCAACAGTGCCGGCAATCGCTTCATCGAGTCACCGGATTCTCGCGACGACCGGGATCAGTTCGGCACGCGCGTCGACTACCAGATCACCGGGCGACATTCGGTGCTCGGTCGTTATCTCCGCACCACGACCGACATCCGGACGCCGGCCACGACCCGGCCAATCGGCGGCGTCGCCCTCGCAACGCTGCAGGACTGGATGTTCTCCGACACTTTCATCATCAGTCAGCGCGCCATCAACGTCGCGCGGTTCTCCTACAACAAGATCGGGGCGAACCCGGCGGTCACGAGCGGGCTCCAGAATAACGACTACCTGATCAACGTGCCGCACAACCTCGCGGCAGCCCAGGGTCTCGCCAACATCATGGTCACCGGCTTCTTCAACCTGGGAGACGCGCAGCAACCATTCGTCGATCGCGTCAACCAGGTGTTTCAGTTCACTGACGACGTCACGTGGTTGAAAGGGACTCACGCGCTGAAGATGGGCTTCGACTTGCGCAAAGAGCACATGGTGATCGCGTTCGTGAACCGTCCGAACGGCGACTACACCTTCACGGGCTCACCCAGCGGGCGCACGGGCAACGCCGCGGCGGACTTCCTGCTTGGATTGCCGGCACAGTTCCGCCGGACGACAGCGAACACCATCCAGGACGGCACGGGCTGGCTCTACGCGGGCTACGTGCAGGACGACTTCCGGCCCTGGCCACGCCTTACGGTGAACGCGGGCCTGCGCTACGAGCTGCCGCTCCCCTTCGTGGACAAGAACGACGCGCTGAATTCGTTCAGGCCGGGGCAGCAGTCGACACGCTTTCCGCAAGCGCCGGCCGGGCTCGTGTATCCGGGTGATGCCGGCGTTCCGCGCGGCACGTACGACACCGACACGAACAATTTTTCGCCGCGGGCCGGCATCGCGTGGGATCCCACGGGCACCGGCCGCTCGAGCCTGCGCAGCGCGTGGGGCATCTTCTACGACGCACTCGCCGGCCAGGGTGATTTTTTCCAGAACGGCGTGCTCGCACCACCGTTCACACCGCTGCTGGAGGTGAACGCGCCCCCAGCCGCGTTGACGCTCCGGGATCCGCTCAGCGTCGTCAGCGGCGGCGCCGCGGGTTTTCCTCCCGGTTTGACGTTCATCGGCTGGGGCACCGATTTCACGACGCCCTACGCGCATCACTTCAACGTCACCTGGCAGCAGCAGCTTGGCGGGCGACTCGCCGGCGAGATCGGTTACGTCGGCTCCCGAGGGTTCCACCTTCCCATCTTCATCGAGGTCAATCCCGGCGTTTACACATCCGGCCAGACGAGCGCCGGTGCACGGCTGTTCCCCGCCTTCGCACTCGTCCGCCCGACATTCTCCGTCGCGAAATCGTGGTACGACTCGCTCCAGGCAAGCCTGCGGATGCAGCAGACACGCGGCATCACGCTGCTGGCGTCCTACACGCTGGGGCACGCGCGGGATCATGTTTCCGGGTTGAACATCGGCGGCGAGCAGCGCCCGGTCCTGCCGGTGACGATCGGCGACGACGCTTCGATCGAACGCGCCCTCTCGTTCGAAGAGGGAGACGCCCTGTTCGATGCCCGTCACCGCTTCGTGGTCAGCTTCAGCGCCGAGCTGCCGACGCCAAAGAGCCTGGGCGCGTTCGTCGAGCATCTCGCGGGCGGCTGGCAGTTGAACGGGATCGTTCAGAAGCAGACCGGGTTCCCGACCACCGTCTTCGATCCGTCGCTCAGCATTCGCTATCTGACGAACCGGCCGGACCAGGTCTGCGATCCGAACGACGGTGCGGCTCACACGATTGACCAATGGTTCACCACCAACTGCTTCGTCCGGCGCGCGCTCGCCAACACCGCCGAGCCCGGGTCGACCCCGCGCAACAACGTCCGCGGCCCGGGCTTCGCGCGCACCGACCTGTCGCTGTTCAAGAACATCACCGTGACCGGCACCCACCGGCTGCAGTTCAGGGCCGAAGCCTTCAACCTGTTCAACCAGACACGCTTCGCTCAGCCCGGGAATCAGATTGGCACGGCCAATTTCGGACGTATTACCAGCGCGGACGATGGACGGATAATCCAGTTGGCGGTGAAATACAGTTTCTAGGTCGCGGGTTCGCCCGCCTTCGCGCTTCGCGCTTCGGCGAGGCAGGCTCTTGTCCCGATCCCGAAGGGATGGGCTTGCCCGAAGGTTTGTGCAGGAGATCACATTGCGCCGGCCACTTTTCGTCATCACTCCTGGCATCCTGGCGCTCGGCGCGGCCATCGCCGCGCAGTCATCAGTCGATCCGAAACCCACCGGCGGCCGTGGGCTGACCGAAGTCCAGGGCATCAAGGTCGGTTCGTTCACCTTGTCGGAGCGGCCGACCGGCTGCACGGTGATCCTCGTCGACGGCGAGGGCGCGGCTGGCGGCGTGTCTCAGCGCGGTGCGGCGCCTGCGACGGCGGAAACCGATCTGCTTCACCCGCTCAACATGGTGGACAAGGTAAACGCGGTCGTGTTGTCCGGCGGAAGCGCCTTCGGGCTCGAAACGCGAAACGGCGTCATCCACTATCTCGAAGAACGCAAGATCGGATGGAAGGTCTCGACCGGCGTGGTGCCGATCGTTCCGCAGGCGTCGCTGTTCGATCTGTCGGTTGGCAATCGACCCGACGTGCGGCCGAACGCGGAATGCGGTTACAAGGCCGCTGAAGCCGCGAGCACGGCGGCGGTTGCCGAAGGGAACGTCGGCGCGGGCGCGGGCGGCACTGTGGGCAAGATGGGCGGCGGGCGGCTGATGATGAAAGGCGGACTGGGCTCGGCCGCCCTCGCGCTGCCCAATGGCCTGGTCGTGGCCGCGATCGTCGCGACCAATGGCGCGGGTGACGTGATCGATCCGAAAACGGGCGCCGTCGTCGCCGGCGTGCGGACGGCCGATGGCAAGGGGCTCGCCGACGTTCGAAAACTGTTGCTCTCGGGCGAGCTCGTCAAGGCCGCGCAGCCCAGGGCCGGTGAGAACACGACCATCGGGCTGGTCGCGACGAACGCCAGGATGACGAAGGCCGAGATCAATCGCGTGGCGCTGATGGCAGACGACGGGTTCGCGCGGGCGATCAACCCGTCGCATACGACTGGAGATGGCGACACGGTGTTCGCGCTGGCGACGGGTCGCTGGGAAGGACAGGCGAACGTCACCGTCGTCGGCGCGCTTGCGGCGGAGGCGCTGGCGGAAGCCGTCGTGCGTGCGGCGTCGAAGGCAGATTCGATTCCGGGCATCCCCTCGGCGAAAGAGCTGGGCACCGTGCCGGCGCGTTTGAGATGAGCGCGCGTCCGACACGCATCTCACGGCGGACGTTCGTCAGCCGCAGTCTCACGAGTTACGCCGCAGCGCCGTTCTTTCCGGCGATTATCCAGTCGGACGCGAATCGGCCGGCGATGCCGCAGGGGGTCGCGTCGGGCGACGTCACCGAGGGGCGCGCGGTCGTCTGGAGCCGGAGCGATCGCCCGGCACGGATGCTCGTCGAATATTCGACGACCGAGAAGTTCGAGAATGCCTGGCGCCGAACCGGGCCGGCCGCCCTCGAGTCCACCGACTTCACTGCGCGGATCGTTCTGACCGATCTGCCGGCCAATCAGCGCATCTTCTACCGCGTCACGTTCCAGGACCTCGCCGACCTGCGGTCGATGAGCGTGCCGATCGGCGGCAGTTTCCAGACCGCTCCGTCGGCATCCGCGCGTCGCGACGTCACGCTGGCGTGGTCCGCGGACACGGTCGGCCAGGGATGGGGGATCAATCCTTCGTGGGGCGGGCTACGGCTCTACGACACGATGCGACGCGTGCAGCCGGACATCTTCGTCCACTGCGGCGACACGATTTACGCGGACGGCGTCCTGCAGGAGCAGGTCAAGCTGGACGACGGCTCGACCTGGACCAACATCGTCACCGAGGCGAAGTCGAAAGTCGCGCAGACCGCGGACGACTATCGCGGCAATTACAAATACAACCTGCTGGACGACCACATGCGCAGGTTCAACGCGGAGGTGCCGCAGGTCGTCATCTGGGACGATCACGAGGTGCGTGACAACTGGTACGAGACGCGCGACCTCACGGCCGACGAGCGGTACCAGGTCAAGAGCATGGCGCTCCTGTCAGCTCGGGCGCGGCAGGCGTTCCTCGAGTTCAATCCGATCGCGCCGAACGCCGACGACGCGCAGCGAATCTACCGGACCGTCTCCTACGGACCGCTGCTCGACATCTTCGCGCTGGACCTGCGCAGCTATCGGGGCGGCAACAGCGACAACCGTCAGGCGACGCTGACGCCGGAGTCATCGCAGTTCGGCAGCACCCAGCTCGCCGCTCTGAAGGCCCGGCTGGCAAGCAGCCGCGCGGTGTGGAAAGTGATCGCGACCGACCTGCCGCTGGCGCTCGTCGTCGGCGACGGTCCGGGTCGATTCGAGGCGTTCGCCAACGGAGACGCGGGCCCGCCGCTCGGTCGCGAACTCGAGATCGCGGAGCTGCTGCGCTTCGTCCGCGACCGTCGCATCCGCAATGTCGTCTGGATCACCGGCGACGTCCACTACTGCGCCGCGCACCACTATCACCCAACGCGGGCGAAGTTCACCGAGTTTCATCCGTTCTGGGAATTCGTGGCCGGCCCGCTGCACGCCGGGACCTTCGGCCCGGGCACGCTCGATTCCACATTCGGACCGGAGGCGAAGTTCAACGGCGTGCCGAAGGGGATGAAGCCGAATCGTCCGCCGACCGAGGGCTACCAGTTCTTCGGCACGCTGAAGATCGATGCACGGACGCGAGCGATGACCGCGCGCCTGCATAACCTGGCTGCTGAAAACATTTATCAAATCGAATTGCCGGCTGAGAGATAGAAGTTGCCGGTCAGGAGGCTATCGAGGGCACAGGAGGCTATCGAGGTCACGGATTTCAAACGGAGCAACGGAGCTCACGGAGTAACACGGAGCTAACCACGTTTGAAACGCTCATGGTCTGCCCTGGCGCCGGGCCGCAGGCCCGGCGGAGGGTGGGAGTGGGATCCCGGCAACACGCAAGCGGCACCGCACACATCCGCTTGTGTGTTGCCGGGATCCCACTCCCACCCTCGCGCGCGCGAAGCGCGCGCCCACTGGCAGACCGGAGAATCGTGTCGAACAACGGTTGTCCTCCGTTTACTCCGTTGGCTCCGTTGCTCCGTTTTGAGATCCGTTGCCTCTAATTCCTCGAGACCCCAATCTTCTCCAAATTCAATCTCCCACGAGCGGCTCGTTGAGGAATCGAACGATCGGCATGACCGCCCGGAACGTGCCGAGCAACGTGGGATAGAAGGCCGCGCTCGTGGCGAGGGTCGGTGGAAACTCGCGACCCGCCAGGAAATTTCGGTATTTCAGGTAGACGCCGGCCGGATCGTCTTTCGCGAAACCGCGCGGTATCCTCGTCAGCTGCTCGCC
>Ga0111539_10001249_pt1 | contig 33866 bp, 29 predicted proteins | sample RhiMethybrSRZTD1_FD_79667 | JGI IMG/M metagenome (GOLD analysis project Ga0111539, IMG submission 79667) | Populus rhizosphere microbial communities from Tennessee, USA - Rhizosphere MetaG P. TD hybrid SRZTD1 (version 2) (version 2) | ecosystem: Host-associated > Plants > Roots > Rhizosphere >...
ACCGCCTGCTGCTGCGGCGGGCCCGGGACCCAGCACCAGGTGCCCCTGATGTTGGCCCAGCGGCCGTAGTGCGAAACGGCGTAGCCCCATGGCGCGTCATCCACCCAGGTCCAGCCCCACGGGTCGACCCAGGCCCAATGGCCGTCGCGGTAGGGCGCCCAGCCGGAGGGCACGCGGTTCGGCGTCCAGACGTTGCCGTAGGTCGGGTCAGAGCGCCAGCTGCCGTGTGCATCGAGCTCCTCGTAGCCGACCACTTCGTACGAAACATAGCGCGCCGACTGCGAATTCGCTATGCGCCGGTCGCGCTCGCGCGCGTACCGGTCGAGATCGTCTTCGCGCCGTGTTGCGAAGCGATCGTAGTCGGTCAGGTCGGTGCCGTAGAAGCGATACCCCGTCCCCGTGTTCAGGGCCCACGACGCGCCTTCGCCATACAGCTCTGCCCGCCCGCTGTACACCATGACCGCCGTCGCGTCGTCGCGCGGGTCCACATTGATGCGAAATTCGCCGGCCCGGCGCAGGACGAACGCGAGGTTCGGTGTGTCCACCTCGAATTCCTGGTTTCGTCCGACGCGGCGCACGGCGGCTCTCACCGTGCCTTGCGAGAGCTGCACTTGCACGATGCGGTCGTCGAGATTGAGCAGGGTCAGGCTGGTGCCCCCGCCCAGGCGAATCGCCGCCCCGCCGACCTGCAATTCGGCGCGCGAATTGGGAGCTACCCACAGGCGGTCGCCTGTGGTCAGCGGGCGGTTGGTCAGGGCCCGCACCCAGTCGGGCTGGCCGGCCGGCGAGAAACTCACCGTGCCGTGGATTTCGCTCAGACGCGCTGCGCGCAAAGGCGGCTCCGCCGCGACCCAGCTGCTGAGGGCGAGTGCCGCGATGGCGAACAGAAAGACCAGGAGCCGGGGGAGGGAACGTGGCATGTGCATGGGAATACCTGCGCCAAAAAGCACTTCGGTTCCCTCCAGACATTCGGACAGGACGTGGGAGGCTAGGTTCCCGGGCACGGTTCGGAGTTCCCTATCCCTATCCCCATGGGACGTGCCACAAATAAAAAAGCCACCTCAAGGGTGGCTTTCATGTTGGCGTCCCCACGGGGAGACACCCGAAATGCAGGTCTCGATTTGGAGCTCTCCTGGGCGTGGGATGTCGCGGCCTGATCAAGACATCGTGGCAAGGCTCGCCAAGACGCGCCGTACCACTTCCGGGGGCGTTGACTGCTTACCGCGCCGGCGCCTCTTTGCGATCGCGGTCAGCCAGCGGCCTGCGGGGCGGCAACTCCTGCGTTCTCACCATGGACGGAGTTTTAGCGCGTATATCCTGCGCCTTTTCAGCTGTGACCCTATCCCGGTGTATGGTGAACACAGACAATCCCACGCTTGCAACAACGACAGCGATGGAGGCTGCCGCAAATCCGCGAACCAGGAAGAACCATATCGAACTGGTGCCTTCGATTGATAGGTTGCCTACCCAATCGCACTCCGCCCAGTTGCACTGATAGCGGTGTCGACCTGGGCTGAACAAGCGATCGACAAGCCGTCGGGGCACACGAACCAGCTCGCCGCCACACCTGCGGCAAGGAGGGATCCTGACGGCCTTGAATATGTAGTCGCTCAGGTTTTTGCCCGGATGGCCGTCCCGGATAAATCCGATAGCCTCGTCGATCGCGGCCTGTTCCGTGTCAGCATCGACGTGAAACCACGGGGCAAACTTGTCCCTAGGCACGCGCGGGCACACTTCTATCTGAAAGCGTTGCATAGCCCTCTCCCACTAACGACCACACGCCTGGCCTACCACCGCGCCCGCTGCGGGGCGCTCGCGCTGTTGTCCGCGCGTTCGGACGTCGCTGCGGGCCGGCCCGTCCTAGGCTTCTAATGCGGCCGTAGAGCCATTCCCGCAAAACCACTTTCTCGACGCCACCTAGACACGGCGGGTTTTCTCCCGCCTTTTTATTCTTAATTATATGTTTTTATTGGCGTCCCCACGGGGATTGTGCGCGGCTCGCGTTGCATCCGCGATCCGCGCATCCCGCCCGAAGAGGGCGAGACCGCGCGCTTTAAACGCGACTGCCAGGACTATTGTATATCGAGGTGATTGGGACTGGTTACGGGGCGTGCGTCCGCTGGGAGAACATCCAAACAAAAACGCCACCGCGAGGGTGGCATTTTTGTTTTGGCGTCCCCACGGGGATTCGAACCCCGGTTACCGCCGTGAAAGGGCGATGTCCTAGGCCTCTAGACGATGGGGACGAGGCGTCAGTTTCAAGGCGGCGAATTCTAGCAGAATCGACTGGAGCGAGCCGCCGTCGCTCCGGAAACTCCGTTTCACCCAAGAAAAATGGGGTCGGCAGGCCCGGCCCCATTTGTCTTGGTGGAGGTAACCGGGATCGAACCGGTGACCTCTTGCATGCCATGCAAGCGCTCTCCCAGCTGAGCTATACCCCCACGAGAGAGAGCGGATTATAGCGCCCAAAGTGCAAACAAGAAAGCAGCCGATTCAGTGGTTTGCCCCGCGGCAAATCGGTGATCTCAGGACTAGATGGACGCCGCTGTCACATTCTCCGCGACACGATGTCGCCGCTTAATTCCTTGCATGCCATACGCTCAGGGTTGGCGAGGGAGGGCTCGGCCATTCCGGCGTAAAATCGGGGTTTCTTAAACAACGAGGAGAATGACATGATCGCAGCTGGTCAAACACTTCCGCCGGGCAAGCTCATGGAATCGACAAGCTTTGATGACGCGACCGGATGTCCGACAGGCCCTCAGGAAGTCGATGTGACTGCGGCCAGCAAGGACAAGAAAATCGTCATCTTCGGGCTGCCCGGCGCCTATACGCCCACCTGTTCCGCCAAGCATGTGCCGTCCTTCATCCAGAACGCCGCCGCGCTCAAGGCCAAAGGAGTCGACGAGGTCTGGTGTGTGACGGCGAATGACGCCTTTGTCATGGCAGCCTGGGGCAAGCACCTGAAGGTCGATGGAAAGGTGCGCATGCTCGCAGACGGCAGTGCGAAATACATCAAGGAGCTGGGGCTCGAGCTGGATCTCACCGGGCGCGGAATGGGTGTTCGCTCGAACCGTTACGCCATGATCGTCGACAAGGGGATCGTCAAAGGCGTCTATGTCGAAGCTCCCGGCAAGTTCGAAGTCTCTTCGGCCGAATCCGTATTGACGCATCTGTAAAGTCTCGACGAGCAGTTGAACGACCTGCTCGCCTTTACCGGGCGAGCCTCAATAGTCGGAGAGAGTTCCCTCGCCCCAAGTCTGGGGAGAGGGCTAGGGTGAGGGACCAGCACTTGGAAAATCCCCTCCTGCCCGAGCCCGCACCCTCGTCGGCGCCAAGCTGGTGATCAACGTCTAGGAGCGGAGTGATGCCTCAGAGAATCGTTCTGATCACGGGCGCCGCCGGCGGGATCGGCACCGCCGGCGCGCGCCGGCTCGCGCGTGACGGTGCAAAGCTGGTACTGAGCGACGTCGACGCCGGCGCGACCGAGAAGCTCGCGGCGGAATTCGGCGGGAATGCCGTGGCCGTGGCCGGCGACGTGACGAAGCCCGCGGACATCACGCGGATCGTGGATGCGGCCTATCGCAAGTGGGGTCGCCTCGACGTGCTCTTCAACAACGCGGGAGTGATCCGTGTCCAGCCGCTGCTCGAGGTCGCCGAGGCGGAGTGGGATCGGGTGATGAACGTGAACCTCCGCGCGGTCTTCTTCGTCTTGCAGGCCTGTGCGCGACGGATGGTCGAGCAATCGCCGATGGAGGGGTCGGAGCTCCGCGGCAAGCTCATCCAGACGGCCTCGATCGCGGCCTATCGCGGTGGCGGCGTGCTCACCGCGCCCTATTCCGCATCGAAGGCCGGCGTCGTCAGCATCACGCGCACCGCTGCGCAGGCGCTCGCGCGGCAGCGCATCACGTCGAACTGCATCTGCCCGGGCGCCGTCGACACCGCGATGTGGGCGCAGATCGACGAGGAATGGAACGCGCTCGAGGGCTGGTCGCCGCGCGAGGCGTGGAAGCGTCGCACGGCCGGCATTCCGCTCGGACGGCCGGAAACGGCGGATGACGTCGCCGGCGTTATCTCGTTCCTCGCCAGTCCCGACTCCGACTACATGACGGGCCAGGCCATCAAGATCGACGGCGGCCTAGTCATGGGGGACTGATCAGTTGGGGGGCGCAGTTGCCCGGCGCCCGTGAATCCGGCCTAGAAGATTAACGAACCGCGCTACCCGGTGAATCGATTGCTCTTGTGGGCATTCACCCGCCAGTAAACCGGCTGCAAGTTCCGGATTTCGTCTGAACCGCCCCAGGATTCCGGCACGATGTGATCGACCTCCCATCCAAAGGCAGAGTCACGCCGGCCGTGCTGGCTGAATTGGATCGTGAATCCGTGCTTGTCCAGGCGCCATTCCGCAGGGTCATATCCCCGAATCGGGATGCCCTTCTCCCAAATTAGGAGCCGCCTTATCGCTTCTTCAGAGCTGTCACAAATTTTCGATTGCGGCGCGCGCAACAATTCGGCGAGACCACCGAGCGAAGATGCCGGCTGCGGCGCGCGGAGAAGTCCCGCAAGGCCGATTCCGGCGCTCGATTGATCTAGAATGCCGCCCGGCTGCGGTGGCGACGGCGACAAAGCGCCTTCGAACATGCGTGGGATTGAGAATCCATCGTCTGCCATAAGGGTCCGCCTCTAGGTCAGCATATCAACTACGAACCACAATATATAGTGGTATGCCCCTAATCGTCCACGAAGAATAGTAGTGGCGGATTGTGGACTGCGCAACAGATGGGGTCTGACCCCGGCAGTTTATTGATTCATTGAAGAAATGCGCTTTAGAACGCGCCGTTTTCCCGCTTAGACGCGTACTTTCGGGCGCGAAAAGCTTGCTGTAAGCATCGCGCTGCTGAGCGACCAGCCTTGATCGACCATCGCTGCCTGACCGTCCCGGCGCCCGCGTTGGGTGTGGGCGCGACCGTGGAGGCACCCGAGAAGCGCAGGTCGGACCGGGGTGTCGCGCGCTCGCACCACCCGGTCACCTGATCAGGCCTTCGTCACCTCGAAGATGCGCTCGACCGACGTCAGTCCATCCGCGCCCCGCATGGTCTCGACCAGCGCATCGAACCCCGCCTTGCCGGGCGAGTAGCCGGGCAGGCAGTCCTGCAGTCGTGCCACGAGCTGCTCGAAGTTCCACTCGAGGCGCTCGTACGGGTAGTTACCGGTGAACGTCGCGCCGTTCTTCATCTTGACTACGGCTCCCGGAGAGAACATCGGCCGGTCTCTCTCCTGCACGAGCTTTACGTGGTCGTTCATGAAGTCGAGGACTTTCGTGTCCTCCGCTAGTCTGCGCCCGGTAGGACCGAAAGTCCGGCCGCCCACGACCGGGTAGTCGCCGTTCACGAGAACGTTAGCGGCGTAGTAATGCGTCGAGCCCACGCGCGGCCGGTTCCACTCCGGGTGGGCCGGGGATGCCACGCTCGGGTACATCGTCTCGTGCCAGTTCATGGCCACGGCGAGTTCGGCAACATCCTCGGGGCGGATATTGTGCTGCTGCCTCATTTCCCGCAGGAGGTAGATCACGGGGTCGTTGTAGGCGGCGACGCCGAACATTCGGAACATGACGGTCGACAGCCGGTACCGCGTGCCGAGATCGGCCGTGATGGATGCGGGATCGACCTCGAGCGGACCGGTAAAAGCGTATTCGAGCTTTCCCGTGTTGCTTCCCGTGAATGCCTTGTAGAAGCCGAGATTGCCGTCGAGCGCACGCTCGGCCGCCTTGAGATGACCCGTGCGCGCCATGAGCGCGGCGAACACCCCGCTGCGCGCGGCCTGCCGGTCGCCCTGCCACGAGCTTTCGACCAGGCCGGAGGCATAGTTGGCCGCCAGCGAGATCGTTCTCATCAGGCCCTCTTCGTCCAGGCCCAGCAGCTTGCCGGAGACCATCGCCGCACCCATCGTGCAGAACACCGAGCTGGGCTGGAACCCGCGAGTGGACGTGGTGAGCGTGAAGTCGTAGGAGAGCCGGCACAGGAACTCGTATCCCGCCGCCAGCGCGGTGATGACGTCCCTGCCGCTTCGCTGTTCCAGCTCGGCGTTGGCAAGCGCCACCGGTATCAGCACGGGCCCCGGGTGCGTCCGCATCCGGTAGGAATCGACCAGCCCGGAGGCGTGGAGGATCTCGTTGTTGACGAACGCCGCGCCGACGCGGCTCACCTTGCCGCCGTCACCGAGTATCGTCGCGCCGTCCGGCTTTCCCTCTTCCGCCCTGGCGAGGCGTATCACCTCTTTCACGTACGGGCTCGACCAGCCGAGGTGGATGCTCGTCAGGGCGTGGAGCATCAGCGCCTTGATCTTGTCCACCACCTCCGGCGGCAAGTCCTCGTATTTCAGGCCGGCGCCCCACCGCGCGAACCGCCTGGCCATCGTCAGCGTGTGATTGCCCATATGAATGGGGTCAGATCTGCGAGTAGCCCGTTCCCTTTTCCGTCACGCCGCGTCCCGTGGGCGCCCTGTCGAGCAGACCGTATTCGCTCAGTATCTGCTGGCTGTAGGTCACGCGGCCGTTCACCTTCTGCGCCGGCTCGCTCGCCAGGAGCAGGACCGCCTTCGCCATGAGCGTGGGCGGCTCGCCTTTCGGGTCGTCCATGCCCGTGACGAGCTTGTGATAGACCGTGCCCGCCGTCGGCACCACCTGCGACGGCGAGACCGCGGTGACGGCTATGTTGTGCCCGGCGACTTCCTGCGCCAGCCCCTGCGTGAACCGCTCCAGGGCCGCCTTGGTGGCGCCGTACATCGTGCCGCCGCTCGCGGGACGGGCGCCCTTGAACGGCGCGCGGCCCGGCCCGATCGCCGCGCCGGAGGAGATATTGACGATGGCCCCGCGCTTGAGCCGGATCATGTCGGGCAATACCAGCTGCGACAGCATGAAGGGAGCGTGCACGTTGACCGCGAATGCCCGTACCCACTGCTTGACGTTGTAATCCACGATCGGCTTGTAGTAGGTGAGGGCGGCATCGTTCACCAGGATATCGACCGGGCCGTACGTGTCCTGGGCGGCCTTGAGCAGCTTCTGGCAGTCCGCTTCGTTCGATACGTCCACCGCGACCGCGGTCGCCTGGCCGCCGGCGTCCTCGATCTGCTTCACCGTTCCTGCGAGCGATCCGGCCAGCATGCGATGGTCGCCCTCGTTCAGCGTCCTCGCCGCGCAAACGACTCTTGCGCCCTCGCGGGCGAACAACTTCGCTATCTCCTCGCCGATCCCCCGGCTCGACCCGGTAACAATGGCCACGCGGCCATCGAGCTTGCCCATGATGTTTCCCTTCTGCTCAATGAAGCGACGGTTACTTCGGAAACAATCCGACCGCCTTTGCCACGCGCGCGAACGTCTCGAACTGCTTCCGGATGATCTCGTCGTACTCTTCCGGCGTCGTCGGCGCGGGGTCGAACGACATCGCGTACATGCGCTCCTTCACGTCCGGGAGCTCCAGCACGCGCGCGACGTCCCTCGCGATCTGGCGCACGATGGGCGTCGGCGTGCGCGAATGCGCCAGGAACCCGTGCGTCGAGTCCCGCTCGAACTGCGGGAGAATCTCCAGAATCGTCGGAACGTCGGGCAGGTGCGGCGAGCGCTTCGGCGTGTTGACCGCGAGCGGCACGAGCCGGCCCTCCTTGATGAATGACATCGCCGGCCCGAGGCTGGGAATGGCGAAGTTCACCCGCCCCGTGACGACCTCGATGATCATCTCCGGCTGCCCCTTGAACGCCACGTGCTGGGGCCTGATGCCGGCGACCAGGTTGAAGCGCTCGGTGCTCATGTGGATGCCGCTACCCGCGCCGGTCGAGCCGTAGAGTATCTTCCCGGGCCGCTCCTTCACCAGCGCGATCAACTCCTTCAGCGATTTCACGCCCAGGGACGGCGCGACCGACACCACTCCGGTCGGCGTGCCGATCTGCGTGACGCCGCGAAAGTCCTTGCGCGCGTCGTAGGGCAGGTTCTTCTGGATGGTCGCGGTGATCGCAAACGACGTGGAGATCATGAGCAGCGTGTGCCCGTCGGGCGTCGCCTGTGCAACCGCAGTGGAAGCGAGCGTGCTGCCGGCGCCCGAGCGGTTTTCGATGACGACCGGCTGGCCCCAGAGATCGGCGAGCTTGGGCCCGACCAGCCGGGCGGTGATGTCCGTCGCGCTGCCGGCGGAGAAGCCGACGACGATGCGCACCGGCTTGGTCGGAAACTTCTCCGCCTTCTGCGCGAACGCGGGTCCGGCAACGGCAAAAGCGGCTGCCATTACGCCGGTAAGTGCCTTGTGCAATGCACGCGTTAACATGGACTCCTCCTTGCCTGTGACGTGCCGGCTGGTCTCTATTCGAGTATCGTTAAGGTTACAACAACGCGGCAGAGTCCGCCCCGGAACAACCATGAAAGCGGTCTGGTACACGCGCCAGGGCCCGGCGCACGAAGTGCTCCGGTTCGGCGAGCAGCCCGAGCCGCATGCGGGGGCGGGCGAGGTGCGCGTCAAGCTCCACGCCTCGGGCGTCAACCCGGCCGATATCTACCGCCGGGCGGGCCCGAACTTCCAGATGGAGGGCGCGCTCGTCATCCCCAACAGCGACGGCTCGGGTATCGTCGACGAGGTCGGCGCGGGCGCGCCGCGCGCGCTCCTCGGCAAGCGGGTCTGGCTCTACAACGGGCAGAGGAACGGCCGCGTGCTCGGCACGGCTGCCGAATACATCGCGCTCGCCGCGGACCTCGTGCGCGAGCTGCCGCCGGGCGCGAGCTTCGCCGAGGGCGCCTGCCTCGGCATCCCGGCGATGACCGCGTACTGCGCGGTCGCGCGTGGCGGCGAGCTGAAGGACCGGACGGTGTTCGTGAGCGGCGGCGCGGGCGCCGTCGGCCACTACGCCGTGCAGTGGGCGAAACGCTTCGGCGCGCGCGTCGTCGCCACGGTGAGCTCGGAGGAGAAGGCCGCGCACGCGCGAGCGGCCGGCGCCGATCTCACCGTCGACTACCGGACCGGGGACGTCGCCGCGGCGCTCAACGAATTCACCGGCGGCAAGGGCCTCGCGCACGCGGTCGACGTCGATTTCGGCGCGAACGTCGCGCTGCTGGTGCCGCTGATGGCGGCGAACGGCTCGATCGCGTACTACGCCACCAAGGGCAACCTGAAGCCGGTATTCCAGGCCGACGAGTTCATGCGGCGCAACCTGACGCTGCACGGCATGGTGCTGAACGGCGCGCCGCTCGAGCTGCGCCGCCGCGCGCAGGACGATATCGTGCGCTGGCTGAACGAAGGAAAAGGCGGGGGCGGGATGCAGCACACGGTCTCGGCGGTGTTCCCGCTCGCGCGCGCTGCCGACGCTCACCAGGCCGTCGAAGCCGGCGGCAAGCGCGGCACGGTCGTCGTGGAGTGCGCGTCATGAAAGTGCTAAGAGCGCCTATCAAAATGAAGGATAGGCGCCCTGTTGTAGGGGAGCATGAGGGGAGTATCCCCTCATATTGTTAGGTACTAAGGAGGTAATCCAATGACAGAGAAGAAATTCCCCAGGGCGCATCTCGTAACCGGCGGTTTCCCGCCCGGCTCGGCCGCCGGACACGACCACGACCATGCCCGCTTGCGGCTGCTGCAGCTCCTGGCCGAGCGGGATGTTCCGGCCTCGGTCGCCAACGATTTCGTGGATATCGAGAAATGGCTGCCGATCAGCCGCCTGCTGATCACCTATGTGGCCGGCCCCTATCCGGACACCGCGCAGTGCAGCGCTATCCGGAGCTGGCTGGAGGCGGGCGGTCACTGGCTGGGGTTGCACGGAACGAGCGGCGGCCGCGCCGAGCGGGTGGAGGGCGTGCGCCAGCGCCGCACCGTGAAGACCGAGCATCACGCCCTTCTCGGGAGCCGTTTCCTGACCCATCCCCCGCTCTGCAGGTTTCGCGTGGACGTGAAGGATAGCGATCACCCTCTGACGCGAGGGCTCGGCAAGTCGTTCGAGGTCGAGGACGAGCCGTACTTCGTCGAGCTGCAGGACCCGGGCTCGACACGGATACTGCTCACCGCGGATTACGGCACGGGCGCCGTATCAACCGTCGTCGGTCCCCTCTACGGCTCGGATACCTCACTGCAGCCCGACGGCAGGACGCGCGTGCTCGGCTACACCCGCCAGGTCGGCGCGGGCAGCGTGACCTATTTTGCTTTCGGGCATTGCCACAACCCCGCCGCGCGCGAGGGCAGGCCACCCACGGACGGGCTGCCGCCGACGTTCAGGGGCTCGTGGGAGAACGACGCGTTCACTACGCTGCTGCGCAATGCCATCGCGTGGGGCACGGCATAGCCCATCTCGCACCAAAACAAAACGGCCCGGCGAAATCCGCCGGGCCGTTGTCGTCTGGATAGCGCGCCTACCGCGCCGCCGCGACTTTCTTCGTCTGCGGGATCACCTCGATGATGCGGTTGGTGGCGGTCTGGTGGATGAGCAAGGTGCCCTGCTTCGTCTTGCGCGCGTTGCGCAGGATGCCGGCGTAGACGTTGCCGGACTTGATCGCCCAGCTCTGAAACGTTTCCGTCGCGATGTCGAAGCGGACGAGCGGGTCGGGCCGCATGCCGGACTCGTTGTACCAGACGCCGCCGTCCAGCACCACGATGCCGTAGGGATGCGAGCGCGGGCCTGAGGGCGAATCCCATTCCGTGATCTCGCCCGACTTCGGGTTCAACTTGCCGATCCGGCCGCTGCCCGAATTCACGTACCAGATGATGCCGTCGGGCGCGACGTCGAAGCGGCGCACGGTCGTGGTCGGCAGCGGGAGCTTGACCTCCGTGATGTCGAGAGTGTCCGGGTTCACCTTCAGCAGGCAGGGGCGCGCGTTGCAGGAGACCCACAGCGTGCCTTCGGCGTCGAACTTGATGTCGTACGGCTGCGAGCGCTGCGCGGCGACCTTGGCGAGCTTGATATCGCCGGTATCCGGGTTGAGCCGCCCGATCATGTTGGCCGCCTGGAAGGTGAAATACACGATGCCCCTCTTGTCGAAGGTGATCGTGTGCGGATCCGTTGCTTCCGGGTCGGGCATCTTGTAGACGGTCGTCTTGCCGGTCGCGGGATCGAGCCAGCCGATCGAGGCGTTCTTGTTGCCGGAGAACCACGGCCTGCCCTTGGGATCGAGCTCCACGGTGTGCGGCATGGCGTTCGCCGGCAGCGGATATTCTTTCGCCTGGCCGGTCTTCGGATCGAGCCGCCCGATCAGGTTGCCGAACTGGCCGGCGTACCAGATCGAGCCGTCGGCGGCCTGGATCGGATCGCGGGTGCGCTGCCCGAGCTGCGGCACTACCCATTCCTTGAACGTGATCTGGAAGTTGCCCGGCACCAGCTTGGGAGTGCGCCGGTTGTTGGGCGGAAAATTCGCCGCAAGATAGTCGAGGATCTCGTTCTGCTGCGCCGGACTGCCGGAGAGGTCGATCATGTAGCCGATCAGCTCTTTCCAGTGGTCGCGCGTATAGCCGGAGCTGTTCTGAATCAGGTTGAGCGCGTGGCACGTGGAGCAGATGCCCTCGACGGACGGTTTGGCTTTTCCGTCGGGGAACGGCGGGGGCGCCTTGGCCTGGCCCTTGTCCTGGGCCCCGGTAACGAGCGGAACGAGCGCGAACACGGCGGCGATCAACGATGCACTGAAAGTCCTGAGCATTGCGCTACCTCGAATCAGATTGGTCGTAGCCGGGACTTTATCAAATGAGCCCTCCCGGCGATAGGCTGGCCCGCATCTTGCTGTGTTCCCACCACCTATGGAAAGGATGGCAATGCAAGCACTCGACGGTTGGCGCGGCCACGGCGCCTGGGAACCCTGGTTTGCGTGGTATCCGCTGATGATAAATGGACGGTCTGTCTGGTTGCAGACAGTCGAAAGGCGCTACCAGTACCGCGAACTCGCCGGCGGCGTGGTGGAGCGCCGCTGGATGTACCAGCTTCTCCAGACGTCCGGGCAGACGTAGCGCGTTCTGAGAGCGTTACAGTGCCCGCGAGGCACGTGGAGGCTCAATCGAGCTTGATGTGCGCCGCTCTGCCGATCTTCTGGTATTGCAACATCATGTTGCGGACGAGTACGCCGTACTCGGCCGGGCCGATCGGGGCCACGACGTAGCCATCCCTCAGCGCGACGGCCTTTACCTCGGGAGTCTGCAGCGTTCGCATCAAGTCGGTGCTCAGGCGATCGATCGCATCCTTCGGCGTCGCTGACGGCGCCCACACGGCCATTGCGCCGGTGACGTCGAAGTCCGGAAAGCCCGATTCGATCATGGTCGGGATATCCGCCAGCAGAACGGAGCGCTCGCGTGACGTTACGGCCAGGGGCCGCAGCTTGCCTGTTGCAACATGCTGGATCATGGGGGCGACGGTCGAAATCAGAATGCTGGCGTGCCCGCCCAGGACGGCCATCGCGGACGGCGCGCCGCCCTGAAAGACCACAGGCTTCATGTCGATACGGGCGGCAATTTTCAGCAGCTCGCCCGATAGATGCTGTCCACCCCCGTAGATGTTGATCGAGTACACCAGCTCGCCGGGACGCGTGCGCGCCAGAGCGATCAGCTCCTTGACGTTCTTCGCGGGCAGCGATGGATGCACCGACAGCACGTAAGGCTGAGTCCCGACGCCGGCCACGGGAGTCAGGTCCCGGAGCAGATCGAATGGAAGTTTCGTCCGCAGCGCGGCGTTCGACACCGATCCTCCGACCAGAACCGTATGCCCGTCGGCGGCGGCGCGAGCGACGTGCTCCGTCCCGATGGCTGAGTTGGCCCCGGGGCGGTTTTCCACGATTACAGTCTGCCCCAGCGCCCGGGAGAGCGGCTGCGATATGGTGCGCGCCACCACGTCGACCGATCCCCCTGGCGGATACGGCACCACGAGCCGCACCACTTTCGACGGAAATTGCTGTGCCGCCGCAGAGACCGCATACGCTGCCGTCGCCGACACTACCAGGAGCATTGCAAGCGAGCTTCCCGTATTCATCGATCGCCTCCGCCTCGCTGTCATTGTGGATAATCGAGCCTGGCTCCTTTGATTTATACGTCCCGGCACTGTGCCTGGCAATTGCCCACGAGGCCGCGTGGGAGCAGAATGTGGTCGACCACTCCCTGGAGGCACCCATGGCCACCCGCCTGCCTGCCGTTCGTGACTTCATGGACCGCTACGTGGAGACGCTCTCCCCGGACACCGACATCATCGAAGCGGTGGACTTCCTGCTGGAGAAGCGAGTGACCGGTGCGCTCGTGGCCAACGACAAGGGAGAGCTGGTGGGAATTCTCACGGAGTTCGACTGCCTCAAGCTGCTCACGCTGGGCGACGCGCGTTATGAAGCGCCCAGGGGAAAAGTCAGGGACTTCATGGTGTCGAAGGTTCAGTCCATACCGCCCTCGATGGACATTTATTACTGCGCGGGTCTCTTCATGGATGTTTCCTTCCGCCGCTTCCCGGTCGTGGAAAATGGGCGCATCGTGGGCGCGATAACCCGCTTCGACCTGTTGCGCGCCGTCCGGCGCAGCGGCGCCGGTTTCGGCTGACGATGAGCCGGACGACCTCTCTCAACGTTACGCCATCACCGCTCGCGGCTGCCTACGCGCGGGACGGGTTCTTCTGCCCGTACGACGTAATCGGGGAGGCTGAGGCGGCCGGGATCCTCGCCGATCTGGAAGCGGGGGAGGCGGAGCTCGCGGATCCGGAGCGCCGTGCCGAGCTTTCGATGCTGCGAAGCTATCCCGCCCGGCTGCTGCCCTCGTTCGACCGGCTGATCCGGCATCCGCGCCTGATCGACGCGGTCTCGCAGATTCTCGGCCGCGATCTGCTGGTGTGGGGCAGCGGGCTCTTCCTCAAGGAGGCGGCGAGCCCGAGCTACGTGAGCTGGCACCAGGACCTCACCTACTGGGGACTCGACGAGGTAAACGAGGTCACTGCATGGGTCGCGCTCTCGCCCGCGACCGTCGAGAGCGGCTGTATGCGCTTCGTGCCGGGGAGCCACCGGCAGCGCCTCGTGCCGCACGTCGATTCGTTCGGGAAGGACAACCTGCTCACGCGGGGCCAGGAGATCGCGGTTGAAGTGGACGAGGCGAGCGCGGTGGATGTGATCCTGCGGCCCGGGCAGGCGTCGTTCCATCACGGCCATATGTTCCACTCTTCCGGCCCCAACCGCAGCGGCGTGCGCCGCGTAGGCGTGGCGATCCGCTACATCACGCCCTCGATGAAGCAGAAGTCCGGTGATCGGCTGCTGGTTGCGCACGTCAGCGGCAAGGACGACTACGGCCATTTCACCGTCGCGCCCCCGCCCGCCGGTCGGCTGCTCGCGGAGGACTTCGAGCGTTGCCGCCGCGACGTCGAGTTGAAGCGCGGGGTGCTCTACGAGGGCGTAACACCCGGCCTCGGCCGGCGCTACAAGTAGCGAGCCGAGGGGCGGAGCAGGGGCCCCGAACGTTGTTTGTTCGGGGATGCGACCCCCGGTGGCGCGCACCGGCCGATGTGATGGCGATGGGAACTTGCCGCTACCGATTCAGAGGCCGGCCGTCCGGCGTCAGGCGTCAGGCGAAAGCCGATGAAGGATGGATCAACACCCCTGACCCCTGACCCCTGACCCCTAACCGCTGACGGGCTCAGGCGGGCAAGGCAATCTGGTCTTGTAACGGGATCTCCCTCTGCTCCGCCGCAGAGCGCCGGATGGCGAGGACTGCTTCCATGGTGGCGGCGCCCCACTCACCGCTGTGCACCGGCGGCAGTCCCTCGACGATGGCCGCATGGAGCTCGTCGATGACGGCGGCGCGGGGCACCTCGGGCGGCGCCAGCGGCTCCAGGTGCTTCTCGTGGTCCGTGTAAATCATCACCCCTTTGGGCAAAGGCCGAAGATCGGCGCGCTCGCACGAAGCGATGAGGACGCCGAAATGCTGATGAAGGGGAGCTGCAGGCGGGCCGGCGTGCTGCGGGCCGCCATAGTTGCGCGCATTCTTCTGCTGCAGCTCGTCCCTGGCGAGGAGGCGGCGACCTGCGCCGTATGCGAGCGGATTCTTCCGCTCGCCTGCCTCCCCGATCCAGCCGCAGAACTCGTCGGAGTCGAAGTGCGCGTAGCCGCTGTAGGTCATGGAGGCGAACGCCCCGTCCTCGAACGTGAGAAACGCGGAATAGGCGCCTTCCGTGGGGCGCGCAGGATCCCAGGCGCCGGCGCCGGCGCGCACGCTCCTCGCGAGCCCGCCGCCCAGCAGGCGCACGATATCGATGTGGTGAGCCGCCTGGTTGAATATCGCACCGCCCCCCTGCGCCGTATCGAGCTCCTCGGGACGGCGCGGCCGATAGATGAAGTCGGTGAAATTCACTGCGGTGATCATCCGCAATCGTCCGAAAGCGCCGCCTGCAATCAATTCCCGCGTGCGGCGGATCGGGGCATCGAAGCTGTGGCTGTGGCCGACGATCAGGTGCACGTTGCCCTGCCGCGCCGCGGCGATCATGGCGTGGCATTCGGGCATGCTGAGCGCCATCGGCTTCTCCACCAGGACATGCTTGCCCCGGCTAGCGGCCAGGCACGCCTGCTGCGCATGGAACTGGTGCGGTGTGGCGATGTAGACGACGTCGATCCCGGGATCGGCAATCAGCTCGTCGAATCCGGCATAGCCCGCCCCCGAAAAGTCGCGCGCGAATTGCCGCCGCGCCTCCGGCCGGGGGTCGGCCGCGGCGACGAGGCGCACGCGCGGGTCCGCGGCGAACGTCGGCGCCATGAGGCTGAACGCGCGGCCCAGTCCGGCTACGCCGATTGCGATTGTCTTCACGGCCCCGGGAAGGGTATTCTTCATTTTCAGTTTGACAGGCGTTTCAAGTGTATCCCCGCGCGCGCCCGCCATGTTGACGAAGGAAGACAACGAGCTCCTGTGCCGGGTAGAGCGCGATGCCGTCATGGGCCAGTTGATGCGGCGCCACTGGCTTCCCGTGTGCATGTCCGAAGAGGTCACCGAGTGCGACGGCGCGCCGGTGCGCTCGCGCCTGCTCGGGGAAGACCTGGTGATATTCCGCGACACGAGCGGCAGGCTCGGCGTGCTTGCCGAATACTGCCTGCATCGGCGCGCGTCGCTCGCGTTCGGGCGCAACGAGGAGTGCGGGCTGCGCTGCCTCTACCACGGCTGGAAGTTCGACGTCGAGGGAAACGTCGTCGACATGCCCTCGGAGGCGCCGGGCGCGGCGCAGCGCCTGCGAAAGAAGACCAGGAGCTTTCCGGCGCGGGAGGCGGGCGGCTTCGTCTGGATCTGGATGGGGCCGGAGGAGGCGATTCGCGAGTTCGAGCCTCCGGCCTGGGCGCCGCAGCCCGGCATCCGCTACGCGATCGTCAAGATCCATACCGAGTGCAACTGGGCGCAGGTGCTGGAAGGCTCGATCGACTCGGCGCACAGCTCGAGCCTGCATTCGACCAACATGCCCCCTGCGCAGGTAGAGGGCTCCACGGCCACCGGCAGCGCGTGGCTGCGGCCGTCGAACGACAAGGCGCCGCGCCTGCAGTTCGAGCCGACGGATTATGGTTTTCGCTACGCGGCCCTCCGCACGCCGATCAGGAATCCCGAGACGCACCAGTACGTGCGCACGACGCTTTACGTCGCGCCCTTTACCGTGCTCATTCCGCCGAACGATCAGTACAACCTCGCGCAGATGCTCGTGCCGATCGACGACCTGAGCACGATGTTCTACTGGATCGCCTGGCATCCCGACCCCGCGAAGGGCATCACGCAGGAAGCGTGGCGCAGGTTCTGCGCCGCGGAGGTCGGCGTGGACCTGGACGGGAATTACCGGAAGATCAGAAACATTCGCAATGGGTACCAGCAGGACCGGGACGCCATGCGGCGCGGCGACTGGACCGGCATCAAGGGTATTCCCGCGCAGGACATGGCGATGTGGGAGTCGATGGGGCCGATCACCGACCGCAGCGAAGAACACGTCGGCTCCAGCGATCTCGCGGTGGCGCAATTCAGGCGCATGATGGTCGCGGCGGCGCGAAAATTCCGGGAGGGTGGACCGGCGATCGGCGCCACGGAGCCGCGTGTCGCGCACGTAAAGCTCGCCTCGTTCGAGGGCGTCGTTTCAAAAGCCACGGATTGGCGGACGCTCGGCTCTCAAGAAGAAGCGCCCGCTACGTCTAAATAGCCCAAGGCAGGAGAGGGGGAGGCATGCGACGGATTGCGCTGGCGCTGGTGCTCATGGGCGCGACGGCCGGAGTGGCCGCGCAGGCGTGGCCGGCAAAGCCGGTGCGGCTGATTTCCCAGTTTCCGCCGGGCGGCGGCACGGACTTGATCGCGCGCAACCTCATCCCCAGCCTGAGCGAGTCCTTCGGGCAGAACTTCATTCTCGATCACCGGCCGGGAGCGGCGGGCAACATCGCGGCCGAGCTCGTGGCGAAAAGCGCGGCGGACGGGTACACCATCCTGATCGCCAACAACACCATCGTCATTCAGGCGGCGATGTCGCAGACGCTTCCGTTCGACGTGGTGCGAAACTTCACGCCGATCGCGGTGATCGCTTCGACGCCCGTGGCGCTGGCAGTGCATCCCTCGCTGCCCGTCAGGTCCGTCCGCGACCTGATCGCGCTTGGCCGCGCACAGCCGGGCAAGCTGGCCTACTCGTCCTGCGGGAACGGGACGGCGATGCATCTCGCGGGCGAGCTCTTCAAGCAGCTCGCAAAGGTCGACATGACGCACGTGCCGTACAAGGGATGCGGACCGGCGATCGTGGACGGCATCGCGGGCCAGGTGCCCATTCTTTTCAACACCATTACCAATACGAATCCGCAGGCAAAAGGCGGCCGCCTGCGCATCATCGCGATCGCCTCCGCGACGCGCTCTCCGGTGGACAGGAACCTGCCCACGATTGCGGAATCGGGGCTTGCGGGCTTCGACTCGGACATATGGTTCGGTTTCATGGGCCCCGCCGGGCTGCCGCGCGATATCGTCACGCGGTTGAATGCCGAGCTCGCCCGTATCGTGAAGCTCCCCAATGTCTCCGCGCGGCTCGTCGATCAGCTTTTCGACATCCGCACGGGCACGCCCGAGGAATTCGGCGCGCTCATCAAGGCCGATGTCGTGAAGTGGGGCAAGGTCGTCCGCGCCGGCAACATCAGGGCGGATTGACGAGCTTCGCAGTGACGACGCTCTCTGTCGCTCGCTAGTGACGAGCTTTGCGGTGACGATGCTCGCTATGGCTCGCCGGTGACGAACGCTTCGCGTGGGACGTCTCTGCTACTGCGCTGCTCGTCACCGCGGTGCTTGTCACCGCGATAGCTCGTCACCGCGAAGCTCGTCACCGCGAAGCTCGTTACCGCGAAGCTCGTCAGCCATGGCCACCATGGCGATGGCCATCATCTTGGGACGTACTTCCTCGATCGGCTCTCCGCCCAGCACCCGCTGCATGCAATCGGTCCGCGTGCGCTCGGCGGCGGCCGCGGCCGCCCGGCGCGCCTCGTCGACGCCCACCTGGGGCGCGAAGATCTCTTCGAGCAGCCGGGGAATTTCGTCCCAGGCGGAATCAGGGTCGGCCTCGATCGCCTCCGCGAACCGGTCGTGCGCCTGCTGGACGGGGTGCGTCCTGCCGAGCGGAAAATCGAATATCTCGGCCATCCGGCCTACCCGAGCATGCGCGCCCCGGCATCGACGTGGATCGCCGAGCCCGTGATCGCGGCGGCGCGCTGCGAACACAGGAACACGCAGGCCCATGCGAGCTCGTCCACCCGTGGCTGCCGCTTGATCGGGTGGAGCTCCCGCGCCCGTGCGGCGCTGAATTCGGGGGTGACGCCCGGGTGGGTCTCCATGTCGCGGATCGTGTCCATGAACCCCGGGTTGATGTCGTTGACGGTGATGCCGTACTCGCCGAGGCCGGCCGCGAGCGACTTGGTGAGCGTGCGCAGGCCCCCCTTCGCCGTGGAGTGCGGGGCGCGCGTCCAGCCGCCGCTGTAGCCGTCCGGCCCGTTGATGTGGATGATGCGTCCCCAGCCGGCCTCCATCATCCCCGGCACGAACGCCTTGGCGAGGTACCAGGAGGCGGTGAGCTGCTGGTTGAGAAAGAAGTGCCAGTCCTCGTTGGAGGTCTCGAAGAACGTCTTGTGGAGCCGGCGGGCGGCGTTGCTGACGTAGATGTCGACGCGCCCGAAGGTCTCCTCCGCCCGCCGCTTCAGCTCCTCGACCGTGCTCAATTCGCCCGCGGTCCCCATGACCACGAGCGTTTTCGCGCCCAGCGCCCTGGCTTCCTTTTCGACGGACTCCGCCTGCTCCCGGTTCGAGCGGCTGTTGATGATCACGTTCGCACCCCGCCCGGCGAACTCGAGAATGATCGCGCGGCCGATGTTGCGGCCCGATCCTGTCACCAGGATCGTCTTGCCGGTAAAGTCCAGTTCCTTGTCCACCGGGTCCTCCCCCTCATGGAAAGCTGCAATGACCCCAATTTAGCGACTACCGTTGAAATCTTCAACGCACATGGGCTAGCATGACTTTCAATTCATCCACAGGGAGGCGCAGACAGTCCGTATCGAGGACTCGTCTCGAACACATATGGCGAAACTGAGCGGTGGCGCGATCATGGCGCGCGCATTGAAAGAGCAGGGCGTTGAACACATGTTTGGCATCGTGGGCTTCCCGGTGCAACCGATCGCCCGCGAGGCGCAGAAGGTCGGCATCAAGTACTACGGCTGCCGCAACGAGCAGGCGGCGTCCTATGCCGCCGGTGCCGTGGGCTACCTGACCGGTCGACCCGGCGCCTGCCTCGTGGTGTCCGGGCCGGGCGTCGTGCACGGCCTCTCCGGGCTCGCGAACGCGAAGGAAAACTGCTGGCCGATGATCCTGATCGGCGGCGCCTCGGACGTGAAGCACAACGGCATGGGCGGGTTCCAGGAAGAGCGCCAGGTGCTGATCGCGACCCCCTTCTGCAAGTTCGCGCACGCGGTGGAGCACGTCCATCGCATCCCGTTCTACGTCGAGATGGCCGTGCGCAATTCCATTTACGGCCGCCCCGGCGCCACTTATCTCGACATGCCGGACGATATCATCCAGGGCGAGGTGGACGAAGAGAAAGTCCACTTCCCCAAGCGCTGTGCCGAGCCGCCGCGCAGCACGGCGCCGGAAGAGAACATCCAGCAGGCGCTCAACGTGCTCAAGACCGCGAAACGGCCGCTCGTCATCATCGGCAAAGGGATGGCGTGGTCCGGCGCCGAGAAAGAAGTCCGCGATTTCATCGAGAAGACCGGCCTGCCGTTCCTCGCTTCCCCGATGGGCAAGGGCGTGATGGACGACAACCACAAGCTGTCGGTCGGCGCGGCGCGCAGCCACGCGCTCCAAGAGGCCGACGTGATCATGCTGATGGGCGCGCGGCTGAACTGGATCATGCATTTCGGCCTGCCGCCGCGGTTCAGCAAGGACGTGCGTATCGTGCAGCTCGATATCGCGCCGGAAGCGATCAGCCAGAACGTGCCGGCGGAGGTGGCGCTGGTCGGCGACGGCAAGGCGATCGTCGGGCAGCTCAACAAGGCGCTGGAAAGCTTCGAGTACCACTACCCCGAGGGTACCGACTGGCACAAGGCGATCGCGGAGAAGTCGGCCGCGAACGCGAAGCAGATCAAGCCGATGATCGACGACGAGTCGGCGCCGACGAACTACTACCGTGCGTTCCGCGACATCACGCCCTGGATCCCCGAGAACGCCATCATCGTCGGCGAGGGCGCGAACACGATGGATATCGGCCGCACCCAGATGCCGAACCGGCATCAGCGCACACGCCTGGACGCCGGCTCGTACGGCACCATGGGGGTCGGCATGGGGCTGGTCATGGCAGCCGCCGCAGTGCATCCGGACCGGCCGATCATCTCGGTGTCCGGTGACTCGGCGATCGGCTTCTCCGGCATGGAGATGGAAACGGTCTGCCGCCACAAGATGAAGGTGAAGATCGTCGTGCTGAACAACGGCGGCATCGGCAGCGGGGTCGCAGAGCTTCCCGCCGACCTGCAGAAAGGGGCGCCGGGCCTGCTGACGGTCGGCTGCCGCTACGACAAGATGATGGAGGCGTTCGGCGGCAAGGGCTTCTTCGTCACCGATCCCAAGAACCTCAAAGGGGCGCTCGACGAGGCGATGAAGTTCAACGGACCGGCGCTCGTGAACGTGCAGCTGCACCACGCCGCGGGCCGCAAGCCGCAGCAGTTCAAGTGGCACACGAGCGCGGAGGAGTAGCGCGTCGAGGGGCGGAGCAGGGGCCCCAAGTGACCAGTGACCCGTGCTCCCTCCGGTGCTTACGGAGGGGGCACAGAGCACGCATGACCCCTGACGCCTGACCCCTGACGGGTTTTGTCAGCCGAGATACTCGACGACGTGTAACCCCGTCCCCGCGCGGTCGCTGATGTAGGCGAGGCCGCGGTAGTCGAGATCGACGTCGTTGGTCTGGACCACGGTCTTCAGGCGCGGGATGGTGGTCGAGGTCTCCTTCGGCACGTAGTAGCCGACTTCCTTCATGTCGTACGGGTCGGAGATGTCGAGCACGCGCATGCCACCGGCGAAGTAAGCGACGTACAGCAGGTTGCGGTTGTCCTGCGGCCGGTAGAGCTTGTTGTTCCGCGTCTCGTTGAACTGGTGGGGGCCGAACCGTCCGCCGCGCGTCAGGAAGTCCGCGTCGGGCACGCGGAAGATATCCGCCATCATCGGGTTTTTCCATGCCGTCACGTCGAGCATGTAGACCATGCACCGCACCTCCAGTCCCTTGTACTGCGCGTCGCTCGCCTCGTTGCACACGATGATGTAGTCGCGCACGTCGCCGAAGCCCGGCGTGAAGTTGGGCGTGCTAACGCCGAAAAACGGCATCGAGGTGTGCGGGCCCTTGAACTGGGGCTCGATGGAGTAGTCGAGGATGACCTCGGGCCTGGTGATGTTCCTGATGTCGAGCACCGCGACGTTGCCGCCGCGCGCGTACGACAGGTAGACGCGGTTATTCGCGATGTCCACGACCGGGTGGTGCAGGTTTGGTCCTCTATCCCGGGGAAAGGGCTCGGACAACTTCTGGCCGGGTAGCCAGTGGTTGGCGACGTACCTGGGTCTTGAGGGATCGGAGAAATCCCAGATCACGAGATGGCCGCCCTGGCGAAAGCCGGGCTCGTTGGCGCAGCCGAAGTAGAGCCCGCTCTCCTGATCCCACCAGCCCTTGTGCGCGATGTTCATGGCGCCCGCCGGGGTCTCTTTCACGTCGGCGACCATTTTCGGTTGCGTGCGATTAGTGATGTCGAACACCTGGAAGCTGCATGCGTCGGCCGTCTCGTGATTGCGGGCAAGATAGGGCTTGCCGTCGCGCGGATTGTTGATCATCTGCACCGCACGGCAATTGGCTCCCGGCGCCGCCGGGATGTGCCAGACCAGCCTGGGATTCGCGGGATTGGACACGTCCAGTATCGACGTGCCGCTGTGCTCCTCGCGGCCGGTGAGCGGGTTGGGCAGAAACCCGGGCAGGTGTCCCACGTAGCACCAGTCGTCCTGCAGCGTGACCTGGAGCGATTCGCGGCCCTGCAGGTCGTGAAATCCGACGAGGCGGGTATTGTGGGCAGCGGCGGTGAGCGTGTCGTGATCTGGCACGGCGGTTCTCCCGAGAGTCCCTGACGATATGAGGGGATGCTCCCCTCATGCTCCCCTACATCAGGGCGCCTGACGGTCATTCTGTCAGGCGCTCAGGTGTAAGGGTCGCGGATCAGAGTAACATTTCTCTGTCATGGATGACACCGCAGCGATCGGCTTCCACAGCCGTGACGAGCTTTCCCTGTTGCGTCTCTCGGGGACGCAGTCGAGTCTCGAAGTGTCGCCGCAAGGCGCGCACCTGACCGGCTGGACGATACACGGCGCTCCCCCGGTTCTCTTCCTGAGCCCGGGGAGCGCATTCCAGCGAGGCAGGGCGATCCGCGGCGGGGTGCCGCTCGTCTTTCCCTGGTTCGGGCCCAGGGCGGGGGCGGCGCAACATGGATTCGCCCGCGTGCGCGACTGGGATTTGGAAGCTTCGTCGGTGGAACCCGACGGCACCTGCGCCGTGGCGATGACCCTCACCGACGACGAGAACACCCGGGCCGCATGGCCGCACGCCTTTCATGTGCGATTCGTCGCAGCCGCCGGGCGGGAGCTACGCATGGCCCTGGAAATCCGCAACACCGGCGCCGCGGGGTTCACGTTCGAGGCGGCGTTGCACACCTACCTGGCCGTTTCCGACGTGCGCCGCATCCGGGTGCACGGGCTGGAGAACACCGCCTATCTCGACAAGGTGGATGGCGGCGCGCGCAAGCGCGAGGGGGGTGCGCCGCTCGCCTTAACGGGCGAAACCGACCGCGTCTATCTCGATACCACGAGCGCCTGCGCCATCGAGGACCCCGACTGGAACCGGCGCATCATCGTCGCGAAGTCGGGTTCCCGCTCGACGGTCGTGTGGAATCCATGGAGCGAAAAGGCCCGGGCCATGGCCGATCTGGGTGAAGCCGCCTGGCCCGGCATGGTATGCATCGAGACCGCCAACATCGGCGAGGACGCCCGCACGCTCGCGCCTGGGCACTTGCACGTGCTGGAAGCCGTGATCACCGTCAAGCCGGCTTGACTGGCGTCCGCCCGGTGTGCGGGAAGCCGCCGCTCTTCCGGCGGTGCCTCTGCTTCGGCCGCCACGGTTCCACGCTCCTCCGCTCACCGCTCCCGCCCATCAGGCAAACCAGGATCAGAACCGCGATTGCCGCACCCAGGATGTAGGGCAAATAGTGCAAAAAGGTTGCCATGACGACGCGTCTCCTTCGTCAAACCCTGCCTTTCGGTCAGGTTAACGATGAGAGGTGCGCCGGTGAACAACCGATACAAACTCTTACATTTCGACTGTCGTTCGGGAACGACAAAAGCCGGCGTGGGGATTCCAAATGTGCATTTAGACCGGTCACTGGTCACCGGTCACCGGTCACTGGTCACAGTCTTGTATTACGTCTCGCGGTCGAGGTAATCCGCCAGGTAGCTGTCGAACGCCTGCGCTCCGTCGAGCGCGAGCTGGTAGCGCCGGTGGTAGGCGTCCAGTATGGATCGCGCGAATCCCGGGTGGTCGCGGAGCACCTTCATGAATTCGGGTTTTTCGAGCACGTAGAGGTCGCATTGGGTCAGTGCGCGCGCTGAAGCCGAGCGTGGCTCCGCAAGGAGCAGGCTTTTCTCGCCGAAGAAGCTGCCCTCCCCGAGGGTACTTACTACCCTGTCGCCGTCGACGATCTCCACTTCGCCGCGGGCCACGAAGTACATTTCGGATCCGGCGTCGCCCTTTTTGACGATGGTGTCGCCCTCGGCGTAGACCGCGGGCTTCAGGACCAGGGCGAGCCCGTGCAGGAATACCGCGCTGCACCCGGCGAAGAGCGGCACCTTTTCGAGGACCGCGCGGTTGATCACTTCGAGCCATTTGCGTCCGTCGCGCTCGACGAGGTCAAAGGCCGCTTTGGGACCCCAGGTGCCGGCCTCGTAGTTCGGGAAGTCGCGGGGCGGGTTTGCGGCCCAGGTATCTAGTATGGGCTGGGCGATGCGCCACGCCGCCTCGACGAGGTCGTTGCGCGTGAACAGCGTCGCGTCGCCGCGCATGCAGTGGTAGAGCAGCACCTCGTAGCCCGTGCTGCGCGCGGCCTCGAAGGCGTCCTGGTAGTCGAAGCGCATGTCGACCTTCTGCAGCGCGAGCTGCGGGCCGGGGTGCTTCGCCTGGAAGCGCAGCTCGATGCCCTGGTCCGGCTGGATGTGGAAAATGAGCTGGTTGTGCTCCAGGCTGCCGACGCCGGCCGCGCGAAACAGCACTTCGGGCGCCTTCTTGAACTGGACCAGGATCTCGGTGCCGCGCTTCCACAGGCTTTTGCCCGAGCGCAGGTAGATCGGCACGCCTTCCCAGCGCCAGTTGTCGATCTGCAGGCGCAGCGCGGCGAATGTCTCGGTGACGGAATCGGGTGCGACGTGCTCCTCCTGGCGGTAACCGGGCACCGGCGTACCGTCGGGCTTGCGTCCGGGGCCGTACTGCCCGCGCACCGTATCGCGCAGCACGTCCTCCGGCCGCATGATGCGCACCGCCTCGAGCACCTTCGCCTTCTCGTTGCGCACCGCATCGGCGCGCAACGACGACGGCGGCTCCATGCACAGGTACGCGAGCATCTGGAACATGTGGTTCTGGATCATGTCCCGCAGTACGCCCGCGCTGTCGTAATAGCGGCCGCGCCCTTCGACGCCCACCGACTCTGCGACCGTGAACTGGATGTGATCGATATGGTGCCGGGTCCAGAGGGGCTCGAAGATGCCGTTGGAGAAACGGAAGGAGAGCAGGTTCTGTACCGTTTCCTTGCCCAGGTAATGGTCGATGCGGAAGAGCTGCTCTTCCTGCCAGCGCGCCAGCAGCGCGCGGTTCAAGTCGATGGCCGAAGCGAGATCGCGCCCGAAGGGCTTCTCGACGATCAGGCGCCGCCAGCCCTGCGGGTGAACGTTGAGGCCCGCTGCCGCCAGTCTCCCCCCGATCAGGCCGAACACGGCCGGCGGCGTGGCGAGATAGAAGAGCGCGTTGCCGCCGGTTTGATGCTGCGTGGACAGGGTTTCGAGAAGGTCGGCCACCGCGCCGTAGGTCGTCTCTTCCTCGAAGGAACCGGCAACGTAATGCAGCCGCCCGACCAGGTCGGCCCAGACCCGGTCGTCGAAATCCTTGCGCGTCGTGTAGCGGCGGATCTCGGTGTTGAGCCGCTCGCGAAACCCGGCCGTGGCCGTGGCCTCGCGCGCCACGCCGATGATCGCGAGGCGCGACGAGAGCAGTCCATCGCAGGCGAGGTTGTAGAGCGCTGGCACCAGCAGGCGCCGCATCATGTCCCCGGCGGCGCCGAAGACGACGATTACACAGGGATCGCCCCTGGGCGCCGTCATCCTACTTCTTCACGGCGTGCCCGCCGAACTGATTGCGCAGGGCCGCGATCACTTTCATCGCGGGCGCGTTGTCCTGGCGCGAGGCAAAGCGCGCGTAGAGCGCGGCGGAGAGCACCGGCGCGGGCACGGCGAGGCGCACCGCCTCCTGCACCGTCCAGCGGCCCTCGCCGGAGTCCTCGGCCCAGCCCTTGATTCCCGCGAGCTCGGGATCCTCGGCCAGCGCCTTGGCGAGCAGGTCGAGCAGCCACGACCGGACCACGCTGCCATGGCGCCAGCACTCGATCGCGCGCTCGACCTCGATGCCTAGCTCGCTCGCGCGCAGGAGCTCGTAGCCCTCGCCGAAGGCCTGCATCATTCCGTACTCGACGCCGTTGTGGACCATCTTGGTGAAGTGGCCGGCGCCGACCGGGCCGACATGCGCGAACCCGCCGGGCTGCACCAGCGCGTCGAAGATCGGCTGCGCGATCGCGATGTGCGCAGGGTCGCCGCCCGCCATGATGCAGTAGCCCTCGGAGAGCCCCCAGATGCCGCCGCTCGTACCCGCGTCGACGAAGCCGATTCCCCGCTCGCGCAGTTCGCCGGCGCGGCGGATCGAATCGCCGTAGAACGAATTGCCGCCTTCGATGACCAGGTCGCCCGCCGCGAGGAGCGATCGCAGGGTCGCAACGGTCTTCTCGGTCGGGTTGCCCGAGGGCACCATCACCCACACGACGCGCGGCGCGGGGAGCGCGGCGGCGAGGTCGGCCAGCGACGCGACCTTCGACACCGCCGGGTCGTGGTCGAAGCCGACCACCTCGTGTCCGCGCGTGCGCAGGCGTTCCGTCATGTTTCCGCCCATCCGGCCCAGCCCGATCATCCCGATCTTCATGACCCGTCTCCTGTGGCAGTCCAGGTCATTCTTTCGCAAACCGGATCGCGCGGCAAGGCATATCATCCGTACTTGAGATTCGGCCGCGCCATGGGGGAGAGATGACAGCCAGCGATCCGGGCATGACGGCGGACGATCTGCGCCGCGCCATCGAAGAAAAGCTGTTTTGCATGCAGGCCAAGTTCAAGGAGGTGGCGACCCGCCACGACTATTACGTTGCCCTTGCGTACGCGGTGCGCGACCTGATGCTGCATCGCTGGATCGACACCGCGCATTCCTACTTCGAGCGGGAAAACCGCACCGTCGTCTACCTCTCCGCCGAATTCCTCATGGGGCCGCAGCTCGGAAACAATCTCATCAGCCTCGGCATCATGGAGGCGGCGAAAGACGCGGTGGCGGGACTGGGTCTCGACCTCGGGGATCTTCTCAACGAGGAGGAGGAGCCGGGGCTCGGCAACGGCGGCCTCGGCCGGCTCGCGGCCTGCTACATGGATTCCCTCGCGACGCTCGCAATTCCGGCCATCGGCTACGGGATCCGCTACGAATTCGGAATTTTCCACCAGGCCATCCAGGACGGCATGCAGGTGGAGCTGACCGACAAGTGGCTGCGCCTGGGCAACGCCTGGGAGATCTCGCGGCCGGAGGTCGGCTTCGACGTGAAGATCGGCGGGCACACCGAGGCGCACCGGGACCGCGCCGGGCGCTACCGCGTGAACTGGGTCCCGGACCGCGTGGTAAAGGGCTTCCCGTACGACACGCCGATCGTCGGTTACGGCGTGCGCAACGTCAACCTGCTGCGCCTGTGGAAGGCCGAGGCCTGCGAATCGTTCGACTTCAAGGCGTTCAACGTCGGCGACTATTACGGCGCGGTGGACCAGAAGGTCGCCTCCGAGAACCTGACCAAGGTCCTCTACCCGAACGACGAGCCGATCGCAGGCAAGATACTGCGGCTGGAGCAGCAGCATTTTTTCGTGTCGTGCTCGCTCCAGGACCTGATCCGGCTGCATCTGCAGCGGCAGAAGGACTTGAGCGGCTTCCACCTCAAGTGGGCGATCCAGCTGAACGACACGCACCCCGCGCTGGCGATCGCCGAGATGATGCGCCTGCTGGTCGACGAGCACACGATGGACTGGGATCAGGCCTGGGAGATCACCCGGCAGACCTTCGCCTACACCAATCACACGCTGCTGCCCGAGGCGCTCGAGACCTGGCCGGTCGCCCTGTTCGAGAGCATCCTGCCGCGCCACCTGGAGATAATCTACGAAATCAACCGCCGGTTCCTGGAATACGTCGAGCGGCGCTTTCCCGGAGACGGCGTCCGCATCGAGCGGCTGTCGCTGATCGGCGAGGGCGGCGGCAAGCGGGTACGCATGGCAAACCTCGCCTGCGTGGGCAGCCGGGCGATCAACGGCGTGGCGGCGCTGCACACCGAGCTTTTGAAGGCCACGGTTCTCAACGAATTCCACGAGCTGTGGCCGGAGAAATTCAGCAACAAGACCAACGGCGTGACGCCGCGGCGCTTCGTCGTGCTGGCCAATCCCGGTCTTGCCGGGCTGATCCGTGGCGCCATCGGCGATTCGTGGGTGCGCGACCTCTCCGAGCTGCGCCGCCTGGAGACCATGGTCGACGACGCCGGCTTCCGCGCCGAGTGGCGGCGCGTGAAGCGCGCGAACAAGGTGCGCCTGGCCGAGACCATCCGCGCCGCGACCGGCCTCGCCGTGAGCCCGGATTCGCTTTTCGACGTGCAGGCGAAGCGCATCCACGAGTACAAGCGCCAGCACCTGAACGTCCTCTACATCGTCACGCTCTACGCGCGCCTGCTGCGCGAGCCCGGGCTCGATTTTCCGCCGCGAACCTTCGTCTTCGGCGGCAAGGCGGCGCCCGGATATTTCATGGCCAAGACGATCATCCGGCTCATCAATGCGGTCGGTCGCGTGGTGAATGGGGATCCGCGCGTCAGGGAGCGGATCAAGGTGGTCTTCTACCCGAACTTCAACGTCAAGAGCGGACAGGCCGTGTACGCGGCGGCGGACCTGTCGGAGCAGATCTCGACGGCGGGCAAGGAGGCCTCGGGGACCGGCAACATGAAGTTCGCGCTGAACGGAGCGCTCACCATCGGCACCCTCGACGGCGCGAACGTCGAGATCCGCGATCACGTGGGGCCGGAGAACTTCTTCCTTTTCGGCCTGACCGAGCAGGAGGTGGTGCGGCGCAAGGCCGAGGGCTACCGGCCGGAGGCGGAGCTCGCGCGCGATCCGGATCTGCGCGAAGTGATGGAGATGATCGCGGACGGGGTTTTTTCGGGCGGCGACCGCGGCGCATTCGAGCCGGTGGTGCGCTCGCTCACCGCGCGCGACGAGTACATGCTGTTCGCGGACTACCGGTCCTACATCGAGTGCCAGCAGCGCGCCGGCGATGCGTACGCGGATCCCGATCGCTGGACGCGCATGTCCATACTCAATGTCGCCCGCATGGGATATTTCTCCTCGGACCGCGCGATCCGCGAGTACTGCGAGGACATCTGGAAGGTCGAGCCCGCGGTGGTGGTGCCCAGAGCGCGGAGCTGATTCGGTCCGATCCGGAAGCTGGACTCTGCCGTCCCGCGTGGGCGGGTCCGGGATGCGACCGCATACCCGGCTTCCCAGAACTTCCTGCTGTAACCACGGGTCCGACCCTTCTTACAGGTGCAGGAGCTCCATCATGCATTCAAACGGACGATTCATGCATACCCCCGTGCCCGATCCGCGCGAGGACGATGATGAGGAACCCGCTGTAAAGGAGCCTCCCGTGCCGCCCGACCAGGAGCCGGACGTCGTGCCGCAACGGGAGCCGCCCGATCCCGGTGAGCGTCCCATGATTGCGTCGAACGCGCTCGACTGACGGCTCAACACCCCGCCTTCACGCCATCCACCGCGACGACTTTCTCGCGGATCAGCCGGTCCAGGTCACCGGCCATGCCGATTTCCGCGAGCACGCTGGCGGCGTCCGATCCGGGTTTTGCCGCCGGCCGTCCGGGCGTCACCGGCGTACGCGACAGCCTCACGCCGGGTGCCGTGGTGGTGATCGGGCCGAAGCCCTCGTGATCGCGGGTGATGGCGACGCCGCGCGCCACTGTCAGCGGATCGGTCATCAGCTCGGGGAGATCCGGCACGACACGGTGGGCGCCGATGCCGGCCTTGTTGAGCAACTCCACCCATGCGGCCACGGTGCGGCTTCTCATACGCTCTTCCAGCGCGCGCTCCAGCTCCGTACCGTGCAAATTCGCCAGGCCGGCCAGCTCCGTGCAGTGCGCAAGCTCGCCCGGCGCCGGCGCTGAGAGGTAGAGCCAACCGTCGCTCGCCTGGTAGAGGCGGTCAAGCGGCCCGCTGCCCGTTGCCTCCTGGCCGTGCGGCTCGTCCCACGCTTTTCCCGTGTAATCCTGCAGCAGCGCCGATTGCAGCATGGTGGCCGTATAGGCCAGCGCGCTGTCCACGAATTGTCCTTCCCCGGTACGGCGCCGGTGGAGCAGGGCGAGCGCCACGCCATAGCAGGCCATCAGGCCGGTCCCGTAGTCGTTAGCGGCGAAAGGCGCGGTGGCCGGTTTGGCGGAGCCGAAGCGCACCTGCATGCCCGACACCGCCTGACCGAGCTGCTCGTGGCCGGGGCGGTTCGCGTACGGACCGATATGGCCGAAGGTATTCATCGACCCGTAGACGATGTCCGGCCGGCGCGCGCGCACCCGCTCGTAGTCTATGCCGAGCCTCTCGGCGACGCCGCCACGGAAATTCTGCAGCACTACGTCGGCCTTATCGACGAGCTTCCAGAAGATCTCCAGCCCTCCCGGGGTCTTGAGATCGACGAGTATGCTGCGCTTGCCGCGATTGATGTCGTTGTGCCGCAGCACGGTCTTGACGTGCGGGCTGTCGATCCGGATGACATCGGCGCCAAACTCGGCCAGCGTGCGTCCGCAGGTCGGCCCGGCTAGCACGATGCACAAGTCCACCACCTTCACGCCCTCGAGCGCCGCGCGCAGCACTTCGCTGCCCGCCGCTGCGGTTGCCGGCTTGCGCGTGGCCAGTTCTCTCAGGATCTCCGCGCGATGCGCATCCGTCTTCGGGCGCGGCGCGCGCACCGAGCCCGGCGTGGCCGACAGGCGCGTATTGATGCCGGGGCCGCGGAAGCGGCCCAGCTCCGGATCGTCGTAATCGGCGATGATCCCCGATTCCAGCGCCTGCGGGTGCTTCAGCCATTCGGCGCTGGTATGGCAGATCACGCCTTCGGAGCCGATCTCCGCGATGATGTCTTCCCACTCCTTCGACGTGCGGGCGCGCATCGTCTCGTCGTACTTCTGCGCCAGCTCCTTCGGGGGCAGCTTCGCGTCGCGCCACTTGTCCATGCCGATCGACTTGATGAAGGCCTCGAACCGCTTGTTGTTGGCCACGTACATGAGCCAGCGCCCGTCCTTGCACGGCAGTTGCCGGCTCCAGTTGAATTCGGGCTCGGGCACGGGCTTGCCGTTGACCAGCAGGCCGCGCGCGCCGACCACGCTGAAGGTCGCATCGAACAGCGGAATCTCCACGCGCTGGCCGACACCGGAGCGCGCCCGCGCATTCAACGCCATGGCCACGGTAACCGCGCACAGGAAGGCCGCGTACATCGAGCCGTAGGGAACCACCGTGTAGACCGGCCGGCCGTTGGTCGCGTGAGTGGCGCGATAGGCTCCGGTGGCCGCGCCCACCACGCCCTCCCACGCCTTGACCTGGGCGCGCGGGTCGTCCGAACCGAAGCCCGGCAGCGAGCAATAGATGAGGCGCGGGTTGGCCGCAGTCATGGCCGCCGCGCCGAGCCCCAGGCGTTCCATCACACCGGGACGGAAATTCTCGATGACCACGTCGGCGCCCGCGATGAGCTGCCGCGCCGTCTCCCGGTCGCCGTCCTGTTTCAGATCGAGGGCGATGCTGCGCTTGTTGCGGTTCCAGGTGGCGTTGGCGGGGGTATTCCAGCGCGGCCCGCCCGGCGGATCGACGCGCACGACGTCCGCGCCCTGGTCGCCCAGCAGCATGGCCGCCATGGGGCCGGCGATGTACTGGCCGAAATCGATGACGCGCACGCCTTCCAGAACGCCTGGCATGATTTGCTCCTTTTTCCTTGCCGTGTCCTAAGCTAGCCTAAAGCCCCTCCACCGACAACAGCACTGCAGGCGAGCGCCCGATTTGTGGACTGGACCACGGGACGCGAAGGGGCGTTGGGCACTACAATTGCGAAAAGCGCAGAGCAGCCGACCGCGGGCGGCTTCTGCAAATGTTCACATTATGGAGAGGCAAGTATGGCGGAGTCCGAGGTTCTACATGCTTACGGCTACCTGACCGGGCCGGAGGTTCGCTTTCTCGAGGCGGCCGCCGAGCGGCTGATACCGACCGATGAACTGGGGCCGGGCGGCAAGGACGCCGGCGTCGCCTGCTACATCGATGGTCAGCTCCGCAGCGCATGGGGCACGCATGGCCGCAATTACCGCTCGGGGCCGTGGCTCGAAGGCACGCCCGAGCAGGGATTCCAGTCACGGTTGACGCCGCAGGAGATCTACCGGATCGGCATCCAGGAGATCAACGCGGCCTGCCGCGCCCAGTACGAAAAGCCCTTCGATCAGCTGCAGCCGGAGAGGCAGGACGAGGTGCTGAAGGCCCTCGAGAAGGGCGAATTCAAGCTGCCCTCCCTGTCCTCGAAGCTCTTCTTCGATCTCCTCTGGCGCAATACCGAGGAAGGCTACTTTGCCGACCCGATGTACGGCGGCAACCGTGGCAAGGTCGGATGGAAGCTCGTGGGATTTCCCGGCGTGCCGTCCGGCGCCTACAAGGACCACCTCGACAAATCCGAGCTGTACCGCGCCGAGCCGGTCAGCATCCTCGACATCCAGATGAAGCAGGCGCAGGTCGATGCGCAGGGATACGCGAAGCACATCATGCTGAAGCAGGAAGGGAGGAAGTAGCATGGCGACGATCAAGATGAAACCCGTCGATGCCGTGGTGGTGGGCAGTGGCGTCGTGGGCTCGATAATGTCCATGGAGCTGGTGAACGCCGGACTCAAGGTGCTCTGCCTCGAGCGCGGCCGGATGATCGACCCGCAGACCGATTTCGTCGCGCCGTACGTGCACGACGAGCTCAAATACGACCGGCATAGCGACATCTTCCAGAACCTGTCGCGCGAGACGATCACCTTCCGTAACAACATGGGCCAGACCGCGCTCCCGATGCGCGAGATGGGCTCGTTCAAGCCGGGCGAGATGGTGGGCGGCACCGCGGCGCACTGGGGCGGCAACGCGCGGCGCTTTCTCCCGCACGATTTCGAAATCCGCAGCAAGGTAGAGGAGCGCTACGGCAAGAAATTCTTTCCCGAGGACTGCACTGCCCAAGACTGGGGCGTTACCTGGGACGACGTCGAGCCCTACTACGACCAGTTCGAGCACATCTACGGCGTGCACGGCAAGGCCGGCAACCTGGGCGGCGAGATCCGCGAGGGCGGCAATCCGCACGAGGGCCCGCGCTCGCGCGAATATCCGAATCCTGCAACGAAGCGCACGCCGCAGGGCGAAATCTTCGCCGACGCGGTGACCGGGCTGGGCTACGTGCCGTTTCAGGGGCCGGGCGCCGGGATGACCCGGGACTACACCAATCTCTACAAGCAGTTCCTGGGCGAATGCCAGCGCGGCGGATTCTGCTCGAGCCACGTGTGCTCGCAGGGGGCGAAGGCAAATCCCCTCACCGCGGTGCTGCCTGCCCTCTACAAGCAGTCGAATTTCGAGCTGCGGCCGCTCTCCAACGTCATCAAGGTCAACACCGATTCCACCGGCAAGAAGGCGACCGGCGTGACCTACATCGATGCCCAGGGCCGCGAGGTCGAGCAGCCGGCGGACATCGTGGTGCTGGCGACCTACACCTTCAACAACACGCGGCTGCTGCTGCTGTCCGGTATCGGCAAGCCCTACGATCCGCAGAGTGGCAAGGGCGTCGTCGGCCGCAACTACTCGTATCAGGTAGGCGGCAGAATACACGTGTTCTTCGACGACAAGGAGTTCAACCCCTTCATCGGCGGGGGCATGGTGAACACTTCCATCGATGAGCTGAACGGCGATGTGATC
>Ga0111539_10001253_pt1 | contig 33827 bp, 26 predicted proteins | sample RhiMethybrSRZTD1_FD_79667 | JGI IMG/M metagenome (GOLD analysis project Ga0111539, IMG submission 79667) | Populus rhizosphere microbial communities from Tennessee, USA - Rhizosphere MetaG P. TD hybrid SRZTD1 (version 2) (version 2) | ecosystem: Host-associated > Plants > Roots > Rhizosphere >...
CGCGGCCGGCCTCCTGTACCCGTCGTTCGGCCTCTTGCTGTCGCCGATGATCGCGGCCGCGGCGATGTCGTGGAGCTCGGTTTCCGTAATCGGCAACGCGCTTCGACTGCGTCGCGTTCGTATCTGACAAACCGGGGAACCGGCCCGAGGGAGGTGGCATCAGAGTTCTCATGACCCAGACGCGGGGGGACCCAATGCCACGGATGAGATTGCTGCTCGAGTCCGATCCGTCGATTCCCCAGGAGATCAGGCGCGCGATCTCGCGCGGCGATGACGACGCGCGAATGCGTCTCGTCGACCTGGGCCTCAACGAGTGCGAGGCCGCTGAGCTGCTCGATGAGCGGCCGCAACAGGAATGGCTCTGCGCCTGAGCGCGCGCCACCCGCCTAGCTCGCCACCCGACTAGCCGCTCTGCGCGAGAGTGCGGCTACCTGAAAAAACAATAGTCGCACACCGCGCCTGCGGCGCGGAGCGACTAGCCGCTCTCGCGCGCAGCGCGAGAGTGCGGCTACCTGAAAAAACAATAGTCGCACACCGCGCCTGCGGCGCGGAGCGACTAGCTGAAGAGCCGCGCCAGGGTCAGCACGAAGCTGGTCCACACGTTGGCGCCGTGCTGGGTGCCCGAGATAGCCGGCTTCTTGACCGTCCCGCCGACGTGCATGTCGACGTCGAGCCGCAGGTCGGGCAGGTTGTTGACGTCGACGTGGATGGCGCCGCCGCGCGAGCGGACGTTCACATCGAGCCCCATCGCCTCGATCTCGGGGTGACCGGCGAGCGGGCTCTTGCTGCCGCCGCCCGCGCCGCCGCCTCCGCTCTTGCTGCCGCCACCCTTGAGCGCGCTGGCCTTGACGTGCGCGGAGACGACGTCGACGTCACCCGTCAGCGCGAGTTGCCGCGAGTTGCCCCGCACGCGCAGCGCGACGATGGCCCGGTCGACGGTGGCGCCGGCGGTCGCGGCCAGCGCCTCCGCCTCGGTGGCGAACGCCACATCGACGCGCGTGACGTCGACCTTGCCCGTGGCGATGTCGCCGGCGACGTCGATCAGCCCACCCGCAGAATGGATCGGCCTCTTGCCGACGAGCGGAACGAACACGTCCAAGCGGTCGAGCGCGACGCGCCCGCTGAATTTGCCGCGCGCGCTCGTGCCGTCGAGGCGTCCGCTCACCCGCGCGTTCGCCTCGACCTTGCGTACCGCGGCGACCGGGAAACGTTCCGTACGTACGACCACCGGCAGCGCGCTGGCCTCGACCACGTTGTTCACGACACGCAGGCGACCGGCCGGCACCCACGCCTCGATGGGCAGTGACGCCAGCTTGGTGGAGACCGGCGCGACGATGGCGACGTTGCCGCTCACCAGCACGTCATCCAGCCCACCCCGGCCGGCGGCGGTGATGTCGATGTCCAGCGATCCCGCGAGCGTGTCCAGCCAGGGTCGGGCGAACGCGGCCAGCCCGGCCAGCTCGACCCGGCCGCGCAACGCCGCGCGTACGTCGTCGCCGCGGCTCTCGCCCGATAGCTCGACGATGCCGGCGTTGCTGCGTAGCTTGGCGGGTCCCAGCGTCAGGCCCTCGCCGGCGCGCGCGCGCAGCACGATCTCGTTCTCGGCGCGCACGTCGATCGCGCCCGCCGGCTTGCCACGCACGGCCGGTGAGGACAGCGACACCGCCAGCTCCGACAACCGCCCCTCCGCCGTCGCGGGTTTGCCGGGCGCGATGCGCGCGACCGCGGTGCCCGAAACGATGCCCCGCGGAACCAGCTTTCCCGGCAGCGGCGGCAAGAACGGTTCGATCGGCACCTTCGCGAGCGTGAGCGTCACGTCGCCCTCGAGCCCCTGGGGTCTGGGCGCCAGGCGGCCGTCGACCGCGATCGAGTTGATCAGCCAGCCGCGCGCCCGCACCGCGCCTTTCGCCTCCGGCGTGAGCTTGATCGTTCCGCCGCCCAGCGCGCGGCCGCCGTAGCTCACATCGGCCAGCGTCACCTCGCCCGACAGCGCCGGCAGGCGGGGCTCGCCCACGATGCGCACCGCGCCCGAGACAGAGCCGGCGACCGGCAGCGTCGTGCCGACGATGCCCGGGATCCGGCCGATCGGGAACTGGCGTACGCCCACATCCAGCGCCAGCCGCCCCGACAGCCCGATCTTGCCGGCACAGATCATCATGCTTTCGCCCGGGCCGCCGAGCGGAAAATCCGCGAGCACGATCGTGGATTCGGCCACCCGGAGGGTTGCCCGCGCCGGCAGCCGCACGCGTTCGCCGAGCACGGTGAGCGCGCTCGCCTCCGCAAACTCCACGTCCAGCGCGACGTTGTCGGTGTTTCCATGCACGTGCGCGCGAAACGTGAGCGCGCCGCCCGCGAAGCGGCTGCCGATCAGGCGATCGATCTGGATGCCCTTCGCTTGCAGCTTCAGATCCAGGCGCGGGGCGGCCAGCCAGCGTCGTTCGTCCTTGTCCCACACGCCGATGCGCCCCTCGGCGGCGAAGCTGCCGCCCCACATCGCGAGGTCGACGCGCGGCAGCCGCAGGACGCCGTCCCTGGCCTTCACGCCCGCGAGGCGGACGACCGTCGCGCCGGGAGGGGGGCGCGCCGGCGTCCCCGCGAACAACGCCAACGCGTCCTTGCGCTCCTCGCCGCGCGTTACGACGAGCGTGCTGCGCACCAGCTCTGCGTCGCCGGACATTAGATCGGCACGCACCTGGAAGACGCCGTCGACCATCGCGCTCGCGGCCGGCCGCAGCGACGGCGGCAGCACTTGCCGCGCGGCGAAGCGCTTGAAGTCCAGCTTGGCGTCGAACTGCAGGCGTTCCAGCCCGGCGGTGGCCTCCATCCGCCCCCCTTCCGGTGACTCCAGCGACAGCCGGTCGAGGCGGAACCGGCCGGCCTGCGGCTCGGTCGTCAGGTGGAAGCCGATGTCGCGCGCGTTGATCTCGCGGCTGGCGAAGTCGAGGCCGCTGGCTTCCGCCTCGATCGCGATGCGATCGAACGGCTGTGTGAGGCGCAGGCGCACCCGCGCGTCCTTGCCGCCGGCGCGCAGTCGCTTGCCCAGCCCGCGGTGCGCCGCGATGGTGTTGAGTGTGTCGGCGGCATCGTCGATGTGGACCTCGAGGTCGATGCCGGACTGCTTCGAGGCAGGGGTGATGCCGTAGATGCCCGTGAACCGGCCGTTGCCCTTCAGGCGCGACCCGCCGACCGCGATGCCCGAGGCGTCGAGGTGGATGCTGTCCGGATCGTCTGCGGTCGTCGCGATGCGATCTATCCGCCCGCGATCGATCGGCAGCACGAGCCCGCTTTTTTCGCCGAGGATGCGCAGACGGCTGGGCCCGCGCACGTCGGCGTCCTTCACCTCGAACGTGAACAGCTTCGGCTTGACCGCCAGCGTCGCGGTGCCGTGCACATCGCGTAGCACGAGGCCCCAGGTCCGATCCTCGAAGGTGGCCTCGATGCCGTCGAGGCGCGCGCTCGCGATCGAAAACTCGGCGCGACTGGGCTTCGACGGCTTCTTGCGGACCTTGCGCGGGATGCTCTCGAACGCGGCGAGGAACCCGATCTTGTTCTCGCCCTTCATGCGCGCGTAGCGCCAGCGCGCGTCCTTGATGTCGAGATCGTGGATGATGATGCGCGTCGGCTTGCGGTGCGCCTCGATGCGCGCCGAGACGTGCTCGATGTGCAGCACCTCAGTCCCTTCCGGGTCGATGATCGTGACGTCCTCGAAGGCGATCGCGGCGGGACGTCCGCGCGCCAGCGAGATCACCGTGCCCCAGCTCCAGTGCCCGCCCCCGACGTGCACGCGCCCGCGCCAGTCCGGGAGCATGCGTTCCACCAGCTGCCCGAAGCGCTCGCCGCGGAAATAGATCGGCGCGCCGACGGCGATCACGGCGGCGAGCAGGACCATGCCGGCGCCCGCGTAGCCGGCGATTCTGGCGGCCTTACGCAGGCGGGGTCGTCGTGTCATTCTGTGAGACCGTGGAGAACGTCAATCCTCCCATCGCGCCCGACGGTGCGCAATGAGGCAGAGCTTGATCTTGGCCACGCTGCTCGTCGGATTGTTACCGGCGGGCCACAGTGGCGCGACGGCCCCGGGCGGGGCGGTGCTGCACGTCCGCGGCACCGATATCGTCGACGGCAAGGGCCGGCCGGTGGTGCTGCGCGGGGTGTCGTTCGGCAACGAGGTGTGGGCGAACGTCCGGCTGCCGCGACGCCATCACGACGAGACCGACTATGGGCGCATCGCCGCGATGGGGATGAACGCGGTGCGCTTCTACATGAACTACCGGACGTTCGAGGCCGACGCCGCGCCGGGCAAGTACCTCGACGACGGCTGGCAATGGCTGGACGACAACATCGCGTGGGCCAAGCGCCACGGCGTCTATCTGATCCTCAACATGCACGTCCCGCCGGGCGGCTTCCAGTCGCTGGGCGCGGGCAAGGCGCTGTGGGATCGCCCGCCCGTGCAGGATCGCCTGATCGCGCTGTGGACCGCGATCGCGAGCCACTGCAAGGGGGAGCCGACGGTCGCCGGCTACGACCTGCTCAACGAGCCGGTGGTCACGCGCGCGGCCAGTCAGTGGCACGATCTCGCCGGCCGGATCGCCGTCGCGATCCGCGCGGTCGATCCCGACCACATGCTGTTCGTGGAGCGCCTGAATTCGATCGCGGGTGACTGGAAAGAGGATGGGGACCGCAACTTCTTCCGGATCGCCGATCCGAACACGGTCTACGAGTTCCACTTCTACAAGCCGTTTCACTTCACGCACCAGAGCGCGTCGTGGGTGCCGTTCGCGGCCGAGGACGTGCGTTATCCCGACACGCGCGCAGAGGTCGAGTGGTTCCTGCTCGATCGCAAGGCGGGAACCGAGGCGAGCCCGAAGCTGCCGCCGGGCGACAGCGCGTGGACATTCTATCCGGGCGCGCCGTTTCGGATCGACGATCCGGCGATCGTCATCGGCAAGCCGGTGCTGGTCGTCAAGGCGAACACGGGCAAGGTCTGGTTCGACGATCTGACGCTGGAGGAGCTGGACGATGCCGGCAAGGTCAAGCGCGTGATCTGGGAGAAGAACCTGACCGGCACCCGCGGCTGGTACTTCTGGAACAAGGACGGCAAGGGAGGCGCGGTGCGGTCGGAGAACGGCCACGGCGACGGCGCGTCGATCGTCGCGGCCGGCACCGTCGGTGATGCCAACCTGGGCGCCGACGTGCTGCGCTTCCGCACCGCGCCGGGCGCGACGTATCGGCTATCGGGCTGGATGCGTGGGACCCAGGTCCCGCCGACCGCGACCTGTCAGATCCGGCTCGACTTCTTCTCGTCGCGCGCGAAGGTGCAGGAGAGCGATCGCGCGTTCATGGAACAGGAGATCGACGCCTACGTCGCCTGGGGCAGGCGCGAGAAGGTGCCGCTGTTCCTGGGCGAGACGGGTGTCATCCGGCTCGGCTTCGACGCCGATCGCGGTGGCCTGCGCTGGGTGTCCGACATGCTGGACATCGCGCGCGCGCGCAAACTGTCGTTCACGTACCACGCGTACCACGAGGACGGTTTCGGCATTTACCGCGGCAGCGGCACGCTGCCCGACCCCGCGCGCGCCAACACGCCCCTCATCGACCTGTTCACCGACAAGCTGGCGAAGCCGAAGAAGTAGCGCGCGCGGCGTGCGCTACTGGCGCTGGAAGACGCGGACGTAGTCGATCTCGTAGCGCGTCGGGAACGGCGTGGCGGACGGGTCGCCGCCGTTGATGCCGCCGATGGCGAGGTTGACGAGCATGTAGTGAGCCTGCCTGAACGGGCTCTGGCCGTTGGGGTTCAACATGTCGGAGAGGTTGGTCGTGTTCATCAACATGTCGTCGACGTAGAGATCGATCTTCGTGTCGTCCCAGTCCATGCGCCAGACGTGGAACTTCGACGACCAGGTCGGATCGTTGAACGAGGCGATCGTCTTGGTGACGGAGTCCCACTTCGCCTCGTAGCGCGTCGACGTGCCGCACGCGACGTTCGCGAGGATGCGGCTGTTGTAGAACTCCATGATGTCGATCTCGCCGTTCGACGGCCATTCGCCGCTCACGCCGAGCGTCCACCATGCGGGCCACAGGCCGGCGCGCGTCTCGATGCGGCCGCGCATCTCGAAGCGGCCGTATTGCCAGCTGTGGAGGCCGCTGGTGTTGAGGCTCGACGACGTGTACTCGGCGTACTGGCGGTTGCGCTTCCAGTCGCTGCTGCCCGCCTGGTAGTTCGGGTTCGCCTTCTGCTCGCGGCGCCCCTCGATGATCAGCACGCCGCCTTCGACGCGCGCGTTGTCCTGCTGGTACCACTGATCCTCTTCGTTGCGGACGAAGCCCTGCTCGTAACGCCAGTTGGCCGTGCTGGGACGGCCGTCGACGTCGAACTCGTCGGACCAGACCAGTCGGTAACCGGCGGGCACGGTGATGCCGCCCGTGCCGTTGCCGCCGCCCGTACCGCCGGCGCCGCCACTGGTTCCGCCACGTGCCGCGGTGCCGCCCGCGCCGCCCGAACCGCCGCGCCCCGCGGCGCCGCCGCTGCCGCCGCGCCCGGCGCCTCCGCCCGCGCCGGCGTTCCCTGTCGCGCCGCCGGTGCCCGCCGTCGCCGTCGATCCGGCCGCGCCGCCACCACTGCCACCCGCGCCCGCGCTTCCCGGCACGCCGGCTGCGCCGCCGCCGCCGCCCGGGCCCGCGGCGCCCGCCGCGCCGCTGGCGCCACCCGCGCCCGCCCCGCCGCCCGTGCCGGCGGCATCACCGCCGGTGCCGCCCGTCGCTCCGGCGCCGGCCGTGCCGCTCTGACCGCCCGTGTTACCCCCGCAACCCACGCCGGTGGCAAGCAGCAGGGCGGCGAGCACAGCCCGGAACCGCGACATCGCCCCGAACTCTACCCTAGCTCGACGCTGGTTTCGACGGAGCGGGCCGCCGCCGAGCCGCATTGCGGCGGACCGCTCCGCCTGTTGTAAAGTGGAGTCATGGGCGCGGACGAAGGCTCAGGATCCGGGATGCAGTTCGAAAAGGTGGAGGTTGCGGGGCCCGTCGCGCCGCCCGCGTGCGCCCGCTGCGCAAAGCCGCTGGACGAATACTTCGAGCTCGGCGGCCACATGTTCTGCCGCCCGTGCATCGACAGCGTCAAGGGCACCGGCGCGGGTGCGTTCCTGCGCGCGCTCTTGTTCGGCGGGGGCGCCGCTCTGCTGGGGACGATCGCCTGGTACGCGATCTACAAGCTCACCAATTCGGAGTTCGGGCTGCTCGGTATCGTGGTCGGTCTGTTCGTCGGCATCGCCGTGCGAAAAGGAGCGCGCGGCCTGGGCGGCTGGAAATACCAGGCGCTCGCGATGGTCCTGACCTACGTGTCGATCACGGCCAGCTACGTTCCCATCTTGATCAAGGCGTCGGCCGACGCGGCCGCCGTCAAGGACGCAGAGAAGGAAGAGGCCGCGAGCGAAACGCCGGGGACCGCGGCTGCCCCCAAGGCAGAGCAGGATGAACAGGCGCAGAAGGCAGCTCCGGCTGCGGCGGCGCCGATCGCGCAGGCGCCCGTGTCGCGACCGTCTGCCGGTGACGTGGTGCTGGCGCTGCTGTTCGTGTTCGCGGTCGCGCTGGCGACGCCGTTCCTTGCCGGCGCCAGCAATTTTATGGGCTGGATCATCATCGGCATCGCACTTTACGAGGCGTGGAAGCTCAATCGGCGTGTGCCGATCTCGGGTCCGTTCCGGTTCAGCGGCGGCCTGTCCGTTCCGGCTCCCGCGCCCGTCACGCCGGGGATGCCGCCGCCGGCTGCGGCGCCGTGAACGCCGATCGACCCGCGATGCCGGCTGCCGTGCGCATCTGCGCCGGGTGCGGCGGCGAGCTGGCGCCCACGTTCCTCGCCTGCCCGCGCTGCGGGCGGCTGGTGCACGCCGAGGCGCTGAAGGGACTGGCGTCCGAGGGCGAGAGCGCGGAGCACGCCGCGGACCATTCGCGCGCGCTCGCGGCGTGGCGCCAGGTGCTGGCGCTGCTGCCCGCGGGCTCGGGCCAGCACACGCGCGTGCAGGAGAAGGTCCAGGCGTTGAGCGCGATGGTCTCGCCGGCATCGCCGTTCGGCGGCGGCAGCGGAACGGCAGCCGGGCCAGCGGCGACCGCCGCGGGCGGCGCCGCCCCGTCGGGTTGGAAGAAGTGGGCGGCGGGCGCGGGCGCGCTCGGCATCGTGTTGCTGAAGTTCAAGTGGGTGCTGCTGTTCCTCCTGACCAAGGCGAAGGTGCTGCTCGTCGGGCTGACGCAGGCGAAGACGTTCCTGTCGATGGCGCTCGCGCTCGGCGTCTACACGACGATCTACGGATGGCAGTTCGCGCTTGGCCTCGTCGTCTCGATCTACATTCACGAGATGGGCCACGTCGTCTGGCTGCGCCACTTCGGGATTCCGGCGACGGCGCCGATGTTCATCCCCGGCGTCGGCGCATTCGTCCGCTTGAAGGCGCATCCCGCCACCGTCGGTGAGGACGCGCGCGTCGGCCTGGCGGGACCGGTGTGGGGCGCGGCCGCGGCGATCCTGGCGCTGGCGCTCGGTTTCGCGTTCGACCGTCCGATCCTGTTCGCGATCGCGCGCGTGGGTGCGTGGATCAACGTGTTCAACCTGCTGCCGGTGTGGCAGCTCGACGGCGGCCGCGGCTTCGCGGCGCTGTCCCGCCGGCAGCGCGGCATCGTGGCGGGCATCGCCTGGGTGCTGGCGCTGGCCGGCGTGGACGGTGTGTTCTTCCTCGTCGCGATAGCGGCTACGTTCCGCGCCGCTTCGACCGGTGCGGCACCCGAGCAGGGTGACCGGAACGTGCTGCTAACATTTCTCGCTCTGATGGTTGGGCTGGCGGCGATCATGGCGGGGGTCGGGAAGATATGAACGGGAGGGATCGTTTTTTTGTCCAGGACGGGCCAGAATAGGAGCACCCCTGATGAAACCCCGGATAAACCCATTCGAGAAGCGCAAGAAGGAATTCGCGCGCAAGGAACGGCAGAAGAAGAAAGCCGAGCGTCGCGAGATCCGCGACCGCGAGCGCGCGGAACGTCCGGCGACTGACACCGAGGAGGATCCCGACATCGCGGGCATCGTCCCCGGGCCCCAGCCGCCCGCCGAAGTCGAATAGCCGGACGTAGACCCCGTCCATGACGCCGCCGACGATGCCCAGGTCGACATCGTCGGTGCCGCGCCACGCGCTCCCGCTTCACCCCGCCGACTGCTCCTGAGCTTCAGCGGCGCTTCCGAGCGCACGCAAGAACCGGATCGCGGCTGCGGACGCTGCGCGCACATCCAGCGACAGCACACGACGGGTGGCCCTCGTCGAGCTTCAGATCTCGACGGGAAGCTCGTGCGTCGGACCACGCTGCGACGGCGATCGGCCCACGGCAGCGTGATCGTCGTCGCGTGCGCAGAGCACCCGACGCGAGCAACCCAACTGCCGGGGAAGAAACCCAAACATGGAACGGTTTCCGAGGGACACGATGCGAATATCCTTTGCAACGACGACTGCCGCGCGTGCCGCGGCGACCATCCTGGAGCAATACGGTTTCTCGGCTGCGCAGACCGGAAAGGACGTCGTCACCAACTGCCCGACGCTGCTGGCCGCGCCGGCGATCGAGCGCAGCATCGGTCTCGAGCTGGTCGAGGGGATCGAGTTCTCGAACGGCGCGCGCAACGGGACACCCTGAACGCCTAATGCGCTGATTCTACTGGTAATTCACCCAGGTCCGGGCTGGGGTGTTTACGCCCCCGGCTGACACCCCGGGTCCTCGCTTTCCCGGCTGTTTCCACTTATGCTGCGGATGGCTGAGTCAGTAGCGTCCGTGGGTGTTCGGCCTCCGTTAAGACCCTGGCCGGTAAGGAGCGCTTATGTTGCGACTGGGTTTTCGTCCGACGTCCCTTTTCGCGTTGGGCCTGGCAACGTTCCTCGTCGCTGCCGTCGGGTGCACCGCTGGCGTCCAGCAGACCAATCCGGCGGGCGGCACCGCGGGAACGAGCGCTTCCGGCAGCGCCGGCGCTGGCGGCAACTCAGCCACGGGCCTTGGCGGCTTCACGGTCGGCGGACGGGGCGGTAGCGCGACCGGAGCGGGCGGCACGCTGCCGGTTCCTCCCGGGTGCGGCGACGGCATCAACAACCAGGGCGGCATCGAAGCCTGCGACGACGGCAACACGGTCGCCGGCGACGGCTGCAACGGTATCTGCCACGTCGAGCCGAACTGGACCTGTCCTTCGGCGGGCGCGTGCGCGCGGAAGACCGCTTGCGGCGACGGCATGATCGGGGCGGGCGAGGTGTGCGACGACCGCAACATGGTCGACGGCGACGGCTGCAACGCCACCTGCACCGTGCAGGATCCCGCGTACACGTGTGTGCCGGGCAGCGCGTGCATCAGGTCCTCGATCTGCGGGAACAAGCGTGTCGAGCCTGGCGAGAACTGCGACGACGGCAACACGGCGGCGGCCGACGGTTGCGGCGCGAACTGCAATCTCGAGCAGGGGTGGGTCTGCCCGGCGCCCGGCTCGCCGTGCGCGCGCGCGGCGCGCTGCGGGGACGGGATCGTGCAGGCGACCATCAACGAGATATGCGACGACGGCAACATCACCGAGGGGGACGGCTGTTCGAGCGACTGCAAGATCAAGGGCGCCGGCTGCTCGTGCGTCCCGGGCATGAAGTGCGTCTGCCCCGAAGTCCGCTGCGGCAACGGCACCATCGAGGGGACCGAGAAGTGCGACGACGGCAACGCCAACAGCAACGACGGCTGCTCAGCGACCTGCCAGGTCGAGCGCGGGTACGTCTGTCCGCTGATCAGGGCCCCCTGCGTCCCCGATTGCGGTGACGGCATCCTGACCGGCAACGAGCCCTGCGATCCGGGGATCACCATCCAGCGCATGGCGTGCTCGGCCCAGTGCCGCTGGAATCCCGGCTGGGCCTGCACGGGTAGCCCGGTCACCGAATGTCACGCCACCACCTGCGGCGACAACAAGAAGGAAGGCTCGGAGGGCTGCGACGACGGCAACACCAGGCCCTTCGACGGCTGCTCGGCGACCTGCCAGGCCGAGCCGAACTGCACGGCCACGAACGGCATCTGCACCGGCAAGTGCGGCGACGGCATCCTGCTGTCCGGCGAGCTGTGCGACGACGGCAACAACCTGGCGGGCGACGGTTGCTCGGCCGACTGCAAGACCGTCGACGCCGGGTTCACCTGCAAGCAGCCCCCGCTCGGCGACCGCATCCAGGTGCCCATCGTCTACCGCGACTTCCTGATCCAGCACGTCGACTTCGAACCGAGCGCGCTCGGACGTGACGCGGCCCTGACCGGAATCGTCGCGAACACGCTCGACGCCCAGGGCAAGCCGACGCTGACTGGCGGCGCGCCGATCGCGAACTCGTTCATCACCAGCGCGGCGTCGTTCAAGGACTGGTACACCGATGTCTCCGGCGTGAACCACTCGACCGCCACCACGCTGCTGCTGTGCCAGAACGCCGACGGCAATTACGTCAACCGCTGGCACCTGGACAGCTGCGACGCCTGGCCGGTCACGAAGACCGCCTACTTCTGCGGCAACGTCAACGACGCGGTGCTGGACGCGATGGGCAACCCGATTCCGTGCACGTTCAAGTACGGGACGACCGAATGCGACACGGTGATGGCGATGTATCCCAACGCGACGCGGATCTCCTGCACAGTGGCCAACGGCAGTTATCAAGCCGTGTTCCAGACCGGCACGCTCGATGGGACGCCGGTGTTCTATCCGGTCGACGGCGACAACTTCACCCCGGCCGCGGAGCGCGGCCCCGCCACGATCGGCCCACCCTACGCGGCGAACGGCTACCCGGCGGAGATGCCGGCGGTGTCGCACAACTTCAGCTTCACCAGCGAGGTGCGCTACTGGTTTCCGTTCGATTCCAGCAAGACCTACACCCTCAAGTTCCTCGGTGACGACGACGTCTGGGTGTTCATCAATCGGCGCCTCGCCGTCGATCTGGGCGGCATCCACTCGGCGGTCGGCTGCAACTCGCTGTTGCAGACCTGTCCGATCGGCCAGGTCACCGTCAACGCGGCGAACAACTACGGGATGACCAACGGCAATGTCTACGAGGTCGTGGTGTTCCAGGCCGAGCGCCAGAAGACGTCGTCCTCGTATCAGCTCACGTTGTCGGCCTTCAACGGCGCGCCGACGGCGTGCGGTCCGACCTGCGGCGATCGCGTCGTGACCCCGCCCGAGCAGTGCGATAACGGCACCGTCAACAACACGGGCGGCTACAACAAGTGCACCGGCGACTGCAAGCTGGGGCCGTATTGTGGCGACATGATGGTGACCGACGCCGAGACCTGCGACAACGGGCGCAACGACGACAACTACGGCGCGACCAGCGGTTGCGGCGCCGGCTGCAAGCTGCCCGCGCGCTGCGGCGACATGGTCGTGCAGACCGAATACGGCGAGCAGTGCGACGACGGCACCAACAGCAACGCCTACGGCGGCTGCACCAGCACGTGCCAGCGCGGTCCGTACTGCGGCGACGGCAAGACCCAGGCCCCGCAGGAACAGTGCGACGACGGCGCCAACGACGGCACCTATGGCAACTGCGGCAATCCGACGATGCCGTTGCCGAACTGCCAGTTCGGTCCGCGTTGCGGCGACGGGGTCGTGCAGGACCAGTACGGCGAGCAGTGTGAGCCGACGGGCGCGAACGATCCGAATTGCACCGCCGCCTGCCGTCACCCGGGGATCTGCGGCGACGGCGTGAAGACGGCGCCCGAGGAATGCGACTACGGCGCGGTCGAGAACAACGGCGAATACGGTGGCTGCGCGCCGGGATGCATTCTGGCGCCCCGCTGCGGCGACGCCGTCACGAACGGGCCCGAGCAGTGCGACGACGGCGTCCTCGACAACAGCTACGGCGGCTGCTCGCCGGTGTGCAAGCTGGCCGCCCACTGCGGCGACGGCATGACCAACCCGCCCTACGAGCAGTGCGACGATGGTGTGAACAACGGCCCGATGGGCGAGTGTTCGACCGTCTGCAAGTTCAACATCCTGTAGCGGGCGCCGCCGGCGGAAGACGGCGGCGGCGTCGCGCCCGTCAGGCGGCGCTGGCGGCGGTTTGCGCCATGACGGCGGCGGGGGCCGCCGGCCGGTAGCCCGCGACCAGGCGAATCAACTCATCGACCTCGAACGGCTTTCGCATCACGGGCGCCGAAGGTCCGGGCTTGAGGTGCCGGGTATCGGCCGCGGTGATCAACAACCCCTTGATCCCGTGCCGCTCGGCGCGCCGGACCAGATCGATGCCGCCTATGTCGGGCATCGTCATGTCCGCGATGATGAAGCCCGGAGGATTCGCGCTTTCCAGCAACGTCATCGCGGCGCGCGCCTGCGTGAGGCCCCGCGCGGCGATGCCCTCGTCGCACAACATCTCGACGATCAGCGCGTTGACCTCGGCGTCGTCGTCGACTACCAGCACCCACCAGGGAATCGTCATGGCTGACCCATGTATCATTTCCCGGGCGCGCAGATCTCTCGGGCAACGCCCTATTCAAGCAAAGTGCCTGCTACGGCGCCGTGATCGAATCGATGTGGAAGACAGAGTCCACCGGGGTAGTGAAAGTGCCGCCTTCGTACGGGTCGCCGGTGTCGAACTGCACGCCGATCTGCCGGATATCGTTGGCGACAAAGCCGCTGACCGTGGCCTGCGCCTCGGTGAGGTCCAGCGTCAGCTCGACCCAGGTGTCGAGGGCCGCGAAGGTCGTATACGCGCCTGACGCGAAAACGTAACTTGGCCCGGCGCCCGCGTGGAGCTGCACGCCACCCGTGAAGAAGCCCGAGTCGAGCTTGACCCACGCGTGCAGCACCTTGCCCGTCAAGTCGACGGACGACAGGTTGACCGCGGGGTCGACGTATTGCTTGAAGTCGGAGAACGTCACCGTCAGGCCCAGCGAACCGGGGGTGGGGCTGCCGGCCGCTCCGTCCCACGCCAGCACCGGCGTCGTCGGCGCGTTCGGGCCGCCGAGGTTCTTGCGGCTCGCGTTGTCGTAGTTGTTGAGCGTGAACGCCTGGGTATTGGTGTCGAACGTGTAGTTCACTGCCGGCGGAAGCGCTCCGCCGACCACGCCGTCGCTGACCGTGTCGATCTGGAAGACGGCGTCGACCGGGCTGCCGAACGCCGAGGCGACGCCGTCGCCGCCGGTATCGAACTTGACGCCGATCTGCACCACCATGCTCGGGTCGAAGGTGGAGTTCGCGACGCGGGCCGCATCGAGGTCGATGGCCAGCTCCGTCCAGTTCCCGACCGTCATCGTCGTCCATGCCCCGGCGGCGAACGTGTACGAGGAGCCGGTGCCCGCGTGGATCTGGGCCCCGCCGCCGAAGCTTCCGGACGTCAGCCGCACGCGCGCGCGCAGCACGCGGCCGGTCAGCATCTTCTGCGGGCTGACGTTGATGACCGCGTCGACGTATTGTTTCCAGTCGGTGAAGTGCGCGGTCACCTTCAGCGAGCCGGCGTCGGGGTTGCCGACGCCGGTGTCGACCGCGAGCGTCGGCGCCGGCGTCGAGCCCCGTGCCGGGTCGGCCAGGTTCACGCGGCCGGAGTCGGCGTAGTTGTTGAGCACCCAGCCTTCGACGCTGCTGTTGTAAAGGTACGCGAACGTGGCCGGGTCGGTGTTCGTGGTGGCGCTGGTGCCGCCGCCGCCGGCTGTGCCGGTCCCTATGCTGCCCGCGGCACCCGTCGTGCCCGCCGCGCCAGGGCTGGAGCTGCCGGCGGCGCCCGTCGTGCCCGCCGCGCCCGAGGTGCCGGCGGTGCCGGCGCCGGTCGTGCCCGCGGTGCCTGCGCCCGTTGTGCCGGCCGTTCCGGTGCCGACCGTTTCACTCGGGGCGCAGCCAAACGCCGCCAGCCCCTGTGTTCCCGCCGCGACCAGGGTCGCGAGGATCAAGCGATTCACTGCCGTTCTGCTGGCCAGGCTAGTCATGCTCGTCTCCCGTGATGCTTACGACCGCTGCAGCAACGAAGGCGAAGCTATCACAGGCGAATCCCACCGAGGGAGGCGCGAAACCCGACTGTGGGTCAGCAGTCGCAGTCGCAGTCGCGCAGCGCAGCGATGCTTCCGGCCGCGCACGTGCGTCGTAGCTGGACGCCCAGCGCCTGGCGCGCGCGATGGAGCCGCACCGCCGCGTTGTTGGCGGTGATGCCGGCGCGCGCGGCGTAGCCGCGCAGCGGAACGCCGCCCAGATCAACGCCGCGGATGATGTCCGCGAGCTCGGGCTTCAGCGTATCGACGAGCCCGGTCACGCAGCCGCACACCGCCTCCAGCAGGGGACCGTCGTCGGCGCCCGCGATCGCCGCTTCACCCGCGTACGCCGCGATCGCGCGGCGCTCGGCGTCGCGCCGCCGCCAGTGATCCGCCAGCACGTTGCGCAGCAGGCGGTAGAACCACGCCACCACCGATTCGCCCGCGCGTAGACCGCCGCCCCGGTCCATGCCGCGCACGTAGGCCTGCTGCAGGATCTCCTCGGCGGTGTCGCGCCCGCCGACCCGCTTCTCCAGAAATGCGAGGAAGCGGGCTCGGTGCTCGACGAGCACAGCCAGCGCCGGCGCCGCCAGCGGCGCCGGCGCGGCGGCGCCGTCGTCAGCAGCAGCCGGGAACACAGATCGGGCAGTCGCAGTCATCGCAGTTGCAGTCCAGCTCCGTGGTGGCCGCCCCTGGCGGCGCCACCTGATCCTGCGATCCAGCGCCGGTGAGCGCAAGCTCGCGCGTTGGCTGTCCATCGTTCGGGGTCGAGGTAGGTCCGGTCATTGTTGGCTCCTTTCTGCCCAGGCTGACGGACGAAGGCCCGCAGGATTACAGTCGGCCGTGTCGCCAAATTGTGCCTTTCTTCGGGGGCCTGGCGCGCCTAGCTTCGTGGTCAGAAAAAGGAGGAGCCCATGGCGATCAGAAAGCTGAACCCGTACCTGAACTTCGACGGCACGGCCGCGAACGCGATCAAGCTCTACGAGAAGGCGCTGGACGCGAAGCCCGAGAACGTCATGCCCTGGCCAACCGAGCCGGGCAAGGAAGCCACGCCCGAAACAAAGGACCGCATCATGCACGCGGTACTCCACATCGGCGACGGCGTCGTGATGCTCAGCGATTCGCAGCCCGGGGTGCCCGTGAAGGCCGGGACCAACATGCACGTCACGCTCGACTTCGATGACGCGGCCGACATGGCGCGCAAGTTCGACGCGCTGTCCGCGGGCGGCACGATCGACATGCCCATGCAGGACACGTTCTGGGGCGCGAAGTTCGGCATGCTGACTGATGCGCACGGCATCCACTGGATGTTCAACTGCGAGGTCAGGAAAACCTGAGCCTTTGCCCGTCGACCATACGGCGCGTTCAGCAAAAGCGCGGCGGAGCTTCGTCGCCCGGCCGGGCGATGGCCAAGTTCAGCGCATGAAGCGAGCTCGTGGTGTGGTGGAGGTCCTGGTGGTGGCTTCAACGATGGTCGTCGCGGCGACGGTCGCGCCATCCAACGCAGCCGCCGATAGTCAGATACGTGTGCTCGAGGATGTGCCGCTGAGCCCGGTGGCCGACGTTCCCGCCGACGTTCGCAAGGACTGCGCTGATCTGGGCGAGGAGCTGCCCCGGGCGCTTGCGCGCTCGAGCCGGCGGGTCACGCTGGTCAGAGGTCCGCATGATCTGACCGGCAAGCACCTGACCATCGAGATCACGCATGTGCGCGCCGGCCGCGTCGGCGCGTTCAGCGGCCCCAAGTTCATGACCGTCCGGGGCGCGCTGATCGAGAACGGCAAGGAGATCGCCGATTTCGAGGCCAAGCGCGGGGCGCTGAAGGTCTCCAACACCTGCTCCATGCTCGACAAGGCGGAGAAGGAGCTGGGCTCCGACATCGCCCAGTGGCTCGAGCATCCGCGTCCGCACAGCCAGCTCGGCGACAAGTAACCGCGGCGCGCGATCGCGCCCGCGCCATCGCGGCCCGACCGGTGCTAGTCGCTCCGCGCCACAGGCGCGGTGTGCGACTATTGTTCTTTCAGGTGGCCGCACTCTCGCGCTCCGCGCGAGAGCGGCCAGCGTCAGCACAGCACGGGCCGCGCCGGGATGAGCAAGGGCAAGAAGCAGAAGAGCAAGCCTGCGGGTGTGCGCCGCGACGCGCAGGGGCGGGCGCACCTGGTCATCCAGCGCGACGAATACGGGACGCCGGTCGGGCTCGCGCTCGACCGGCCGCTGTTCAACGACCGGTGGCAGAACGAGGTTGCGCTCGCCACCGCCAGCACGGCGCACGCGCTGCTCGGTGAGGGCCACACGCTGGAGAATGCCGCCGCGCTCGGGCGCAACGCGATGGCGGGGACATCCAAGATCGCCGACGGCGCGCTCGCCCGGTCTCCCGATCGCCCGCCCGCCTGCCGCTCGGGCTGCGCGCACTGCTGCCACCAGTCGGTGGGCGTGACGCCGCCCGAGGTGTTCGCGATCTACGCGCACCTGCGCGCCACGCGCACGCCGGCGGAGCTCGACGCCGTCGTGCGGCACCTTCGCGCCGCCGACGACAGAACCCGCGGCATGACCTCCGCGGCGCGGCTGTCGCCGGAGCTGCCCTGTCCGTTCCTCGTGGACGAGCGGTGCTCGATCTACGAGGCGAGGCCGCTCTCCTGCCGCGGCACGAACTCGCTGGACGCCGCGGTCTGCGAGCGCACGCTGCGCGATCCCGCGGCGCGCGCGGCGTTCCTGGCGGGAACGGTGAGCGTCCCCTGCTACCTGGAGCCGATCCGGGCCTTCCACGCGGTGACGGCGGGGTTGCAGCTGGCCCTCGACCAGCTGCAGGGCCTCGAGGTGCTGCCGCTGGAGCTGACCGCGGCCATGCGCATCATGGTCGACGATCCGGAGACGGTGCCGCAGCAGTGGCTGGGTGGAAAGGACCCGTTTGCCGCCGCCCGCGGCGGCGACAACAGCGCCGACCCGCGCATCAGGAAATTGAGCGGCCTCGCCGAATAAAACAAAGCCCCCTTTCGGGGGCCTTGTTCGCCCAGTCGCTGCCGAGGGGGGGGCCGGCTTATGCCTTGAGCGACGTGAGCTCGCCTGGATTCTTGATGCCGGGCGTCCCGGCCGAGTCGGTGTAGTCCATCACGCCGAACTTGGTGACGGGAGCCGTGCCGCCCGCCACCGCGACGCCGTCCGCGCCGGCCTTCGCGCCGAGCGCGTTGAGCAGCGTGACGTACAGCTTGTTCAGCGGCACGCTGCCGGTGTTGGAGCCAGTGTTGAACCCGACCGACGTGTTACCGGCGCTGCAGCTGGCCTCGCTGTTGCCGGTGCCGAGCGTCTTGGTGTCGAGGTTGACCGACGCACCCTGCTTCAGGTAGCCGCCGCCGCTGCCGGCGATGACGATGGGCAGGTTGTTGTTGTTGTGCGCGTTGCCGTCGGCGAGCTCGGGCAGCCACATGACCATCGAGTTATCGAGCATCGGCGCGCCGTTCTCGTCGATGGCGTTGATCATGTGAACCAGCTTCGAGTACTTGCTCGCGTAGAAGGTGTCGATCTGGTTGATGTTGTCGATGACGCCTTCGGCGCAGGTGCCACCCACCGCGACGCTGCCGTTGCGGTGCGAGAGGCCGTGGTGGTCGGACGTGTGCATCATCGTGACCAGGCCGGTGGGCATCTGGACGTCGATGCCGCTGAAGGTGACGAAGCCCGGCATCTGCAGGATGATCACGCGGTTCGCGTCGCACATCATGGTCAGCCCGATGAGGTTGATCATCATGTCGATGCCCAGCATGTACGCCGTCTTCGTGTCGCGCTTGCCGGCTGCCGTCAGGGCGGCGTCGGTGATGCCGAGGCTGGTCGCGCTCGTCGCGTTACAAGCCTTCGTGGTGGGGACAACCGTCGTCTCCACCTGGCGCATCAGTGCCTTCCAGTCGGTGAGGCGCTGCTTGTCCTTCATGCTCATGTTCTTCGCGGCGAGGGCATCGATGTCGGCCTTGCACAGGTCGAGGATGCTCTTGCCCTGCATGACCCGGTAGTCGGCCATGGTCGGCGTGCCGCCCTGGAACAGGCCCGTCAACGTCGAATACACGTTCTTGGGGTTGACCTCGGGCGAATAGGGCGTCGGCATGTCCGTCGGCAGGGCGCCGGGCTTGTACGAGACGATGCCCTTCACGTTGGCGAACGCATTGCCGACCGAGAGCACGAGGGGGCTCTTGGTGCCTGGGTTGACCAGGCTGGCCGCCAGCCAGTCGAGCGACGGGCCCGTCGCGTAGTGATCGCCATCGGGCTTGATCGGCGCGCAGGTCAGCTTCGACCCCATCCCCTGATCGTGGGGATCGAAGTAGCCGTTGACCGTGCCCTTCGGATACAGCGCGAGGCCGCGCGGGAAGAGCAGCTTGTTCGCCACGTCGCTCAGCGGCGCCAGCGTGCCTCCGGCGAGCGCTGCGGCGTCGACGGCGCCGTTCTCCACCTTCGGGAACCAGCGGTTCGTCAGGCAGCCGTTGTTGGTATAGAAAATCACCAACCGTTGCGGCCCCGTCCCTGCCGCTTTCGCGGTGCGCGGGTAGAGGGAACCCAGGAATGGCGCCGCAAGCGAGGCGCCGGCAACGCCCTTGAGAAAGAGTCTTCTTTTCACGGCAGCTCCTTCACGCGATAGCGGAACGACTGGGTTTGGGTGAGGTCAGTCACCAGGGCGATGATGTTGTATCCAGGCGTGGTCATCTTGCCCGCCAGCATCTGGATGGTGCAGACGTCCTGGTTCGTGAGCGATCGCTCGTAAGCGAACGTCACCAGGCGCTGCGCGTAGCAGTTCTGGCCCTCCGGTGAATTCGCGATCTGCGTCATCAGGTCGACGGGGCCCGTGACGTGCACGACCTTCGCGCCGATGGCGACGTCGGCCGTGGTGTCGATGGCGGCGCCGCCGCTCTTCTCCGCCGTCTGCCAGGAGCCGACGCTGTCGTACGCCTCCAGCGCGAAGCCGCCCGGGTTGACGACCGGGGCGTGGCATCCGACGCAGTTGACGCCCGACGTCTGTCGCTCGACCTGCTTGCGGTTGGTGTTGACATCCGCGGTGACCGGCGGCAGCGGTTCTTCGGTGGCGCCCGGCGGCGGCGCGCCGATCTGCCGGCACAGCAGCTCCTTCTCGATGAAGGCGCCGCGGAGAATGGGCGACGTGCGGTTGTACGACGAATACGACGCCAGGAAGCCGGCCTGCGTGAAGATGCCTGCGCGCTGCGTGGGCTCGAGGTTCACCATCGTCAGGTCGGTGCCGTAGCTCGCCGCGGCCAGACCGTAGATCGGGGCGAGGTCCTTGTTGACGAACCCGACCGGCTTCGTCATCAGGTCCTGGAACGTCCCCTTCAGGTCGAAGGTGATGTAATCGAAGAAGCGCTTCGCCTCCGCGGTCAGCGACGGAACCGTCGTGGTCTTCCACGCCGGGAACAGCGCCGGGTCGTGGGACGCTTCGGACCAGCGTGTCCCCTCACCCTGCAGCGCGTACACCTCGTGGAACTCGGCCATCTTGGCGCGCGCCTTCGGGTCCTGCACCATCCGCTGCGCCTGGGCGAGGATGTCGGCCTGCGCCGTCAGCCGGTTCGCCTGGGCGGCCTGGAACAGCATGTCGTCCGGCATCGTTCCCCACAGCGTGTAGGAGAGGCGCGACGCCATCTCCCAGCTGTCGAGCGCGTAGCTGCTGCCGTCCGGAGCCGCCTCTGAAACCTCGGCGCGGCTGAGGAACGACGGCGACTGCAGGAACGAACGGAGGATCAGCTGTACGGCGTCGTTGAAGGACCCGGTCGGCGTGATCGTCGCGCGGTTCGTGTACAGCGCCTGGAAGCGGGCGACCTCCGCCGTCGTGAGCGGACGACGGAACGCCTTCTGTCCGAACGCGGTGATGAACTGCCCGATGCAGGTCGCGTTGTCCGTCGTGCACGGCAGCACCTTGGCCTTTGCCGTGGTGCTGGCCATGACCTGCGTCGCCAGCGAATCCGCGGCGGCCTGGAAACCGTCCCATGCGCGCTGGTCGACGCTGCCGAGCGTGTCCGGCGCGAGCATCGTGGACGGCTGCACGTCCAGCCCGAGCAGATCGCGCGTCGTCTTGTCGTATTCGGCGCGCGTCAGTCGGGGAAGCTGCGACGTGGCGGGGATGCCCGGCGTGCACACCGTCGGATCGACCGGGGGCGGCACGACGGTGGTCCCGGCCGTTCCGCTGCCGGCGGTTCCGGTGCCGACCGTGTTGCCCGTCCCTACGCTGCCGGCGGTGCCGCTACCGGTGCTGGCCCCGGATCCGGAGCTCTGCTTCCCGGTTCCTATCGAGCCTTCGCAGCCGGCAAGGAGCGCGGCGCCAACGATGATCGTTCTCTTCCAGGTATTCATGACGCTCACCTCTGTCCCTGGGGGGTGAAATGACGCAGGAGCGAAACAGCCGGCGCACGCGGAGTCTGCCGACGTAGGTACAGTAGCGACGGGTGTCCGATCAGCTCACAGATAGTTTTCTTTGTTACTTTTTCGGGGTGGCAGGACGTCGCAGCTGTAGGCCCATGTCAGGGAGAGGCGCGTAAGTTCCGAAAATCATGGCCCCCCGAACGTGGGCCTGCCGCAGTCGCACGCCAGTGCGCGTTCCATCAATGCGTGACCGACCGGATGGCGGCCTCGCCCACCGGGCCCGGATAAGGACGACGAAGGTCGTCAGGGGCAGGCGCTGAGGACCGTCAACACGGGACCATCGTCGATGGCCGTGTTGGTGGACGCGTTCGGCGGGACCAGTACCTTGACCGAGGCCGTGGTGCGGTTGCCGGCGAGGTCCTGGACACGGATCGTGATCGTGTAGACGCGCCCGTTGCCGCAGCCGTTGCGCTCGACGCGCAGCTGCGCGGAGCGGCAGTTCGCGGCGATGACGATGTCGTCCGTCGTGTTGCCGTCGCCGCATCCATTCACGACCTCGTCGGTCGACACCTTCGTGATCACGGCGTCGGCGATGCCCAGGCTGGTGCTGCAGCTATCACTCACCTGGGTGACGAGGCTCGCGATCGTGAAACCGTCGAAGTGGTGGTTGGGCGGCACCACCACCACGGGGCCGACGACGCTGATCGTCGGCGCGGTGGTGTCGGTGACGTGCACGGAGCGGACGACCGGCGCCGCCTGGCCGCCCGCCTGATCGACGGCGCTGTACGTGACCGCGTAATTGCCGACGTGGCTCACGTCGACGGTGCTCGACGAGCTGACCGGCACCGGCCCCTGGCAGGCGTCGGCGGCGGTCGCGCCCGGGTCGGTGAACGACGTCGCGCATTCGACGGTCATGTCGAGCGAACCGTTCGCCGTGATGACGGGCGGCGGGTTCGAGACCTGCACGGTCACCGACGCGGCGTTGTTCGGGGCCGGGTTGGGATCGGAGGTCGTCGAGGTGACGCTGGCCGACGCCGTGATCCCGAGGCCGTTGGTGGTCGAGCAGTCGGACAGCACGGCCGTCAGCGTGAACGTCGCGGTGGCGCCCGCGGGCAGCGACGCGATCGCGCACTGCACGGGGCCGGTGCCGCCGACGGCGGGCTGACTGCACGACCAGCCTGCCGGCACGGTCAGTGACTGGAACACCATGTGCGCGGGAACGGCGGTCGCGAGCGCCACGTTGGCCGCCGGCAGATCGTCGTCGGTCGGCTTGAACGGCTCGGTGTCGGTGTCGCGGTTGTTGCGGACCGTGACCGTGTAGGCGACCGCCTGGCCCGCGGGCACCGTCATCGGCGCGGCGGTCATGGTGGCCGACAGGTCGGCGCCCGGGAGCTGCAGCGGATCGACGACGCCCCAGTAGGCGAGCTTCTTCTTGAACGAGATGTCGAAGAGCAGCGGCCCGTCCACCCGCGTCGACGACGTCAGCCAGGTCTGGGCGTCGGACTTCCCCCAGGTCGTCACCGACTTCAGCTTCCCCGCGAGCGCGGCCTGCTTGAACGCGTCGAAGAAGGTCCGGTAACGGTAGCCCTGCAGGACGAACCGCTCGGGCGGGATGTTCGTGTAATCGATGACCGGGCCCGGGAAGGATCCGCTGTAGACGCTGACGTCCAGCTCGGTGACCGCGTTCTCGACGCCCAGCGCGGCGATGGTGTTGATGGCGCTGGTGACCGCCGCCCCCGACGGGAAGTCGACGTTGTTGTGCATCTGATGCCCGACGCCGTCGATCGGCACGCCCCGGCTCTTCATGCCGCTGACCAGCGCGGCGATGAACCCGAGCTTCGTCGTGTCGGTGGTGCTGAAGTCGTTGTAGTAGAGCTTGGCGGTCGGGGCGAACTCATGGGCGGCCTGGAACGCGATGTCGATGTACTCGGGGCCGATGATGTTGAACCACGGACTGCGGCGGTAGCCGTCCGCCTGCGACTGATCGATCGCCTCGTTGACGACGTCCCAGGTGCCGACGTCCGCCCCGAAATGCGTCACCACCCCCTGGATGTGGTTCCGCATGCGCTGAATCAACAGCGTCCGGTTCGCTGGCGTCGGTGTCAGCGGGTTGCCGTTCGCGTCGTTGAACACCCAGGCCGGGATCTGGTTGTGCCAGACCAGCGTGTGACCCCACACCCGCATGTTGTTGGCCTTGGCGAAGTTGACCTCGGCGTCGGCGTTCGTGAACGTGAAGGTCCCCTCCGTCGCCTCGGTCGCGTCCCACTTCATGTCGTTCTCGGACGTCATGCTGTTGAAGTGCTTGGTCAGCAGCACGGCCGACTGGCCGGTGAGATCCGCGGTGCGCACCGCCGATCCGACCGGGAAGAAGGGGGCCATCGTCTGGTAGACCGACGGGATATCCAGCTCGGCGACCGGCGGCGGGAGGAACGTGATCTTGAGGTCGTCGATGTAGTAGGAGACGGTCGGGTCGGTGGCCGACTCCACGTACAGCGTGAGCGAAGTGTTCGCCAGCGTGTTGTCGAACGTCGCGGCCAGCATCACCCAGTCGGTGCTGGTCACGGTCGTGTTCGGGACGACCGTGTGGAACGTCGTCTGGAAGGTCCCCAGGTTCCGCTGCAGGCTGACCCGCAGCTGCGTGCTCGCCTGGCCGGGCGCCAGCTTGGCCCACACCTCGACCCGGTAGCGCGAGCCGTTGAACATGACGTTGGTGACGTTGAACGCCGGGCCCTGGAAGGTCGCAGTGCGGTTGGTGGTCAGCAGGCTGCGCGTGCCGGTGTGGGCGTCGGCCGTCGTGTTGGTGACGATCTCCCCGCCGGTCCGAGAGAACCAGCCCTCGGGTCCGCCGCTCTCGAACGTGGTCGCGGCGCCGGTCGTGTTGCCGGGCGGGCCCGGCGCGGGCGCGAGCTGAACGATGCTGAAGCTGTCGATGTAATACGACGCGGTCGCCGACGTCGACTCGACGTAGAGGAGCAGGGCGGTCACGTCGGTGGTGAACGTGTAGAGACCGGTCATCGTCACCCAGGCCGCGTCGGTGACGTTGGTGTTCTGCGCGACGAAGTCGAACTGGTTCGCGCCGCCCGGCACCGTCCGCTGCACCGTGACCCGCAGCGTGGTGGCGGGCGTTCCCGCGACGAGCCGCCCGGACACGGTGACGCCGTAGGTCGCGCCCTTGCTGAGCTGGGCGGTGAGGGGCAGGCTGGGCCCCATGAACCCCTGGGTTCGCCCGGTGGTCTTGAGGCTGCGCGTGCCGGCGAACGCCTGCTCGGTGGTGTTGGTCAGGACCACGCCGCCGTCGCGCGGGATCCAGCCCTGATTCGTGCCGTCCTCGAAGTCGCTCGACAGCGGCGGCGGCGCCGTCTCCGTCAGCGTGAACGCGTCGATGTAGTAGGAGACGGTCGGGTCGGTGGCCTCGACGTAGAGGAGCAGGCCGGTCACGTCTGTCGAGAACGAGTACGGCGCGTTGAACGTCGTCCACGCGGCGTCGGTCACGTTCGTGTTCTGGGCGATGGTGTCGAACTGGTTCGCGCCGCCGGGCAGCGTTCGCTGCATCGTCACGCGGATGGTGGTGGGGGCCGAACCGGCCACCAGCCGCACCGACACGCCGACCTGGTACATCGCCCCCCTGGCCAGCTGGTTGGTGAGGCTCAGGCTGGGACCGTTGAAGCCGGCGGTGCGGCCGGTGGTCTTGAGGCTGCGCGTGCCGTTGAACGCGGCCTCGGTGGTGTTGGTCAGGACGACGGTTCCGCCGCGCGGGATCCATCCCTGCGCCGTGCCGTCTTCGAAGTCGTTCTGAATCGGCGCGAGCAGCGCCGAGGTGCGCGTCTCGACGTCGGCCGGGACAACGGGCGACGAATCGTTGAAGCAGCTCGTTGCCGCGACGACGAGACCCAACGAAGCAGGGACAATAAGCGCTCCATATTTGGCCATTTGGTTTTCCTCGCGAGTAACACGCCCGGTAACGGCGGATATGATCGCGCGGGATGACAGCGATCAGCGAAGGTTTCGTCAATACAGGGAAGTGCTGACGACACTTCAATGCTGATCGCGCGAGCGCGCTGTTTCGGGCTTTCCGTCAACGCGCGGCTCAATGACGCGTGATCGATCCGCTCCCCGAGACGTCGACGCGTTCCAGGACCGCGCCGCCGTAGAGATCGACGCTGCCCGAGCCGGAGACCGTCACGCGCACGGAGCCGTTGACGGTCGCGGCCAGATCGCCCGAGCCGCTGACGGAGAGGTCGGCGGTCGTCGCGTCCAGGTTGCGCGCGTCGATGGCCCCCGAACCTTCGACCGCGACGCCGAGCGCGGCGGCGGTCCCTTGCAGGCGCGCGTCGCCCGAGCCGGAGATCCGGACGTCCGCGCGCGGCACGTCGCCCACGAACGTGAGCTCGCCCGAGCCGTCGATGGCCAGGGACACGGGTTCGGCCTGTGCGAAGGCGCCGGCCCACAGGCCGCCCGAGCCGTCCACGGCCGCGCGACGCAGCACCGGCATGGTCACGACGACGTGCGGGCCGGCGACCACGTCACCGATCGGACCGTCGGTGTCGATCACCAGCGCGTCGCCCGCGACGTGGGTCCGAACCAGCGCGAGCAAGTTTGAATCGATGCTGACCTCCACGCGGAACGCGTCGCCGCGCACGATCAGCACGTCCAGGCTGCCCTCGCTGTCGACCGCCGAGAAGCCTTCCAGCGCCCGGACCTCGCTGACCCGGTCGCCGTTGCCGTCGACCCCGATCAGGCCGCACCCGGCCAGCGCCAGCAGCGCCGCGCCCGCAAGCCCCCGTCCTACCTTGCAGATACCTGTCGTCATCGGTCCCTCCCGTTCGTGGTGGTCGTCGTCCTTCCACCACAACACCGGCGGCGGCCGGACGTGTCACCGGTCGGGAAAGAAAACCTGCCGGGCCGTCTACGGCAGCAACGCAGCCAGGTCGGCGAGGGCGGCGATCCGGTCGCACGCCTTGTCCGCGTGGAAGCCGTGGGGGTCGAGCAGGATCGGGCGCAGGCCCGCGGCGCGCGCGCCCAGGACGTCGATCTTGAAGACGTCGCCCACGTAGACAGCCTCGGCCGCGCCCACGTTCATCTCGCGGAGCGCGTGCTGGAAGATCCGGACGTCGGGCTTCTCGATGCCCACCTCGGTCGAGTCGACGATCGTCTCGAAGAAGCGGGCGAGGCCGAGGCGCGCGAAGCACCTCTTCACCGTGCCGTTCGCGTTCGAGATCACGCCCAGGCGGTAGCGCCCGGCGAGGGCGGCGAGCGCGGCCTCCGTCCCGGCGATCACATCTTCCCAGAGGTTCTCCCTGTCGTGGTAGGCGCGCAGGCGCTCGAATGCCGCGACCGGCGGCGGCTCCACCTCCGCCAGCCGCGCGATCTCGAACATGAAGTTGAGCCACGCATCGGTGTGCACACGGACGTATTCGCCCCGGTCGAAGGCGAGCCGCGCCAGCGCCTCGCCGCGCGCGAGCTGGTCGGCCGCGACGACCACCCCGTCGCGCGCGTATTCGTGCGCCATCCGGCGGAAGCTCGGCATCACGAGCGTGCCGCCCGCGTCGAACAGCAGGGTCGTGACGTTGGCAGACACGCGCGCCTCGCCCGAAGGATCCGGCACGCGAGGCGCGCCTGCAAGCGATCCGATCCAATGTGAGCCCCGCGGGAATCTCTTGTTCCATGCGCGCCGCGCGTCCCCGTGCGTCGATCGCGTCGACCGCGGTCCTTGTTGCCACGCTGCTCATCGGTTGCGGCGGTAGCCCGCCCACGAGCCAGACGGGTACCGGCGGTACAGCCGGCGCGGCGGCGACGGGCGGTGGCGCGGTGGGCAGCGCCGGCGCGGCGAGTAACGGCGGCGCCGCGGGCGGCGGCGCGGCGGGAACGACGGGTGCCGCCGGGATCGCGGGCACGGCGGGTGTCGGCGGCGTGGCCGGGAGCGCCGGCCCGGGCGGTGCTGCAGGGTCGGCGGGCGGCGGCGGGACGGCCGGCGCGGGGAGCGCAGGACGCGGTGGCGGCGGCGGTTTTGCCGGCAGCGGCGGCGCGGCGGGCGCGACCGGCGCGGGCGGGACGGGCGACGTGATCATCACGATCAAGAACGGCGGCGTCTGGAACGACACCAGGGGCATGCGGATCGAGGCGCACGGCGCCGGGCTCATCAGGGTCGGCGACACCTGGTACTGGATCGGCGAGGACAAGTCGCACAACGCGGGCACGTTCAGGGGCGTGAACCCCTACGCGTCGAAGGACCTCGGCAGCTGGGAGTTCAGGAACGCGATCATCACGCGCAACACCGCGCCCGATCTGGCCGCCAGCGGCCGCATCATCGAACGCCCCAAGGTGATCCACAACGACACCACCAACCAGTACGTGATGTGGCTGCACTGGGACGGCAACAGCTACGCGGACGCGGAGGCGGGTGTGTTCACGTCGGCGACCGTCGACGGCAACTACACGCTGCGCAGCCACTTCCGGCCGAACGGCAACATGTCGCGCGACGACACGTTGTTCAAGGATGACGACGGCAAGGCGTATTTCGTCTCCGCCGCCAACGAGAACGCCGACCTCATGCTGTACGAGCTCAGCGACGACTACCTGACGATCAAGCGGCAGATCATGCGCCTGTCGACCGCGAAGCGGGAGGCGCCGGCGATGTTCAAGCAGGGCGGGCGCTACTACATCATCACCTCGGCGGCGACCGGCTGGGATCCGAACCAGGCGCAGTACTTCTCGGCGGCGTCGATCGAGGGGCCGTGGACGGCGCTGGCCAACATCGGCAACGGCACCACCCACGACACGCAGTCCACCTTCGTGCTCCCGGTGCAGGGGACGCAGGCGACGACCTACGTCTACCTGGGCGATCGCTGGCAGGACCCCGACCTGGTCGGATCGAAGTACATCTGGCTGCCGCTGAAGATATCCGGCACGTCGCTGTCGCTGGACTACTACGCCGAGTGGCAGCTGAACCTCACCACCGGCCGCTGGTCGGTGAACGACGGGTTCCTGCCCCAGAGCGGGTGGACGCTGCTTTACACCGACAGCGAGGAGACCCAGGGCGAAAATGGCCGCGCCGGCAACGCGTTCGACGATTCACCGTCGACGATCTGGCACACCCAGTACACGGGAAGCTCGCCGGCACACCCGCACGAGATCCAGATCGATCTCGGCGCCAGCTATGCGCTGACCGGCCTGCGCGCATTGCCCCGCCAGGACAAGGACGATCACGGGATCGTCGCCCGCTACGAGCTCTACGCGAGCGCCGACCGCAGCAACTGGGGCACCGCCGTCGCGACCGGAACGTTCAACACCGACCGCAACGAGAAGCGAGTGACGTTCGCGCGCAAGGTCGCCCGCTACGTCCGCTTCGTCGCGCTGAGCGAGATCAACGGCGAGGCGTGGGCCAGCCTGGCGGAGCTGGATCTCATCGGCGGCGCGCCCTGATTGGTGTTGCAATATCGATCGGACCGTCGCAGGCGATCCGCTTGGCCCTGTTCTGGTTGGCGGTCGTCAGCGGCGCACCGTCGAGTCTGTGCAGGAGCCACGTCGCGGCCCGCCACCCCTGGCAGCCCTCGGCATCTCGATACAGCCTCACGCGTTCGGCGTCCGACAGCTTGACGACTTCGAGCAAGGGCCGCCCTGAAAGCCGCTCGATGGCGGCGATCATCGCCCGCTGTCGGGGAAACTGATCGTCCGAGACCAGGTGGTAGGGATCGTCCACCGGGCCGGACATCCAGACCACCTCTCCGTTGCGGACGCCCTTTGTCCTCCAGCGGTCAAAGGATCTTTCGCCCAGCAACCTGTCGCGCAACGCGGGAAGGGCGCGCTTGCTTCCGAGCCAGGCGAGTCCAAACGGGGCCACGGGATCCGACAGATCCGCGAGCCATCGCCGTTCGAGCTCGCTCCGGGTCACGCCCAGCGCGCGGAACTTTCCCGCGAGCATGTATTCGATCGCAAACGGTGTGCAGTCCTCGACGCCCTCGGGTCCCGCGCAGACCCGCCCGTACGTGTTCAGCAAGTCATTCAGCGCCTGCTGGCGCGTCTTTTCCGGCTCCGCCGGCTCGATGGCGGCTCGGTCCGACGGCGGCACCGGACGGGACCGATGATGGAATGCGCGATCGGCCACCCACGCCACCGCCAGCAGGCAGATCGGCGCGGCCATCCCCAGAACCGAAGCCACCGCGCCGCGCCGGACCACGACCGCCATTCTACGGCAATTCGGTTGCCGCGCGCGGGCGCGAGGGCAACCTACGCGAGTTCCAGTAATCGCTTTCCTGAGCCGGTGATAACGCGCGCCATCACTTGAGCGGCGCAACGTTCGGTGAACGTTGCGCACAACTCAATTGGGAGGATAGCGAGATGAGAGTTGGTACGACGACAACAAAGGCGAAGATCGCGGTGTTGGGCTTCATGGTCATGGCATGGGCCCCGCCGCTTCAGGCGAACAGCCTCTACTTTCCTAATCAGCCCGGTAATGCGGGCGACAACACCTTCGAGGACATCGACTTCGAGACGCCGTCTATTCCGACGGGGACGTCGGGCAACCTCAACGGCAAGAAATACTGGACGGTGAACCTGGCGACCTACAACAGCAAGAACCAGTGCTTCACCATCACCACGTGGGCCGACGGGCCGGGCGACACCCGGATCTGGGTGTACGACTCGGCAATCAACGACTATCGCAGCCTCAACAACACGTCCAACGGCAGCGTTTTCGCGAGCGCCCGCATCTGGATCTCGCCGCCGTCGAACGGCGGGCGCTACGTCAGCCCGGTGATCTCGGCCGCCAGCTCCGCTCACAACGCCATGAAGTTCGGCGTCAGCGTATCGAAGTCGAACTCGACGACGACGGAGACGCAGTGCACGACCGGCTCGACCTACAAGGCCAAGGCATCGGGCAACACGTTCGTCAACGCAAACTAGCCACCGGAGACGACCAATGAATTCCAAGCGAAAACTTCGAGCCCTCGGCCTCGTTCTGGGCGCGGCGGTGTTCATCGCCTCGAACTCGACCCTCGCCGACATGACGTATTTCGTGAACCAGACCGGCGGCATCGACGTCGCGAACCGGGACATCGATTTCGACACAGCCACCATCCCCATCGGGTCGACCGGCGTGACGACCGATCTGAAGATCTGGAAACTGGACCTGTCGACCAACAGCAACAAGTCGCAGTGTTTCCAGATCTGGACGGCCGGCGACGGGACCGGGGACACGCGGATCTGGGCCTCTGATCCGGGGACCGGCGACTACCGGAGCCTCAACGACGACTACAACGGAACGCTCTACTCGAGGGCCAACGTCTGGATCGTTCCGCGGACGAATGAATACGAATACTCGGCCGTCATCGTGACCAGCTTCAGCCCGTTCTACAACGCGATGCAGTTCGAGCTGATCGTCCACAAGCTCGGGAGCGCCACCACGGAGGCGCAGTGCACGAGTGGTGGTGTCGCGACGCTGAAGCAGGTGCGGGGCACGACCACCTTCGTGAACGACCACTAATGCTGCCGAAAGCCCGGCTGGCCGAAGGGACGAGCACGTCCAGCCGGGCCTTTCGTGTGATCGTCTTCCTCGGACCGGTCGTCGCGCTCGCGGCGGTCGTCTGGGCGACGCGTCCGGATCGGCTCGCGCGACGCGCGCCTGCCGTGCAGGCGGCGGCCGAGGAGGCCGCCGTCGCGCCCGATCGCCGCGGGCCGCGCCTGGCCGCGCTCGCCGCCGAGCCCGACCTGCCGTCGCCGCCGCTGCCGCCGCCGGCCGACGAGGGGGCGGAGCCGCCACCGGCGCCAGAGGCTGCGCCGTCGCCGCCGGCACCGGCAGCGATCGCGCCGCCGGCACCGAAGCGAGTGGACGTCAGCGCCGCGGCGCTGGCCGCGGAGCGCTCGCGGATCGCCCTCGCGGAGCTCGGCCCGCACCAGGCGCGGCTCGTGAATTCCGGTGAGCCCGCAGCCGGGCCCGCGCCGGCCTGGCATTCGTCCGTGAGCACGCTTCGCCGCGAGCTGGTGACGTCGCTGATCGCGAACGCCGGCGTGCGCATCTCCGATCAGACGTGCTTTCGGGGCGGCTGTCAGCTCAGCATCGATACCTTCGACGAAGCTGCCAACGTGCAGGCGCGCGGGCGGCTCAAGATGCTCCTGCGGGGCGAGATGCCGAACCCGTTCCCCGGCGAGACCTTCGTCAGCGGCCCGGTGCAGCGCCCCGACGGCTATCTGCGCATGACCGTCATCCTCTACGCCCCGGAGGAAACGACGAACCCGTGACGGCCGAAAAAAGGAAGAGCCGCGAACCCGTGAGGATCCGCGGCCCTGGGCAGGTAACGGATCAGCGAGCCAGATCGTGCTCGATCAACCAGATGGCCGCGCCAGCTCGGCTTCGCACCCCGAGCTTCTCGAAGATTCGCCCGACGTGAACCTGTACGGTGCGCGGCGAGATGTGGAGCTGCGCGCCGATCTCTTTGTTGGACTTGCCTCGGGCCAGTAGCTGCGACACCTCCAGCTCGCGCTCGGAGAGTCCGTGGGACGCAGGCGACGGCGCCCGGTTCGGAAGACCGAGCGACGCCAGCACCGCATCCACGGCCTTGGCGTCGAGACGTTTCGCGGCTGCCTCTGCGACCAGCTCGCGCGCGATGATCTCGGGACCGTGCGCGGGGCGGTGCGGGCGATCCTCACTCATTGCGAACGCCATATCGGCCGCTGCCAACACCTGCGCGGCGCAGGACAGCGAAGAGGCGGCTCGGCGCTGAGGGTACCCCGACGCATCCAGGCGCTCGTGTGCCGCGGCGGCAATGTCCCCGACTTGGGCGAGCGGCTCTATCGGGCCGAGCACCCGTCCAGTGTAGTGGCTGTGCAACCGGACCCGTTCCCACGCGGTCCAGTCGAGCGGGCCGGGCTCCGCCCAGATGCCGTTGGGTACGCTCACTCGTCCGATGTCGTGCAGCAGGGCGGCGAGGCGCAGCGCCCGCGTGTCATCTGCGCCGAGTCCGAGCTGGCCGGCCGCTCGTTCCGCCAGTGCCGCGACGCCAGTGGAGTGGGCGAGGAAGATCGGGCTCTTGATGTCCGTGAAGATCGCGAGCGCACGGGCGACGTCCTCCATGCGCCGCTCGTCCGCGGACGCGACCGGCTCGGGCTCCAGCTGGAGAAAACGGTCGAAGATGTGACGATCCTCGATGGCCTCGAAAATGGGAATCTGCTCCTCGACGAACACCTTCGCGAGGCGCGGATCGAAATGACGGGCGGCGCGGCGGCGCACGACGGCGAGCGCACCGGCGCGTCCGCCGCGATGGTGCGCGATCTCGACGATGTGCCCGATCTGTTGCAGCCGCGTGGGCAGGACCATCGACTCGCCCTGCACCCGCCCAGGCACGCCGCGTCCGTCCCAGCGCTCGCACAGTTGGTCGAGAGCGGCCAACACGCGCGGCCCCGCGCCGACCATATCCGCGAGGCGGATTGAGCTATCGCACATCGCGCGCTGAAAGCGCTCGAAGAGGGTTCGGTCCGTGAGGAGGCCGGCGAAGACCTGTAGGCGGCGCGCCAGCGAGACCTCCGGCGCGATGCGACGAAGCGCGTCCGCCGCGCTGCGAAGCGGATCTTCGATGCTGAACATCGACATGCCGCTGCGCAACGAGCGATCGTCGCCAGCGCCCATCAGGCCTTCGTCGTGGGCGAAGCCCGTGCAGCCGAGATTGGCGAGCAGGCTCACCCAGTACGTGTCGCGGATCTCCTCGTTGCTCGAGCCTGCCCGCTTCGCCAACTCGGTCGCTAGCACCGTCGAACGAACCGCCTTGCCGTGTGGAAAAGCGCTCGAGATATCGAACGCGAGCGACAAACGGCCGAGAAGCTCCGCGAGCCTGGTGAGCGCCATGCGGCCGCGAATGTACCTCAGCGAGTTTGCCGCCACGCGAGAGCCGCACTCAAGTTCGAGCGCCTCGCAGAATACGCCAAATGGCTTATTGCGAAGCCAACCACACGCGCCGGATCATCGCCGCTGCTTCCTCGCGCGCCATCACACGGAGGAAATCAGCGATGACGAGCCGTAATCTCTGGTCGCCCGCAGCCCGGTCTACCGCATTCGGGATCGCTGCGCTCTGGTTCGCCGCTTGCGGCTCGACGGGCGACGGGACCGGCTCCGGTGGTTCTGGAGGCTCCGCTTCCGGATCAGGAGGCCGCGGTGGTTCTCCTGCCACAGGATCAGGCGGCGGCTCCGGCGCCAACGCGACGGGTGGAAGCGCAGCGGGAACCAGTGGGAGCGGCGGCGCCATTGGCGCGGGCGGTGCTGTCACCGGGACCGGCGGCGGTACGGCCGGCGCTAACGGGCGTGGTGGTGCGAGCGGTGGCGGTGGCGGTGCCGGCAGCGGCGGTACAGGTGGTGCAGCCGGAACCGGAGCGCCGGGAACGGGTGGAGCATCCGCGGGCGGCACCGCGGGTCTGGCCGGACGCGGCGGAGCCGGTGGCGGTGCGGCGGGCACGAGCGCGCGCGGCGGAGCGGGCGGCGGGGCGGCTGGCTCAGCGGGCGCACAGTGCCCTTCGACCGCCAC
>Ga0111539_10001256_pt1 | contig 33804 bp, 26 predicted proteins | sample RhiMethybrSRZTD1_FD_79667 | JGI IMG/M metagenome (GOLD analysis project Ga0111539, IMG submission 79667) | Populus rhizosphere microbial communities from Tennessee, USA - Rhizosphere MetaG P. TD hybrid SRZTD1 (version 2) (version 2) | ecosystem: Host-associated > Plants > Roots > Rhizosphere >...
CGAGCAGCGCCTCGAGCGTGCGCGCCCCGACGACGGCGCGCAGCGCCAGCTGCGCCTCGCGGTAGAGAGCCTGGCGGTAGTCCGGGGCGGCCGCGACCGAGCGCAGCGGATCCGCCACCTTGAAGGTCACGACCGCGTTCAGCCGCAGCGTGACCTTGTCGGCGGTCATGATCTCCTGCCCGGCGACGTCGGCGGTCTGCTCGCGCAGCTCGACGACGGCGATCCGGGCCCGCGCCACGCCCTTCCAAAGCGCGTAGAGACCCGGCCCGAGCGTTGCCTCGTGGCGGCCGTTGCGGAAGAGCAGGCCGGCGTGGCCCGCCTCGACCGTCACGGCCTCCAGGAGCAGCGCCGTTGCGCGCAGCTCGAGGATCGCCGCGAGCTGCTCGTGCTCGAAGAGCGCCCCGCGCGCGTCGACGACCTCCGCCTTGACGTCGCGGAACACCGTCCAGAGAGCGTAGAGCCCCGGCTTCAGCACGGCCTCGAGGCGGCCGTCGACCCACACGATCGCGCGCTCGTGCGCCTTCAGGTCGAGCACGCGCGCCTCGCGGCGCAGCGCTCCCGAGCGCACGATCACGTCGAGCTGCTCGTGGACGAGCCACGGCGAGCGCACCGGCGCGATCTCGAAGCCCAGCTTGCGCAGCGGGTCGAAGTACGCGTGCACTCCCGGCCCCAGCACGTCCTGGAACACCCCGTCCTTGAACAGCAGCCCGCGCTCGTTCTCACGGACCTTGAAACGTCGCAGCATGATGACGACGACCTCCTTTCTCTCGAACACTCGAACGACACATACGAACGAAAGACGGCTCTCGGGGCGGACGGCCATCCGCCACGCCTCGGACGTGGGTCGTGCGGGCGTCCGGCCCGTCCCGCCTCTAGCGCTCGAGGCGATTCGAACCGACGGCGTCGCACGACTCAGGACGTCCTCCGCGCTCGCCACGGTCCCGCCTCGACGGGCGCGGGAACCGTGGCCGGCGCGTGAACGCCCGTTCCGAGAACCGGTACGGCTCATGTCCGCGACGCGGTCTCCCGCGCCAACGGCCCTTGTTTGAAGCGCAGGATTCGAACCTGCAACCTCCGAGTTCTCAGCTCGGTGCTCTACCAGTGAGCTAGCTACCCGCTCCGCTTCTCGCGGCCGTGGGTGTGCCGACACCTCCCATCGTCATAACCCGTGCGCGGAACACGCCTCGCCGATCACGGAGTGAGGCGAGGCGAGCCGCCGGCCCGGGAGCCTATCGGCTTCGTGTGTGGGGGACGGACGCGCTCTGCTTACGCGACGCGGACGAGACGATCCGCGGCGCGGCTCGCCGCCCAGGCTTCGGGCTTGATGACCGCCCGGAACCCCTGGCTCACGACCAGGCCCACCAGCTCCTGCACGTACGCGCTGCTGCGGTGCCGCGCGATCGGGTTGGCGTCGATGTGGACGTGGAGCTCGCCCGTGACGACCGGGTCCAGCCGCAGGCCCAGCTCGACCGAGAGCCAGACCTCGCGCAGCAGCCGCTCGCGCAGCGACTGGATCCGCGGGCTCGTCGCGCGCGTCCAGATCGCCCGGCCTCCGCGGCCGGGCGTCAGGACGGCGACGACCGTGACGAAGCGCGTGTGGCGGGCGAGCTGGAGCGAGTCGGTCCCGAGGTGGACGATCTGGCCGTCGCGCGCGTGCTCGCGCACGAAGTCCACGACGTCCCCGATCGGAACGCCCGTCAGCGTCTTCCAGCCCGTCCGGATCTCAGGCTTCACGGTTCTCCAATCCTCTCTCGATTCCGCCCCGAACGCACCCTCCCCCCGGAAGCCCCAAAAGCAAAAGGCCTTCCGGGTTCACCCCGAAAGGCCTTGGAGAACGCGAACGCTTCTCTTCAGGCGCTAGGGTGAGACCCCTTCCCTGCCCGGCACGCCGAGCTCGCACACGTGTCCCCACGTGCGTAGACTCGCGGTCGGCATCGCGTTCGTTCGATAAATCACGTTCCTCCTCACAGCGTTTCAAAAAGTAGGCAGCGACCCCGAATCTGTCAAGGACAAACGGGGGTCAGGTCTTGAATTGCGGCATCTTTCCGTCCGGATCCTGGAACTCAAGACCTGACGCCGTCCGCTAGAATGAACTCGCCCCTTCCAATCCCCACCGAGGAGCACTCATGAGCGAAGCCGGTCAGGCATTCCAGGTGCTGCCGCTCCCCGACGGCCTGGCCGAGCTGCGGTTCGACCTTCCCGGCGAGTCGGTCAACAAGTTCAACGCGTCGGCGCTCGCCTCGCTGAAGGCTGCCGTGGCGGACCTGCGCTCGCAGAAGGGCCTGCGCGGCGTGCTGCTGACGAGCGGCAAGGACGTGTTCTGCGTCGGGGCCGACATCACCGAGTTCCTGGCGACTTTCAAGAAGAGCGACGCCGAGCTCACGCGCTGGATCCTCGACACCGACGCCGTCTTCTCGGGCCTCGAGGACCTCGAGGCGCCCTCGGTCGCGGCGATCAACGGCATCGCCGTGGGCGGCGGCTTCGAGGTGTGCCTCGCGACCAGCTACCGTGCCGTCGCACAGACCGCCGCCGTCGGCCTGCCCGAGACGAAGCTGGGGCTCTTCCCGGGCTGGGGCGGCACCGTGCGCCTCTCGCGGCTGTGCGGGGCCGACACCGCGATCGAGTGGATCGCCGGTGGCGAGCAATGGAGCTCGGCGGACGCCCTGAAGGCGGGAGCCGTCGACGCGGTGGCGGCGCCTTCCGACCTGCGCGAGGCGGCGCTCGCGATGCTCCGCGACGCGGCCGACGGCCGGCTCGACTGGAAGGCGCGCCGCGCGGAGAAGCAGGCGAAGCTCAAGCTCGACGAAATCGAGTCGGGAATGGTGTTCGCGACGGCCAGGGCGTTCGTGGCGGGAAAGGCCGGCCCGAACTACCCCGCGCCGCTCGCCGCGATCGAGGTGATCGAGAAGGGCGCCGGCAAGGGCCGCGACGAGGCGCTCGCGATCGAGGCCGCGGGGTTCGCGAAGATCGCGAAGACGAGCGCCGCCCACGCCCTCGTCAGCGTCTTCCTGGGCGACCAGGCGGTGAAGCGCATCGCGAAGACGCACGCCAAGGCCGCGCATCCCGTGAAGCGCGCCGCGGTGCTCGGCGCCGGGATCATGGGCGGCGGCATCGCGTACCAGTCGGCTTCCCGCGGCGTGCCGGTGCTGATGAAGGACATCGCGCCGAAGGCGCTCGAGGCGGGCATCGCGGAGGCGACCAAGCTGCTCGAGAAGCAGGTCGAGCGCGGCAAGCTCACGACCGGCAAGATGGCGCAGGTGCTGGCGGGCATCACGCCGACGCTGTCGCTCGGCGACTTCGGCGTCGTCGATTTCGTGGTCGAGGCCGTGGTGGAGAACGAGGCGGTCAAGAAGAAGGTGCTGGCCGAGGTGGAGCCGCTGCTGACGGAGCACGCCGTGCTCGCCACGAACACGTCCACGATCTCGGTCACGCGCCTGGCGAGCGCGCTGAAGCGGCCCGAGAGCTTCTGCGGCATGCACTTCTTCAACCCCGTCGCGCGCATGCCGCTCGTCGAGGTGATCCGCGGCGAGCAGTCGGGGGACACCGCCGTCGCGACGGCGGTGGGCTACGCGCAGGCGCTCGGCAAGACGCCGATCGTGGTGAAGGACTGCGGCGGATTCCTCGTGAACCGCGTGCTCTTCCCGTACTTCGCCGGCTTCGAGCTGCTGCTCCGGGACGGTGTCGACTACGAGCGCATCGACAAGGCGATGGAGCGGTGGGGCTGGCCGATGGGCCCGGCGCTCCTGATCGACGTCGTGGGGATCGACACCTGCGTGCACGCCGACAAGGTGCTCGCCGAAGCCTACCCCGACCGCATGCGCCACGAGGGCCAGAGCGCGACCGAGGCGATGGTGGCGGCTACGCGGCTCGGGCAGAAGAACGGAAAGGGCTTCTACGCCTGGAAGCCCGAGAAGAAAGGCCCGCCGAGCAAGCAGAGCGACCCGGAAGCGAAGACGATCGTGGCGGGTCTCGCCAGGGGCAAGGCAGAGCCGAAGGACGAGGAGATCGTGGAGCGCCTGATGCTGCCGATGCTGCTCGAGTCCTCGCGCGTGCTCGAGCAGGGCATCGTGGCGACAGCGGTCGAGGTCGACATGGCGCTCGTCTACGGCCTCGGCTTCCCGCCCTTCCGCGGCGGGATCTTCCGCTGGGCCGACGCGCAGACGCCCGCGGCCCTGCTGAAGGCCGCCGAGCGGCACCGCGGGCTCGGCCCGCTCTACGCCCCGACGGAGCAGCTGACTACCCTGGCCGCCTCGGGCCGGGGCTTCCATTCGGAGTGAGGCCATGAAGGAAGCGGTCGTCGTCGACGCCGTTCGCACGCCGATGGGGCGCTCGAAGGGCGGGATGTTCCGGAACGTACGCGCCGAGGCGCTCTCGGCCGAGGTGATGAACGCGCTCCTGCGCCGCAACCCCGAACTCGACCCGAAGGAGATCGAGGACGTGATCTGGGGCTGCGTGCAGCAGACGCTCGAGCAGGCCTTCAACGTGGCGCGCTTCGCGCAGCTGCGCACGCCGATCCCGAAGGAGGTCGGCGCGCAGACCGTGAACCGCCTGTGCGGCTCGTCGATGACCGCCCTTCACGGCGCCGTCACCTCGATCCTCGCCGGCTACGGCGACGTCTTCCTGGTCGGCGGCGTCGAGCACATGGGGCACCTGCCGATGACGCACGGGCTCGACATCGATCCGCAGGGCGGCAAGCGCACCGCGAAGGCCGCGGGCGCCATGGGCCTCACCGCGGAGTACCTCGCGCGGATTCACGGCATCACGCGGCGCCAACAGGACGAGTTCGCGCTGCGCTCGCACCAGCGCGCTCACCAGGCGACGCTCTCCGGCGCCTTCAAGGACGAGATCGTGCCGGTCCAGGGTCACGACGAGAAGGGCGCGCTCCGGTGCTGCGACACGGACGAGGTGATCCGGCCCGACACGACGCTCGAGGCGCTCTCCGGCCTCAAGCCGGCCTTCGATCCTAAGAACGGCACGATCACCGCGGGCAACGCGTCGGCCGTCTCCGACGGCGCCGCGGGGCTGCTCGTGATGTCGGCCGAGAAGGCGAAGGCGCTCGGCAAGCAGCCGCTCGCGAGAGTCGTCTCGATGTCGTCCGTGGGCGTCGACCCGTCGATCATGGGCTACGGCCCGGTGCCCGCGGTCAAGAAGGCGCTCGACCGCGTCAAGATGAAGACGAGCGACGTCGAGCTCTACGAGCTCAACGAGGCCTTCGCGGCCCAGTCGCTGCCGGTGCTGAAGGACCTCGGCCTGTTGGACGCGCTGGACGAGAAGGTAAACCTGCACGGCGGCGCCATCGCGCTCGGCCACCCGCTCGGCTGCTCCGGCGCGCGGATCATGACGACGCTGCTCCACCAGATGAAGGCGAACGACAAGGCGACGGGCGTCGCCACGATGTGCATCGGCTTCGGGCAGGGCGTCGCGACCGTGTTCGAGAGGGCCTGAGCCGAGGTGCCGCAGAAGCGGCGACCGCTGCTGCCGCTCGGCGCCGCCCTCGCCGCGGCGAGCCTCGCGGCGTGCCAGCGCGCGCCCGTTCCGCCTCCCGCCGCGCGCCACGTGGTGATCGTCACGATCGACACGCTGCGCGCCGATCGCCTCGGCTGCTACGGCTCGCGCGACGTGGCGACGCCGCGGCTCGACCGCCTCGCGGCCGCGGGAGCGCTCGCCGTCGAGGCCTCGGCCCACGTGCCGCTGACGCGGCCGTCCCACGTCTCGATCCTCACCGGCCTGCTGCCGACGCAGCACGGAATCCGCGACAACGTCTCCCCCGCGCTCGTGCCGCAGGTGCCGCTGCTGGCCGAGCCGTTCCACGCGGCGGGGTTCGCGACCGGCGCATTCGTCTCGTCGGTCGTGCTCGACTCGCAGTCGGGCCTCGGCCGCGGCTTCGACGTCTACGCGGACCGCTTCGAGGGAACGACCGGCGACGCGCAGTTCCTCAACACCGTCCAGAAGCCGGGTGAGGCCACGATCGCCGAAGCCCTCGCATGGCTGCGCGGCCAGGCCGGCCGGCGCGTGTTCCTGTGGCTCCACCTCTACGAGCCGCACGATCCCTACGAGCCTCCCGAGCCGTACGCGTCGCGCTACGCCGAGAGGCCCTACGACGGCGAGGTCGCGTGGGTGGACGAGCTGTTCGGCCGCTTCGAGGACGGCATCCGCGGGCTCGGGCTCGGCGACGACATAGCACTCCTCGTCGTGTCGGATCACGGAGAGGGGCTCGGCGAGCACGACGAGAGCCTGCACGGCTTCTTCGCCTACCAGACGACGCTTCGCGTGCCTTTCCTGGTGCGCGCGCCGGGAGTCCCCAAGGGCCGCCGCCTCGAGCGCACGGTCCGGCTGGTCGACGTCTTCCCGACGCTGCTCGACCTCGCCGGACTTTCGTCTCCACGGTCCGAGCTCGCGGGCCGCAGCCTCGCCCCGGCGCTGCGGGGTGGCCCCGAGCCCGAGGAGGCGACGACCTATGCCGAGACGCTGGTGCCGCTGCTGCAATTCGGCTGGAGCGACCTGCGCGTGATCCGCGAGGGGCGCTTCAAGTACGTGCAGGCGCCGCGGCCGGAGCTCTACGACCTGCGCGACGACCCGGGCGAGCGCAAGGACCTCGCGCGCGAGCGCGAGCCGCAGGCCGCGGCGATGCGCGCCGCGCTCGCCAGGGAGCTCGCGCGGGAGAAGCAGCACCGCGCGCAAGGCGCTGCGCGCCCGTCGGACGAGCTCGTCGAGAAGCTCGGAGCACTGGGCTACGTCGGCGCGGGCGCAGCGGCCGAGACGGCCACGCCCGGCGCGGACCCGAAGGACAAGATCGGCGAGTTCCGCGAGGTCAACAGCCTGATCCGCGAGGCGCTGCTGGCATTCCACGCGAACGCATTCCCAGCCAGCGTCTCGAAGCTGCGGCAGGTGATCGCGCGCGGCGTCGAGAGCTTCGAGGTCCACTACTATCTCGCCCGCGCGCTCTTCGCGCAGGGGCGATACGCGGAGGCCGGACGCCACTACGACGAGGCCGCGCGCCGCGAGCCCGCGCACAGCGGCGCGTGGACGGGCGCCGCCGAGTGCCGGCTCCGCGCCGGCGACGAGGACGGCGCGCTGCAGCGGCTCCGCAGCGGACAGGCGGCCGCCCCGACCGACGCGGCGCTGCGAGCGCGCGAGGCGCGGCTGCTGCGCACGCTCGGCCGGCGCGAGGAGGCGCGCCGCGCCTACGAGGCGGCCCTTCCGCTCGCGCCGCGCGACGCCCGGCTGCGCGCGGAGCTCGGCGAGCTGCTGCGCGAGATGGGCGACGTGCCGGGCGCGCTCGTCCGGCAGAAGGAAGCCGTGGAGCTGGATGCCACGGTTGCCGCCTACTGGAACTCCTACGGCATGACGCTCGGCGGCGAGAAGCGGCTCGCCGAGGCCGAGCAGGCCTTCCGGGAGGCCGTCCGGCTCGACGACCGGAACCACCGCTACGTCTACAACCTGGGGCTGATCCTGCTGCGCCAGGGCCGTGCCGCGGACGCGCGGCCGTTCTTCGAGAAGTCCCTCGCGATCGATAAGCACTTCGCTCCCGCCCGCGAGCGGCTGGTCGAGACCCGCTAGCGAGGGCGCCGGCCCGCGATCCGGTCGCCGGCCTGCTGCTGCGCGCGTGCTTCGGCGGAGCGGCCCTGGCGGTTGTAGGCGTCGGCGAGCACGTAGTGGCCCAGCGGGGCGAGCGCCGGCTCGGGACGCAGCGCGAGCCCCGCCTTCGCTTCGCGCTCTGCTCCCTCGAAGTCCCCCGCGTCGAGCAGCGCCTTCGCCAGGTACAGCCGGCCGATCGCGAACTCGGGCGCGAGCCTCGCCACCTGACGGAAGCGCTCGAGCGCCTCGCGCGGACGGCCCGACCGCGAGAGCAGCCGCGCGAGGTTGAAGGCGGCCCGGTACGCGGCCTCGTGGGAGGCGAGCTCCTGCTCGTACTCGGCCAGCGCCTGCTCGAGCTGGCCGCGCTCCTCGTGCACGAGGCCGAGGTTGAAGTGGGCGGTCTCGAGCGTCGGCTGCGTCGCGAGCGCCTCGCGCAGCGCCTTCTCGGCCGCGTCGAGCTGCTTCAGCTCCAGCTCGCACTCCGCGAGCTTGAGCAGGAAGCGCTCGCGGTCGACCTCGCGCTCGAGCGCGTCCTTCAGGATCGCGGCGGCCGCGTCGAAGCGCCGGTCGCGCATCTCGAGGTCGGCGAGCTGCCAGAGCACGCGGCCGTTCCTCGGGTCGAGCGAGCGCGCGCGCTCGAAGCCCGTGCGCGCGTCCTCGAGCCGCCCCTGCTCCTTGTACGCGAGCGCTAGCCGGAAGAGCGACTCCCGGTGCTCGGGGTCGAGCGCGAGCGCCTTCTTGTAGGCGGCGATCGCCTCGTCGTGGCGGCCGGCCCGCTCGAGGAAGTTCCCGAGCAGCATGTGCCCCTCGAGGATCTCGGCGTCGGCGACGAGAGCCTGACGGGCCTTCGCGATCGCCTCGTCGTAGCGCCCGCCCGCCGAGGCCGTACTCGCTTCCTTCAGCAGGTTGTAGAGCTGGATCTTGTCCTTCGGGTCGCCGCGCGGCCGGTCCTCGAGGTGGCGGGCGCTCACGGAGCCGCCGACGTAGCCGAGCGCTTGCAGCCGCTCGGCCGTCTCGGAGTCCACGGTCTCGGGCGGCTTCGGCTTGCCCGCGCCTCCCACGGCGGCGAGCATCCGCTCGAGCGCCTGCTGCATCGTCTCGGCGCGGGATGCTTCGGAGGGAGCGAGGTTCGCGAGCTCGGGAGGATCGCGCTCCAGGTCGTAGAGCTCGGAGCGCGGGGCGCGGATCAGCTTGAAGCGCTCGTCCTGGATCGCGACGAGCTCGCTCCAGCCGTAGTGGAAGCGCGGGAACCAGCTCTCCGAGAGCGCCTGCAGGTTGAGCCGCTCGCCGCGCGCGAGCGGCAGCAGGCTCGTCCCCTGCACCGAGGGCGGCGGCTGGAGTTTCAGCAGCTCCAGCAGCGTCGGCATCAGGTCCACGATCCGCACCTGGTCCTTGACGACGCGGGGCGCAAGGCCCGGCGCGACCACCACCGCCGGGATGCGCACCGCCGCGTCGTAGACGAAGAAGCCGTGCGTCAGCTCGCCGTGCTCGCCCAGCATCTCGCCGTGGTCCCCGAGCACCGCGATCGCCGTGCGGCCGAGGCGGCCGTCGCGCTCGAGCGCGTCCAGGATGCGGCCGAGCTGCGCGTCGGCGTAGGCGATCTCGGCGTCGTAGGCGCCCGCGAGCGTGCGCGGGAAACGCGCCGCGTAGTCGCGCGGCGCGGCGTACGGCGTGTGCGCGTCGTAGAGGTGGACCCAGAGGAAAAACGGCTGGCGCTGGTCCTGCCCGAGCCAGCGCAGCGCCTCGTCCACCGTCTCGTTGCCGGGCCGCTGGATCGCGTCCATCCCGGCCTGCTTCTCGTAGCGGCTCAGGTCGAAGTCGTCGAAGTAGCGCGCGAAGCCCTGGCCGATGCCCCAGCGCGAGTCGAGCACGAAGGCGGACACGAAGCCGCCGGTGCGATAGCCGCGCGCCGCGAGCGCCTCGGCGAGCGTCGTCTCCTCGGCGCCGAGGTAGTAGCCGCCGTTGTCGCGCACGCCGTGGCGCGCCGGGAACGTCCCGGTGAAGAGCGAGGAGTGCGCCGGCAACGTGAGCGGCACGACCGTCGCCGCGCGCTCGAAGCGCAGCCCGCGGGCGGCAAGCCCGTCCAGCCGCGGCGTTCGCGCGGCGGCGTAGCCGTAGCTGCCGACGTGGTCGGCCCGCGTCGTGTCGAGCGTCACGACGAGGAGGTTGGTGGGGCTTCCACCGAGCCAGGCGGGTGCCTTGCCGGAGCGCCGGGCGAGGAAAAGACTCACGGCAAGCGCCGCAACGAGAACGGCGCCTGTGATGACGAAACGGCGCATCACGCGATTCTGGAGGGGCGGGGCGGGCTAGGCAATCAGGGACGGAAACGGAAGGGAAACGAACGACACCAACGGAACAAGAAAACGGGGCAGGGACAGCTCAAATCTCCGGGAATGCGCGCTCGACGGGCGCATTCCCGGAGGGCATGCATTCCCGGAGGCTAGAACTTCAGTTTGGCTCCCAGCATGAAGCGGCGCGGCAGCACCGGGCTCAGCGGGTAGAGGTAGGAGTCGGACTCCACGAGCGAGGTGACGACGCCCTCCGTGGTATCGCTGTTGAACAGGTTGAAGGCGTCCGCCATCACCGCCAGCTTCACCTTCTCGCCGAAGCGGAAGTCCTTCTGCAGGCGAAAGTCCAGGATCGTGACGTCCGCGAGGCGTCCGTTCTCGCCGCGCGGCTGGAGCAGGATCGGGGTGTTCTCGGGCACGTGGGTGATGTCGCGCAGCGAGCGCGTGCGCCTCACGAGGTGCGCGCCGTCGCGCGAGGACAGGTTCGCGGAAGCGAGGAAGCCGAGCGGCAGCTGGTAGCTCGCCTGGACCTTGAACTGCCAGGTGACGTCGCTCTTCAGCCGTCCGTCGACGTTCACGAAGCTGTTGGGGTTCTGGCCGAACTGGCGGAACTGCAGCCCGCCGCGCTGGATGATTCCCACTCCCGAGCCCGCTTCGCCCGCGCCGCCCTGGCCTTCCTGGAGCGAGCCCGTCGCACGCAGCCAGGTCGCGGAAGCCGTCATCTGCCACTTGCCGGTCATGCGCTTGATGAGCGCGAGGCTCACGGCGTTGATGTCCGAGTTGAAGCCGTCGGGGTTTGTGATGCGGAACTGGCGGTCCTCGGGGTCGCTCTGCAGCTGATAGAGCTGGAGCGTTCGTCCGGTCCCGCCCGTGAGCGTGTCGTCGACGTAGGGCACGCGCGCGTACTCGCCCGTGATGTCGTTCCAGGCCGCGTACTTCCGCCCGCGTTTGTTGACGTAGTTGAGCTGGGCGCCCAGGCCCCTCGCGAGCTCGCGCTCGAGGCTCACGATGAACTGGTCCGTGTACGGGCTCTTGTAGTCCGGGTCGAAGCCCAGGTTCTCGTTGGAGCGCGACAGCGTGAGGTCGCCGAACGTCCCGCTCGGGATGTCGTACGGGCCCACGAAGATCGGCGTGATGCTCGGGCCGATCTTGTTGGCGTACTCGCCCGTCGCCACCGCGCGGTGGTAGCGGCCCCAGTGACCCTTGAGCGCGGTGCGGCCGTCCTTGGTCAGCTTCAGGTTGAAGCCGAGCCGCGGCGAGATCGTGTTCCAGGTGAAGAAGTCCGTCTGCGCGTACGTGACCCCGGTGGGGTTGCCCTGCTCGTCGAGCTGGTCGCGCTCGGCCGAGAAGGCCTTCTGGTAGTCGTAGCGCACGCCGAGGTTGAGCGTCAGGCGGTCGTTCACGCGCACGGTGTCGTCGACGTACACGCCGAGCGCGCGCGTGTCGCCGCTGTAGCTGAAGGGGGTGTAGGAGATGCCGTAGCCGTAGTCGGGTGTCGTCTGGCTGTAGGTGTAGATCAGGTCGTTGTAGCCGACGAGCCCGCCCGCCGACGCCTGGCTGTACTGCACTCCGAACTTGAAGTCGTGGCTCGCGCCCAGGAAGTTGTCCGCCAGGTGGGAGACCTTGGCGGTGAGCGTCGTGCGCGAAGGGCCGAGGTCGTACCAGTAGTAGTGCCCGCCCGAGATGAAGCCGGTGTCGATGTCGTAGAAGCGGTTGAGGTCGCGGGGCTGGTCGGGATTCGTGGGACCCATGTTGACGTCGGCGTAGAACCCCGAGTAGCGGACCTCCACGACGGTCTTGTCGGACAGGATGCCGGTGTAGCCGAGGCCGGGCGTGGGCGTCTTCTGCTTGCGCGTGGCCGCCGTCTCGGGAGCGGAGTTCGCCGAGAGGCCGGCGTCGTCCGTGCGGTCGTCCAGGTGGAAGGTACCGACGAACTTGTGCTTCGGGCTGAGCTGCCAGTTGAGCTTGAAGAAGTAGCGGTCGGCTCGGCTGCGGACGGCGGTGAGGGCGTCGGTCGCATCCACGCCGACGTCCCAGTAGTAGTCCCGCTGGTTCGCGTAGGAGGCGAAGAACCACAGCTTGTCCTTGACGATCGGGCCGCCGAGCTGTCCGCTGAAGTCGGTGTACTTGTCGCGCGTGAACGGGCAGCGCGCCTCGCCGTCCGGGCACGCGTCCATGAAGCTGCCGTCGGGATTGACGGTGCCCTCGCTGTTGTTCGAGGTCAGGCCCTCGGACTGCAGGTAGAAGCCGAGGTCGCCGTGGAAGTCATTCGTGCCCTGCCGGGTCACGATGTTGTAGACGGCGCCCGTCAGGTTGCCGTACTCGGCGGGCGCGCCGAGCGAGAGGATCTCGACCTCCTCGATCGCGTCCGTGTTGGGCTCGGCGAGCGCCTCGTTGAAGTAGTTGTCCGTGACCTCGACGCCGTCGACCTGGAACGAGTTCTCGTCGTAGGAGGAGCCGTAGACCATCGTGCGCTGGGTGTTGTTGGAGTCGCCGCCCGCGAGCGAGCCGGGCGCCGACGCGACGAGGTCGAAGAAGCTGTTGCGGCGCAGCGGGCCGTTCTCTACCCAGCTGCGGTCGTAGGTGGTGCTGACGTCGTTGGAGGTCGTGTCGACGACCGACGACTCGCCCATCACCTCGACCGACTCCGAGAGCTGCGTCATGTCGAGAGCGGCGTCCTGCTCGAGCGTGCCCCCGACGCTCACCCGGATTCCTTTCCGCGTGAGGGTCTTGAAGCCGGTGAGGGCGTAAGAGAGCTGGTATTCGCCCGGCGGCAGGTTCAAGAAGCGGTAGAAGCCGTGCTCGTTGGTGGCCGCGGTCTGCGTTCCGACGATGTTCGGCCCGCTGACCGAGACCGCGACGCCGGGGAGCACCGCGCCCGTGCTGTCCTTCACCGTGCCCGTGATCGTGCCGGTCGTGCGTTGCGCGTGCGCGGGCGCCGCGAGCGCGAGCGCGAGCAGTGCGAGACTCGCTGCGTGGAGGGTGGTTCTCATCGGGAGCCTTCCTGTGCGCGCCTCCAAAGCATTGATCGTGCGCGCGATGTCTTGGCCCGAGGGTAGTCGCCGGCACGTGGCGTGTCAACGCTCTTCTTCCGTCGTAGTATTGCCGCCGCTCTCGACCCGCCATGCCCACGCCGTTCCTGATCGACACGGACACCGCGTCGGACGACGCGGTCGCGCTGATCCTGGCGCTGCGCGAGCCGTCGGTCGAGGTCGTGGCGATCACGGTCGTGGCCGGCAACGTCGCGCTCGCGCAGGGCAGCCGCAACGCGCGCTACACGGTGGAGCTCTGCGGCGAATCGGTGCCCGTCTACGAGGGCGCGGCGAAGCCGCTCACACGCCCGCCGATCGACGCGAGCTTCTTCCACGGCCAGGACGGCCTCGGCGACCAGGGCTACCCGCCGCCGAAGACGGAGGCTGCCGAAGGTTACGGGCCCGACGTGATCGTCGAGCGCATCCGCCAGCGACCAGGCCTCGTGCTCGTGACGCTCGGCCCGTTGACGAACGTCGCGCTCGCGCTGCGGAAGGCGCCCGACATCGCGTCGAAGGTGAGCCGCTGCGTCGTGATGGGCGGCGCCGCCTGCACGGTCGGCAACGTCACGCCGGCCGCGGAGTACAACGTCTGGTGCGACCCGGAAGCCGCGCGCGTCGTGTTCCGCTCGGGGCTGCCGATCGAGATGGTGGGCTGGGAGCTCTGCCGCGGCCCGGCCAACCTGGACGACGCCGACATCGCGCGCTGCCGCACGATCGACACGACGCTGGCGCACTTCACGATCGATTGCAACCAGACGGCGCTCGAGGCGAACCGCAGGCTGTTCCACGATCCCGGCATCGGCCTGCCCGACCCCGTCGCGATGGCGGTGGCGCTCGAGCCGGGGATCGCGACGCGCACCAGCCGCCACGCGGTCGAGATCGAGTGCGACAGCCCGCTCACGCGCGGCATGACAGTCGTCGACTCGCTCGACGTCGTGCCGCGCCAGCTCGGCGATCCCGCGGGCTGGCCGGAAGCCGCGAGCTCGGGCCCCCCGAACGCGACGATCGTCTGGCAGATCGACGTCGCCCGGTTCAAGGAGCGGCTCTTCCGCGCGCTCGCCGCCTGAAGGCTGCGGCGCTCGACCTCCTAGGCCAGGTTCTTGCGCCGCAGCAGCCAGCTCGACGCCGCGAAGAAAAACGCCGTCGTCACTGCGGCGTAGACGCCGGCCACTCCCAGCAGCAGCCAGTCGTGCCCCGTGACGCGGAGCGAGGCGCGCAGGGCTTCGACGCGCTCGCCGAGCGGGTCGAGCATCGGCAGCAGCTGGTACACGGTGTCGCACGCCACCTGCGCCGCGAGCAGCCCCTTCTCCTGGCCAGACCGTTGCGCGGCGGCCACCATGAACTTGAGCCCGTAGAACGTCGACTCGTTGAAGAACAGGACCGTGACCACCGCGATCACCGGGTGGATCGCCATCGCCAGGGCCGTCAGGAACGACAGCATCACGACGGACGAGAAGAAACCCTCGATCGCGATGAACAGGAAGCCGGGCTGGTAGGGCACGGCCCACCACCAGGAGAGCACGGCCGTGAACACGGCCATCGCCGTGTGGATCGCGAGCGCGACGAGGATCGCGGAGAGGAAGAGCGCGCCCAGCCACACCTCCGGCGGGCAGGGCTTCGTCACGACCAGCTTGACGTTCCGCGCGCGCAGGTGCGACGAGACGGCCAGCAGCCCCAGCGCCGGCACCAGCACGAGCGCGAAGCCGTTCATCTGCGACGCCAGGTTGCGGAGCATCTCGAAGCGCGAGGTCGTCGTCGCGAACAGCAGCGACGGCACGAAGGAGAGCGCGAAGATCGCCAGGATCACGAGGCCGAAGCCGATCAGCAGCCGGTTGCGGCGATGAAAGCGCAGGAACGTCCGCGTGTTCACCAGGAGCAGCTCAAGCATTGGGCCGCTCCTCCTTCAGCACTCGGAGGAAGGACTCCTCGAGCGTCGCGCGCTGGCGCTGGCAGCTCACGATCCTCACGTCGCGGCTGCGCGCCGAGTCGAAGAAGTCGTAGAGCCGCTCGGCCCCGACGCGGCCGACGGACGTGCCCGCCGCCTCGCCCAGCTTATCGAAGTGGTCCGGAAGCCCGGAGCCGTCCTGGATCTCGACCGTGTAGGCGCCCGACTCCACCTGCCGAAGGCTCTGCACGTCCTGCTCGGCCACGAGCCGCCCGCCGTTCAGGATCGCCACGCGCGTCGCGACCTGCTCGACCTCCGAGAGGATGTGGGAGTTCATCACGATCGTCGCTCCGCCGGCGTTCATCTCGAGCAGGACGTCCCGGAACAGCTTCACCGTCACGGGATCGAGCCCGCGCATCGGCTCGTCGAGGAACACGAGCCGCGGCTCGTTGAGCAGGCACTGGATGATGCCGACCTTCTGCTTCATGCCCTTCGAGCACTTCGAAAGGCGCAGGTGCTTGAACTCGGCGAGCCCGAAGCGCTCCAGCAGGTCCTGGACCGTCCGCGGCTCGACCCGCCGCCGGTGGAGAGCTCCGTAGTAGCTCACGCTCTCGTCCACCGTGAGGTAGTCGTGATAGTGCGGCTCCTCGGGCAGGTAGGCCATGCGCGCGTACATCGGGCCCCCCAGCCGCGGCGGCTCTCCGAACATGCGAACGGAGCCGGCGCTCGGCCGCATCAGGCCGAGCATGCAGTACATGAGCGTGCTCTTGCCCGCGCCGTTCGGTCCGAGCAGCGCGAGAAAGTCGCCTTCCCTGACCGACAGCGAGACGCCCTGGAGCGCCTGCAGCCGCTTGCGCCAGAAGCCGGTGCGGAAGGAGACGCCGAGCCCGTCCACCTCGACGATCACATGCCCGCCATGCAGAACTCGCTGTCCAGCTCGCGCACGATGTCGGCGTCCGCGCGCTTCTCGAGCTTCATCGCGCCCAGTCGGGCCTTGATGTTCTTCGACGTCTTGCAGCCGCACTTCGCGACCTTGTCGGAGCAGCCGCAGGGGCAGTCCATCTTCTGCGCGATCTCCAGCGCTCGGCCGGTGAGGCCGGCGCCCGCCGCGCCGGCCGCCGTCGGCACGTACGTTTCGGTCCGCACCGCGGCGAGATACGCCGCCTGGGTGACGACGTCGCCGCGTCCCAGGCGCGACAGGTTCGTCGCGATGAGCGGCTCGAGCGTCACGTCGGCGTTTCGGATGGCTCCGGTCTGGTAGAGCTGGATCCGGCCGTCCACGCCGACGACGACGGTGGTCGGCAGCGACTCGGCCCCGTAGGCCTTGACGACGCCCCCCGGCTCGTCGAGAGCCACCTGGAGCGAGAGCTTCTCGCGCTCGACGTAGGCCGCGACGACGTCGCGCTTCTCCTCGGCGTCGATCGCCACGAGCCTTACGGGCCGTGCGGCGTTCTGGCCCTGGAAGCGTTCGAGCTCCGGCATCTCTTCGCGACATGGTCCGCACCACGTGGCAAAGAAGTTGAGCACCACGACTTCCTTCCCGACGTGGTCCGAGAGCCGAAAGCTCTCGCCGTCCAGCTGGGGAAGCTCGAATTCGGGTGCGATCCGGCCTTCCCACTGCGACGGGCGTGTGGCGATCGAAGCCATCTGGGCCAGGTCTTCGGGCTTGAACTGTCGCTTGAGAGCCACATGCATGCCCAGTACGGGCACGGCCAGGGCCAGCGTGATCAGGCTGAGCGCGCGCGATGTCATCCAGTCCCCTTCACTTAGAGTCCGCCGCGCCCGTCAGTGTTCCGGACTGCGGCCGGACCGACTCCGTGACGGACGGACTATAGCAACGTCCGTGCCGGGTCGACCAAGTTCTTGAACGCCGCGCTCCGAGGTGGGTGGGCTAAGATCCCCGCAGGCCATGCCCGCACAGGATCGCCACATCCACGTGCTGCGCTTCTCGGTGTTCGAGCTCGACCTGGAGCGCCGCGAGCTGCGGCGGCGCGGCGTGGTCGTGCCGCTGCCGCCCCAGGGCATCATCGTGCTCGAGCAGCTCCTGCGCCACGCCGGCGATGTCGTCACTCGCGACGAGATGCGGCTCGCGCTCTGGCCGGACGGCGGGGACGTCGACCACGAGCGGGGGCTCAACTACTGCGTGAACCGCGTGCGCCGCGCGCTCGGGGACGACGCGCAGACGCCGCGCTTCCTCGAGACGCTGCCGCGGCGCGGCTATCGCTTCCTCGCGGAGGTGGACGTCGTCGCCGCCGCCCCGCGCGACGCACGCGAGGCGCCGGCCGTGCCTGCTCGCCGCACGGCGCCTTCGCTGCGGCGGCTCGTCGTGGGCGCGACGGTCCTGCTGTTCGCGTTCCAGGCCGGCGGAACGCACAAGCGGCGCTCCGAAGCGGGCCAGGCGGGGTTGCCGTCGCTCGACCCCGTGGCGCAGGAAGCCTTCCGGACCGGCCGCCGCCTGCTCGACGAAGGACCGACCGGCTGGCGCAAGAGCGTGGCCTGGTTCGAGGAGGCCGTGCGCCGGGACGAAGGCTTCGCGCTCGCCCGCTACGGTCTCGCGGACGCGTACCTGCGGCTGGGCGAGAACGGCGTGCTTCCTCCGAGCGAGGCGTTCCCCGCGGCGCGGCGGGCGGCGCTCGCGACGATCGCGCTCGACGAGCGCGCCGAGCCGCTCCTGATCCTGGCCTCGCTCCAGCTCAACTACGACTGGGACTGGCAGGCCGCCGAGCGCACCGTCCTGCGGGCGCTCTCGCTCGACCCGGACTTTCTGGCCGGGCGGCTCTTCCATGCCCGGCTGCTGTCGGCCTCGGGCCGACATGGAGAAGCGATGCGGACGATCCGGGAGGCCGAGGCGCGCACGCCCGGGTGCCCGATCATCGTGCGCGACTCGGCGTTCATCCACTACCGCGCGCGCCGCTTCGACGAGGCGGCGCGGCTCTTCCGCGACTGGGCCGAGCTCGAGCCCGACAAGCCCGACCCGCATCACTGGCTGGCGCTGCTCCACTACGCGACCGGCCGCCTGCCCGACGCCAAGCGCGAAGGCCGGATCGCGCTGGCGCGCGGCGGCGCCGTGTCCGCGTACCTCGCGCGCTACGACGCGCTCGAGCCGGCCCCGGCGATGGACTTCTACGTGCGCGGCTCGATCCGCTACCTTGAGCGCCTCGCGAGCTCGCAGTCGGTGACTCCCGACGACCTCGCGCGGCTGCGCGCCCAGCTCGGCGAGCGCGAGGACGCGCTCCGCGACCTGCGGCGCGCGGCGGACGAGCGCTCGCCGCGCCTGCTGCCGTATCTCGTCGACCCGGCGTTCGACTCGCTCCGGCAGGACCCGCGCTTCCAGGAGCTGGTGCTGCGGGTGCGGCTGCCCGCGCGGAGCGACGACCGCGTCGGCTAGGGCGCCTGCTGCTGCGTGAAGTGGACGACGCTGAAGCTCTCGGGGATGTGCGAGTCGTAGACGCCGTGCGGGTTCAGGCTGGAGCCCGGGTTCTCGGGCAGCGGCCTGCCGTGCACGCGCACCGCCTCGAAGCGCGAGAAGTCGCAGCGCAGCGTCTCGCCCTCGCGCGGCGGCAGCGCGCGCCCGTCGAACAGGAAGGCGAGGCTCGTCCACGGCAGCGCCATCTCGACCGTCCAGCCGCGGTCGGTCGTCGTCGGGTCGTTGATCTTCCCGTCCACGCGCACGGCGGTCTCGAGCCCGGCGAGGTCGAAGTCGAGGAAGGCGAAGCGACGCCCGCGGGGATGCCGGCCGTAGCGGCTCGCGTCCTGGAAGCCTCCGAGCAGGTCGACCTTGCGGCTCATCGGGTCGAGCCCCGCCTTGTCGAAGCGGCTGCCACGCCGCAGCGCGTCCTGCCAGACGAAGAAGGCCTCGTAGACCGTGCCGAACGAGTTGATCTCGAGCTCGTAGTAGCAGTCGTCGCCCGCCACGAACAGCTCGACGTCGTTGTCGTTCCAGATGAAGCTGTCGCGCTCCGTGAGCGTCGCGCGCACCTGCGGCTCCTCGATCCAGTACGCGACGTAGAAGCGCTCGTCGTCCCACCGGCAGGCGACGCGCGTCTCGTAGAGCGCGGGCTCGCCGCTCACCATGTCGACGAAGCGCGGCGAGCGCTCCGCGTTGCGCCAGGCCGGCTTCGTCAAGTCGCCGTCCACCGCGACGCGCGACGCGGCGCGGTAGCTGGTGACGTGGGTCAGGCGCTCTTCGCCCACTCCGTACGCGGGAGGCATGGAGTGCGGAGGTTAGCCGATGCCGGCCGGCCTGTCGCGCCCGCGGGCGCGCCCGCCTTCTCCAGCCGGCTCAGTCGCATGGCTGCCACATTAAAGTCTTCGATTGTTGATATCAGTTCTATCGACTGGACTAATGCCTGCGGCCGGCGTACCTTGGAGGAGAGAAAGGAGGGCGTGATGACCCGGCGGGGGGCGCACAAGGAGTACCTGCTCGCGAGCGACTTCGACCAGACGCTGAGCTTCAACGACTCGGGCATCGTGCTCGGGGAGCTGCTCGGCGCCCACGGCTTCGAGGAGAAGGTGAAGGGCCTCGCCCGCATCAACCTCGTCCAGCAGGGCGGCGAGCTCGCCTACCTGCTGCTCCACGACCCCGAGTACCGCAAGGTGCGCCGCGAGCACCTCGTCGAGGTGGGCCGCCGGATCCGGCTCAAGCCCAACATCGGCCGGCTGGTCGAGATCCTCGAGCGGGGCATCGAGGGCCATCGCTTCTCCTTCTACGTCGTCTCGGCCGCTCCCGAGGAGGTCGTGCAGTCGGCGCTCGCCGGGCTCGTGCCGCCGGAGCGGATCCGCGGCACGCGGCTCGACTACGATCCCGCGACCGGCGAGATCCGCCGCGTCGAGCGCGTGTGCGCGGGCTACGGCAAGGTGGCGACGCTCGCGGAGCTGCAGGAGCAGCTCCACGTGAGCCCCGACCACGTCGTCTACGTCGGCGACGGCAGCTCCGACGTCCACGTGATGCTGCACGTGAACCGGCTGGACGGCTACACGATCGCCGTCTCCGAGAACCCGTACATCGCGCCGATCGCGCGGCGCTCGATCCTGTCGGACGACGCGCTGAGCGTGCTCGTGCCGGTGCTCGAGGACATCGTCGGCCACGACGCGCTCGCGGTGCGCGCGCTGTTCGAGCGCCACGGCCTGCAGATCCAGGGGTGGGACAAGGTGAGGACAGACTTCGTGACGATCCGCGAGTCTCCGGGGGCGCGCGCATGAGCGGCCCCGACCTCGTCGGCTGGGCCGCGACGGCGACGTTCGCGGTGTCGTACTTCTGCCGCGAGCCGCGCACGCTGCGCCTCGTCCAGGCGGCCGCGGCGTCGATGTGGCTGGCCTACGGCGTGGCGCTCAACGCCGCGCCCGTGATCGTCGCGAACGTGATCGTGGTGGCCCTGGCGCTCTGGTCGGCCCGGACCACGCCGCGCACGGCCGCCCAGGAGCCGGCCGGCTCCGAGCAGAGCACCGCCAGCGCCGCTTCCTGAGCTTCCGCCCGGGCATTAGACTCGGCCGGCGAGGAAACGCCATGGCCGAGACGACGAGAAGGCGCGAGTTCCTTTCCCTGCTCGGAGCGCCGGTCGCGCTCGCGGCGGCGCGCCCGCAGAGCCCGCCGCCGCCCGCTGCGGCGCGCTCTTACAAGATCAAGCTCAGCTGCAACCTGTATTCGTTCAACGCGCCCTTGCGCAGCGGCGCGATGTCGCTCGAGCAGGCGATCGACTTCTGCGCGGAGCTCGGCTTCGACGCGGTGGACCCGACCGGGTACTACTTCCCCGGCCATCCCGCGGTCCCGAGCGACGGCTACGTCTACGCGATCAAGCGGCGCGCGCTCCTGAACGGCCTCGGCGTGAGCGGCACCGGCGTCCGCAACGACTTCACGCAGCCGGAGGCCGACAAGCGCGCCGCCGACGTCGCGCACGTCAGGCGCTGGATCGAGGTGGCCGCAAAGCTGGGCGCGCCGGTGCTGCGCGTCTTCGACGGCCGCGCCGAGGCCAAGGGGCCGACCCGCGAGCAGATGACCGGCTGGGTGGCGGAGGCCTTCCGCGAGTGCGCCGCCGCGGGCGAAGAACGCGGGGTGATGATCGTCTACCAGAACCACGACGAGCTCCTGAAGACGGCCGACGAGGTGCTCGCCCTGCGCGAGCGGGTCGGCTCGCCGTGGTTCGGCTTGAACGTCGACATCGGCAGCCTGCGGACGGCCGATCCGTACGAGGAGGTCGCGCGGCTCGCGCCGTTTGCGTGCACCTGGCAGATCAAGGAGCTGCTCTATCGCAAGAGCCGCGAGGAGAAGACCGACCTGCGACGCGTCTTCGGCATCCTGAAGACGTCGGGCTACCGCGGCTACGCGCCGATCGAGACGCTCGGGCCCGGGGATCCCCGGGAGAAGGTCAGGCGCTTCCTGGGCGAGTGCCGCGAGGCGCTCGCGGCGTAGCGACGGGTCAGGCCGGCGGCCCCTCGACCTCGCCGTGCGCCGCGAAGTCGCCCTCCCAGCGCGAGATCACGACCGTCGCCAGGCAGTTGCCGATCACGTTGACGGACGTGCGCGCCATGTCCATCAGCTCGTCGATCCCGAGCAGCACCAGGATCGGCCACTCCGGGAGCCCGAACGACGACGCCGTGCCCATCAGGATCACGAGCGTCGCCCGCGGCACCCCCGCGACGCCCTTGCTCGTGATCATCAGCGTGAGCACGATCGCGATCTGCTGCGGGAGGGTGAGCGGGATGCCGGCCGCCTGCGCCACGAAGACCGACGCGAGCGCGAGGTAGAGCGTCGAGCCGTCGAGGTTGAAGCTGTAGCCGAGCGGCATCACGAACGACACGGTCTGGCGCGGGACCCCGAGCTGCTCCATCCGCTCCATCGCCAGCGGCAGCGCGGCCTCCGAGCTCGTGGTGGCGAAGGCGATCGAGACGGGCTCGGCGATCGCCTTCGCGAAGCGCTTGAGCGGGACGCGGGCGACGAGCGCGACCGGCAGCAGCACCAGCAGCAGGAACGCGACGAGCGCCACGTAGAGCGTCACGAGCACCTTGGCGAGGTTGACCAGCACGCCGATGCCCATGTGCCCGACGGTGTACGCGATCGCGGCGCCCACGCCGATCGGGGCGAACAGCATCACCAGGTTCGTGAACTTGAACATCGCGGCGGCGAGCGACTCGCAGAACGCCAGCATCGAACGGCGCTTGTCCTCGCCGATCAGCGAGAGCGCCACCGCGAACAGCAGGCTGAACACCACGACCTGCAGCACGTGGCCTTCCGCCACCGCCTTCGCCACGTTCTCGGGGAACGCGTTCAGCACCACGTCGGAGATCGTCTGCGGCGGCGGGCGGGTACCCGAGGGCTGCAGCGCCTCGGGCGGATGCAGCCCCGCGCCGGCCTGCGACAGGTTGATCGCGGCGAGGCCGATGAAGAGCGCGAGCGTCGTCACCACCTCGAAATACAGGATCGCCTTCAGGCCCATGCGGCCGACGTGCCGCAGGTTCGGGTGCCCGGCGATGCCCACCACCAGCGTCGCGAAGATGAGCGGCGCGATGATCGTCTTGATCATCCGGATGAAGATCTGGCTCAGCAGCCGGAGCGAGACGGCGACGCCCGGCCAGTCGTAGCCCACCTCGGCGCCGATCACCATCGACACGAGGATCCAGGTCGTGAGCGAGCGCCTGCGCCACGCCCAGAACGCGAGCGCGGCGATGAGGGCCCAGCGCAGGATCAGCAAGGACGCGCTACGCCGTCGACGCCCAGCCGAGCCACGAGCGCTGTGGCCCCTGGTGGGTCCACTCGAGGCCGTAGAGCCGCTCGTCCGGGCCGCCGCCGCTCCAGACGACGCGCCCGGTGGCGGGCACCGGCTGGCGCGGACGCGCGAAGCTCAGCCAGAGGATGACCTCGTCGCCGACCGACAGCGCGCGCGACTGCAGCACGACGCGGGCGCCGCCCTGGGAAAGGTCCACGGCCTCGCCGAGGGCCAGAGCACCCTCGTGCTCGGCCGTCACCTGCACCGTGTGCGAGGGCGCCTGCCGCTCGTAGCGCCGCTGCGGGCGATCGGACTCGACCATCGTCGCCTCCGGAGTTGCGTGAGTATCCCACGGCCGCGCGGCGGCGTCAGCGCCGGGGCCGCCGCCCTGGTCGGATAAGATGCCTCCTGCGACCTCATGCACGTCCTGGGCATCGACGCCGGCGGCACCAAGACCGTCTGCTACCTGGCCGACGGCGAGGGCAAGGTGCTCGGCGAGGGGCGCGCCGGCGGCGCCAACCTGAAGGCCGAGGGCGAGCTCGCGGTCGAGAAGGTGCTGCACACGGTGATGGACCAGGCGCTCGGGAGCCGCGGCCTGGAGGTCGGCGCGATCTGCCTCGGCATGGCGGGCGCCGACCGCGACGACGAGAAGACGCTGGTCGCCGACGTGATGCGGAGGATCGGCGCACGCTCGCGCACGCTGGTCGTGAACGACGCGCTGGTCGCGCTCGTGGCCGGGGTCGGCGACGCCTCGGGGGTCGTGATCATCTGCGGCACGGGCTCGATCGCCTTCGGCCGCAGCGCCGACCGCGCCGCGCGCGCGGGCGGCTGGGGCCACGTGCTCGGCGACGAGGGCAGCGGCTACTGGATCGGTCGCCGGGCGCTGCGGGCCGTGGCGCGCGCCGCGGACGGCCGTGGCCCGGCCACGTCGCTCACCCCGCGCGTGCTCAACCACTTCGCGGTGACTAAGCCGCAGGACCTGATCTCCGAGGTCTACGACCGCCAGCTCCCCCACCACGCGCTCGCGCAGACCGCCCGGCTGGTGCAGCAGGCGCGCGACGAGGGCGACGAGGTGGGCACGCAGATCCTGGAGCAGGCGGCCCACGAGCTCGTGCGCGCCGCGCGCTCGGTGGTCGAGCGGCTGCACATGCAGGAGGAAGCCGTGCAGTTCGTGCTGGCCGGCGGCGTCTTCACGGGCGTGCCGTGGCTCTCGGAGGAGCTGAAGCGCCGGCTGCCCGCGACGGCGCCGCGCGGACAGGTGCGGCGGCTCGAAGTCGAGCCGGCGATGGGCGCCGTGCGCATCGCGCTCGCCGAGGCCCGGGGCGGCGCGCGGCTGCCCAGCTACTTCGGGTGATGCGCGCGCTCGTCCGCGCCGCGCGCGCTCGTCCGCGGCTCGAAGACGAGTGGGACGCCGCGTCCTGGGCCTCCGCCGAGACGCTCGAGCTCGCCCACTTCCGTCCCGAGGGCAGCGCGCACCGCCCGCGCACGCGCGCGCGCCTCGTCCACACCGGCGACGGCATCGCCGGGATCTTCCGGGTCGAGGACCGCTACGTCCGCTCGCGGCACCGCCGCTTCGGCGATCCCGTCTACCAGGACAGCTGCGTCGAGGTCTTCCTCGAGCCGCGGCCGGGCGGCGGCGGCTACCTGAACTTCGAGATGAACGCCGGGGGCGCGCTGCTGGCGAGCCACGTGACCGACCCGCGGCGCGTGGACGGCGAGCTGATGGCCGCGAAGCGCCTGCGGCCCGACGACGGCCGGCTCGTCGAAGTGCGCTCCACGCTGCCGGCCCGCGTCGAGCCGGAGATCGCCAAGCCCGTCGACTGGCAGCTCGCCTTCTTCATCCCGCTGGCGCTGGTCGAGCGCTACGTCGGCGCGCTCGGGCCGCTCGGCGGCCAGAGCTGGCGCGGCAACCTCTACAAGTGCGGCGACTCGACCTCGCACCCGCACTGGGCCTCGTGGTCCCCGCTCGACGAGCGCAACTTCCACCTGCCGCGCTGCTTCGGCACGCTCGACTTCGAAGCCCCGCGGCCGTGAGTAGAATCCCGCCCATGCTCCGCAAGCCACTCCTGCCCGCACTGCTGCTCGGGCTGCTCGCTTCCACGGCCGGAGCGCTCGACGCGAAAGCGGGCAAGCAGGCCGACAAGCAGGCCGCGGCGTGGGTCAAGAAGACGCTCGCGAAGATGACGCTCGACGAGAAGGTCGGGCAGCTCGTGGTGCCCGGGCTGAACGGCGTCTACACGCCGATCGACAGCGAGGCGCAGGACAAGCTGGAGCGGCTCGTGCGCGAAGGACGCGTCGGCGGCTTCCACGTGTTCGGCGGCGGCGAGGCGCTGCCGCCGGCGCTGCTCAATCCCGTCTACGGCGTGGCGGGGAGCCGGACGATCAAGGGCGACGCGCTCGCGATCGCGACGCTCGTCAACCGGCTGCAGCGCGCCTCGGCGCTGCCGCTGCTGTTCACCGCGGACTTCGAGGGCGGCGCCGGCTACATCGTGGACGGCGCGACGCGCATGCCGCGCGCGATGGCGCTCGGCGCCACGCGCGACCCGGCGCTGGCGGAGCGCGCGGGACGCCTCGGCGCGGCCGAGGGTCGCGCGCTCGGCGTCCACGTCGACTTCTACCCCGTGGTCGACGTCAACGTGAACCCGCAGAACCCGGTGATCAACATCCGCTCGTTCGGCGAGGATCCCGAGCTGGTGTCACGCCTGGCGACCGCGTACATGCGCGGGATCCAGCAGGGCGGCATGCTCTCGACGGCCAAGCACTTCCCCGGCCACGGCGACACGGCGACCGACACCCACCTCGACCTCGCCGTGATCGAGCACCCGCGCGCGCGGCTCGACGCGGTGGAGCTCGTGCCTTTCCGCGCGGCGATCGCCGCGGGCGTCGACGCCGTGATGTCCTCGCACATCCGGCTGCCCGCGCTCGATCCGACCGAAGGGCGGCCGGCGACGCTCAGCCGCCCGATCCTGACCGGCCTGCTGCGCGAGGAGCTGGGGTTCAAGGGTCTCGTCTTCACGGACTCGATGTCGATGCTCGCGATCGCCAAGCAATTCACCCCGGCGGAAGCCGCCGCGCTCGCGGTGCAGGCGGGAGCGGACGTGGTGCTCGACTCGCCGGATCCGCAGGCCGCCCTGCGCGGGATCAAGGAGGCCGTGGAGCGCGGCGAGATCGCCAGGGACGCGCTCGACCGCTCGGTCGAGCGCATCCTGAAGGCGAAGGCGAAGCTCGGGCTGCACCGCTCGCGCACGGTGGACGTCGAGGCCGTGCCGGCGAGCGTGGGCGGCCGCGCGCACGAGGCGCTCGCGGCCGAGATCGCCTCGCGCGCGATCACGCTGCTGAAGGACGAGCGCGGCCAGCTGCCGCTCGCGCTGCCGCAGAAGGCGCGCGTGCTGCTGCTGTCGCTCGTGGACTCGGCGAGCGGCTGGCGCGAGGCCGCGCCGGGGCGCGTGCTGATCCCGGAGCTGCGCAAGCGGCTGCCGGGCCTGACCGCCGTCGAGGTGAGCGACCGCACCACCGCCTCCGAGCTCGACCTGCTGCGCGCGATGGCGAAGGGCGTGGACGCGGTCGTCGCCGCGACCTTCACGCGCGGCTCCGATCCGAACGGCAAGCTCGGCCTCTCGCCCGGCCAGCTGTCGCTGCTCGAGGCGCTCGCGCGGGACGAGTCGCGCCGGCCCTTCGTCGCCATCGTGCTCGGCAGCCCCTACGTGGGCGCGCTGGGCGCGAAGCTGCCGGCGATCCTGGTGACCTACGAGATCGGCGACGCGCCCGAGGCGGCGGCGGTGCGCGCGCTCTGCGGCGAGGCAGCGATCGGCGGGCGGCTGCCGGTCTCGCTGCCGGGCCTGTTCCCCGCGGGCCACGGGCTCGACCGCGCGGCGAACGTCCCCGGCGGGCCGATCGCCGGAAAGTAACCCGCTCCTTGCCTCAGGGGGTCGTGCCCCGCGACCCGTCTCCCGGCAGGCGGTTGACGTCGAGCCAGTAGCCCTGGACGCGGTCGATCAGCTCGCGGATGCGCGAGAACTCGGCCGGCTTCACCAGGTAGCTGTTCGCGTGCTGCGCGTAGGCGCGCTGCACGTCGTGCTCGGAGTCGGAGGTCGTGAGCACGACGACGGGCATCGAGCGCAGCGCGGGCGTCGCCTTGATCTCGCCCAGCACCTCGAGGCCGTCGACGCGCGGCAGGCGCAGGTCGAGCAGGATCAGGCGCGGACGCGGGCTCTTGCTCGGGTCCTGGTAGCTGCCGCGGCGGTGCAGGTAGTCGAGCGCTTCCTCGCCGTGGCGCGCGACCGCCAGCGCCACCCGGGGCTGCCGCTCGGCGAACGCCCGGCGGATCAGCTCCTCGTGGTCGGGATTGTCCTCGACCAGCAGCACGTGCGGCGGCTCGGCTTCGGCCACGGTCCCTTCCCCGGCACGTTGTAGCACCTTCGCCGATGCCGGACAAACAAGGGATCCAACCGGGAGGACACGGAAAAGACAAACAACGAGAAAGAGGGATGAACTAAGAAGCCAGCGGACGTTCTGGACAGGTTTTCGGGGGCGCTCCGCGCTTCCCGAACCCCCCGCTAGTGGAGCTTGCGGACTTTCTTGTTCAGGTAGTCCATCAGCACGTACTGGCCGAGGCTCCACGGGGTCGTGAAGTAGGCCTTGCCCTTGCACATCTCGGTCACCTTCTTGACGAAGGCGACGAGCTCGTGGTCGCGCGCGAGCATGAAGGTGTTGACCAGGATGCCCTGGCGGCGGCAGCTCGCGACTTCCTTGAGCGTGAGCGCCACGACGCGCGGGTCGAGGCCGAAGGGATTCCTGTAGATGCGGCCGTCCGCCTCGCTGAGCGCCGAGGTCTTGACGTCCGTGATCATCACGATCTGCTTCATGTCCTTGCACGCGCTCGCCATGATCCGCTGCGCGAGCCTCAGGCCCTCGCGCGTGTTCGTGTAGTGCGGCCCGACCCGCACCTGCGCGAGGCGCGAGAGCGGGATCTCCTCGGCCGAGTCGTGGAACAGCACCAGGTGCAGGCTGTCCCCCGGGTACTGCGTGCGCAACAGGTGCGAGAGCGCGAGCGCGACCTTCTTCGCCGGGGTGAAGCGGTCCTCGCCGTACAGGATCATGCTGTGCGAGCAGTCGAGCATCACCACGGTCGCGCAGGACGACTGGTACTCGGACTGCCGCACGTGGAGGTCCTGGTAGTCGACGTCGAGCGGGAGCTTCAAGCCCTCGCGCGCCACCGCCGAGAGCAGGGTCGCGGACACGTCGAGGTTCATCGTGTCCCCGAACTCCCAACCCTTGGAGGGGCCGGACGCCTCGACGCCCGTCGCGAGGTCGCGCGTGTCGTGGCGGCCGAACGACGACTTGCCGACCGAGCCGAGCAGGTCGCGCAGCGCCCGGTAGCCGAGGAAGTCGACCGTCTTCTCGGTCAGCTCGAAGCGCACCGGCGGGCCCGGCCGGCCCTCGCCGCCGCCCGTCGGGTCGTGGAACGGCTGCATCTCGCTCGCGCGCAGGTAGCCCTCGCGCATCAGCCGCTCGATCGTCTTCGACAGCAGCTGGTCGAGCGCGTCCTGGTCGCCCATCATCTTCTCGAGGTCCTCGGGCGACAGCAGCCCGCGCCGCATGATCGCGTCGAGGATCGCGTCGTGGAGCGCCTGCAGCGCGTCCTCGTCGAGCTCGCCCGCGTCCTCGGCCCCGAAGCCGCTCTGCAGGAAGAAGTCGGAGAGCTCGTCGACGAGCGCGTCCATGTCGAGGTCGTCCCACAGCTCGCCGGTGTACCGGTGGTAGCGGACGACAGCCATCGCAGGCCTCAGTTCACCTGCTTCTTGAGCCGGCGCAGGCGCTCGAGGCGCTCCATGTCGACCTCGAGGTCGGGGCGCCGCTCGGGCGCCACGAAGCCGCGGTCGTCGCTCCTGCCGATCTTCTTCTGGGCCCAGAGCCCTTCCAGCACGAACTCGCCCGCGGCCGCCTGCAGCGCGAGCGAGGCGCCCGGCTCGACGCCCAGCGGGCCCAGGTTCTCGAGCACGTCGGGCACGCGCCGCAGCTGCGCCAGCACGTCCGCCGCCGGCGAGCCCTCGCGGATCCGCAGCGTGCCGCCCTCCTCGAAGAAGCGCACCACCTGCTTCAGGTCGGCGGCGCCCAGGTAGGTCGAGAACACCTCGCCGACCGCCTCGCGGATCAGCTCGCGCGCGACGTTCTCGGCGCCCACCAGCTCGCCCTCGTACTCGAGCTCGAACTTGCCGGTGAGCGACGGCAGCGAGGCGTAGATGTCGGAGACCCGCGGCACCACCTGGTCCTCGCCCGAGACGATCGCGCGCCGCTCCGCGTTGCTCAGCGCGTTCTCGAGCGCGCTGATCGGCAGCCGCTGCGACACGCCGCTCCGGCGGTCGATCTTCTTCTCGCGCCGAGCCGCGAAGGCCACCGCCTCCACCACCTCGCGCACCCAGCGCGGGATCAGGAGCCCGCCGCCGCGGCCGGTCCACGCCTCCTGCGAGGTGATCGCGACGCCGTGCTCGAGCGTCGTCGGGTAGTGGGTGCGCACCTCGCTGCCGATGCGGTCCTTGAGCGGCGTGATGATCTTGCCGCGCGCCGTGTAGTCCTCGGGGTTCGCGGTGAAGACCATCGAGACGTCGATCGGCAGCCGCACCGGGTAGCCCTTGATCTGGACGTCGCCCTCTTGAAGGATGTTGAACAGGCCGACCTGGATGCGCCCGGCGAGGTCGGGCAGCTCGTTGAGCGCGAAGATGCCGCGGTGCGCGCGCGGCAAGAGGCCGTAGTGCATGGTGAGCTCGCTCGCCAGGTCGAAGCCGCCGCGCGCCGCGCGGATCGGGTCGACGTCGCCGATGATGTCGGCGATCGTGACGTCGGGCGTCGCCAGCTTCTCGACGTAGCGCTGCTCCGGCGCGAGCCAGCCGATCGGCGTCTCGTCGCCCTTCGCCGCGATCAGGTCGCGGCAGCGGCGGCAGATCGGCGCGTCCGGGTGGTCGTTGATCTCGCAGCCGGCCACGACCGGCACGGCCGGGTCGAGCAGGCTCGTCAGGCTGCGCAGGATCCGGCTCTTGGCCTGTCCGCGCAGGCCGAGCAGGATCATGTTGTGCTTCGAGAGCACGGCATTCGTGATCTGCGGGATCACCGAGTCGTCGTAGCCGACGATCCCCGGAAACACCGGCGCCTTCGCGCGTAGCTTGCACAGCAGGTTGCGGCGCATCTCCTCGCGGACGGAGACGCGCTCGCTCGCGCCCTGCGACACCTTCAGCTCGCCGAGCGTTCGCGCTTGGGACATACGGGGGGACCTCCGACTGTGATTATAGGCAGAAGCCTCGCGCGGCTGCGGGGAATCGCCGATCGCGGACAGGCTTTTGCACGGCGGCGCGTCGGAGCGCCCGGGACGGCTTCAGCTCTGCTTCTGCTTGAGCATGTCCAGGAAGCCCTGGAGCGTCGTCAGCTTGCGGGCCGAGGTCGAGTAGAGCTTGGCCGAGAAGATCGCGGTCGCGGCGTGGCCGGCGAGCAGCGTGAACAGCTCGTAGTCCATCGAGGTGAACTGCGTCTTCTGCACCAGCAGCTTGTTGATCGAGATGAGCCCGATCGTCGACTCCTTGATCTTGAGCGGGATCACCGCGAGCGGCTCCTCGAACGGGGACGGGTCGCGCCGCGCCACCGACGGGGCGAAGTAGTTCTCGCCCGACTGCGCCGCCTTGCCGATCAGGCCGTCGCCCACCGGGATCGTCGTGCGGCCGGGAGTCTGGCCCTCGGAGGCTTCGATCTCGAGCTGGCCGGTTTTCTCGCTGACCATCAGCACGTGGAAGACCTCGGCGCCGATCAGGTTGATCACGATCTCCTGGACGATCCTCACCACCTCGCGGAAGTCGAGCGTCGAGTGGAGCTGGTACGAGGCCACGTAGAGGTTGGCCAGGTTGTTGTTCTGCTCCTCGATCTCGATGTAGCGGTCGGCGAACTCCTTGTTCTCTTCCTCGACCTTGCGGTAGCGCGCGTCGAGCTCGGCCAGCTTGTTCTCGAGCTCGCGCACGCGGGTGTCGAGCGTCTTGACGCGGTCGTCGGCCTTCTGCGCCCCGCCCGAAGCCTCGAGCGAGGCGATCTTGAACCGGAGCCGCTCGTTCTCCTTGAGCAGCTCCTCCGTGAACTCCTTGGCCTTGCCGACGATCTGCAGGATGTCCTGGCCCTTGCGGGACAGCTCGTCTTGCGACATCTGAACCTCGCCCGGGGATTCTATCTCAGAGACGCCCTGTCCTTGTCTTCCGCCGCCTGAAGCTTCTTCTGCAGGAACACGTTCTCGAGCGCGATCCCGGCCTGCTGCACGAACACCTCGAGCGGCTCCAGGTTGCCCGGCTCGCGCCCGCTCTCGGGATTGTCGCCGAACACGATCGCGATCGTCTCGCGGTGCGCCACCAGCGGCAGGAGCGCGATCCCGTGCGACTGGAAGCGCCCGATCCGGCCGAGCACGTGGCCGAGCCAGCGGTCGGAGGGCGCCGGCCCGTTGAACGGCCGGCGGTCGTGCGCCACCTGGCGGAAGAGCGACGGCTCGCGCAGCGGGATGGTGAGCTGGCGCGCCAGCAGGTTGAGCGTCTCCTCGCGCGGCGCCAGCCCGAAGCCGCCGAGGCCGCGCGCCTCCTCGTTCTTGACCAGGAACAGCAGCGCGCGCTCGAAGAACTCGCGCGCCACCTTCATCACCAGGGTGGCGATCTCGTTGGCGTCGCCGCCCTCGCGCAGCTCGACGAGCCGGCGCTTCAGGAACTCGAAGGGCCGCGCCGCGCCTTCCGCCACCGGCCCCGCCTCGGCGGCGCGGGCCTCCGGCTTGCGCAGCGGCCGTGCCTCCGGCTGCTTGAGCAGGGCGATCTCGGCGAGCTGCGGCAGCACGTCGCGCACCAGCTTGCCCGCGAAGGCCGAGAGGTCCGCCTCGAACTGGCGCGCGTTGAGCTTGCTGAGCGTCGGCTTGAAGACGAAGGACTGGACCCCCATCTGCCGCGCGCGCAGCCGCAGCGACTGGTTGAGGCTCTCGGTCATCATCAGCACGGGCGGGCGCAGGTTCATCTTCCAGAGCCGCTTCACGACCTCGAAGCCGCCCTGGAACGAGGCGCCGCCCGAGGCCGGCATCCCGAGGTCCGTCACCAGGACGAACAGCTTGTCCTCGCTGCGCAGGCGCGCGGCGAGCTTGGCGGCCTCCTCGGGATCGCCGCCCTCCACGATCTCGAAGCCGGCCGCGGTGAAGTGGCGGCCGAGCACCTCGCGCACGTCCGCCTCGTCGTCGACCAGCAGGATGGTGCGCGCCGCGCGGACCGGCTCCGCGGCAGCCACGACCGCTGCGGGAGGCTCCGCGCCGGTCGGCGGCGTGGGGGGTGGCGTCGCGGCGGGTGGCGTCGCGGCGGGGGGCGGCGCGGCGGGCGGCACGGCAGGCGCGGGCGCCTCGGCAGGCGGCTCGGCAACAGGCACCCGCGGCGGCGCGACGAGCGACGGCGAGGTGTCGTTGGGCCGAACCACCCTCGTGACGGGCCGCGTGTCGCCCGCGCGGGCGACCGCCGGAGCCTGGAACTCGCCCGGGCTCGGCGAGGGTGGCGCGGGTGCGGGGTCGCGCGGCTCTTCCGCGAGCGCCGTGCGCACGGCGTCCGACGGCACGACGGGCGGGACGAGCGCGGCGAGCTCGGCGGCCACAACGCCCTCGTCGGGCGTCGCGAAGGAAGCCTCCACCGCCGCCGCCGACTGGGCGCGCTCGTCGTCCATGCCCTGCGCCAGCGCGAGCAGCATCTCCTGCGGGTTGATGCCGGTGACCAGCGTCTCCAGGCGGATGTCGCGCTGGCCGACGGTCTCCGGCACCGCGTCGGTCAGCTCGAACCCGAACGCCCCCTCGCGCAGCCGCGCGAGCGCGTCGAGCGCGAAGCCGAGCCGGCGGCGGACCGCCGTGTCCCGGGCGCCGGCCGGGAGCGTCGCCAGCCGCGGGTCGGCCGCCGGCGAGTTGGCCGTGAACGCGGAGACGACGAGCCCCTCGTGGAACACGATCGCGCCGTCGCCTCCCTCCATGCGCACGTGGAGGTAGCCGGTCTTCTTGCTGAAGGAGACGATCTGGATGATGTCGAGGAGCGGCAGATCCTCCAGGTTGCCTTGCAGGGCCAAAGGTCTTCCAGTCTCCGCTCTGGACTATACCGCGCCCAGGATCTCGGCGGCGATGCGGTCGAGCGGAAGGGTGCGCTCGATCACGCCCGCCTCGATCGCGGCCTTCGGCATGCCGAAGATCACGCAGGTCTCCTCGGCCTCGGCGAGCGTGAGGCCGCCCCGCTCGCGGATCGCGCGCAGGCCCTCGGTGCCGTCCGAGCCCATCCCGGTGAGCACCACGCCCACCGCGAGCGCGCCGTAGACCTCGGCCGCCGACGACATCAGCACGTTCGCCGACGGCCGGTGCAGCGCCTCGCTCGGCTCCTCCTCGAGCGAGACCTCGACTCCCGCGCGTGAACGCACCAGGCGCGTGTGGATGCCCGCGGGGGCCAGCAGCACCTGGCCCGGCTCGACGGCGTCGCCGTGGCGCGCCTCGCGCACGGGGATGGCGCTCCTGGCGTCGAGCCGCTCCGCGAGCGAGCGGGTGAAGCCGCGCGGGATGTGCTGCACGATCACGACCGCCGCGGGGAAGGCCGCGGGCAGCGCGGAGACGACCGCCTGCAGCGCCGAGGGCCCGCCGGTCGAGGCCGCGATCGTCACGCACTGCGCCAGGGCGCGGCCGGCCGCCGGCTCGCCCTTGGGCTGCGTCCGCGGGCGCGAGCGCACGCGCGCCCCGCCGAGCGCGCGGATCTTCGAGATCAGCTCCTCCGCCAGGCTCAGCATGCTCATCGGCTCGACCGAGGACTTGTCGACGAACTCCATCGCGCCGAGCTCGAGCCCGCGCAGCGTGGTCTCGGCGCCCTCCTGCGTGAGCGTCGACATCAGCAGCACCGGAACCGGCTGCTCGGCCATCAGCCGCTCGAGCGTCTCGAGCCCGCCGAGCTTCGGCATGCGCACGTCGAGCGTCACCACGTCGGGCCGCAGCTCGCGCGCGAGCGCCAGCCCTTCCTCGCCGTCCCGGGCGAAGCCCACCACCTCGATGTCGTCGGCCGTGGCGAGCATGCGCCCGACGGCCTTGCGGACGAACGCCGAGTCGTCGACCACCAGCACGCGGATCCTGTCGCTCACGAGGCGGCCTCTTCGGGCTTCTGATACACGATCGCTCCCTGGAAACGGATCGGGACGAAGCCGCTCGAGACTCGCGCGAGCGACTCGGCGTGGCCGAGGAACAGGTAGCCCCCGGGCGCCAGCACCTGGTGGAACAGGCTCACCGCGCGCTGCACCGCCCCGTCCGAGAA